>OBZW01000006.1_pt1 | contig 387673 bp, 312 predicted proteins | sample 1477021 | NCBI WGS metagenome assembly OBZW01 (sample SAMEA2580262, study PRJEB22360) | human gut metagenome | biome: human gut; feature: human-associated habitat; material: faeces | place: Denmark | collected 2008/2010
TCATTTCGGTAAAAAAACCAATCCGGAAAATTTTCCCCCCCCGCCACTATCCAGACGATGCCGGCTGTGATTAATAACACTTGTCTGTTTACTCCGTACTTCATGATTTATATAACAACTTTTGTTACTATTCGGATTATCGTTTTGAAAAAAAAGTAATCAGCAGTGAGCCGGTAGTCAAGGCTACTCCTGTGCCTATGACTCCATGCCAACCGAATGCCTGCCAGAAAGTTCCTGCCAGAAATGTCCCGGTGGAGGCTCCTATGAAGTAAGTTGTCATAAAAATAGTATTAATGCGGTTCGAAGCACTCGGACAGAGTTCGAAGATACGGGTCTGATTGCTCAATTGGATACATTGCATGCCGATATCGATGATGATGATACCGGCAACGATTCCCCAATAGGAGTTCTCTCCGATAAAGAGAAGCAACCAAGCTGATAAGATCAGTCCGCATCCGATGAAATTGAATCGTCTGACTCCCACTTTCCGTACATACTTACCTACAAGAGAGGCTGATAAGGCGCCGGCAATGCCGCACAATCCTAACATACCGATGATGTGGCTGTCAGCGTAGAAGGGGGCACTTCCCATTTTAAAAGCCAGACATGACCACATGGCCAGAAATGAACCGAAAGCAAGTGCGGCGCGGACTGAAAAGATGCGGAGCTCGGGATACTGCTTCAGCAGTGAAAGCAAAGACTTCATTAAGTCGCTGTATTTGCCCTGAAAGTTCGGGCGTATGTCCGGTAATACCCGCATGACTACCATACCACATATCAACATCATGCCGGCAGCGATGTAATACATCTCACGCCAACCAAACAGTTCTCCTATAAACCCGCTGACTACACGTGAGGCCAAAATGCCGGTCAGTAGTCCCGATACGACGATTCCTACATTTCTCCCTTTGTTTTCCGGACGTGAGAACTGGGAAGCTATCGGGATGAATATTTGTGGCATCACCGAACAGATGCCGGTGAGGAGCGAGGCACACAGGATGACGTGGATGTTGGGGGCCATCGCGATCACCAGCAACGAAACGATTAATATGGAGAAGCTGGTGAGAATGATCCGCTTTCGCTGATACAAATCGCCTAAGGGAACGATAAACAATAGTCCGAGGGCATATCCGATCTGCGTTACCATGGCAATCAGGTTTGTTTCGAACTCCGAAACACCCAATTCATGGCGGATCATGTTCAGTAAAGGCTGGTTATAGTACAGATTGGCTACCGATATACCTGCAACAATAGCAAGTGTCCAAAGAATCGAAGCCGGTAGTCCGCCGTTTTCTTTCAAAATCTGTTTCATGGCACAAAGTTATCATTTTAGAGGCTATTCCACAAAGAACGTTGTCGAAATTGTATTTCCCTCGTCATCCACTGCCGTCAGGGAGTGTTTGCCGGGGGACGGACGGAGAGAAAGTTTGTGGAAGTCCTGCGTTTGCGTCAGGTATGTCTCGTCCAGATGCCAGTAGATGGTTGTATTCGGATGACTGTGAACCAGTTCGACAGTCAACTGCCCTTTGCTGCCATCCATCTGTTTGGGCAGATGGATACGGGCTCCCATTGGCGGATAAATAAATTGCATCGGTTGGAACCGGTCTTCTCCACATCCTGATTTAAAGGGAGGGAGAGGACGATATTCCGGGTGATGTTGCTTATAATACCATTCCCATACGGGAGGAAGGGTAAACCAGTTACGGCGGACAACCGGTTCGCTATTGGCACAATTCTCGTATATTCGGAACCGTTCATTTGCCGATAAGGTGACCGGGTGATGATAAGGGCAAGCTTCTGTTTTGAGACCTGCCGGAAGGATCAGCAAAGTATCTGTTTCTTCACAGAATCGTCCTTTCAGATGGCCGGACTGCCGACAAATTTCTGCTTCAACCAGTTCGCCCTGAGGACGTTCGAACCAGGGAGAAGAAGGGAGCAGGTTGAATACATCGAACAGGACAGGGCCTGCCGTACGGGCACCAACCAACCCGGGTTTTCCCTCACCCGTAGCATTCCCTACCCATACACCCACTGCATATTTAGGAGTTACACCCACTGCCCAGGCATCCCGGAAACCATAACTGGTACCGGTTTTCCAGGCAATGGTTTGCATGGAAGGAATGGTACGCCAGTCTATTTCTTCCGGTCGGTTCACTTCTTTTATTACATCAAAAGTCTGCCAGACGGCTCCGGATTGGAACGATGGACGATGAACGGAGGTGGAATCCGACAGGAGGAGTGTACACGGGAATTGAGGTAACCGGTTGAGGCTGCGTCCCATGTTGGCATAGGCCGAAGTGATATCCCATAACGTGGCTTCTGCACCTCCCAGAATCAGAGAAAGTCCGTAATGGCTTGAGGGACGGTTCAGGGTAGTCAGTCCGATTTGTTTCAGGAAACTGTGGAACTTAGGTACCCCGTAACGTTGCAGCATTGTTACCGAAGGTATGTTAAGAGAGCGTGCAATGGCTTCCGAGGCCGGTACGGCTCCTTCAAATTGCAGATTAAAATTTTGTGGAGTGAACCCATTGATGTTGACGGGAATGTCCGGCAACAAAGTATTTGGGAGAATTTCTCCTTCTTGTAGCATGGCATAATAAAGAAAAGGCTTGAGAATGCTGCCGGTGCTCCGTGGCGACCGGATGACATCTACTTGGTTGCCGCTCTGCTCTTTGTCGAAATGTACATTGCCACAATAGGCTATCGCCTGATTCGTCCGGATGTCAATCACAAGAATCGCCAGATTACGGATGTCACTCCGTTTGAATTCACTGTTCCATCGTTCTACCAAACTTTCAATTTGAGTCTGTATACCTCTGTCGATGGTCGATACGGAGTATTTTCCATTTCGGGTTTGATAGAAATAGTCTGTCAGGTGAGGTGCTATGTGTGGAAGAGGTAAAGGTTCCTGCGGAAGTGGTTCACTGATGGCCAGTTCATATGTCGAAGTATCCAGAATTCCTTTTTTATGCAGGTGTGTCAATAGTCGGTTCCGTTTATTGAGGAGTGCTTGCCGACTTTTCGAAAGATGGATCATGGCAGGTGAGTTGGGGAGTACAGCCAACATGGCCGATTCTGCCCATGATAGTTCTTCAGCCGAATGTCCGAAGTATCGCCAGGCGGCCGCATCCAGTCCTACTACGTTTCCTCCGAAGGGGGCATGTGAAATGTAAAGTGACAGTATCTCTTTCTTAGATTTACGAAATTCCAAACGGGTGGCCCATACCATTTCAATCAGCTTTTCCTTGAATGTACGCGGCTTGTTCCGAGCCAACCGAATGGTCTGCATGGTAAGGGTACTTCCTCCGCTGACGATACGTTTGTGCTTGAGGTTTTGAACTACGGCTCTGCCTATTGCCAAAGGATTGACTCCCCAATGATGGTAGAACTGGCGATCCTCGAATTCAATCAGGCAAGTGGCAACTTTCTCGGGAATATTGTCGCGCGGGGGAAAACGCCATTGTCCATCCGTGGCGATACGGGCACCGAGAAGTTCACCGTTCCGGTCTGTTACGACGGTAGAGTAAGGGGAGGTGAATAATTGGCTGGGAAGGCAAAATATATACAGGACAAGAAGGAGGAAAAGGGCAGGTTTCCACCAACTTTTGATACTTATCTTCCACCCCCTCCCTTGAAAGGAGGGGGGAAGATTGTGTGGCTTAAGAATCTGATTCATCAGTTTTCTTATTCGATGCTTTGTCTGACAACTTTAGTTCTGCCTGCCTGTGTCCTTGCCTGTACATTGGCATCATACATCGCTTCACACTGGATGGCCGGCATGACAAAGTCACCGGAATACGTTGCCTGCAACCGGACGGTAAATGTTTTGGCTTGTCCCTGTTGCAAATTAAAGTAAGTCAGTATCCGGTCATCGCGGATATCCTGATAGCTATAAGGAGCAGAAGTGCTAATCTGTCCTGTCATTCGTTCATTGAAAATCTCCCATCCGGCAGGGATGATGTGTGTTAATGCCAGATTTGTATAATCGGTTGTACCGCTGGTATTGGCAACAGTTACCACTGCCATAAAATCTGTTCCTTGATGCAGAGAATGCGTATCTATCGGTGAACCGTTATTATCAACGTACTTTACACTTATCCGCAGGTTATTGGCTATCGGAGGCAGTGTGTCGTTCAGTAATTGGGTCCGTGTGATCAGGTCTGCATTCAAAGCTCCTTTTCCATTGTTTTTCAGAATTACCTTTCCTTCACGTGATGAAGTGGAAATAGGTGTCTCGTATACTGCTTTTGCTGATTTTACTGCCGGTTGCTGTTTTCCGTTCAGTGTCCAACTGAAATCCAATGTGCCGGACAACTTTTCTGCCAGACGTCCCATTGCCATCAGTGAGAAAGCGGTGGACTGTGTACTGAACCACGTCTCTCTTGTCAGATTATGTGAAACGATTTTAGCTTGTTCCATGGCTTCGCGCTGACGATTCATTAGCAATAGCGTTTCAAGTATCATTGCTTCGTCCCGGTCGGATGAACCATATACATAATTATTCGATGAATAGGGTTCTACAGTCGTTTTTGCACTGAATACCAGTTCGCCGGCTGCTTTTTCTTTACCGTTGAGTGCATAAGCGGCTGCCAAACGCCATTTGGCTTGTTGCGAAAGTGTAGGCAGTTCTTTCATGCGGTTCATTGCTCCATGTTCTGGTGCTCCGGCCATGGCCAATGTATAGAGGCGGAAGGCCTGCTGGAAATCTGCCTGCCAATACCACCAGCTCTGTTCTTGGGCAACGGGTTGCCAGTTTTGGGCTGCTGCCCGTTGGAAACGTTTCCATTTGTTCAGTACATTACTGTTTACTGCATAACCCTTTTCTTGTGCCAGTATCAGGAACATACCGGCATAGGAGGTGATCCACTCGTCTGCCGAGGCATTTCCGGGCCAATAAACGAAACCTCCGTTCGGTAGCTGGCGTCCGTATAGCTGACGGATAGCTTCCTGTACATTGACTTTTATCTTTTCCGATTCTTCGTTGTCTACTGTTTTGAACTGGCTGATAAATAGCAAAGGAAGAGCTTTAGAGGTTAATTGTTCCGTACAGTTGTGCTGATAATTGTAGAGAAAGTCAAAACGGCGGCTGATGTCGACAGACGGAATACGTGAGACTTCGAGCTGTATACTGTTTCCTTCCGAGCCACTGCTTAACTGATAATTGAGTTCTTCGCTCTTTCCGGTTTCCACCCATTGGCTTTCACGCAGGGTGACCACCGGATTCGGATTACGAACCTCTATCTCAATGGTCTCTTTGGTGTTTTGTCCGTTTCCGTTGGCAGTAAGATGAATGGTGGCTTTTCCGGTTTTCGTACCTGTCTTTAACTTGAAAAAGATCAGGCGGTCACCCGTTTGAGTGAAGGTAAGCGTTTGTTGCTTGTTACCTGTCACTTGTGTTCCTGCACCGGAAGCTTGTATGGATACGTTGACGTTCTTTACATTGTTTTCCAATGCAAATACGTTGACTGGTACTTCAATCTCTTCATTGGTGCTCAAAACTCGTGGCAATGTTGAAAGAATCATCAAAGGGGTACGTACCGGAACTGTCTTTTCGGCATTTCCGTATGCTCCGTCCTGACCTGCTACTATCATAGCACGGACAGAACCTACATACATGGGTAAAGTGATTTGGTGCGTACGGCTTTTCCCCTTACCGATACTGAAAGGACCGATAAATTTCACAACAGGTTTGAAGCGATTCGCTTTTTGGTCCGATGGCTTCAGTGTCTCGTCACCACCTGTGCTGAACATTGATCCATAGCTTCCTGCCGTGGCTCCTAATACATCGTCGTACATATCCCACGTACGGATTCCCAATGCTTCGCGGGCATAAAAATTATTCCAGGGATCCGGTGTCTTGAAATTGGTCAAGTCTAATAGACCGTCATCTACAATGGCAAGTGTATATGTCATCGGCCTGCCATGTTTCTCGTTTATGGTAAGGTTGAATGCCTGTTCGGGACGAAGTACTTCCGGCATCTTGATTTGCGGTTCAAGAACGGTTTGCTTGTCGGTCACGAATACCGGCATAATGCCGTACATCCGGATAGGAAGATCGTTCACCGTCTGTGCATGGGGCTGTAGCAAGCTGATATGGAGATAAACATTCGGAGCCATTTCAGGGGTTACCTTAAATTGATATTTAGTGTCTTCTTTCCCTGATACCTCGATCCATTCCCGTTGAATTACAGACGAACCGTTTTCGAGCGTAACCAGGGCCCTTCCACCGGCAGATGCCGGTAATATGGCTGTTACGGTTTCTCCCGGTTCGTAAGAGTCTTTGTCAATGGAAAAAGATAACATTTTGATGCCACTCGGGTCACTCTTATTAGAACGCCCTCGCCAGTCAGGCCAGTCCACGTAGATGGTACCTCCTGTAGCATGTCCGCTTTCACGGTCTTTGACGTAAACCAAATAGCGTCCCCAATCCGGATAATTCACTTTGAAACTGAATTGTCCTTTGCCGCCTGTTGTGTTGAATCTTCCCGTAGCTACGGGGGTGATGGAACTGCTGTTGATGTATGTTTCGAATGATTCGTTGTCGTTTTCCCACCACCAACTCCAACTGATGCGGTATATTTTGTATTCCAGACCGGAACGATTTATCGGCTTTCCGTCGGAGTTGACCGTTACGATATCAAAAATATGCTCTTTGTCTGTTTCGATATATCTGCCTTGTGGCTGGTTCAGATTGATACCCACGTATGACGGGAAAGGAGAGTAGGGAACTGACAGAGTCTGGATACTGGCATCTCCGCCCGGTTCGAATACCTGAGTCGTGATATTGGCACGAAGCATTCCCGGAGCATTCTCAGAGGTCGGAAGTTTCAGCATGAACCCGGTATTACCATTTTCATCCAGGGTACCGTTGAAAATATCGGTTCTTATTGATGTGAATTCTGTTGCCGGATTATTAAAGATGTATGTCTCGTAGTTCTTGAATTGTGTATTGACTTTCGACAGAGACATTTCGACTTTTGCTTTCAGACGCGATGCCGTTGCTCCGGTCAGCCAAGCTGATGAAAGATGTGCTTGTACTTCTTTATCCGCAGCTTTCAGAATCTCTCCGGGCAGTTTCAGGTTTATTTTCAGACGGTTCGGCTTTATGGTCTCTACACGGAGTGATTTGTGGAAAGCGGTACCTCCCACTTTTACATAGGCGTTCCATAATCCGGTGGGATCTTCCGGTTGTGTCGGGACCTTGAATGTATAGAAACCATTCAGCCCATTGGTTGAAATTTGTTTGCTGTAAAATTGTCCTCTTGGATTGTAAAGCTCCAAAGTTACGGGATGTTTATCCGGAATACGTTTGTTACGGTCCTCCAGAACAAACGAGATATGCAAGGTGTCTCCTGGTCGCCATACACCTCTTTCACCGTATACAAATCCTTTCAAGCCTTTTTGGATGTCTTTGCCGCCTACATCAAAACGACTGGTAGACTGCTCTTCTCCATCGGCTACTTTTACATAAGCTTTCTGTTTTTCCGATTCTGCCACTACAATAAAAGGTGTTCCTTTCGTTTCTATTATTGCAAAACCTTCCGCATCTGTCAATGCTTCTCCGATAGGCTGTAACTGGAAGTTGTAGACAATGACTTTAGCTTTTTCTACCGGTTTGGTGTCCAGAATATTGCTTACGGCTATCCAAAGTTTGTTCATCGAATTACGTTTTACGATCATACCTATGTTGGAAGCCAGTACGTTACAAGCTGCTATCCGGTCGGACGTCATATAATAGGACGGATGGCAGGGATTATCCCGTTCATCCCATCGATATTGGCTCCAGTCGGCATTTTCATTCCCGCTGAAGTAATAATATGTTTCCGGTTTGTCCCAGACGGCTTCATCTTCTTCCGAAAGGATATCAGATTTGACCTTGGTCAGAGATTCGGTTTCTTCGGAAAATTGCATTTTTGGATTCTCACCACTGCCGCAAGGATAAGCCGAATATTCCTGCTTAAAGGATAGGATAACACGATAAATAGCACCCGGTTCCTGATGAATCAGGCCTGCCAGGTCGATGGAATAGTTTTCCCATTTATGGAGATCTTTTGAAGGATCTTTACCCAAAAACAGTGTCTTTTTATAAACCAGTCTTCCCGATCGTCTTAGTTCGTTGGCCGAGGACAGTGAGTTATTTTGCATAAACATTAGCACATTGTTCTCAAAAATGCGGATAACCCGTAGGTCTACAGCATACAGACTGACAGCCCGGAAAGGAATTACAAGATTTTTTGAATCGGGAATGATGGCACCTGCAGAAGATATTTCGACTTGAGGTTTCAGGTTCAGTTCGCCGAAAGAGATAGAATGGGAACCGCCCAATGCTTTGCCTTGATTGTTTTTCACTCCTTCATGTATTTTCAGGGTCAGTTTACTGAGATGACCGGCTTCAAAATAAACATTTACCTTATTATCCGTAATCTGGAAAATATAGGATGGAATCTCGGGTATTTCGATTAGACCTTTTAAATCCTGAGTATCAGAAACCGGATCAGAGAAGACGATTTGTATCCCGTTCTCAGGCTGACTGATACGTTCGGCGGAAAGGAAACGGAAGCTGTCTTTGGCAGGAATCGTAATGGACTCACTTTGTTTCCTGTCCATTCCGACAGGTTCCCCGTCTGCTGTAATTTTAAGATCGTAATCCTGTTCTTTTCTTTGGATATTACTGATAATGAAACTATATTCTAATGGATTAGATGTGGATCCTATGGTGATTGTAGAGGTACCGTTAGTGGAAAGTATTTTTTCAACTTGTTCTTTAGTCATTTTATCACTAAAACGGATTTCTCCCTTTACGGTTACCTTATCGGGTGAAGAAGAGGCTATTTCCAATGGAGCGGTATGCAGTGTGAAATTACTTTCTTGTACCCGGAAAGAGAAATCGAAAACTTTCAATTTGCTATCCACTTCGACAAAATCGCCTAGTTGGAACGAGCCTTGATATAACTTGCCCGGCTTTAGTTCTCCTTCTTCCGGAAGAAATTCGATGGTGTTATTACTCACCCAATAAGCTTTGCCTTTTAACGATGGAGTAAAACTGAACGGACAGTCTTTCAGTTCATTGTTAAGGTCTACCATTGGTTGATCTTGAGTCAGTTCGATTCGTATGGGAGAAGATTGAGAAATGACTCCACCTGTATAAGCATTGACATAAGGAGCATATTCCGATGACGGAATAATTTCTTTTGCGCTGCGTGTGCAAGCGAACAGTCCTGCGATAATTACTGTAAGAACACAGGAGAATAGAATTAAAAGATTCTTTTTTCCTTTCATAGCAAATAAGCGTTTAGTTTATTATTATTTTGTCAACCAATGATTTATATTTCTTTACTCTGTACTGAATTTCACTCTAGGCTTTAACCATCTTCCATCTGTCAGTCAAATCGCAGATATTATTACATCTGTATCTCTATCGGAAGTTTACAGGCCAGATCAATCATATATTTTCAAGGTTTATATTCACAAAGATACAATTTATCCTATAAAGAGTTTACTATTTGCACCCTCAAATTTATGCTTCGTATCTTTAGGTTATTCCTCAATAAAATCTGAATGTTCGGAAACGATTCGGACTATTATTACCCGCTTTGTGTTCTCGTTTACCTTAAATCGGTTATCCGTACGTTCTCCTATCAGCCAGGCTATTTGTTCTCCAAAGCATAATACCCATTGCTTTTCTTTTTCACTCAAAGAGAATTTTTTATCCGTCAGGTAGTCACTGACATGTTTTTTACCGGTCATTCCGAAAGGTATAAAAACATCTCCTGGTTTCCACTTGCGTATCTCCCATGTTTTATTTATTTTGTCAGCATCGAAACAAGCCGTGTTTTTATCTTTTGGAATTATAAATTCAGAAGTATAATCGTACTCTTCCATAACTAACCGGAAAGGTGGCTGGGACTCTTCTGCAGTTGTATCTTCTTCGATTAATAACAGGTCACGGTCTTTTATGACTCTCCATCCTTTACCAAGGAAGACTTTTCCTGGTTGTCCGTCGAGCGTTTGCCTTATATTATCTATTTGGGTCGTGTTGAATCCTAGCGGGTGTAATACTTCGAATAAAATGGCTTCGGGTACCGGTTCTTGCAGCAAGGCTTCTATCCGGATGCCTTCGGGGGTCAATATACGTTTACGCGCCTCCCCTATACTTTGATTGTATAAAGTTGCTGCGTCATTCAGATAGTTGGTAGTGCGGATGATACTCTCTTTCACCGACGGATTGATCTCTTTCATCAGGGGCAATAAGTTTAAACGAATCTTATTCCGGGTATATTCATCCAAAAGATTGGTGCTGTCCGTTACGTAATCTTGGTCGATATATTGCAGATAGGCTATTATTTCTTCGCGACTCAGGCAAAGTAAAGGGCGAACAATGTTACCGTTTCGTGGACGAATTCCGAGTAATCCGTTGATACCCGTACCGCGAATCAGGTTCAACAATACGGTTTCTACACTGTCATCTTTATGATGCGCTGTTGCGATAACACTGGCTTCACGTTGTCTCCTAAGCGTTTCGAACCATTCATAACGTAATTCCCGGGCAGCCATCTCAATAGAAATATGTTTCTTTGCGGCGTATTGGGTTGTATCGAAATGTTCTATGTGTAAAAGAACCCCTGATTCATGGCATAATCGGCGCACAAAAGCTTCGTCTCTGTCCGATTCTTTATCCCGCAAATGGAAATTGCAGTGAGCAGCTTCGCAGGTATACCCCATTGATAGCAGGAGACGTAGCAATGCCACAGAGTCGGCCCCTCCGCTTAATGTCACCAATACCTTGTCATTCAGACAAAACAGCTTCTCTTTTTCGATGTATTGTGCTACTCTATTTTGTATCATATTGCAAAGATAATAGTTTTGCTAATAATGATAAGAAATCTTCCTTATTTAAAAACAATCTAAATAATTTGCATGCCCCAAAGTTATGAATTATCTTTGCGGAAAATTTTGAGGTACACACACTATGCGATTGTCCGAATTAAAAACAGGTGAGAAAGGAGTCATTGTAAAAGTTTTGGGACACGGTGGCTTCCGTAAACGAATTGTGGAGATGGGCTTTATCAAAGGTAAAACCGTAGAAGTATTGCTTAATGCTCCATTGAAAGACCCGATCAAATACAAAATAATGGGTTATGAAATCTCTCTGCGACGACAGGAGGCTGATATGATTGAGATTATCAGCGAGCAGGAGGCAAAGTCACAAACACAGGAGGCTGCTTATCATCAGGGGCTTACTGAAGATATCGATGTGAAGGAGGAAGACTTGAAACGGGTTGCTCTTGGAAAGCGACGCACGATTAATGTGGCGTTGGTCGGTAACCCGAATTGCGGTAAAACGTCTCTCTTCAATCTGGCTTCAGGTGCTCACGAACATGTGGGTAATTATAGTGGTGTGACGGTAGATGCTAAAGAAGGGTATTTTGATTTCCAGGGTTATCACTTCAAAATAGTTGATTTGCCGGGTACCTATTCTTTGTCTGCCTATACTCCCGAAGAAATTTATGTGCGTCGTCATATTATCGACGAGACACCTGATGTGATTATCAATGTGGTTGATTCTTCAAATCTGGAGCGTAACCTCTATCTCACTACCCAGCTTATTGATATGAATGTACGTATGGTAGTGGCTCTTAACATGTATGATGAACTGGAAGCCAGTGGTAATACGCTTGACTATCTCCTGTTAGGAAAGTTGTTCGGAGTTCCGATGGTGCCTACTGTCTGTAAAAGGAATATCGGTGTGGACCGTCTTTTTCATGTAGTCATCAACCTTTATGAAGGTGCCGACTTTATTGATAAAAAAGGGCATATACATCCGGAGGTGGCAAAGGAAATTATGGATTGGCACCAGTCCTTACCCAATTTTAAAGACCATGGTGAACATCCGGCTGATTATACCCATGGCAAAGAACCGGTGGGTAAAGTGTTCCGCCATATTCATATCAATCATGGACCCGATTTGGAGAAAGCCATTGATGCAGTGAAAGAGGAGATTTCGAAGAACGAGTTTATCCGTCACAAGTATTCTACTCGTTATCTTGCTATCAAGTTATTGGAGAATGATCCGGAAATAGAACGTTTTATTCATACTCTGCCCAATGCTGTGGAAGTAGAAAAGAAGCGGGATAAAGCAGCCCGTCGCATTCAGGAGACGATGAATGAAGATAGTGAGTCGGCTTTGACTGATGCCAAATATGGTTTTATCAGTGGTGCTCTGAAAGAGACTTTTACCGATAACCACCTGGAGCAGGAACAGACAACCAAGGTGCTCGACTCTATTGTAACCCATCGCATTTGGGGATATCCCATCTTCTTTCTTTTTATGTATCTGATGTTCGAAGGTACCTTTGTGATCGGTGAATATCCGATGATGGGTATCGAATGGCTCGTTGAGGCACTGGGGAATTTGATCAGGGATAATATGTCTGAAGGTCCGCTGAAGGATCTGATGATTGATGGTATTATTGGTGGAGTAGGAGGAGTTATCGTCTTTTTGCCTAATATCCTGATATTATATTTTTGTATTTCTTTGATGGAGGATTCGGGCTATATGGCTCGTGCAGCTTTTATTATGGATAAGATCATGCACAAGATGGGGTTGCATGGCAAGTCGTTCATTCCTTTGATTATGGGTTTCGGTTGTAATGTACCTGCTATTATGGCTTCGCGTACTATTGAAAACCGAAAGAGCCGTTTGATTACCATGCTTGTTAATCCATTGATGTCATGTAGTGCCCGTTTGCCTATCTATTTGTTATTGGTCGGTGCTTTTTTCCCAAAGAATGGTAGCTTGGTCCTATTGGCTATTTATGCTATCGGCATTGCATTGGCAGTTATCATGGCGCGTCTGTTCAGTCGTTTTCTGGTCAAAGGGGATGATACTCCGTTTGTGATGGAGCTCCCTCCTTATCGTATGCCGACCATGAAATCCATCTTCCGCCATACATGGGAGAAAGGTGCGCAATACCTCAAAAAGATGGGAGGAATCATCATGATTGCTTCTATCATTATCTGGTTCTTGGGGTATTATCCCGATCACGATGCTTATCCTACCCAGGCAGAACAGCAGGAAAATTCTTATATTGGTCAAATCGGTCAGACAGTGGAGCCTGTGCTCAAACCGTTGGGCTTCGACTGGAAGCTGAGTATCGGTTTGCTCTCCGGTGTCGGTGCCAAAGAATTGGTGGTAAGTACACTTGGCGTACTCTATACAAATGATGCCGATGCCGATGTAGTCAGTTTGGCCGAACGAATTCCGATTACACCGCTTGCGGCATTTAGCTATATGCTGTTTGTGTTAATCTACTTCCCGTGCATTGCCACGTTGGTAGCCATCAAGCAGGAATCCGGTAGTTGGAAGTGGGCTATCTTCACGGCAGGATATACCACGGCGTTGGCATGGCTTGTTTCATTTGCCGTCTATCAGATAGGAGGAATGTTTTTATGAATTGGCAGGAATGGGTAGTCGGGCTACTGATTGTATTGTGCGTAGCCCGTATTCTTTATGGTATTTATCTTTTTTTTCGTCGTGTGAAGGAAAATGATAACCCTTGTGCGAGTTGTGCAAGTGGCTGTGAATTAAAGGATATGATGGAAAAGAAGCAGAAGGAGTGCTCGTCCAAGAAAAAGAATACAAAGAAAAATTGTTGCAGATAGTTTGGTAGTTTCAAAATTTGTACTACCTTTGCAACCGCAAACGAGAAACAAGGTTCCTTGGATGAGTGGCTTAGTCAGCGGTCTGCAAAACCGTGTACGGCGGTTCGAATCCGCCAGGAACCTCAACTGTCACTTTAAAGCCCTTGAAAGTCAAGCACTTTCTAGGGCTTATTTTTTACGGAGACCGTTTCGGGGACCACTTGAAAATTCGAGAATATTCTCCAATATTTCTTTTGATTATTTTTAGGATTCAGTTTACAGTGGAAGCACAAATGATTTAAAGTGATTTGCCATTCAAGAATCTCGTAGTCCTTAAGTGTTCTTTCTATTATATGTGATTTATATGAAGAAATATAGATTGAGGGGATTGTGTACCCCCTCTTCTATGGAAGACCAGCTAAGGGACCATAACTAATGTAGTTTAATTTGGTGCTATAATTAAGTAACCTGCCAAATCTTCCGGTTCATCATTCTTGGGTGCTTCATTTATAATATCCCAAACTAATGTTTTACCTACAATTGATTGTATAAAGCTAGCAAGGTTATATATATCCTCTAATTCTAATTTGCAGTCTATATTCCCAATAAATAGTAATTTACACTCTTTGCTTGCTTCCAGTTTGATAGAGTTACTAATTAATTGGCGAATAACCTCAATAGACAAATCAGAGAAGTTTAGTGACAAGATTATACTTTCACTATCTCTAATAACCTTAAACTTAAAAGACTTTACTCTCATTGTAGCTTTCTTTCTAATGGATTATGTTATCAGCTATGTTATCAAAACGTGCAAATTGACTGGAAAATTTTAATAAAGTATTTCCCGTCTTTCCATTACGATTTTTAGCAACTATGATTTCAGCCATACCGTGCAAATCATTTTCTTTTTCATCTTGGTATATTTTGTAATATTCGGGACGATGGATAAAGCAAATCATATCTGCATCTTGCTCAATAGTTCTGGATTCTCGTAGATCACTTAATTGAGGACGTTTTCCCTCAATGCCTTCACGTGATTCTTTACCACGATTTAACTGTGAGAAAGCTATAATAGGAATATTCAATTCCATAGCCAATGCTTTGAGCGAACGAGTAATTACGCTAACCTCTTCTTCACGATTGCTATAACTCATGCCACTTGTATTCATCAGTTGGAGATAGTCAATGATAATTAGCTTAACTTGATGTTCTCGTACAAGGCGAGATGCCTTAGTGCGAAGTTCTTGTATAGATAACGCTGGTGTATCATCTAGAAAGATAGGTGCATCTTCTATAATTTTTTCTGCATCATCCAATAAGGCTTGTTCTTTCTCACTATACAATTCTGCATGATTTATTTCCACGTTGCTTACATTTGATAAAAAACGATTCATGAATTGAACAGTGGACATTTCGAGGCTAAAGTAAGCAATAGGGGTTCTATTAAGGATGGCGATATTTCTCACCAAGGATATTGCCAATGCTGTTTTTCCCATTGCTGGGCGTCCACCAATCACAATTAATTCTCCTTTTTTCCATCCGAATGTAATTTTATCCAATTCAGTGAAACCGGATTGTATGGCTCTCTCACCTACATACTCATATTTGAATATACCCAATTTTTTCATATTCTTTTTCTTATTTAGTCTTAGTGTGAGCAAAGTAACTAAGACATATACGTCATTTTACGACGTAACTCTCGAAAAAAAGAAACCGCTACAACTTGACATTATAGCGGTTCTTGTTCGTAGTTAGTATGTAATACTTTGATTTATATTTCATTACATGAGAACAAATGTTTTTTATTCCACATCATTATTCAAGAAAATATCCAATTTAGCTTCGGAAGTCTCTGCTTTTTTGAATAATTTCTCAATAGGAGTAATTTTCTTGCTATACCATTTCCTCATTTTGGAACTAACAGTTGCATACTGTTGGAGTATAGCCAACGTCTCGCTCAAGTTTTTACCCTCCAAGCTTAAAGTAAGGTATTCAGTTGTTGCAAGATATGCATTGTAAGCATTCTTGTGTATTTTGGGCACATTATCTTTATACCCTTGTTGACCTCTATAGTAAGTGTAAGAACATTCCACGCATTGTAAGTCGTCAGAAATCTGTTCTACCATTTTTTTCATCATAGATAAAGTATCATACTTCTGCATGAAGTCTCGACTGATTTTATCAATGTATTCACTTATCAATTTTACCGATTTATAATATTTTCCATCATTTTTTTTAATCCCTCTTTCCGTGTATTCATTGCGTAGACGAATAACATCATCTAATTCTTTTTTATGCGTTTCGACCGCAGTCTCTAAAGCCGAGGATTTTCCACTACTCTCATATGCTCCTTTTCTACAATATACTACGTCAGGACGAACAAACTCCATTTCTTTTATATTCATGGAAACTTTTGTAGGGAGAATTTCTTGCAGCTTGTTATATAAGGAATCATACTGAAGTTCTAATAGCTTTTCTTTTCTTAATTGCTCCACATCATTTCCATTTTGATCTACTATCTTCTTAGAATATACTTCGTTATCTTTATATAAAGATACCTCATAATATTCATTTCCTGCTTCTCTCAGAACTTTTATAGATTTGGTTAAAGCACCATTATCATAACATTCTATCACATCTGTGCTTAGGTTCTCTTTTTGTGTGATAGTTTTGCCATCTTCCGCATAAAACGAAATGATATTATCATCTAGTTTCTCAATTAATATGCCCGTTTCGCTATATCTGGTATACTGAATTGGAGTTGTTATATTTCCATAGTTTCCTGGTGTCACTTGAAGTATTCCTTTGTATTCTATTTGTCCGTTTTGAAACCAGTTTGTGTTATATTGTTTGTCATCTACTAATTTTGCATGGCTTTTCTTTTGCCCTCTATTTTTGGCATCCGTGTAGTAGGATGTTTTCTCTATCATTTCATCTTCCTTATATATACATTCTTCCAAAAGATAGTGCCCACTACTTCCCAAATTATAATTCTTTTCCACTCCGCTCTTTTTCCCATTTAGATAGTTTGTGGATTTAGAAATATATTTTTCGGGTGTTCCGAAATATTCGATACATAATCCATGTAAAGCTCCATGATTGTAGTTTGCGGAGATTAGTAACATTCCATTCCTGTCGTATTCCTTATAGGAACCATGTCTTGTTCCAGTACCCGCAATTACAGTAAAAGACTCATGTAAACGGGCATTCCCCCAATCCCAATAAGTTTTTTTAGTCACAAGATTCTGCGCACTAGCTATATCAACTGATGATATTATAATGCAAATAAAAAATAAAATTCTAAATTTCATATTTTCCTTGATGTTAATTTCTTTTTTGTTGTATGCAATCTCAATTTATCTGTATGATGTTGGTAATAGGATTAGGCGTTGATTCCGTAATTTCCACATTACCGTCTATATCAATCGTTCCGATAACAGATTGGCTAGTACTATATTGAAAACCTGCAAAATATAACAAATCTGAACCCTCCATTGTATAAATGGAACGAAAATCAATGCCTTTGCTTGACAAGTCCAATTCCTTGATACTGTAGTTCTCCAATGCTATAATATCCAATTTATCCACAGATTTTCGTGCATATAAAGCATTTGCTGTCAAATAAGTGGAATAATCTGTATTGAAGAATCCGTTTAGATTAACAGGAATCTCAGTCAATGTCCTTGTTGCAAGTATATATTCATAAGTGCGACCATAAACATTTATCAGCATTGTAGCCCTGCGTTCATTCCATTTCACTTGTATGTCATTGGGTTGTGGTCTTCCCCAATAATCAAGAGATTCCGTCTCTGCCATAATTTGACTTTGGAGTTCTTTATTCTCATTTAGCTTGCTAACTACAAGTTTGTAAGATTCATGTTCTCCACTAACAGCAGTGAGATATAAATCTTCGTTGTCGTGAGATACAAAAGCATTTCCATATTCTGTGTGGGGGATAAAATTAGAAATGATAAACTGCTGCGTACCATACGACGGACGGATATATCTGTAACCATAGAAACAAGTTCCCTTATTGTTGACAACAAAAGAAAGAGAGTTATCTGCATACAATTCTAACTTTAAGTTAGAAATATCCTGTGTATGAATTTTATAAAGTCTTCCTCCACCCATATTGTTTTCCATGTTAGCCATGACATAGATATTTCCCTTATTGTCTGTTACGGCATTCTCTCCATTTAGTCCTGCACCTAAATCATATATCGCTTCTGTGGATTTATCGACAAGATAGGAATATCCGCCTATTCTCTCTTCGTTCGGTAGCAAGAAGCCATCTTCGTCATACGTTGGTCTGTAATTGATGTCCCCGCCTGTAAACATCAGATACTTTTTATTAATATCCCATATTGAAAATGAACCGCTTATTCTAATCGTATCACCCTTATTGTCAATCCACGATAATTCCATGTCTCTACCGTCTTTCTTAATCTGTCGATATTGGGCAGAAGAAGAACGGGTATTAGTTCCACTTGTATAGATATACTTTGCATCTTTGATATTCAACCCCACAATATCACCGTGCTGTGGCGGTTGGGACAGTTCATCATCATTACTGCAAGATACAAGAAAAAAGGCTGTACAAGCAGCCAATAAATACTTCAATTTCATAATACTATTTTTTTATTTTATTAGTAATTCTATCTGATAATCCTTTCAATCCTACTTCATTTAAGTTTTTCAACTTTGCTTCTTTTCCTATCAGAAGAGGGTGTTTAGGATAGCCTTTCGTGGTAGCTCCGTAGGCTTTGAAATGATAGCTTCCACTGAACAGGCTGATTATACCTTGTATGTTCTTATCTTCGTTTCCGAATAACAGATCAGACAAATATGTCCGTTTTGTATCGTCAATAACCGCACCCCAAGCGCACCACACATCTGCCTGTTCAATGGTAGACAACAATTCTTCTATGGCTGCAAGATTGCGCAAATGAATCTCTATGTCGTAAGTATGGTCCGTATCCATGTTGTTCGGATTGGTTGCTCTTTGAGGGTAAACATTCAGCATATACCATGCTCCGTATTCACCGCTTCTTTTTGCATAGTCTTGCACCCTTCTCAGTGTCGGGTCAAGGAAGTTAGGCAGTGCCATGCTAGGATTGATACCAATGCAAACCAATACATTCTGTTTATCCGTATCGAATTGCTCACCTAATACATAACGCACGTCTGTAAGTTCACAGTCGTATTTTCTACGATATTCGTCCGACACATCATAGTTATACACCCAACCATTTTTTACTATTTTCTTACTCATAATCTCTAAAAGCCTTATTGCTTAGTATTTCTAAGCACAAAGATAAATCTTTTTTTCAACTTTACAAATTCAAAAACATGGTTTTATGAAATCAGATATTGATCTATTTGTCATTAATAGAATTAGAGAAAAGCGAAAGGAATTGAAAGTGTCTCAGCGTGGTATGGCAGAGATACTTGGCTGTTCTGCTGGTTTTATCGGACAAGTAGAGAGTGAAAACTCTGATACTAAGTATAGTGTACATCAACTCTATCTTATCGCAAAGGATTTTGATTGTTCTCCAGCAGACTTTTTCCCTTCTCTTGATTCTGATTTTTAATCCAGTTTTGCTTGCAAAGCTAAGACTATGGGTACGACAATTTCAGTCGGTGCTCGGATGTTTTTTTCATATTACATTTATCTGGAAAAAAATAACCGCTACATTGCTGTAACGGTTATGATATTATTTTCTTAATTTCTCAATTCTGCTTTATCTCTTCAATTTCGTTATCAGTGTCGATAATTAGATACTGTTGTAGTTGAGTGTCTGTAAATATCAACTTACTTTCTTCCTGTGTTATAATGCTAATCTCCTTTATTCTGGTATGTCCGACTACATGATGGTAGTTAGGGAGTGCGGATTTACTTAAAGAGTCTGGTCTAATCCATAATGGACTTTGATAGACATTATTTCCGGCAGCATCGCTGTTTATTTTATTGACGAAATCTAATACTAATGGATATGTTTGAAACAGATTGTTTATATCTGTATAATGTTGCATTCCTTTTTCTCTCATCCATATACGGCTTACACCTGCATGGGAAAACAGATAATTGTCATAGCAAACACACGCTTGAATTGTCTTTTCCCGAATCAGGACTATAAGTTCATCTTGTATAAGATCGGATAACCGTTGGGTGAAGCGGTTGCTTCTCACACCTCCGATATACTGTAAGTCATGGTTGCCTATTAGCAAATCAACGTTAGTATATTCTTCTTTAAAGTCAAGTATAGAGTGTAGATTTTCTAACTGTTCTTCTGGAGAAATAAGACTATGTTTGTCATCTACATAATCCCCAAGAAAGATAAATCTGTCCACATTCCCTCTTTCCTTATTGATAATATTCTTCCATTCTGTCAGTCCATGAATATCACTAATTATACATATTTTCATAAGCGTTAGTATTGGGATATAGCTTTTTGTAAGCGTTTTATAATTCTTTCTCTGAGCGATAATGGGTATAAGACTTCTACTTGTTCTCCGTAACTGATTATCTTATTTTCTAATTCCGGATTGATAATTAGGTGTAAAGTGACAATGTTTTCATCTATAGTTTGAGACTGGTGTAGTGGTAGAGCTTTCAGATAATGTAACATAGTATCGGAAAATCTTAGTTCCACTTTTTCTATTGGGGCATTTGGATTGTTATCCGGTTCATAGATTATCCCATATATTTGATTGAATTTATCCGCAGTCAGCTCCAATACTTTCTCTCGTTGAAAATGATTATCGGTAATAATAAGGTCACTAATCCTGTCAAGCCCAAAAGTGCGAAAAGCTTTCAGTTCATCAACATAGGCAAACATATACCACATTCCTTCAAACTCTTTCAATAGATAAGGAAAGACTGTATATTCTTTTAATCTGCCTGTTTGATAGTTTCGATGTTCAAAGTGGATGCTCATTTGGCTCTGGATTGCTTGCAGTAAACGACCGATATTCTCAACTCCTTTTGCGTGAGGGGTAGGGCTAATAGATAAGTACTCTAGGAGTTTGTTTCTGTCTTTGACGGTGGAGAGAATAATATCAGAACTTTCAGCTAGTCCAATAAAATAGAGCAATTTATCGAAATCGAATGTACTATCTGTTTGAGCATAGTAACCATTCTTTTGTTCATCGTATATGATTTCTATATCGAAATTACTTCGTATATCAGCTAGATCTCTTTGAAATGTCCTCTCTCCAATCTCTACGTCATATCGTTTCATGTAGTCGAGCAGTGTACGCTTGCTGGGATAATCATTCTGTAGAATTCTACGAATGATTAGATAGTTTCTTCGTATGGTATTTTTGGTTGGCATAAATGTTTATATTTGTAGGTCAAAGCGATTACTGATATTCAATATCACTTATGGAATTAGAGTAGACTCTCGAAATAAGAAACGTTGTAATGAACAGTATTTGGACAAATTATCATTTGGCTACCACAAGAGTGAATATGCCCAAATACATGGTTACGAGGTTTGTATTTAGCAATCACATCTTTTAATAAAGAGCATCCAGTACCTTCATCCAGTACTCCTTTTGCTGGTCCATGGGTTATCAGAAAGTCTATGTTCGATGGAATTTCTTGTTTATGATGTAACCACGGGCGTGCTGTGATAGAATAGAAATGAATATTATCATACTTTATCCCAAAATCTTCCAGCAATGTAACACCTTTAGGGATTAGCAATTGTGCATCTTCTGGGCATAAATCGAACAACAGTTCATGATTACCAGCCACAAATATACGTAATTGCGCAGGTTGAGCAGCATACCAGTTGAGGAAATCGGATAATTCCTGTTCTTCTATACCTTCTACTCCGTCTCCAGCGCAAATCAAGATGTCAGCTTCTGACGGTATTCTCAGTTGAGAGTGCATCCCATGAGTATCAGAGAATGCGAATATTTTATGATTCTTAAATGGTATAATCATATTCTTTGTATTTTTAGACTGTAAATTTACGAGATTGCCAAATAGGAACAAACAATATCAAGTATAATCTATTTATAATCTTGAAATCTATGTTACACTACATATCCTAGAGGCTTGTTTATGATTATATCATCGTTGTATTGTAAATTACTCCCTCTCTTCTTTCTTTTTTCTTCCTCTTTTCTTTCTATTCAATAGGAAATTCAGATAGATACTTGGCTTGAAACAGGCAATCTTTTTAGCCGGAATATCAATCGGAGCAAATGTACTAGGGTTCATTCCTTTTCTTGCAGCTTTTTGTTTCACTGAGAACGTTCCAAAACCAATCAAAAGCAGCCTTCCATTTCTTACCATTTCTTCGGTAATGATTTCTATTACTGCATTTAGCACTTTTCTTGATTCAAACTTGCTTAACCCTGTTCTTTCCGCAATAGCATTTGTTAATTCTTTCTTATTCATGTATTTACAGTTTAAATATTACTCAATATATTATAGTTCTTATACAATTTATTGTTCTGCTTCCATAAGGATTGTCATTCCTATTTCTTTGGCTATTAAGTATTCTATTCTTGCTTCTTTGGAGGCTTGCCAGTTGTTAAGCAAGAAGATAGCTTCGCAGTCAAATAGGAGTTTTATATCATCCAACATGTACTCTTTCCATGTCTTTCCCTCAATCTGTGTGTTAACTTTTATAGGGTTAATAGGGATATATCCTTGTACAGTCAATGCTTTTTCTGCTTTATCAAATTTAGCTTTGGCTTCCTCTACTCCTAATTCTGTAATTTGTCCTGAAATGTATGTTCTCATTAGATTCTGTTTATAATTTTACATTCATTGTCTAATAAACATTTTCAAGAATTGTTCCGTTTTTGTATATTATGACGAGGCGTCATATCTTGTCATATAGCATGGATACTTAAAGCGGTTAGAAATAGAGGATAGGGATTATTGAATAGTATTTTTCTATAAATCAATTTTTGATTCTTTGTAAATCACTTTAGATAAAGAATTTCTACAATATTCTTTATATGACGCCTCTGTCATATATTATTCAATTTAAGTATCAATTTTTTATTTTATCTCTAATTTGGGATAGAATAGAATCGGCATTATGTTCTTGATTAAGAAAAGTCTGCATCATTGCTTTGATTTTCTTCATTTGTTTACCTAACGCTCCTTTGGTCTTGTTTGAGTAAAGAGATATATCTTTAATTTCTTGCTCAATGCTTCTCAAATCGAATTTGTGATAACGGATAATGCACCATAATCCATAGTCTACAATATTGTTTATTTGTATGGTATTAGATTTATGTGAGGTATCTGCATCAAATATCTTGTTGAATAAAGATAGTAAGATGTTTTTGTTAGTGTTCATTACTGAATGGAAATCTGTGTTGGAGATTTCTAACTCCTTCATTATTTTTCTTTTATTCTCTAATTTTATCTCAAATCGGGTTTTACCTTGAAAATAGTTGAGGATTGATTGCTCCGCACCTGTTTGCTTTAGGAATGTCTTATTCCTATATAATGAAATTTCTGCTTCTTTATTATAGATGGTTATTGACTCTCTGCAATCTACAGCTTTTACATCTTTAGTGAACAAAATTCCATCTGTGTATCTGTGCCATTTATATCGTCTATACTCTCCATTATATTGGTTGAGTCTATCAAGTATTTCACTAGTCAATTTTAAATCTACATCTTTGGTTATATGTAGCTTATTGAAATAACAGTTCTCAATAATCTTATCAATATCTAATTTGCAAATATTAAGGTTTTCAATGTTGAGTAAGCATTGCCGAAATGTTTGTGCGGAGATTAATAGTGGATAGTCTTTGAATAATATTTTAGATGAGAACTCTATCGTCATTCTTTTAGATTTGTAATTCACTCTAATATACAATTGAAAAGGAATTATATCTGTGTGTTTACGAGAATGAAATTCTACTTTTCTTGCTTCTCCACTGGCTAAGTCTATATCATTATCAAAGAATTCATCATTTACATCGGATATATACTCACTATAAGTAACGAATCTAACTGTGTCAAATGTAATTGTCTTGTCTAAATTGCTCATATTAACTTTTATAATATTTATTAGCAAGGTTGCCTGATTGAATTCCAAAACCCAACTTGTTAGAGCGAATACGGCAAGAGCCAGACTATGAATAGCCCAGCTCTTTCTCGTAGTAATATTTTGACTTCGGCTTTTAGCGGTGTTCTAAGTAAGCCGAGTTATCGTTTTGGATTCTTCCAAATAAGTATTAAACTTGCTATGCTGACAAGATTCTCTGAAACCATGAGGCATAAAAAGCAAATCGTTTTTTGTAGTCAGATGTGCTCTTTTACATGGTTCATGCAGTAGTTTATACTCTGACCACTTTAATATCTTTACCCCGGTAGGCTCTTCTGGTGATGTGCTTATATGATATATTGGCTCTTTTTTGTTTAATAAGACCCTCAATATGGAATTAAAACTCTTAGATGACCAAATTGTGATGTTTGTGTCCGACATTTCTATAACTTCTCCGTTAGGAATCGATAATCTATCGGATAAGATATTGAAGAGCCATGCAGTCTCTTTGTCGTTTTTCTTCTCAGAGGTAAAAAAATCACAATTACTGTTTATTGAGTAACACCGTGCTACCTTTTCTTTGCACAGTACATCTAGAATTTCTTGAATGCTCTCACTCTTTGATTTACTTTTGTTGTTCATAACTTAAAAAAATGAAATTAATAATATGGTTAATTGTTGTTAGTCAATGATTTAATGATGTAATCGCATAGGTCTAATCCACCAGCTCTTTCTTCTTCAGTTGCATTATCCTCTAATACGTCGTTTATAGAGTAGCTTGCAAAGAAGATATGTTTGGATATACCTTCAACTTTAGCTTTCCATTGCTGGTAACATCCTAAGTCGGGAAAGAAAATAACGTGCCTGTGGGCTAATACCTTGCATTTTTGTAAATTCAATCCTCCTAATCCTCCACTTGCGATGCAAACTAAATCCGGAAATATAATGGAGGCTACTATGGCTGTTTTTTCACTTTCAAAGACGGCAACAATCGCATTAGGATATTTTTTAAGTAAATGTTCTCCATAGAAACATTGCTTTAGTTTGAAATCAGCTTTTAGCCTATGCTCTTTCTTTAGGTAGTAATGAACCCAGTTTATCATATTAGGTCTATTTTCATCCTTGATTCTCTTTCCTGTTTGTTGATTATAAAGCATAATTTTTCCTGTACGTATTTGGTTGTTATAATCTCTCTGCCAGAAAACTACTGCTCCATTGATTCTATGCGAACCACCTAAATCGTATTTTTGTACAACGTCTTTGATTGCTTCTATGCCATAATGAGGGTCATTTCCTATTAATTTGAAAAGCCATATGGTAAATGTGTTAATGTATCGTTTATTCCACATTGATATCTTAACGTATTTTTCATCAATTATATCATAGTCTTTTTCATTGATATTAATTGGGGATTTTGGCTGCCTTTTTTTTCTGTACAGTTCATTCCTTTTTGTTTTTTCTTCTGGATGTTCTTGGAAATGTATTTTAGGGGGCTTATGAAAACCGCATTTGATAAGTCGATTGCACTTTCCTACATCTTCTGCAATGTATTCCATTGTAGTATTGTCTATATATCTTTTAAACTCACGTTTTCCACAGTTGGGGCAAATATGTATGAAACTAGCGCCCCTTCTGTTATCTAAAGAATAGCGATATTCTTTTTCCATATTCAAGATTATCATTTATTATCGTCATTATCGTAATGCTCCATACTGTGGTTATTACGATAATGACGATTTAAGTTATTAATTTTGTTTTTCTATAAATACTTGCCGTGCTTTCCCACCGATAGCTTCTACTTTAAATTTCTGTTTTTTAAGTAGTCGGGAAAATACTTTGTAACCAACTGGAATAGTACGAGTACGTGAGCAAAAGCTAGCATACTCGTCATACAGAAACTTTAACGCCATATAGCTCTTAGTACTATGAGTGTAATTTTCATATTCGAGAAATTCGGATAGAGGATTTACTTCTTCTACAAATTCGTTTAAGATTTTGTCGGAAGCAGCACATGGGGAAAAACGTTTTTGTTTGAGAATTTTTTGGAGACCTTCAAGTACCATATTAAATATGCCGGGGAGGTCAGTTTCGCAAATTTCTTTAGCAAGGTTTACGTTTACATCTTTGTCTTCTACCGTTATAGTGAATTTTAGAATTAAAAATCTACGAAGTAATCCTTGGGTATATTCAGAGCTTTCTTTAGGCAATTGGTTGGCATTATACATTTGTTTAGCATAATTGCACATCGTAATATGCTGCTTTCTAATTGCCCGTGCGTATATAGGCTCACCCGAAGTCATTTTTTTTAGTACGATGGGGTCATATCTGCCCCCAATGTCACTACCATAATTTAGTAGCTTGTTATGCAAGTCTATTCTGCAATATCCTTTATCCTTTGTAACCTCTTCTAGTGACAAATTGCATACATTTTCTTCACCAAATAATTTTCGTACTATTTCGTAGATAACAGATTTACCGTTTTTCCCTTCCCCGAGAAGTAAAAGAAATTTTTCTAGTTTTAAGTATTTGGTTAAGGTATATCCCAAATATTCAAATAAGATAACTTGCGATTCTATATCCGGAAGCATCTGATTTAAGAATGTATAAAATTTATCACATTTTGCATTTGGATCATAATCATACTTTAGGCAATAGGTCAATTTATCTTCTGGTCTATGTTCTCTAAGAATTGCGCCCGTTTCGTTCACTTCCAATGTCCCGTTGCGGAAATTGACGAGTACTGTTTCACATTTGGTTTCAGAAGAATCTTCTGGGGTGTAAGCTGCAGAGTGCAGTTGGTTATATAAGCGATCTCTTGTGCGATAGAATTGTGAATCAATGGAATCATAGTTCATTGCTTCTGCCACTTTTCCTAGAAGATATTTAGCTTCATTTTCTTCAAGATTCTGCCAATACACTCCGTTATATATGAATATCTCTCCTTTTATAATTGTTATATTGCGGTTATTTTGGTCAGCTATCTTTTTGAATTCGTCTATTGTTATAACTGTTTTTTGTATTACATTGGCTTTTTTACCATCCGGATTATTTGCAATCGCATCAAAATCGATGGGACGAGCGCAACTGATTAGATGTTCTATAACTTCTTCTGGACTTGAAGAGGTCGGCAGTATAGTTGGCTGAGTAGCTTGCTCAAAGTTCTTAATACTTTGAGTTACCATTTCAAGCATAGAAGTTGATTGTTGTTTAGTATCCATATCCAAGCCCTTCTCCCACGTTTAATTTGACTAAAGTAGCTTCAACTTCCTTTGCTTTGAAGAGAGAACGTCTACCAATTTTGTAACATACCAGAATCTCTAAGTTCACCCACCGATGTAAAGTTGAATAAGATATGTGTAAAAGTTCGCAGACTTCTTGTCTACTCATATAAGTATTAGTAGTGGATTTTTTTGTTGCTCTCTTCTGGGCATCGGCTAACTCTTCTTTGATAGTATTCCTTACCTGTGAACCGAATTGGATCATCAGTTCTTCTGGGGCTTCAAGAATAAAGATTTTCTTTTTCATCTGTTTTCTATTTTTTATTATTAATCGTTTTGATTTGAAGAGTTGCGCAACTTCAACGATGCAAAGGTATGGCAAAGTGCAGGTTTACAGGGGATAAGCTTATTCCGTAAAATGGCTGGTTTATTCTGAATTTCGTTAGTTTTATTCTGAGGCAAAAAAAAGGTTTATGTAGAAGTAAGTCGAATGCTTTAGGTAAGTATTTGATTTATAGAAATAAAAATGGCATACCGTGTGAGGATATGCCATCGTGTAGTTTATAAAATGGAATGTCGTTAGATTAGGGGTATTTTGCGATGAAGCCATTTATTTTTGTTTGCAAATCATGGCTCAATCCTTTTTTCTGACGATACTTTTCTTCAAGAATGAATCGAATAAACTCCCGTACTTTTGGATTTTCTGTATCCAATTTATCCAGTAGTTCTATTACTTCTATCCAATTATTAGTAAAAGGTGTTTCTTTATAACCCATTGTAGGAGAACGGAGATATTTTTCTGCTGTACTGTAGGTGGTTCCAACTAAGTTTCTGGTAAATTCAACGAAAGAAACTTCTTTTGTGTCAACATCTAAATAGTACTCAAATAAAGATTTGATAATATAAACTATTTGTTTTGTATCTATTTTATTGACTGAGGAATCTGTTAATAAAGACATGGCATTTCCAATGTGTTTTTGTAGCAGAATATACCAATGAATTAAGGTTTGATTAGTTAAATGTGAGATTAGCTCTTCGGAGAATCCACATAGCTTGCTGTTAAGCAGTTGAAGTTTGCTATTTAATAAGGTACTAAAGTCTGTAATTTCTTTCTTTTCAGACTTTGCGCATTCATACAATTCTTGGAATATTTCCTTGTCTGTAAAGAATCTGAAAAAATCATTTTTATATTTTTGATTTTTAATATGGGGAAATTCATCTATTCTGTAGTATCCGTTTTCAATTATGTTCTTTTTTAGGGGAGCGTTTAATGCATCATATCCAAGTATTTGTTTATGCTCTTCAAGAAGATACTTCTCCATCAAATCTTCGCATGACAACTTATAAAGTAGATTTCCATCGTAATATATCTGTTTGTTAAAGAGTTCAAAAGAACAGATTTCTTCATTGCATTGTTGATACCCGTTATTACTTATGAAATCCTCTATTTTTTCTTTGGAGAAGAAGCCTATTTGAGAAGTAATCATAAAAAAATCAGCATCTAAATGTTGTATTGCCAATTTGAAACAATCAAGGGAAATTTCAAGATAGCCCAGATACTCCCATACTGACTGTAGAGGGAGTTTTATTTCTTTCTTGGGAAATTCTGCCCCATCATACTTTAGTAGTTCTTTTAACGTTGTTGAATCCATAATATAATATTTTGTTCTAAGATACTGTACTTGCTTTAAACCATCAACATTTTGGTTGTAAAACTAGATTGTTGATCTGAAAAAATCATGATTTAATAGCATTTTTGCATTTTCTTCCTTGGTTATTCTAACGTAACGCATGAAGCTACTCTCGGTTTTATGTCCTGTAATCTGCATGATTGCTAAGGAGGGGATCCCCTTCTTTGAAGCGTTGGAAGCAAAACTTCTTCTTGCTGTATGAGATGTTACCATTTCGCATTTTTCATAGGTAACTTCTTGCCGTATTCCTCCTTTTGTTTCCATTATATTAATCTTTTCAGTAATTCCAGCTTTGCGACATATCTTTTTAAGCATACGATTAGTTGCTTGGTTACATTGTATTACAGGGGGCTTATTGCCATATTTCTCTAAGATGATTTTTACAACGGGATGAATTGGGATAACAACTTTTGTGGCTGTCTTTTGAGTAACAATTGTAATAGTCTCTTCTTGGAAATTAATATGCTTTGCTGCAAGACGGGCAATGTCACTATATCTAAGTCCTGTATAGCAACTTATTAGAAAGCCATCTCTTACCTGTGCTTGATTGTCTGGGAGTTCTAAAGTATAGAGTTTCTCTAATTCGCTTTCATTCAGATAGATTGATTCGGCATCTTCACGAAACGCTTTGAAATCTTTTTTCTTGAAATCATCATTGATGGTATATCCATTCTCGTTTGCATATCTCATAAACACTTTGATGTTTTTTATGAATTTACCGATTACACTAGGGCGATACAACCCACGAGAGTGCTTGGTTTCGTTTAAATAACTAACAAAGTCATTATAGAAGTCCATATTAATAGATTCTAAAGTTAATTTCACGTTACGATCTTTTGAGTATCTTTTCAATGCACTTTGCGTTGAAACGTAGTTTCGTATTGAACCCGGAACTAGCTTTGCCCCCTTATCATTTAAAATTGAACCCTCTCTGCATAAGGTTATGAAGAAGTCAATATAGGAAATGAAATCTGTAAAGGTGCGTTTGCTTTCTATTTGCACTCTATTCAGCTCTTTCATCATTTCAGCTTTCACTTGGTCTGCCATTGGTTGTATGTTGTGTAACTTGAAGTTTTCCATTACCCAAATGAAGAGATTAAGTGTTCTTTCTATCTCTTTATTGATATTACGCAATTGTACCTGCAATAATGGATTTCCTTTTAAGTTTGGATTCCGCTTCGGATCTTCGATTGCTCTTCCTGTGGCGTTATCCCAATGGCATGGTTTGATTTTGTATTCAGCCGGAAGGTGAATGTTTAATCTTACCTTATTAATAAATACACGCATTCTTATTGCGGAGAACTCTGCATTAGAGTCTTTAAGAGAGAATTTAGGATTTGCTACGGTGTAGCATGTTTTAATTTTAATCATATATTCAACGTATTAATTATTCCATTATTACTTTTCAAGGGTCGTTCCGTTACATTCTTATATGACGAAGCGTCATGAGTGATTTTCTGCTGCTTTTTATCTGATTGCAGAATATGACGCTCTGTCAAATGATCGGACCACTTGTCAGTAACCTGTTCACAAAGATTGCACCTCCGTAGCGTGCCAAAGTGCTTACTTTGTCTATTAAATTAAACTTGTATGATGTATAATTGTCAGATAATCAATGTGATGTGTTGTCTTGTACTAATAAGTTAAAGAGTTAAGAAAATACAATAGAAATACACCTATTAACATTTCTTTGTTATTGTGTCAATTTGACACTAACTAGAAAACTCTTTATGTCTTTATGGCAGAAGCCCTTGTTTGATAAAAAAAGCATATTAAATTAATGTTTAGGTATAAGTAATCTATTCTTTTGTGTCACAAAAGTTGAAATTCTGGTTTGTTTTTCTTAACTTTGTATATTGTTATAACAAAAATATTATGATAATGAAAGGGTTGGATTTAAAGCTTGCTAACGAGATTCGTTTAAAACTTATAGAGTGTGCTGCTCAATCAAAAATTATATGCTATAGTGATCTTGTTCCTAATGTACTATGTGACAATCGGCATATGAATCATTTGAGTAAAATTTTAACTTATATTTCTGAGGTAGAATGGGAAGATAGAAAACTGTTATTGTCTTCTCTTGTAGTGCAAAAAGATACAAAAATTCCAGGTATTGGATATTTTGAATTATGTGCTAAATTAAATGTTTCAACAGATTATAAAGAAATGCAAAATAAGTGTTTTGAATTTTGGAGAAAAGAGGAAAATAGAAATAACTTTAAATGAGGATTTAGATATCTTTTATTTAAGATTATGAATTATACTATGTCGGTATGCTATATTTACAAATTGTAATTTGGACATTATTAGTTATTTTAGGGATTTCTTATATTGCAACTTTAATAACACCCTTAAATACAGCGGAAAAGGATGCGAAGATAAGTTATTTATATCTTTTGTCTTGTGTTTTATCATCTGCTATTTTTGTTCTATTGAAAGAGCTGTTTTTGATAGATACGGCTGTTTTTGTTTGGAAAATTTTATCTATTATTCCTCTTTGCTTAATTCTAATAATTTGTTTTTTTTACAAAAGAAAGAGTGTTAATAATATTTTTTCATTTCTCGGGGTTCTGTTATTGGGAATTATTCCTTTCCTTATAAATCTTAACATAACTCCGTCGGAGGTGTTATTGCCATCGTTAAAGAATACATATTCGTTAGATGTTATAATAATATCATTTGTTGCTTTTGCTGCTATACTTTTATATATGGTAGCTCGACTTTTGATAAGAAAGAATCGGACAATATTGGAGTCTATTGAATATTTGTCTAATATTGTGAAAGATGCTGAGAATCTTAATTCTAGCAGGATTGAATCTTTTAGAAGTCCATATGAGAAAATGTTATTAGAAGAGTTAACTTCAGTTACAAATGATTTTAGGAGAACTTTACATAAAACCTCGTTGGATTTAAGAACTTTAACCGATGTTTCTTCAATAGTCAGACAGGGGAATAATAAGCAATATGATGATGTTCGTCCTTTATTTTATGAGATCAAAGGTGAAATAGAAGAATTAAAAGATGCTTTTGCTACTTTTTCATCATACAAAGATTCTAAATTTGATATAGCTGGGTTTAACAATTTAGATATAATAAGAGAGTTAAATCACTTTCTTGCTACTCCTTTTTCATCGATTGTAACTAATGGGGAATTGCTAAGAAAGCAAATACTACAGAAGAAAAACATAACAAGTGCAACATTATATATTGATAGAATCATTAGTAGTGTTCACTTATGTCAATGTGTGATTAAGGCATATCGTGAAATAACACAGGTTTCCAACTCTTTTGTAGATTCATCTCAAACCATAAAGCAGGGTTTATCCGCAGCTTTTGATTTATTTCAATTAGAATATGCTAAGCCAAATTTGAATTTTCAAATTGAAGCAAATGATACAGTACCAGGATATTCTAATAATTTAATAATATCGTTAATGTCGCCATTATTGCAAAATGCAGTATGTGCGTCTCCTGATTATGGATTTATAGAAGTTGCTATTAAGGAACAAGGTAGCTTCTATAGTATAACAATAACAAATATATGTATAGATAAACCAGATGCAAAGTTGTTAAATACGGTAGGTTATTCTTCTAAAGAAAATCATACAGGTACAGGTCTGCTAATTGTAAGGCATCTTCTTCAGTTAAGAAAAAGTGGAGAGTTGAATTTTGAGATTAGTGATAATAAGATTACTTTCGAAATAAAGCTTAATAAAATATATGATAAGTAGGGAACCGGAAATATTGATAGTTGATGATGTTGAAGTTGCTGCTAATGATTTTGCAGCATTGATAAAAGCTAATTTACGCTTCAATGTAATTGCAGTTAGTACTTCAGTAGAGGCTATTGAAGTTGTGAAAAAACACAATATTAGAGTTGTGGTTTTAGATCAAGTTATGCCGGGAAAGAAAGGAACCGACTTGTATAAAGAAATAAAGAATATAAATCCGTCTATTAAAGCTATTATGTTGACAGGAGAGGCTTCCAGTGATGAAGTTGGGCTTGCTATGCGACTAGGCTTTTCTAATTATTTGAATAAAGGAGAAATCTTGAAGTTGCCGGAAATTGTATTAAGCTTATATATTCAATATGAAATAGATATCTTAAAGAAATATTCTCTAGAAAAATCAGTTTTACTTTATCGAGATTGGAAACAACTTTTTAGCATAAAGTATCTTCTTATAAATGTATTTCCTATAAATGGAGATATCATTAGGGAAGAAGAAAAAGAAGTAGTTCTTGATATAGTAGTTGGACAAGATATAGAAGATGCTAAGAGGTATAAGTATGAAGATACAATTAAGTTAGAAAGTTCGCTAGAGAGTAAATTGCAAGCAGAAATGAACCTTTCTGCTGTTGGAATTCGAGAAATGAAGTCAAAAATTAATTCTGAACTTGTTAGTAAATATAGTAAATCATACACATTTGCTTCTGAATATGTTAAGGAGTCTCAGCAGAAATTTCGTTTACCTGAACAACCTGTAAATCCTGATGTGAAGTATATTTTGAGAAGGGTTATTGAACGTTCTCCTGTGTACAAAGAATTTCGTGTCATAATAGCTAGACAATGTTTGTTGTGTAAAGATGTAAAAATTTATACCACAGTTGTATCTAAACAGACAAATCAGTTTGCTTCTAAACAAATAGACTACTTTAGTGATAATACTCACGTTGTCACAAATTTGGGGATTCATGGCGTTTATGAAAATTGATTTATATAGTTTATGTATTTAGGGCTTCTGCCCAAAAAACTTTTTATTTTCTATTCTATTTTGCATTGTGGGTTTTTATATGTTTTTTTAATTGTTCTATTTAGATTTATAGTAATGGAAGTTTTTATTGGCTCATTATTGCAGGGACCAATATAGAGACCGTTTTAATAATCTATAATGAGTCTTTGCGTTACTTAGTGAGATGAAGAGTTTGTTTTTCTAATCCGGGCTAAAGAAATAAGAGGTTGCAGGGCATATCATTAGATAACAGCATTTAGTGACCGCCAGGAACCTCTTAAAACTCTTGTAACTAACTGAATTTCAGTATAAGTTACAAGAGTTTTTTCTTTTTAGGATTAAAAAAAGGATTAAAACCAGAGAAATGCCAATGTTTTATTGGGTTTTCGAGGATTTATTTTTGTATAAGGAATCCATTGTCGAATTAATAAAAGAATGAATATCCCTCGACATATCTAAAATCATCTGCTTTATTTCGTCAGAAGAAGTTGTCAAATCTACTCCACCGTGAGTAAATCTATTTCTCATTAATCGAAATTTATTAATTTTTTCTTCAAAATCAGAACTTAAATCAACACCCAGATTACTTTTTATATATTCAAGGTATCGTTGATAGGCGGCTTCATTCTTTTTTGCTTTCCTTATACGATAACTTTTGAAAGCTTCAGTAAGTGTAAATTCAAAAATGGTATATAAATTCTTTAGTATTCCTGAAAGCTCACTGTTCAATCTTTCATAAATATCTATACGCTTGGGTTCATAGTCATGCTGTTCATATATAAGAATATCTTCCTCGTTTATTGCTTCCAGTTCTACCTTTTGGTATTCTCTTTTTAATTCAGATAAATCATGGTTAAAGTTATGATAGGCATTTTCTACACTTCGTTCAATATTTTTTATATCGTCATTAAAACGAATATAAGTTGTAGATACTTTATAAGAATTCATATTATACATAAGCTGATAAATTTAAAAGCAAAAATACATATTATAGATTAGATAGGATGCAGTTACAACGATTTTTCTTTCGTTGACATATCTTTCCTTACTTTCATCCTAAAAATTGAATAGCAAGCATCAGAAACATCATTATCATTATACTATCAATGGGTAATAATTATGGTAAAACTACTCTTCGTTTCAGCCTTTCCAAAATTACCTCAACAATACTGTTTATGCTGTCATCTATTCCGAACTTACATTCGGAATAGATAGGCAGCATTAGCAATATTATTCAGACATTTTACAACCTCTTCTCATCTTACTGCGTTTCCTTATACCTTTCGCTAATTTTCAAGCCTTAGCAATCAAACATTTATCATCACTCATCATTATTGCGTAAGGACTGATGAAAAACCAACAACTTAACATACATCAGAGAGTTACATTTGCGCTGTCATTACAATACCAAAATATTACGTTTGCATTTCCACTATATCCAATAGTGGTTCGGTTGCATATTCCGCCATTGAGAAAAGAAGCGCAATAGCCACCACCATAATACTGGGTAAAATGTAATTTGACTCAACACTTCAATTATTAATGGTTAGTGCTTCAACTGACAATACACAAAGGTACACCGTTTTGCTCAAAGGGTACACCTATACAATACATCATTAATATATAGGAGGGGATATATTGAGAGGGATTTTTCCCCGAAGTTTCTATATATGTATTCGCCTTTTATATTTTTCACTACGAAACAAATCAATACTTTGTTTTCGCAAAGCTCCAATAACTTCTTTTTTCAACCGATTCTTCTTACCCGTATTTACTTGTAGTTTTTTTATCTTGCGCCATGCTTCTCGTCTATTACTCGGAACTAATTGGGAAATAATATCTCGAATTCCAACAGCTCCAAGTTCATTTGCGGCATAGCTAACAAGAAAATCTGAGAACTCCTTTACACTTCCTTTTATTGGCACAAACTCCAATGAAGCTTTGTCATTAAACTGAAATTGCTTAATATGATTCAAGAAGAAAGCCAATAAACGAGGATAGTGCTTCATTACATCTCCAATATTTTTCATTTTGAATCTCTTATTTATTTTTCCATTGCCATTTTGAACTGTAAATTCGACTCGAAAAATATTTAGTTGTTTTGTTTGCTTGATAAATTGTTCATCGTCACAATCTTTTATCAAACCTTTTATTCTACTGCGTATTTCGGCTTTCTTGTCATAAATTTTCGCTATAAAATTTTTACTTTTTGATGAGAACTGGCGATAACCTACACCATTAAGAGGTGTATATAAAGCACTCCGAAAACCGACTATTTGCAATTTTACATAAGTACTATCATAAGGGATTTTCCCATTGAGACCCACTTCGAGTTTACTAATTGTAAATCTATAAAACACCTCTGGGGCTATTTCAAGTCTTTCAGCAAGAAGATTTATAGCTTCATTAAATTCATTCCAGCTTAAATCATCGTCTGATAATCCCCCTAGATACCACTTCCGAATACTACCTTGAATTTTACATTCATTGTAATAACCACAAGTAAACTGAATAGTCATATAAGTTCTATTCCCACCATTCATGCCGTTTAAAATCCGATAACAATTTGGCTTTTGACGCTTAAAGAATTGAGGTCTTGCCTCTACGAAGAAATCGTTAATATGAGAAACTACTCTCAAATCATACGTTTTTGCAATCATATTATCAATCATTTTGCACCTCCTTCTTTTCTATCAGTCTATAAACATCACTTCTTTTGAACCGATAATTTCTTTTGGCTTCGGGATTGACTGGGGTTAATTTGCCTTGTTTTATTCTACGCCCTAAAGTCTGATGGGAAATTTGTAGCATCTCCACCAGCTCGTCAGAAGTCAAAAGGCGGTCTTCGCCCATGAACTTCGTGAAATTCTTTTCGATATAGTCTGCAATCCAACGTTTACGTTGATTTATCAAACTAATCTTTACCAAATAATCAACTCTCTGCTTTAGCATTTCGTCCATCTCTTGACAGATGAAAACATTCTCTTTTTTTGCTTTCATTTTTATATGATTTTAAATGGCGAGTTTCTCGCCATGGTTAAAACCATACTATAACCAGTGAAAAGAGTAAGCTATTTGATTTTGAGAATTATTAACAGGTGGCTTTTGAAAAGAAAAGAGGAGTTGAGGCAGTATTTCTTTAGGTTTTCTCCTTATTGAGCAAAAAAATTCATTTGCAATATTTAATAACTTTATTTGGTGAAAATGTACTTTATTATTCCAGACTGATTTCTTTTGCTATCTATCGCATTGAACTTGATATTCTTTGCCGAAGAAATACAGAGTTCTCTGGTATCGGAATCATCAATAATACTTCTTGGGTCTATTTCACAACTAACAACGTCGCCATTGGGAGAGACTTCGATTTTCAAATAAATGAACTCCTCTTGGGAACCTGTGTTTTCGATAGATGAGATACTTTTAGCTTGTCGCCCATTCAGTTCATAAACGATTCTGCAAGTGGCTTGAGTTGCATATTGCCATTCAGCTTCTTGTCGTCTTCTTTCTGCGATTTTGGCATCCTCTTTTTCCTTTCTTGACTTCTCCATTACCCAAGCTCCTTTCTTCTCGCTATAATATATTTTCTGCCTTGCTAAGGCTTCGCAATCGCTTTCTGATAGCTCGGTACTATTCCAGTCGATTCCATCATCGGGCATGCCTAAAAAGTCGTTCAAATCAATCTCTATTTCATTAGCTGGATCCGTATTTCTTTCCGTCAACGATTCATAAGCCGAATTAGTAGGTTCATCAAACAATACTTCTGGAGCAATAATTATTTCTTCTTGCGGTATTGGTCGATTATTTTTTATTGGTACAGTTGCCTCTACCTCTTCAATAATATCACTCTTCAAAACTTCGGGAATTGACAACTCAATTGTAGCTCCTCTTTTCTCCTTATCTCTATTGATAAAAGAATAGATAGCATAAGCTGCCGTTCCTATTATTAGAAATGAAATAATAAACGGAACTATACAACCCCATTTTTTATCAATCCTACCATATTCATCGGGTTGCAGCTTATCGGACAAAAGAACAGCTATTAAACTGACAATCGGAGTTAGCCAAAGCCCTAAAAACAAAGACCAACCAAATCCTATTTGACGTTTTGCTCCTGCATTAGCGATAATAAAAGATAAAACAACAGAAGAGATAAAGCTAAAGAACCAGAATATTTCCATAAAAAGAACCTTGTGCCTTCTGCAACCTCCGATAGGCATATACAAAAAAAGAAGTGGGTTGCCGTTCATATCTTGCAAGGTATCGCCAAACACCCGTACATACACGAACAAACAACCCACCCTATACGGGCGAGCTATCTGACGTGTCTTGTATGTACTTAAATTGGCGATTTTAGCAAGATAAGACACCTCTTTTACTCAATCGTTCCTATTTGGAACGGTGCAAAGATAGTTAATTACTTGCTATTCGTCGTTGTTTATCCTTAGTTTTTTAATTCTTAATAGAAAGACAGCCTCCATAAGGAAACTGTCTTATACGTCTCGTATGTACTAAGACAATTGGCGATTTTAGCAAAATGAAATGTAATGTATTTAGGAAGTCTTACTCCAAACCGATTCCATCGCTTTTTGCAATTCTCTTTTTGACAAATTGATATATCGTTGGCTCATTCCAATATCCGAATGACCCATTAAATCACATATCATAAATGCAGAGATTTTTTCCGAAGCTCCCAAAATTGTCCCGAAGGTATGTCTTGCCACATGCGTAGTTAGATTCTTGTCAATCCCTGCAATTTTAGCCAAATCTTTCAAATAGCGATTCATTACCTGAATATCAATTCTTGGGAACACATGATTTTGAGCATCCTTATATTGATTTTTATACACTATCAATATAGCCCTCGCTTGCTTGCTGATAGGAACAAAAACGGAGTGGCTTGTTTTTACTTGCTCTTTTTCAAAAGATGTCATTTTTTCATTTATATGCTCCCAAGATAAATCCATTGCATCCGAAAACCTCAATCCTGTTTCAGCGCAAAACGTAAATATATGCTTTATCAATTTCATGGAATTACAAGCAGATTCAGGAAGTTTTGCTTTCTTAAAATTGGAATATTCTTCTTTGCTTAATGCAACTTCTTTATGTTTACCAAGTTCAATAGGATAATTTGTAAATGGGTCTTCAATATTGTATTTCCCTATTCTGTTAGAGAAACGAAGAACCGTTTTTAGCAACTTTAGCCTCTTGGCTACCGTGTTTTGCTGGTTTGGAATAGGTCTTTCCTCCCGTAGGTATTTAACAAACTGTACAACGAATTTATAATCAACTTGCTCGATTGTTAATTCTTTGCGATATTTCACCTTAGAAAAATCGACCAATACGTTTTTAGCAATTCGATAGTTGTTTTTAGACCCAGGCTTTAGTTCCTTAAATTTTACATAATCATCAAAGGCTCTTGAAATAGTAGGATATACTGATTTAGCCGTAATTCTCACTTCATCCAAAGGAAGCCCTTTCAATATCCGTTTCATTTCTTCGAGCAATATAGATTCCTCCAATGCTTCTTTTTTCCGTTTGTACTTCTCAAACTCTTGCTTTCTTTCCGACAAATAGCTATTAATTTTTACAGAATCTTCACTTCTTTTGTCCACCAATTCTGAACTCTGAATCCAATATTTAGGCTCAATACTTTTTCCCGTAGGTACTCTGTACTGCTTTCCCTCAAAGTAGATTAAAAACTCAATTCTCGCCTTTCCGCTCTTCGTTACTAAATCTTCACGAATGAGCAATTTGATTTCTTTAGTCATATCAATTATCTTGTTGATTTACTATATAAATAACTCCAGTTGCTTTTTTACTGAATTTGAAAATATTAATATTTCGTTCAATTTCATTGCTTAGCATGGACTAATTTATATATAATATTTTGATATATAGCTATTTGGTTTGTGGTTTTATCTAACAAAATAAATAAAATGAAATAAATTAGTTGAATATTATTGCAAAATAATTACTTAATCATTTGGTAGTGATTGGGGAATTTGTACCTTTGATTTTCTTTTATTCCAAAGTCATGAGGCATATAAAATTATCGGAAACGGAGAAGAAGGAACTGGCAAGGTTGTATGAAACAAGTACAAATGCTGTTATTAAAAGACGGTGCAAAGCTCTATTAATGTCAGACATGGAAGTTTATTCTATGCAAGAGATAGTGGATGAGATTGGAATTTGCCGAACTACGCTTTATCATCTTTTCAATCGTTGGGAGTTTTCTACCAATCGAAAGGACAGATTTAGGGCTTTGAGCATTGGCAAAGGTAGAGGAGCAAAACCCAAATTAGATTCGGTAAAAGATGGGTTGCCTAAATTGGTTGAGAAGTACAATGGAAAAACGAGTGTTATACTTCGGGTACTTGAAGAAAAATATGGGATAAAAGTTTCCAGACCAACTTTGCAGAAGTATTTAAGTTCAACATAAGCAAAATATAATTGAAATCTATCTGATTTTGGTTTTATTTGCTTAAAAATCAATATATTTGCGAATGCCTTGAAAATTATAAGTCAACAAGGCATACACATTAATCCTAAAATTCACTTTTATGGCAAAGACAATAAATGAAATCGGGCATAACTTAGAACTTAAAAAATTTGTTATTCATCAAGTTGTTAAAGATGCTGGAGATAGAAAAACAGTAATAAAGATTGCAGAAAACCTTATTGCGATTACTAAAAAAGAGAAACAATTCATAGGTAGTGTTAATAAAATATATAGTCAAAAATCAGGACCAACTTATGGCATTTTCGGGGATGATGATACCACTTTCAAACTACTGCTAAAAAAGTATCGTGCCAATAATGATTTTCTTTCTTTTTCCACCAATGCAACAAATCACTATAAGTCTAAAATATCAACTTCAGCTCCTGCTACAGGAGGCTTTATTATTTATGCTCATTATCTGAATAAAGATAATAAGAATGAATATATATTTGTTTTGACTATTAACAACAAAGATGGATACGTTGTCAGCGAAAACGACTTAACAATTAGAAATATCAAAAATCTTGATTTGAGTAAAATTGATGTCGCATGTAGAATAAATTTGACTAAGTGGGAATTAATAGAGACTGGCGTCCCACAAGAAAGTAAGACTTACTTATCATTTATAAAAGGGAAAAAGGGAGTCAGTTTTTATTTCATGTCTTTTATTGATTGTGCAGACAAGACAACAAGTACTGAATCTACCAAAAGACTAATTATGGCTATCGATAGTTTTTGCAATAAGAAAGGATATGATAGGAAGGATATAATCAAGAAGAGGAATGATATTTTTGATTATTGCAATGAAAGCATGAAAAATAATCAAGAAATTTTGCTTTCGACCATATCTGCCATAATGGATATAGAAAATCCAAACGAATTTATGGAATTTGCAGGAGATGAAGATTTTTGCGTTAGTCCTATTATTAGTGGTGATCCAGCAAAGCTTAGACGTATAAAGTATGTTTATTACAAGGATAAAGAAATTACAGTTGGGTTTGATAATGTATTATTGAACAAAAATGTTTTTTATGATTCGCAAAAGAAACAATTGACCTTTAAGAATTTACCAAAAGGACTGGTAGATGAATTAGAAAAATAAATGCTATCAAGGATTGGAAATATTATTAGAACATCTAAGAGTAATTTTGACGTTAACTCAGGGGTGTGCTTTTGTTCAGATTATAAAGTTTCGGATAAAGAATGCTTAGTATATTTGGATGAACAGGGGTGTTTTGAACAGCCCATCTTTATAGATGATTTATCCGATAATAGTAATATAAATTTGGAGTTATCTTTACATAGTCTAACCAAAATAGGTTTTTATTATTCTTTTGAATCTTTCATTGTAAATAATAGGTATGCTTTTCCTGATTCTGATTTCTATATCTACGACATAGACAGTTCGCAATCTAAAAAAAATGAGAATTTAGCAAAGCACGAAGCGATAATTAATCTTATCAATTCTATTAAAAACATTGCTAAATATTCATATTTTGACGCAGGCGTTGATAATGCAATAATATTTAGAGAAGACAAATCTCTTTTTTTATCATTTGAATTTGATATAAATACTATTCTTGCTATCAAGGAAAGCGAAGTCGAAACCATCAATAAAGTCTCGAGTATATTTTTCGATTCGGTAAGTGAGAAAAAACTTCTTTTTATCAATGAATTGATAAATTTGCTCACAAATGAAAAAAATGAATCACAAAGATTTATATTCCTATTATCAAGCATTTCTGATTTTTATGAAAAAAGCACAAATGCTTATCAGTACTATCTGAGAGATTTTTCATATAACAAATTGAAAATTGAATTGGATTCAAAGGCTTTGGAATTTGCACAAAAGATTCAATCTGTCATAAATGAATCTCAAACAAAACTAATAGCAATTCCTACGGTCTTCGTATTAGCCTTCGTATCTTTTGATTACTCGGATTTATTATCAAATAAGAATATATGCACAATTATCAGTTTGTTTATTTTTGCTATATTGATTCAACTTTTCCTGAACAATCAATTTAGCACTTTGCGATTTATTAATGAAAATGTAATATCCTATAAAGATACATTTAAGCGTAACGATATAGATAAAATATCTTCTAAATTTTCTTTGGTAGATAAAGAACGAAAAAAACAGGAAAAGCGACTTATTTTAATAGAAGCAATCTTATGGCTGATTCCAGTAGGCTTATTATGTACATGGTTGTTTGGCATTGGCTATAATCTTCTTGCTTATATGTCAAGTGCCATTGTTTTGATTATTTTTCTTATTAAATTATTCGTATTAAAATGATAAATTTTTCTGATTCACAGCTTTTTAGTATAGTTATACATAAGGTTGGAAATAAAAGCAAAGAAGAAGTTTGTAAATTTTCTGATTCACAAATTGAACCGAGTATTGAAATACGAAGTTTATTGCTTCATTATTTTGTCACTCCTTTTAAATCGCAAGAATATAATTGCTTTTTTCATGACGTTGATTTGAAATTTAATGAAGTTTATTCATATGTATCAGAAATTTTTAGCGACCCTAAAAATTTTCTTCAGCAGTCAATTAATCTATCCAAACACTTATATGAAAAAAGCATTCATCCCAAGATACAAGGAGGAGAATTTTATGCTACATATTTTAAAGAATGTAAGATTAATGATGAGATTGTTGATGCCATAGGATTGTTCAAATCTGAGAACAAAGACACATTCTTAAAAGTATATCAGTCAGGAGGAAAATTTGAAATTCAAAGTGATGAGGGGATTAACATTAATAAATTAGATAAGGGGTGTATTATCTTTAATATGAATAAAGAATCTGGGTATATAGTCCTGAACATAGATAATAAAAACAAAGGAGAAGAAGCAAAGTATTGGACTAATGATTTTTTGCATATCCAACCACGAAAGGATGATTTTTATTACACTCAGAATGTTTTGTCTTTGTGCAAAACATTTGTCACAAATGAACTTCCTAAGGAGTTCGAGGTCACAAAAGCGGATCAAGCAATACTCTTGAATAAAAGTTTAAATGCTTTAAAAAATGGAGAGGAAATCGAATTAAAGAAGTTTGCTAAAGAAGTTTTTACACAATCTAATATCATTGATAGTTTTGAACGATATAAAAGTCAGTATTTAGAAGAAAGGAATATTCAACTTGAAGACACATTTAATGTCTCAGAAACTGCCATAAAGAAAAAGGCAAAAGGATTAATGGCTACTATTAAATTGGATAGAAATTTTGAGATTAATATTCATGGAGGAGATGAGTACATAGAAAGAGGATATGACAAAGAAAAAAAGTTGAATTTTTATCGGTTATTCTTCATAAATGAAAAATAGAGAAACAACATAATTACAAACAAGGATTAAAAATTTGGCGGACTATGATAAGCTATGATATACTAATTTCTCAAACTTCATCCTTATTGGTAGATTTAGAGAGAATTAGCCAATCAGTACAATTATCGGTAAATCAAACAATAGACTCGCCAGGAACCTCTTAAAAAACTCTTGTAACTAACTGAATTTCAGTATATGTTACAAGAGTTTTTTCTTTTTAGGATTAGAAGGGGCTCACCGTAAAAATCTTGACTATGTTCCTCCCTTCAGGCATACTCGCTTACTTTGATTTAGTCAATCATGTCTCCTGAGCAACTTGCTTCATCCTCTTCCTTAAGGATACTCTTAGGCAATTGTTGGCTAGAAGCCGGTATCTGCTGTTCAAGGCACCGGGCAAGTGGACGGACAGCCAAAAACGGAGGGCTGGAATCCTGTTCAAGCAATTCCCGGATATAAAGGCCGTGTGTTATTATGCGTTAAGATTGGGAAAGATTTTTACTGATTATATAGACAAGGATGTGGCGTGTGCCAAAAACTTAGAGGTGGGTGTTAAGAATAGAACTTTTATAATGGAAGTGTGCTGTATCTAAGTACTTTTTAGTAGTTTTGCATAATAATGAAATCGAGAAATAAAATCTCTCTTTTAAGCAATAGATAGGATATATGAAACATATCTTCAATAAGGAACAATGCCAAAAAGCAACATTCATTCTTGAAAGCCCTTTGGCTAAACTGTCGGAACTTTACTCAAGCGAGATAAAAGACTTGGCTGTTGTATGGTGCTATTATTCGGGGAGAATAGAGGGTAATACCTATACCTATGTTGAAACAGAAGCATTGCTTAAGGACGGCATCACTTCCGAAAAAAAATATGAAGATGCTAAAATGCTGAAAAATCTATATAATACATTCATTTCCGAACTGGAATATATTCATCAAGAGAAAAATAAGGAGATTATAGATGAACGTACTCTTTTCAGACTTCATCAATCTATTTCCACAGGTTTGGTTTCTAATGAGGAATCAGGCTTTTTAAGGACACGTGCAGTTAGGATCAGCGGTACTGATTATGCTCCTCCAAAAGATTTGCAAGAAATAAAAAGTAAATTGGGAGAGATATTATATGAGCAAGACGTTTATACTAATCCATTGGAAAAGGCAGTTTTCTTACATTGTAATATTGCACGGCTGCAACCTTTTATAGATGGGAATAAAAGAACTTCTCGCATGATAGAAAGTGTTGTCATGATGAATGCTGATATTATTCCTGTATATTCAGCAAAAGATGCTGATATTTTGAATTACAGGAAAGGGTTGATTCGATTTTATGAAACGGGGGATTACACTAAGTATTCTGACTACTTTCTAAATAGGCAGTTGGAACGCATTAAAGAAATAGATATATAATTTAAATCAAGACTAATTTAGTCGAATGTAAGAACTGTATTTGCTAATTTCCTTGATAATCAATGATATTAGGGAAATTTTAAAAAAAACGCCAGGAACCTCTTAAAGAAAAGGGAGTAAAGGATCATATCTGAATTCGGGATCGTCCCTAAATTTTGAGGGATTATTTTATTATGCATGAGTCATAGCTACAATTCACTTTACAATTACCTCTGCTTACTCTATTCACAACCTACTTATGAAGATAAGAAGGATAAACAAAAGATATTTCGACTGTATAACGATTTGTTTTCTGAGCAAAAAGAATATCCGAATGCTTATCCGTGTGCTATAATGGGTGACGGATAATACCAATGCGGTCTTGTTACCTGATGAAGAAGACTCTACACGTTATATCGTTTATGCAGAGCCGAAAAAATAATATTTTTTTTACCATCCACTTTATCTATATAGGTACCAGTTCTTATTTCAGCTTTTCCAAGAAAAAAACTCTATTTATGCTTATGCTATTTGCATGTGCTGATTGTTTTCTTATTGCCAAACGTTACTTGCAGATTGTTTTAGTATTCACTCTGGAGTGGATGTCCCGATATGTACTGATTTTAGTGGTATAGATGCTTGATTTTTGATGTGCGAATTGGGGTACTTTATAAGTTCTTACCGTTTAAGTCCATATAAATTTAGGTTTTTCCCTATAAGTAATTATAGAATTCACAGATCAGGTATGATTTTCCTGCTTTACTTTTGTTGCAAACCTAAAAAAAACATCATGAAAAAGATTTTATTTATTCTATTTACAGTTCAGTTTATTCTGATCCCTCGGATAACAGGAAGTTATGGTGCAAATTCTATCGGAAATAATCATGGACATTCGGTAACTAATCAAGGAAAGAAAGCCATCAAGAAAGACATCTTTGGAGATACTGTCATTGAGGACAATCACGGTAATAGGAAAACCATTAAGAAAGATATCTTTGGAGATACTGTCATTGAGGACAATCGCGGTAATAGGAAAACTATCAAGAAAGACATTTTTGGAGATACTGTCATTGAGGACAATCGCGGTAATAGGAAAACTATCAAGAAAGACATCTTTGGAGATACTGTCATTGAGAACAATTGCGGTAATAGGAAAACCATTAAGAAAGACATCTTTGGAGATACTGTCATTGAGGACAATCGCGGTAATAGGAAAAGCATCAAAAAAGATATCTTTGGAAATACTGTCATTGAAAATAATAAAGGTTATAAAAAGACCATTAAGACAGATATATTCGGTAATAAAATAATCGAAGATAATCATGGGAAAAAGCAAATTATTAAAAAAGATATATTCGGGAATGTTATTATTGAGAATTACTAAGACATCTATCTAAGTATGATAAAGAGCAGGACTTGCAGTGTGGACTTATGCTCAGAATCAAAAACATTTTTTATATAATATCAACAACAATAGACTGATAATGACACGGACTATGGAGTATTACTGTTAACTGCTTCTCAGCGTGAGGATGACGAGGAAAAGAAAGAAAATCCGATACCGGAAAATTTTGTTTTTTACAATTGAACCTGAGGCCGTAGCATTGGCTGCAAGTGAATTTTGTCAATCTTGTGGATTTTCCTAATATGTCTGTTTTTTTATATATTAGCTTCGAAAATTAGACTGAGTCAGTTTAAAAATGGAGGTGTGCCGGGATGTACTTTCCCGCCTGGTCAGCATTTTCGGCACGCCCCCATTCATGTATCTACTTTTATTCCAGAATAAAGATGAATCCTTTGTCTTTGGGAAGTTTTATTTTATCTTTTGGCGACAGGCTGAATCCTTCCTGGAAACCTTTGATGTCAGGAGCCGTCAGCCTGGCTTTATCAGCGTCAATGCCCAGTTTCTCCCAATCTATCTGCAGTTTTATATCACTGTCTTTTTTTGCCCAACTGGCAATGGCAATCATTACTTTGCCATCTTTCACAAACGAGGTTGCCAGAATGTCATTGCGTCCTGTCTTCACTGGATTGTAGGATACCCAATAGCCCATCATGCGGCTGTCTTTTATGCCGAATGCATCCCACACCTTCCAGAGTTGTGAGGGGATGGATTCCATTGGTTCGCGTGCGGTCATCCCGTACAGCATGCCCCGATAAGGATTGCCGCCATCCTGCAACATTTCGCTCATCATGCCGAAGGGGATACCCGATACATCTGTCAGCCAGTATTCCGGTGACTTTTCGTATTTAAAGTATTCTCCAAACCAAAGGCGGTCCAGGTAAGGCATGTGCTCCATGTAAAGGAATATGCTGTTGATGTAACCGTCGGCCGGATTGAACTGATTGGCTGAATGGACATCGATGCGCGGATCGGGACGGTTACTTTCCAGTACCCGGCGGATGCGTTTCATCGTGTTACGATCGAAAGCCAAGTCATCGATATAGACTCCGTCGATGCCGACATTTTTTGTCAGCCAGTTCAGTCCTTCCACATAGAAGTTGTGCCAGCGTGAAATGCCGGTGTTCACGATTGCCGCATCCTTGTAAGCATCTACAAACCAGGCTCCGATGTAGTCGCCGTCCAGATGTTCCTGTAGCCAGGCATAGCCTCCTCCCTTGCCCGGTGAGAAGATTTCGTGTCCAAGGCTCTTCAGGGCAAACAGCTCCGGTGCATGGTTCGTCAGTTCGCGTACCGTATAGTATATTTTCACTTTATATCCTTTGGCATGCGATTCGTCTACGTACTGCTTCATGAAGGCAGGGCGGAAGAAAGGATAGTTGATATGCGGATTCACCGCATTGCCGTGATGCAGGTTGATAACGTTTGCTCCTGTTTCTCCCACAACGTCTACAGCCTGGTAGGCGTGTGCGTCGCCCTCTTTCAGTTTCTCGGCAGGCTGGTATCCGTGGTAGTAGCGGTCGGTCCATTGCTTCATCGTGTCGATGGGCTTGAAGGGAGTTACCAATACCAAGAAGTCGAAGTTCAGCTCTTCGCCCTTTTGGAGGGTGCGGCTGCCACTGTATGTCTTGATGTCTACCTGGTTTCCTTTCTCTTTATAGCTGATGCCGCCTTTACCGTCGTTAAACCAGGATGGAGGCATGTTCAACGGTTGCATTTTGTAGAAGTTTGTGTTTAGCGGACGGCGATAGTTCTCTGCACGGAACAGGCATTGCATGCCGGCGTTTACATCGCCAAACCAGAAACCTTCCTGATTCCGTTCCACATTCCATTTCCATTGGTCGCTTTTCGGGCGCAATGAGCCTTCATAACCCATTCCCAAACGATATTTGGCCGTTGTTGCCGGCATGGAAGTTAACAGGGCTATATCGTCTACCGATGTATTTTCGGCAGCCTTTACTTTGATCTGATAATTCATGAAACCATCGAATTCCATACTTGCAAGTACTGTTATGTCCAGTGCCCCTGCTTTTCCGGTAGCGGTCCAGCTTACCGTTCCGTCTTCCTTCTTGCCGAACTTTAGCGGTGAAGTGATGGTGACGGGCAGTGGCTTTCCATTCTGGCGAATGACAAATTCCATCGGTTGTGACAGAATGTCTTTGGGTTCTTTGCCTATGGAAGTCATCTCTTCGGTGAAGTAACTCCGGATGGAAGCCGGCAGTCCCAGTTCGCCGGCAGTGACGCTGCGTCCCAGCACGCTGATTGTACGGTCTGCCACCTTTATCGGAATGAATGGCTTCACCGGCCGGTTATTGACTGCATACTGTGAATTCAGCCAGCGCAAACGTGACAAACGCCACAAGTCTCCGTCTCCTTTGTCCACCAGTACGTTGTCCGACAGGTTAATGGCTATGTTCACTTCCTGTGAAGCACCGCTCAGGTCGCTCACGGTGACCGTGCCCCGGTAGATCCCTCTGCCGGCATGTTCCGGCATCTGGATGCCGATCCATAAAGGTTGTACACGGCCTTTACCGACGTTTACCTCCGGATGTATCGGGCGTCCCAGCCAGTCGGTTCCTTCCGTGTTGAAACACGTAAGAGCCGATGCAGGTATACTTCCGTTCTTTCCTTTCAGGTCGGTAAAGGTTACTTTGACTCCGTTCACCGGATTCTTGAATGCCCACAGTCCCAGTTGCAGCACATAGTATTCGTTCAGATCCGCTTCACCGAAAAACTCGCCTGTGGCTCCTTGCGTCACCTGGCGGTATGACAGATCATCGAACATGCGGATGGGATATTTACGGTCTTCGGGCAACAGCAGGAAAGGCTTGTTGCTGTTAGCATCGATCAATGCCTGCTTCTCCTGTGCTGTGGCGATGATTTCCATCGGATAGAAGCTGTTGAAACTGCCCAGCGATTCGAAACGTACCAGCTTGGCTTGTACCGCCTTTCCGGCCGGAGTGGCTTTACAGGTTGCTTTCCATTGCGGATCCGCCTTATCCGGTTGCTGAGGATAGTTTACTTTCGGATAGGGCCCTCCCGAGGTGTGGTAGGGGAGGTAGTACACATAATAATCTCCGGCATTTCCGCTTGCGTCAAATCGGATGCGTCCGTATTCACGGTTGATTTCCACCGGAAGTACATTGTCTACCGCTTTGCCGGTAGATGCATTGATCACAATAATCCCTTTTTGTTCGGGATTGGCGTCACGTCTGCGCCAGGGGATATAAGCTTCCGCTACGGAGGCGGGAGTGTTCACGGAAACAATGGCGCGATGGTTACCCAGTGTGTCGGGTGTCCAGTAGTTTTCGCCGTAAAACGAGGCTTCGGGGACGAAGTCTTGAGCCGCTGCCGGAAGGGTTAACAAAGCTGACAGTGCCCATAAAAAGAGTTTCTTCATAATGTTTATCTAATAACTATGTGCAAATTTACAAAGAATCATTTATGGATTTGGCAGATCGGCCGTTTTTTTATTATAAACCGTTTCTGCCCAAAAGCCTGTGTGGTAATCGGGTATGCGATTAGCGATGTTTCGCTCCGATTATCCGGAAGAATCTTTTTGTGGGAAAAATATTTTTTATATTATCTTTGCGCCCTCAAAATGAATAAACCCTACACTATGAACAGAAAGCAAATTCTGTGTATCTCGCTTCTGGCATTCTCGCTGTGTGCCTGTCAGGATGATGATACAGCCGATATTCTCGATGCTTTTGGCACTCCGCCTGCTTTGACGAAGATGACGGCACAAGAGTTTCTCGATCAGGGAGAACAGATGTTTGAAGATGGCGAAAGCGTGGACGAGATTGTTTCCGCCGATCGTGCCTTCTATGTGAATAACCCCTTTAATGTTTCGATGGCGGATGGAAAGCTCCGGCTGTTCAACGGCATGGCGCACGATTTCAAGGAAGTCTCCCTTTGGCTGACGATGCCCCATTTGCGTGACACCATCCAATTGATGCAATTTGAGGAAGTCCCCGGTTTTTATAACATCAAACTTGATTCTCCATTGAAAATGGGAGAGGCCGTCTACGCTTCGAAGAGTGGAAAGCCTGTCCGTGTGAATAATCTGGCACTGCTGTCGCCCGACCAGTATGAATTGCTGCTTTCGTGCAACGACTCCGTATTCGATATGCTGAAGACCATCAAGATGAAAACCTGTATCCAGATGGGAAAGTACGGCAGTGGAAACTGGGGAGTCATGACAGCAAATGCAGCCCGCTACTATGCCACATCGGCGGTGAATATGGCTGTCATGTTCAGTTCCGAAATTTTTCGTGATTCATTGATGAACTACAAAGGTAGCATTCACAATGATGCAGGAAAGGAGATTGACCGTGAAGGGCTACTGAATTCGATTCTCAATAAACAAAGTCTTGTGTTCGGAGTGGTTACCGGTTCCGGTATCGCCGGGCTCGGTGGAGGAAATGCTTTGGGATTGCGTGAAGAATATCTGGCCGGATTCTTCTACCAGAACCGGGTGGCAATCGATTGCAACTGGGTGCTTCATGTCTGGATTCACGAGCTAGGGCACTGTCTGGGCTATGGTCATTCCAGCAGCCTGTGTTATGGGTCGGTGCCCGATGAAATAGTACCGAAAGTGTATCGCTACATGATGAAGCACCGCATGCTGCCTTATATCATCAATCCCTTTAAGAGTTACAATGATTATAATCCCAGCATCAATGATGCCGACAATCCCGACATAGAGCTATGATGAAGAGACATAACATACTGACGGTACTGGCAGTCCTGCTGCTCACCTTTGCCGCATGCGATAAAAATAGTGCCCCCGGATTCAGTTTCACGACCGACTCCATCCTTACATTGACTTTCGATAAAGAGCTGGATGCCGCCTTTGTCGGAGTGGGGACCCAAAATTACAATCCGGTGGGAATGCGGCGTTCGGGCGATACTCTTTTCATTGCCAACCGTGCCGAAAGTTCCGACGGTGTGTGGGTGGTACGCGCTTCGACCGGGGAGTTGCTTTATTCGCTGACCGGCTGGACCTACAACGGGAAAAACGAGAAGTTCGACAATCAGGTGATGGATGTGGCGGTCAGCAGCGATTACATCTTTGTGGTGAACCGTTCGTCCCGGATCGACCTGTTCCGACGGAACGATTATTCGTATGTGACCACCATCGGGCGTACCGGATGGCAGTCGAGTTCTCTGTTGCAATGCGAAGCGGCCGAAGTGGCTGGTGATAAATTGTTCATCCGTGACAAACAGAAGATTAAAGTGGTGCAGATTTCAGATTGTACGCCTGAAAATCGTTTTAAGGTTCCTGTCTTTGCTCAGAATACGGACAGTACGTCTTCTAATAACGGTTTTAATCTTGAGTCCGTCGCGCGGCATGAAGGCTTGATCTATGTGTCCGACTACGAAACCTCACGCATCCTGGTGATCGATCCCGCCACCGTGGCGGTCAAGGGAGAGCCGGTACGCTTTTTGCGCTCTTACCGCATGCCGAACAAACCGCTCAGTATGGGATTCTTTCAGAACGAAATGTATGTTGTCTGCGCAAATAACCGCATCGTGAGAGTAGACCTCCGTACCGGGAAAGAGCTCGGCTCTTATTCATCCTTTGCCGGAGGAGTGGGGCTGGGAACTCCCGGACGCCTCTTGTTCCATAATGATACATTCTATCTTGCAGGGCGCAATGCCAATGCTCCCCGGCTGATACAGGGGAAAGTTATGTTTGTTGAAATATCCGAGCTGGACTAAAAAAATGAATAATTACGATTCGCTGCAGATTATGCAGGTTTGTACACTCCTCTATATCCGGATGATGGTTTAAGAGAAGAAAACTTTCTGTGTCGTCTGTGGTGAGAAAACAATCAAGCATGAATTTGAAATTTTTATATCTGTTATTATTGATATCTGCCCTGTGTATATCCTGTTCCAAGGACGAAGAACCTTCGGATAAGGGCAGTACTTCTCCCCAAGAGCCGGTTTACACCACCTTTACAGATGCCGGCGAAGTGGTTGTTTCCGGAGTGCTTCCGGCCAATTTCACTCCCCGGTCCGTACGGGTCAAGGGGGACACTTTGTTTGTTGCCAATACCAATGCCGCCGACCGTTCCGTGCTGTTGCTGAACCTGACGACAGGCGAACTGATCGGACGTATCGATTCATGGGTACGGAAAGGTGTCAAAGAGACCTTTAATGCCGAGATAGGCGACATGGCTGTTTCTGACCGTTATATCTTTGTGGGTATGTACAACTCCCGTATTAATATTTTTGACCGTCGCACCCTTCAGTTTGTCAATGCCATCGGGCGTTCAGACGGAAAGTGGGGAGACGATATTTATAGCATGACCCATTGCTACGGACTTCGTGAGTGTGGCGAGAGACTGATGGTACGTGATAAAAATACCATTCGCGGCTATTGGATTTACGAAGCCGTTACCGAACCTGCGTTCCGGGTTCCCTGGATCGGAAAGGTGAAAGTGCCCGAAGGAGTCGGATATGACTATCAGGCCCGTATCCATGGTATGGCAGAGTATGACGGGCGTATGTATCTGACCGACTGGTACAACAAGAGTGTGCAAGTGTTCACTCCGTCGAAAATGGAGATCGTGTTCGGTGAAGAGACACATATCACTTCCGATGCCGTGTTTAAGTACGATGATATTCAACCGCTCGGACTGCTTGCCTACGGAGGCGAATTACTGATGTCGGTACAGAAGAGTGGGAAAATACAGCGTTATGATCCGGAGACAGGAGACCTGCTCGGAGTGCTGGCCGAGTTTCCGGGTAAGGAGATCGGGCGCATGGAGATAGCCCGGGGAATGCTTTACTACATTGACCTCAAAGCCGGGAAACTGATGAAGGCAAAAGGAGAATAAAGAACGGCGAGAGTGTGTCATGACTCACCACAGAGCAATCTGTGGTGAATACGAGTTTCGACACACCCTCGTTCTTTCATCTGCATGTCCTATCCGAAGCAGAAGTAATACTCAGAACCGTCGCTGACATAAAAAGAATCTGCTTTCTTTTCGATAAAAAGAACTGTTCTCTTTTGCCAACCATCCGACAGCAAGCATTACATCGTCTATATTCAGGCAGGTCAAGCTGCAAAGTTCTTTCACAGAGACTTTTCTTGCATGTATAAGTATTCGTCATACTTTTCTGGAGTTTTCTCCGATTTTCACTTTTTCCATATTACTATTTATAGCCTATTTAAATTAAATTTGGTGGTAAATTCTTTATCTCCAAGTTGATAATTGTCCTTTTTGTTTGCTTTTATAAGAAAAAACAGACACAGGCTGAATAAGATAACTTAAGTTTCGGAAGTGAGTTTACGCCGTCTGAACCGGTATCTTCATCTTTGTACCTTTTTTCAATTAACATTGTTAACGCTTTTTGCAGGTTCGTTCAGGTTCTTGTGCGCAAATAACAAGTCTTTTGCATTTAAAGAACTTCTTATTCACATCCAAAGAACAAGCTTTAACTCTGTGTTAAAACAAAGCTTTTGAAGACAGAAATCTTACTTTTTAAAGATGTTGATTTTCAGATAGTTTAGTCTAATATTCGCTTCTTCACCTCACGAATGGACACTTCGGGCGAAAGCCGGGATACTTGCTTTTTTGTCAACTATAAACGAGGGCTTGCACTTCCGAAAACTGAATTAGATTCCATGAGTAAAAGAAAACTTACCACCAAACTTGACGAAGAACCTGTTTTCTAAAGTAGGTGTCGTCTCGCGCATAAGGAGAAATTTTTTTGTGTAAATGATAGGAGGCTAGGGTACTTACCTATTGGACTACAAACAGATACGTAATATAAAGTAGATGGAAGAAAAGGGGAGGGGTGTTTCAAAAAACGTTCGTTTATAAACACAAAGGTAAGGCACATTTTTATAACAACAAAATATTTTTATAAATAAATTGAGTTTTTCTTTCTTTATCTATTTTAGTATACTGATTATAAGAGTATTATATACATGAAATAGAATCTTTATATATGTGTTTTTTCTATAAGAACATGATTTTTAGAAAAGGTCGAAAAAAGGTGTTCCAAAAGACGAACGTTTTTTGAAACAATTTCATTCGTTTTACCACTAAAAATAGTTTCGGAAATTCTTACGGTTTGAATGGGAAAAGATGTCTCGTCCAAACCGCGTAGCGCACCCGAAAGTAACCTCTCGACTTTTAATATCCACTAATAAATGTCTGAACAACAGGAGTATTGGTTTGCCGCTCGGACAAAGAAGGATCAGGAGTTTTCTGTTCGCAATGCTTTAGAAAAGCTTGGAATAGAATACTTTCTTCCAACACAATTTGTCATCCGTCAACTGAAATATCGTCGTCGTAGGGTAGAAGTTCCTGTTATCAAGAATCTTATTTTTGTCCGGACCACGAAAGACCGTGCCTGGTCTATCACGAAGGATGATCATGTTCCTCTTTATTATATGAAGGATCTCTATACCCATACTTTGTTGATCGTTCCCAACAAACAGATGGAAGATTTCAAGTTTGTGATGGATTTAGCTCCGGAAAATGTAACTTTTGATGATCTTCCCCTTACTGTTGGTACAAAAGTGCAGGTCGTCAAAGGAGAGTTTTGTGGCATTGAGGGTGAATTGTCCAGCCTTGCCAACCGTACTTACGTAGTGATTCGTATCCACGGAGTTCTTTCTGCCAGCGTCAAAGTACCTAAAAGTTACCTTCGTATTCTTTCAGCGTAATTCGTAATTTCAAAATTATATGAATCAAGTCCAAAATCTGCAACACATTGCCCGTGAGTTGCTTTATTTGGGTATGGATGGTTCTCCCATCTATACCGATCATTTCCGTCAACTGAACACCGAAGTTTTTCGCTTGTCCGAAGCCCTTTTCTCTATGAAAGGTGCCACATCCGAGGAAGAAGCAGCGATTTGTCTGTCCCTGTTAATGGGCTATAATGCTACCATTTACAATGATGGCGACAAAGAATCTAAGATACAAAGCATTTTAGATCGCTCTTTTGCCGTATTGGACCATCTTCCCGCTTCTCTATTGAAATGCCAATTGCTGACTTATTGCTATGGCGAGGTATTCGAGGAGGATTTAGCACAAGAAGCACATCAAATAATGGATAGCTGGAAAAATAGGGCACTTTCAGAAGAAGAATTGGAAGTGATGGAGACATTGCAGACAATGGAAGATAATCGGTATCCGTGTAGTGAGGTAGAAGATTGATTGTATGCATTTTTGAAGAATAATATAAATATGCTTAATGTAGATAATTTTATCGGCGATCATATCACTTTTCGTCGTTCCAGCATGTTTGCTCCCGATATTGCAGCAAACAGTGATCGTCTTCGCCAAGAGGTTGAAGGTAAGAGTTTATTAGTGATTGGTGGTGCGGGTTCCATCGGTTCTTCCTATATAAAAGCCATTCTTCCTTTTAAGCCTTCCAAACTTGTTGTGATCGATTTAAACGAAAATGGATTGGCCGAACTCACCCGCGATTTGCGTTCCACTTACGGTCTGTATATTCCGGACGAGTATCGTACTTATACATTGAATTTTGCAGATCCCATCTTCGAGCGTATGTTCCGTAAGGAGCAGGGTTTTGATATTGTAGCCAACTTTTCGGCACACAAGCATGTACGGAGTGAGAAAGATGAATATTCGGTACAGGCTCTGATTGAAAATAATGTAATAAAAGCCAAAAAACTGCTTGATCTGTTATCGGAATTTCCTCCCCATCATTTCTTTTGTGTTTCTACGGATAAGGCTGCCAATCCTGTGAATATAATGGGTGCCAGTAAACGTATCATGGAAGATATGATAATGGCTTACTCCTCTAAATTTAAAGTCACTACTGCCCGTTTTGCCAATGTCGCCTTTTCCAATGGCTCCCTATTGGCCGGTTTTATTGACCGTATCATGAAGAAACAGCCTCTGGCTGCCCCCAATGACGTGAAACGTTATTTCGTTTCACCTGAAGAAAGCGGCCAGATCTGTATGCTTGCCTGTATTCTTGGGAATAACGGAGAGATTTTCTTTCCAAAGCTGGGTGAGGAAAAGATGATCACTTTTTCTTCTATCTGTGACCGTTTCCTCCGCACTCTGGGCTATGAAAAGAAAGAGTGTGCTACAGATGAAGAAGCCAGAAGATATGCTGCCGAAATGGCGGATGACAGCAAGATATATCCTGTTGTTTATTTTAAAAGTGATACCACGGGTGAGAAAGGCTATGAAGAGTTCTATGTGCCCGGTGAGCGGTTGAACCTGGAACGTTTTTCTTCTTTGGGCGTGATTGAGGATGTCAGTAAACGTCCTTTGTCTGAATTGGATTCCTTCTTTGATGACCTGGAATCTCTCTTTGCCCTTCCGGACTGTCATAAGTCTGATATCGTGACTGCGCTTAAAAGATTCCTTCCCAATTTCGAACACGTGGAGAAAGGAAAGAATCTGGATCAGAAAATGTAATGTTTACAAGTATGTATAATAATATAACTACTTTCATCCATAACTTGTTTGGTACGGATGAATTTGTTCCGTTGCACGCTCCTTTATTTATCGGTAACGAAAAAAAATACCTTGCAGAATGCATTGATACTACTTTTGTTTCGAGTGTGGGCAAATTTGTCGATCGCTTTGAGGAGCTTGTTGCTTGCTATACGGGTTCAAAAAGAGCTGTTGTCTGTGTAAGTGGTACTAATGCATTACACATGGGTATGCTTCTTGTCGGTGTCGAGCGTGATGATGAAGTTTTAACTCAGGCTCTTACTTTTATCGCTACCTGTAACGCCATCAGTTATATTGGTGCACATCCTGTATTTCTTGATGTGGATAGAGATACTTTGGGGCTTTCTCCTCTTGCTGTAAAAAGATGGTTGTCTGGGCATGCGGAAGTAAGGAATGGGCAGTGTTATAATAAGAAGACGGGACGCCGTATCAAGGCTTGTGTTCCTATGCATACGTTCGGGCATCCTATGAAGATTGACGAATTGTCGGCAGTGTGCAACGAATATCATATAGAACTTGTCGAGGATGCGGCCGAAAGTATCGGTAGTTTCTATAAAGGCCGTCATACGGGTACTTTCGGAAGAGTGGGAGCCATCAGTTTTAATGGTAATAAAACGATCACCACCGGTGGTGGGGGTATGTTGCTTTTCCAGGACGAAGAGTTGGGCAAGTTTGCCAAACATTTGACAACCCAAGCCAAAGTTCCGCACCGTTGGGCCTTTGTTCATGATCATATCGGCTACAATTACCGTATGCCTAATATCAACGCCGCATTGGGTTGTGCCCAAATGGAGAATCTTGACAGGTACGTTTCCAATAAACGTGAGACAGCAGAACGGTATCGTGAGTTCTTTTCTCATATTCCTGATGTTGAGTTTGTTGTTGAGCCTGCGAACAGCCGTTCTAACTATTGGTTGAACGCTGTACTTTTGAAAGACCGCCGGGCCCAACAGTCTTTCCTTGAATATACGAACGATCATGGTGTAATGACCCGCCCCGTTTGGGAATTGATGAACAGACTTGAGATGTTTCGTGGATGTGAGACGGATGGTTTGGAAAATACTGTGTGGTTAGAAGAAAGAATTGTGAATATACCAAGTAGTGTTCGTTTAAGATAAAGACTATATGTTAGTTGAAGCTACTTTAGACCATTTTGAATCTTTTTATGTTTTAAAATGTGAAAGAACCAATATTGAGTGGACTGGATTTTCTCAAGCTCCTTCCAAGGATCATTTTTATAAATGGTATATTAAACAATTACGTAGTACGAAACGGAACATTTATTTTTTTTTGATAGATAATAATTTAGCCGGATACTGTTACTTAGATACTATTGATGAATATACTGTTGAAATAGCCTATGGTATATCTGAACTTTATTCAGGAAAAGGGAAAGGTACTGAGTTAATAGCCGCTATCATAGATGTTTTAGGGAAAAGAGGAGTTAGGAGTGTGGTCGCATGGGTTTCTGAAGCGAATATAGGTAGCTCAAAAATATTATTGAAAAATGGTTTTATAAAAAAGTCTCAAAGTGAATATAGGCAACTTCCTTTAATAAGGAATGCTGCACTATTTTATCTTTGGCAAAGAGAAATATGAAAAAAGTTTGTGTTGTTACGGCTGCTCGTTCCGAATATGGCTTATTACGATGGTTATTAAGGGAGCTACAAAGTTCCTCTTCTCTCCAATTACAGTTGTTGGTAACAGGTTCACATTTATCTTCCGAATATGGATTTACTTACCGGGAAATAAAAGATGATGGCTTTCAAATAGATAAGAAGGTTGAATTTTTACTTTCATCTTCAACCGCTACAGGTATTGCGAAATCAATGGGCCTGTGTTCAATTTCAATATCTGACGCTTTGAGTGATTTGTCTCCTGATCTTATGGTCGTTTTGGGAGATCGGTATGAACTTTTGCCTATTTGTAGTGCCGCGCTTGTCATGCGTATTCCTATTGCACATATTTCAGGTGGAGATATAACGGAAGGTGCTATCGATGATCAGATCCGAAATGCAGTAACAATGATGTCCCATTTACATTTTCCAGGAACAGAAAGCTCTGCAGAGAGAATTATTAGAATGATCGGTTCTACAGAGAACGTTTTCTGTGTAGGAGAGCCGGGTCTTGATAATTTTCTTCGTCTTGAGCTGATGGATAGAAAAGTGTTGGCTGAAAATTTAGGACTTGATATTAATAAAAAGTGGTATTTGGTGACTTTACATCCGGAAACCAAAGAATCATTATCTTATAATTTATCCTTGGCAAGGAATCTGATGGAGACTTTGAAAGACGACTCTGGAATGCAAGCTGTCATAACTCAGTCCAATGCGGATTTGGGGGGAGTTGAATTGAATAATTATTTCCATGAAGTAGCTATGTCATTCCCTTCGAAGTTTCAATTATACCCTTCTTTAGGGCAATTAAGATATTTAAGCTTCATGAAAGAAGCTGCTTGTATCATAGGTAATTCTTCGAGTGGCATAGTTGAGGCTCCATTTTTGGGAAAGCCTGTGCTAAATTTGGGTGAGCGTCAGTTAGGACGTCATTTGTGCCATAATGTATTGAGTGTCTCAGGCTTTGATAACAGTATAAAAGAGGGCTTGTCTAAATTGGAGGGGCAAATTTATTCTCCCGATTATTATTATGGGGATGGTTTAAGTTCACAAAGAATCTCAAAATATATTCATGATTACTTATTATGATTGGGGGGGAGTTTGATATTTCTCTAGACCGTTTACCTGGAAATTATGATATTTCTTTTTTGCAGGATGGATATTTATATTCTTCTGGAAGAGCTGCTTTGTATCATATTCTGAGGTATATAAAAACGTATATGAAGGATATTCATACTTTGATGCTTCCAGATTATTTATGTTCGTCTATAATCACCACAGCGTTAAAAGTAGATTTTGAGTTGGTATTTTATCCTCTTTCTGATTCATTTCAATTAAACTATGTAAAGTTTCCGTCTATCTATCGTAAAAACAGTGTAGTCTTATTGATCAATTACTTTGGTTTGGTCTCATTATCAGAACAGGTTAGTTATCTTCGCGGTATTGATAATGAGATTTGTATCATAGAGGACAATGTCCAATCCTTTTTTTCCATGTGGCATTCTTCCGAAAGTGACTTTATTTTTACGAGTTTTCGTAAGACTTTACCTTTACCGGATGGTGGCTGGGTAAAAACATCCTATCATTTGGATTCTCCAATAGCCCGTAATACTTTTTCTCAATATAAGATAGCCGGTGCTATCTTGAAGGGACTTCGTCCCTATGGTTGTTTTGATGATAGTTTATATCTGAATTTATTAGAAACGGGTGAAAATCAGATCGATGATAACTTAAATAGTAAGATAAGTGATATGACTATTTATTTATTTTCTGGTATTGATTTACGTAAAGTAGAGGTGTTGAGAAAACGGAATGCAGATTATTTGCAGAATGGTTTAAAATCCATTGGCATAGAGTTACTTATTCCCCTTTCAGAGGGTTGTATCCCTTTGGCCTTACCGGTTTATCTGAATGATAGAGACAAAATTAGGAAAAGACTTTTTGAACACGAAATTTATTGTCCGGTCCATTGGCCTAAATGTAGTTCTTCGTTTTCTTTATCAAAGGGTGAAGAACTTTATGATCATGAACTATCTTTAGTAATAGATCAGCGATATGGATTGGAGGATATGGATAGAATATTAACTATATTAGAAGATTCATTATATGGGCGCTGAGCTAACAGGAAATTGGAATTCTTTTTTAGAGCGATTTTCTCCATCACAACAAGATATTTATTATAGAGAAGAATATTTAAAATTATATCAATCTATTGACGAACAAGCAGTTTGCTTTGTTTATACCGATGGAAATTTTTGTTTTTTATTTCCTTATTTACTTCGCTCTTTTTATTTTGACGGTGTCTGTTATCATGATTTTGAAACAGCCTATGGGTATGGGGGCCCCATTTTCAATACTGATAATAAAGAATTCATATCGAAAGCTTGGAAGAGTTTTTACTGTTATGGACAAGAAAACCACTATATTGCAGGATTTGTTCGTTTTCATCCTTTATTAAATAATGCCCTTTCCTTCGACTCCATTGGGGTAGTTGTTAAAGATCGTAATACAATAGCCATCGATTTGCAAAAGGATATCGACTCTGTTTGGATGGAGGAGATACACACTAAAAATCGAAATATAATAAAAAGAGGTGCTAAAACAGGCTTGAGATTCATAGCAGACTATCAGTATGAGTATTTAGATGAATTTATCCGTCTATATAATAGTACAATGGATAAATTGAGTGCAGATTCTTTTTATTATTTTGATGATAGTTATTACTATCAATTGAAAAAAAATATTCCTGATAGTTTTTTAGGAGTTGTATTATTAGAGGATAAGGTGATTTCTTCGTCTATCTTTTTCTGTTCGGGAGATTATGGTCATTACCATTTGTCCGGAAGTGATAAAGAGTCATTGAAACTTTATCCTAATAACTTTATGCTGTGGGAAGCTGCTAAAGAAATGAAAGCCCATGGTATTCTAAAATTTCATTTGGGCGGAGGAACGAATTCTGATGAATACAATTCTCTGTACGAATTTAAAAAGAAATTCTCAAAGTCGTTTTATTCTTTTCAAATAGGTAAGATTCTTTTTAATAAGTACGTCTATGATAAGATGTGTCGGAACTGGGAATTGAATAATCCGAATAAAAGTATGCATTATATTAATCATCTATTAAAATATAAATATTGAATAATGAGAGCTTATATCATTGCTGAAGCTGGAGTTAATCATAATGGTAATTTAGATCTTGCGTTCCGTCTGTGTGAAGAGGCAAAGAAAGCAGGAGTTGATGCTGTTAAATTTCAAACATGGAAAACTGAGAAGATCGTGACCTGTTCAGCACAATTAGCTTCATATCAAGAAAAAAATATCCAGGATGTTTCTTTATCCCAATATGAAATGCTAAAGCGGTTGGAACTTTCATATGAACAGTTTATCCAACTTCAATCTTTCTGTCGAGAATTGGATATAGAGTTTTTATCTACTCCTGACGAAGAGGATAGCCTTGATTTCTTGATGCGGCTAGGGCTTCCATTTATAAAAATTGGTTCAGGAGAGGTTACTAATATACCTTATTTACGAAAGATTGGTATGTATCGGAAACCGGTAGTGTTGTCTACTGGTATGTCTACTATTGGACAAGTTTCTTTGGCTTATGATACACTTCTTTCATCAGGTGCATCTGAGGTTACCTTATTGCATTGTACAACAAATTATCCATGTCCGATGGGTGAGGTAAATTTGCGTGCAATGCAGACATTGAAAGAAACTTTTAAATGCCGGGTGGGATATTCTGATCATACGATGGGAATTGAGGTACCTATAGCCGCAGTTGCTATGGGAGCTACTTTGGTTGAAAAGCATTTTACATTAGATCGTAATATGGCTGGGCCGGATCATAAAGCTTCTTTGAATCCTTTGGAGCTAAAACAGATGGTGGTAGCAATACGTAATATAGAAGATGCATTGGGAGATGGGATAAAGCGTCCCAATAAAAGTGAACTCAATATATCTGGAGTGGTATTAAAATCCATAGTTGCTAAATGCCCCATTTTGAAAGGAGAAGTTTTGACTGCAGATAATTTAACAGTGAAGCGAGTTGGAAGTGGAATCAGTGCTGCCTATTGGGATTTATTGTTAGGTACCACAGCTTCTTTAGATTATAGTACGGATGAGCCTATTCAGTTAAAGTAATATCATATATTATATGAAAATATTGATTGTGATCCCTGCTAGGGGAGGGAGTAAAGGTATTCCTCATAAAAATATAAAAGATCTGGGCGGTCGACCTTTGATTTGTTATTCAATAGATATTGCTAGACAATTAGTTGCAGATGAATTTATTTGTGTTTCAACAGATGATAATGAGATAATCAGAGTTGTTGAAGACTATGGTCTTTCAGTTCCTTTTAAGCGTCCTGAAGAATTATCTACTGATAATGCCGGCACTAATGGGGTACTTCTCCATGCCCTATCCTTTTATGAAACAAGGGGACAGAATGTGGATGCAATCGTTTTACTTCAACCGACTTCTCCATTTAGAAAGAAGATACATCTTCAAGAAGCCATTCGATTATTTAATCCTTCATTAGATATGGTTGTGTCTGTGAAAGAGGCTACCTCCAATCCTTATTATAATAGCTTTGAAGAGGATGCCGAAGGTCTTTTAGTGATAAGTAAAGGGGATGGTCAAATTGAGAGGCGTCAGGATGCTCCTAAGGCATGGGAGTTTAATGGCTCTATTTATGTTATAAATCCTCAATCGCTAAAAGAAAAAGGTATGGGGCGGTTTACGAAAATCAGGAAGTATGTAATGGATGATTACTATTCAATAGATTTAGATACTTTATTTGACTGGAAGCTTGCTGAGTTAATGATAACTGAAAGAATTTTGAGCTTATAATGATGGATATTCATAAGTATATTGTAAAAGCAGATATAACAATAAGGGAAGCTCTTATTGCGCTCAATGCTTTGTCTAGCGATGCACTAACTCTTTTTGTTATAGATAGAAATGACTGTATGATTGGGACCGTTACAGATGGTGATATTCGTCGTTATCTGGTTGGTTCTACCTCTCTTGATGATTCTATAACTTTAGTAGCACATCGGAACTTTTGTTATTTGGAAAAAGATAAGATTAATGTCTCACTGATCCGTAAATATAGATCCTTAGGAATAACTTTACTTCCATGTTTGGATAAAGAGAAACATATTATTGATATTTATAATCTCAGGAAGTATAAATCTATTCTACCGATTGATGCTGTTTTAATGGCTGGTGGGAAAGGAGAACGCCTAAGACCTCTTACGGAGAAAACCCCTAAGCCTTTATTACCCGTAGGTAGTAAGGCTATTATAGACTATAATGTGGATAGTTTGATATCTTATGGAATAGAGCATGTATCTGTTACTGTTAATTATTTGCATGAGCAGTTAGAGTCTCATTTTCAAACTAAAAGAAATACAGTCAAGATTGACTGTATACGAGAACCTAATTATTTAGGAACTATTGGCTCTGTTAAATATGTGAGCAAATTTTATAATGATACAATATTAGTCATGAACTCTGACCTATTTACGAATATAAATTATGAGGATTTTTATCTTCATTTTGAAGAGCATAATGCTGATATGTCTGTTGCTGCTGTTCCGTATTCTATTTCTGTTCCATACGGAATTTTTGAACTGGAAGGGCGTGAGATCCATGGCATAAAAGAAAAGCCTACCTATAATTATTATGTAAATGCTGGTATCTATTTAATAAAAACTAAACTTTTAGAAAGAATGCCAGATGATGTCTTTTTTAATGCAACAGATTTCATAGAGATGCTTATTCGTGAGGGAATGAAAGTTGTGCGTTTTCCTATAACTGGATACTGGATAGATATTGGCAAACATGAAGACTATAGAAGAGCTCAAGAATTAGTAAGGCATTTATGATTATTTGTATCAATAGTAATAGGAATTAATGCATGAGAAATAATGTTATTTTTTCAATGTTAGGAATAATATTGAATACAATTATTCCTATTATTACGTATCCTTATGTTACTAGAGTTTTAGGGGTTGATTCTCTTGGGATATATAACTTTTATTCTTCAGCTTCGACCTATTTAATTTTGTTGACAAATCTTGGAATAAGTATATATGGCATTCGAGAAATCGGTCGTTTTAGAAATAATGTGAAACAAATTTCAAGAATATATTTTGAGCTATTATCAATAAATCTCTTTATGTGCCTGTTGGCCCTATGCTTTGTCATTTATGTTATATTATCAATAGCTAATCCTAAAGATTCTTTTATTATTTCTTGGTTCTATTTATCTGTATTGTTTACGTGTGTAGGAGCAGATTGGTTTTTTGTAGCTTTAGAAAAACAAAAATATTTACTCATAAGGAATGTTATTGTTAAGCTGTTGTCTCTTGTTAGTATATTCTTATTTGTTACTGATAGGAATGATTTATTGATTTATGTTGCAATTATATCTTTAAGTACTATATTAGTTTCTTGTTGTAATGTATATAGTGTTTTAAGATTTGTGGATTTATCGGAATGTAGAAATATCCATTGTTTACGTCATATAAAACAATTAATGGGTATTTTTATAATTGATATTTCATATCGTTATCTTGGACTGGTAGATGTCATTTTATTAGGAATTTGGGGTAGTAAATGGGATGTGGGAATATATAGTGTAGCACTTAAAGTCGTTTTATTATGTATTCAGTTTTTTAATGTTTTAGCAACGACCCTTTTACCAAGATCTTCTTTTTATATTAATAATTCAGAGTTTTTGGAATTCGAAAAATTATCTAGGAAAAGTGTACAACTAATTTGCTTTCTATGTGTACCCCTTGTTATATTTGTCTTTTACTGTGCGCATTATATTATATATTTTTTGGGTGGGGCAGATTTTAAAGACTCTATTTTGGCCTTAAAGATTCTTTCTTTTTCGATACTTTTTGCAATTCTATATAATACAATTATATTTCAAATACTTTATCCCCTAGGGAGAATAAAGTCAATTATATTTGTTAATACAACAGGGATTATAGTAAACACCATTTTAAATTATATATTGATACCTAATTATCATTACATAGGTATTGCATACTCTTATGTGATTACTTTTATTATTAGCTTGATTATTATTTGTATTATAAATATAGAAGATGTGAAATTTATATTTACTCATAGAATGTTGTCGTATTTAGTGGCCTCTTTGGTTGTATTTGTATTTAATCTATTGGTTTTTATGGATACTATTCTACTTGTAGCTTTGGACGCTTTAATTTATTTCTTTGTGTTGTATTGTATGAAAGAAGAATTTTGCGTCAACGCTATTTTGTATATAAATGGTATAAGAGTGCGTTTTTTGCGTAAGAATAATAATTGAATAAGAAAATTGAAATGAACAATTCTAATATAGATATTATATATGGACATGATTTGTTTTTAGTTCATGGTGTAAACTATGTAACAAATATGTTGCTCCATGGAAAATCTTTTTTTGAGAAGCATAATTTGAAATTGTGTAACATTTTTTATTCTGGCGGAGTGTTTGACTGTCGAATAAATTCGGATATATATAAAAACTCAGAAGTTTCTGGTTCTCAAGCAAGATCTTACTTAAAAAGAACTTTTATAGGTTTTTTAAAGAATTCATTTTTATATAAAAATTCATTGGTAGAGTTGCTTCTAGTATATTATCGAATGGTTAGACCTGCAAAGAAAACTATTTCTAATTATTGTAAATACAGAGACAGTAAAGGAGATTATATTATTTTTCAGGATGCTCTTTCTGCTTTTTTCTATTTTAAGTATAACAAAGATAATATAAGACGTAAGACAATTCTTATATTGCATACTACAGAAGATTTATATGAATGTATAAAAAAAGATAGACCGTTTTTTTATTCAAACAAATGTATGTTTAGGTGGTATGATAAAATGGAGCAGACTGCTATTTCTAATGTTGATAAGATAGTTTTTTTAAGCAATAGAGCGGCTCATGGAGTTAATTCAATACCAAACGTTAAAAAAAATGTGATTTATAATGGAATTGAGGAATTTACTTTTGAGAAAGTGCCACATTCATTAATTAATTTAGTAACAGTGGGTAGCGTTTTAGAACGTAAAGGACAGAGATATATTATTGAAGCTTTAAATTTATTTACTAAGGAAGAATTATTGAAAATAAGATTATATATAGTTGGAAATGGCGATGATTATGACTATTGTCGAAGCTTGGTTCGTCAATATAACTTGGAAGATTATGTGGTATTTACGGGATTGTGTAAAGATGTCCCTGATGTTTTGAAATCTATGGATATTTTTATTTTACCATCTGCAAGTGAAGGGCTTCCTATTAGTATAATAGAAGCCTTACGTCAGGGATTATTTGTCTTAGTTACTGATGTCGGAGGATGTAAAGAAATGATAAATCCAATGATGGGAGATATTATACAACGTGATCCAAAGGATATAAAAGAAAAGTTATCGAGTATTCTCCAGTCAAGAGAAAGATTACTGGAGGCAGGAAACTTTTCTAAAAGGATGTTTGAGGAGAAATTTACATTACAAATGATGATCGATAATTATGTTAACTTGTTGAAAGCATTATGAAAAATAAATATAAAGCCTTTGTAAACTCCTATGTTAATTTTGAATTTCTAAATCGTGAAGGAGCGGCAGTTTTAAAAATTGATCATGAACATATTGACTTGTTTCGTATTTGGATGAAATCCAAAAAAACGACTATTAATGTAACATATTTGTATCCTATTCTGAAATTTTTTATTCCTTTTTTTATTCTCTCTTATTTTTTTTATAAAAGTGGGTATTATCTCTGGAAAACTCTTGTGTCCAAAAAAGTTAATTGTATAAATAGAAGAATTTTTATAAATTCGCATTTGGGATTTACATCAGCTATAAAAAAGAATCTTTTCACAGAAAACGATGTAATGTTGATGTTTCCTTATTCTACAGCTAATGTATCTGATAATTTGAAGATATATATACATCAGTTGTTGACATGTAGGACTGTATTTAAAACAATTAAAGATTGTTTTTTCTGTTCATCGCTCTTTATTACTAAATATGGCTTTTCATCATCTTTTTATTTGTTTACTGCATACGATTTTTATTTACTTTATAATGTTCTAGCTAATATAGATGTTGATACAGAGATTGTTATGAGCAATCAGAAGGATCGTTGGTCTATGCTTTTAGATTATTTGCCACATTCTCATAAAACAATTATTCAGCATGGCACTAATTTTATGTATTCTCTTCCTACTCCACAGTGTATTCCATTTTTTAAGTTCGATAGTTTCTATGAGTGCTATTATATAGATATGCCTTATAAATTGTCATCTATATCGAAAGTTTATGCGTTTACAGAGAAAGAGTTTTATTTTATGCATAAAGGTGAGTATATCAATAATCCAGAAGTAATATATATCGGTTATAGTTTGTCTCTAACTGACTTTGGTGATTCTGAAAATGCTATATTAATAGTTGGTAATTCAGATCTTTACAGTAAGGAAGAAAGAATTCTTATAGATATATTTTCACAAACGATATTACATGTTTATATAAAGTCACATCCTACTATTTCAGCTGCTGTATATGATTCCTATCTTGTATATGACAATGTTACTGTTTTAGATAAAGAGACATACCCTAGAGTTTCAATTGTCTTTTCGTACAATTCAACTTTAGCTTTAGAATACGAAGATTTAGGTATAAAGGTTGTTTATTATAATTCTATATTGGGATGTGATGGAGAAATATCGTATGTTAAAGTTGAAAATGTGATAAATGAATTATTGATATCTCTTAACTGACGGAGACGATTCTCTATGCTATTATATAAATCATTTACATTAAAATTTTTGTTTTATTCAATATTTATCTTTGAATTTATTCTAAGTAAATATGTTGAAATACCTGCAATTTATTTTGAGATTCAATTATTTATATTATACCTTTTTATTATATTAAAAACTTTGCGTAAGAAAGGTATCTTTAATTTATTCTCGATTTTCTTATTGACTTTAGCACTATTCTCGTTCATGGGAATATTTATATCTTTATTTTCTGATAAAGTGGATTATAAAGATCTTTCGGCACATGCTATAACGACAGAAAGGATTCCTGATAATATTTTTAATGAATCTATTTTAGTTTATATATTCTTTTTAATAACAATTTATTGGTCTTATAATTTTTTTGATAAAAAAAATATAAGACCAGAATCATTATTGGTGAAATGCAATGACATTTCATTTAATAAATTTCTTTATAGAGTAGGGAGAATAGTATTCTGGTTTAGCATAATATTTACAGTATATAGGTCATTTCTTGAGTTTCAATTATTAAGAGAAAACAGGGCTCTTTTGTTTATGGAGGGATCTGCTAATTTAGGAATTCCTGTATTTATTAGGTTTATGAGTACATTTTTAATATTAGGATATTATTTTATAATAGCTAGTAATCCTCCTAAAAAAATATTTATATTGTACTCTATATTTTATTTCGTTCCTATTATTCCTTCTTTGATGATAGGTAATCGTATGTTGTTTGCTGTATATTTTCTTTTTCTTTTTTGGTATTTACATAAAGTCTATTGCCAAAAATTTAAAACATCTTTGGTTTTATTTTGGGGATGCTTAATTGTTATTTTATTGCAAATAATAGCATTGATGCGTGATGATATTGATTCTCAATTTTCAATAATTGGCTTAATTACTATGTTTTTTGTTCTTCAATCTACAAGTTTTTATTTAATGCCATTATATATAACATATAAAGATAATTTGTTGTATTATCACTATCCTTTCATATTTGATCCACTTTGGGGATCAGTGATGGGAGCTACAGGACAATCATATGAAGTATTAGCTACTCGATCAGGTTTAGGACATCAATTAATTTATACAATAAATCCTTCATATTATTTAAATGGTTTTTCTCTAGGGTCTTCTAGTGTGACAGAATTATATGAATTTGGATTATTGGGTGTTGGATTAGGAGCTATTTTATTTGCTTGGATTATTAATAAGATAGAAACAATGAAAATAAATCGTTATTATCTATTTTTTTCTTTTGAAATTTTTTATTGGATTGTGTCTTCTCCTAGAAATACGTACTTTTTTAGCCTCTATAATTTGATGAAATTATCTCTGTTTGCAGTTTTTATATATACTTTTTTTTATTGCTTGTCATTGAAAAAAATTAAAAAGAATAAATGTTGATATTTATTTGATAATTTGTATATAGTCAGGATATTTATCATTCTTTTATTAATATCATTTCTAATGAAAATTTCAATTATAACAGTTACATATAATAGTGAAAAAACTATTAATGATACCATTCAATCTGTGTTGACACAATCTTACTCTAATATTGAATATATAATAATTGATGGAAAATCTAATGACTCAACACTGGAAATTATAAAGGAATATTTGCCTCTATTTAATGGCCGTTTGAAGTATATAAGCGAGAAAGATTCTGGTATCTATGATGCCATGAATAAGGGGATAAAATTGGCTAGTGGGGATATAATTGGTATTATAAATTCAGATGATTTTTATAAAAGCAATAATGTTATAGCAAGTGTTGCTAATGCTTTTAATGACAATAGTATTGAGATTGTTTTTGGTAATATTCAATTTGTCAATCCTAATAACAAGATACGGATTGTTCGAAAATATTCTGGTAAAGGATTCAGACCTTGGATGTTTCGATGGGGAATTATGCCTCCTCATCCTTCCTTTTTTACACGGAAGTCATGTTATGAGAAGTATGGAATGTATAATTCGACTTTTAATATTTCAGGTGATTATGATTTGATGGTTCGTTTTCTTTTAGTGAAGAAACTTAAGTATAAATATATGGATTTGGACATGGTGATAATGAGACTAGGAGGTGCAAGTACCAAATCTATAAGATCATTGCTGATTAATAATAATTATAATGTTATAAGGGCATGTAGGGAAAATGGAGTATATACTAATATTTTTATGGTTTCTTTGCGTTACATAAAGAAAATATCAGAACTGATTTTTAAAGTTTAGTTGATTGATAATTAAATGTTTAATTGGACTTACTTAGATGGCTTGTCTAATTATAACATTATATCTCGATATTCGTTTAATATTATAAATTTTATGAAAATACCTTTTTCACCACCTTATATTGACGAGGCGGTCATCAACGAAGTCGTTGATTCGTTACGTTCCGGTTGGATCACATCCGGTCCGAAAGTGAAGGCTTTGGAGGAAGAAATTAAATCTTTCTCAGGAGCAAAAGAAGTGCTTTGTGTCAATTCCTGGACATCAGGAGCTATTATGATGTTGCGTTGGCTGGGAGTGAAGGAGGGCGATGAAGTGATTGTTCCTGCCTATACTTATAGTGCAACGGCATTGGCAGTGCTCCATGCCGGAGCCAAACCGGTAATGGTGGATTCCGGAACTGATTTTAATATTTCGGTGGAGGCTGTTCGTAAAGCTATTACTCCTAAAACAAAGGCGATTATACCCGTAGATATTGCTGGTTTTCCCTGCGATTATGAAAGAATCATGGCACTGGTGCAGGAACCAGAAATGGTAAAACTGTTCCGTTCGGAATCTCCTGTGCAAGAAAAATTGGGACGCATCTTGGTGATGAATGATGCTGCCCATTCTTTGGGAGCACGTTACAGTAGCTGTCAGCGTACCGGTTGTGAAACTGATGTGGCTATCTTTTCACTTCATGCCGTGAAAAATGTGACTACTGCCGAAGGTGGGGCCATTTGCCTGAATCTGTCTAAGCCGTTCGATAATACGGAGTTGTATAAAGAGCTACGGATGACAAGCTTGAACTGCCAGACCAAGGATGCTTTTTCGAAATCTAAAGCCGGAGGATGGCGTTATGATATTGTCGGTTTCGGGATGAAAATCAATATGGCCGATGTAAATGCCGCCATAGGACTGGCACAGATACGAGAATATCCGGAATTGCTGAAAGAACGAAAGCGGGTGTTTAATGCTTATAGCGATGCTTTTTCGGCTTGTGACTGGGCCATCGTTCCGCCTTCTGTGGATGGAGAAAAGGAAAGCTCTTATCACATTTATGCTTTGCGTATTAAGGACTTTACCGAAGAACAACGCGACCGGATGATTGATGAAATCGCTAAAAGTGAAGTGGCTGTCAATGTGCACTTTATACCGATGCCGATGTTGTCGTTCTTCAAATCGATGGGATATGATATAAAGGATTATCCACAGGCTTATCAGAACTTTAAGAGCGAGATATCATTGCCGATATATCCCCAATTGGATAGTGAAAAATTGAATTTCATTATTGAAACTGTAAAGGCGGCCTATGCGACCGTAATTGCAGAAAACCGATAGTATATTTACAAACACTAAATAGATAAGTTTCTTGATCCGTTTTTTTGATATCGTTTTTTCCCTTTTGGGAATTCTTCTGCTTTCTCCCGTTTTTCTTCTTCTTTATATAGCCATTTGTCTCGAAAGTAAAGGAGGTGGTTTCTATAAACAGCTCCGTGTGGGAAGGTACGGAGGGGATTTTTATGTTTATAAATTTCGTTCGATGCGTGTAGGGGCTGATAAAAAGGGGTTGATAACGGTAGGAGGGAGAGATCCGAGAATAACTCGTACCGGATACCTGATCCGGAAGTATAAATTGGATGAATTGCCTCAGTTGTTTAACGTACTGAAAGGAGATATGAGTCTGGTAGGGCCCCGTCCTGAGGTTCGTAAGTATGTGGATTTATATACCGATGAACAAAAGAAAGTATTGAGTGTACGTCCGGGGATTACGGATTATGCTTCTATTGAGTATGTAGATGAAAATATGATTCTTGGAGAGGCTTCGAATCCTGACAGAGCATATATAGAACAGATTATGCCCGATAAGATACGGTATAATATGAAATATATCTGTAATCGTTCGGTGAAGGAATATTTTAAAATTATATTTCTGACATTTTGGAGCATCATTCGTTAGGTATGTTTTTAAGGAAACTGGGGGAAGTTCTTCTTTTTGTTTTCGTACCCTATTATGTGAGAAAGAATAAGGAGTAGACGGAAGTTTCGAAGAGAAGTTAATTCAATAAAAAAGAAAGGATCGGCAATTGCCGATCCTTTCTTTTTTATTGAGCCTCTTGTCGGATTCGAACCAACGACCCCGAGATTACAAATCACGTGCTCTGGCCAACTGAGCTAAAGAGGCATCATTTCTGTTTTGCGGGTGCAAAGGTAGGAAAAACTTTTAAACTTGCAAATACTTTGAAAAAAAATGCTTCATAAAAATAGTGTTTGATAAGTCGGATTCTTTGTTTACTTTTGCAAATCAATTAATTATAGGAAAGTATGAAGAAAAACTTTTTTTATGCAGGTGGTCTGTCATTGCTTCTTTGGGGTATGGCAGCATGTTCCGGACAAGGAAAAGCGGATAAAGCAGCTGTTGTTGCGGATAGTGTAGTGGTGAAAACGGATAGTGTTGCGGCAGACAGCACAGGATATATTGTGAAAGTGGGAGAGTCAGCTCCCGATTTTACCATTACTCTGACCGACGGAAAGCAGATGAAACTCTCCGAACTTCGCGGTAAAGTGGTGATGTTGCAGTTCACAGCCAGCTGGTGCGGAGTATGCCGTAAAGAGATGCCTTTTATAGAGAAAGATATCTGGCTGAAGCATAAAAACAATCCTGAGTTTGCTTTGATAGGCATTGACCGTGACGAACCTCTCGATAAGGTGATCGCATTTGGAAAGTCGGTAGGGGTGACGTATCCGTTGGGATTGGATCCGGGAGCGGATATCTTTGCGAAGTATGCATTGCGTGAATCGGGCATCACCCGGAATGTCCTGATAGACCGGGAGGGTAAGATTGTGAAGCTGACTCGTTTATATAACGAAGAGGAGTTTGCCTCACTGGTGGATCAAATAGATGAAATGCTGAAAAAATGAGTTGAACAAGCAGGGGTGATTTTCTGTTTTTAACATAGATCACCCCATCTTTTTATTTTATGGCTATAACGATTATCATTCTCGTACTGTCGGCTGTCTTTTTTATGAGTGGAAAGGTACGTTCCGACTTAGTGGCGTTGTGTGCGCTGGTATTATTAATCCTTTTCAATATCCTCACTCCGGAGGAGGCGCTTTCAGGATTTTCTAATTCTGTTGTTATTATGATGGTCGGCCTGTTTGTTGTAGGCGGTGCCATCTTTCAGACGGGGCTGGCAAAGATGATCAGCAGCCGTATCCTGAAATTTGCCGGAACAAGCGAACTGAAACTTTTTATCCTGATTATATTGGTGACGGCTGCCATCGGCGCTTTTGTCAGCAATACGGGAACGGTGGCGTTGATGCTGCCTATTGTGGTCAGTATGGCCATGAGTGCCAATATCAATGTAAGCCGTTTGCTGATGCCTCTTGCTTTTGCCAGTAGTATGGGTGGGATGATGACATTGATTGGTACACCGCCCAACCTTGTGATACAAAATGCCTTGATTGAAGCCGGCTATGAACGTCTCTCTTTCTTCACTTTTACTCCTGTAGGCTTGGTGTGTGTCACTGTCGGGCTGATTGTGCTGATTCCGCTGAGTAAGATCTTCCTGACGAAGAAAAGTGATAAAGAGGCACGGGGAAAGCGCAAGAATAAGTCGCTTCAGGAGTTGGCGGGTGAATACCAGTTATCACAAAATCTTTATCGGGTGGAGGTCGAAGAGTCTTCCGGTTTTGTAGGTAAGACCATACAGGAGCTAGGGATTCCGCAGAGGTATCATGTGACGATTTTGGAGGTTCGCCGCCGTTCGGTTTCGTCCCGGCACTTCTTCAAGACAAAAAAGCAGGAGATGGCAGAAGCCGGAACCCTGATTGAGGCAGAAGATATTCTTTATGTATTAGGAGAATTTGAAAATGTGAAACGCTTTGCAGGTGAGAACCGTCTGTCTTTATTGGATACACATAAGACCGAGGGGAGTCTGCATGATACGGACGAGGGATTCGATTTTCAGGAGATAGGCATTGCTGAAATTCTGTTACTGCCTACCGCCAATCTGATAAACAAACCGGTGAAAGCTTCCGGATTCAGGGAGAATTATAGCATCAATATATTGGGTATTCAGCGTAAACGTGACTATCTGCTGAAGAATCTGAAGGATGAAAAGATGCATTCGGGAGATATCTTGCTGGTGCAGGGAAGTTGGGCAAACATAGCCAGGCTTGGTGAGGATCAGTCACAGTGGGTCGTTCTGGGGCAGCCGTTGGCTGAAGCGGCCAAAGTAACCCTGAATCATAAAGCACCGGTAGCGGCACTGATCATGTTGGGTATGATTGTAACCATGATGTTTGACTTTATTCCGGTGGCTCCTGTGACGGCCGTAATTGTAGCGGCACTGCTGATGGTACTGACCGGATGTTTCCGCAATGTGGAAGAAGCTTATAAAACAATCAACTGGGAGAGTATTGTGCTGATAGCAGGTATGCTGCCCATGTCATTGGCATTGGAGAAAACCGGAGCTTCGGAGGTGGTATCGCAATCGTTGGTGAATGGACTGGGAGCTTATGGCCCTTTTGCTTTGTTGGCAGGTATTTACTTCACAACTTCGCTGATGACAATGTTTATCAGCAATACGGCCACTGCTGTGCTGCTTGCTCCTATCGCTCTTCACTCGGCCGTACAGTTGGGGCTGAGCCCTTATCCGTTCCTGTTTGCCGTGACAGTGGCGGCAAGTATGTGTTTTGCTTCACCTTTCTCCACGCCGCCTAATGCGTTGGTGATGCCGGCAGGACGCTATACGTTTATGGATTACGTAAAAGTAGGTCTGCCGCTTCAGATCATTATGGGCGTGGTAATGGTGTTCGTATTGCCGCTACTGTTTCCGTTTTAGTCTTTTAGGGAGGGACGGTTTATTGGAAACATTCCCTCCTGTTTATAAGGCAACAGTCAGCCGGGCCAGATAGTCATAGTGCTTACCCTCTTTTATCATTTCGGCCTTGAAGCCATTGTCGGCAGCATAGGCGCTGAGGGTCTGGAAGTCGATATACAGCCAGTCGAAGGGATCGCCTTGAATATCTTTATATTGCATGCGGAAGTCGATTTCTCCATAATAATCTCCTGCCAGGTCGATCAGGAAGCTGCCGTCTTCATCTTCGAACAGATAGCGGAGGTCACTCGAATCCATCAGGATGCAACCATCCGGGCGGACTAATTGTTTCATCTTGCGGAAGAAGAGAGGCATATTCTCCAAACGTCCGATAATGCCGGAACCGTTCATCAACATAAGGATGGTATCGAAAGTCGCGGCAAAGCGTTCGTCGAACAGATTGACTTGGCGGGCATCTTTCACTCCCCGCAGTTTCATCACTTCGACGGATAAAGGGGAGATGTCGATGGCGGAAACTTCTTTACCGCTCTCTTGAAGGGCAAGAGCGTGGCAACCGCTTCCGGCACCTACGTCGAGTATTGTTCCGGTAGCCATTGCGAGGGCTGTGCGTTCGAGTAGAGGCATTTGTCCGGCTTTGCGGAAAAGTTGCTTGATGGGTATTTCGTCTTCATCGAACTGAGAAGAAAATACGCGTAATCTGTCTGCTTTTTGGCGATGATAAAAATCGGCTATGGCAGCACCCATCGGGTCTTTTTCTGCCGGGAGCAGGGATGTATTCATTGATTGGTTTTTAGTTGTTACAGCGGGCAAAGATAGGGAATTCACAGAAAAAGAGTATCTTTGTCCACGGAAAATATAGAATAAGAAAGGAAAGATTATGAGCTTAGAAGATGCGATTATGGGTGGAATTGTCTTTAAAGGAAAGAAAGAAGGCCCGAAGAAAGATGAAAATAAAGTGAAAACAAAAGCGAAGAAAACAACCTATATAAAGGGAACTCACGGTTCCGGAGCTGCCAAGATGAAAGCTGAGATCCGGAGAAAGAGGGCGAACAGACATAAACGGTAAATAGCGAATAACGATGAACGATAAACTCACTGCGATATCAACGCACAGCCTGTTTATCGTTCATCGTTATTCGTTTTAAAGTCGTTCCGGTAATATTTCAATCCAGTAGTCATCCGGATCATTGATGAAATAGAGCCCCATGGAAGTATTCTCAAAGCATACGCAGTCCATTTCTTTGTGATATTGGCGTACGGCATCATAATCTCCCGCTACACGGAAGCAAAGATGACTTTCGTTCTCTCCCAATTCATAGGCTTCGGTATGGTCTCGCAGCCAGGTGAGTTCCAATAAAAAACCGGTGGTGTTATCTGTGAGATATACCAGGATAAAAGAGCCGTCGGCTGCCTCTTTCCGGTGATGTTCTTTCAATCCCAATGCTTTTTCGTAGAAAGCAATGCTACGTTCCAGATCAGTCACATTGATATTGAAGTGGTCAAATCTACTTTTTATTTCCATTGTTTCTAAGTTTGTTTTTTAGATTAAAATAGAGCTTATAAAGTTTACACCACAGGTTACACGGATGATTTATGGCAATGATCCGGTCAAAACTCAATCTGTGTAACCTGTGGTGACTGATTTATTTCATAAATGCTTTGGTTATTTTACCTGCATAAGTTCTGGGCTGTCCTTCCATAGGTGTCGGGGCCGGTAGTTTCTGACATTCCAGTATGACGGACGGTTCTTTTTGTCCGGTAGGATAGAAGCGTATGCTGTATGTTTCTGCTTTCTCCAACTGTTCGTAAGGCTGGTCGGGAGAAAGGATACTGAATACAACAGGACTTCCCGAAATTTTTCCTATGGATCCTCCGGCGTTGGCTGTCATCATGGTCATATTGAAAGGATCGGAACCGATAGCAATCACCAGTCGGCCTGCACCCATCTGAATGGCATTGGCAGGAACCTGGTCGGGGGCTACTTCTTTATAACCCGGCATCGTGCTTGGAGAGGTAACGGGAATTGCAGGGGTAAGTTCTGCTGCTTTTTCTACTTTTCCAGTCTCTTGATTATCACCGATAACCACGACTTTCGGAGCGGTTACTACGGCAGGCTTTTTCGGAGTGGCTTCTGCTTTTGCTTCCATAGGTTTCTGACTCAGTGCCTTTGCAGCTTCTTCAAAGAGGTTGTCGGCAAAGTTGACTGTCTTTCTGCGCCATTTGGCTAGGCCACGTACCATTTTCGTTTTCGCTTTGTTTAGAGCGTATTTATCGGTGATCCATTCTTCGGCCGCATATTTTTCTTTTTCACGATAGGTGTACCGGATTTTCTCTACCTCCATTGTACACTTTTGGGGCTGGCAGTTTACGGTGACTTGGTATGTCAGCCAGGTGCGGTCCAGAGAAAGGGCGGTAGAACTGAATACCAACCACTCTTCACCGGCTGCGGCGATGACTCCTTTTTCTTTATATACCACCCGGCTATTGTTTTTGTTCTGGGCCATGCGTCCGTCAAGCCACTTGAGCATCCGTTCATAGATTTCGTCTTGCGACATACCGGGGATACTGAATTCGCGGCTGAAAACTACCCGTCCGTCAACTTCGGGCACGGCGCCTGCAAGGTATCTGCTGTCATCATCATCTTTGTCATTGTCTGCCCAAAGCGTCACGGGCAGGCAAATCATAAATAACACGAGGAAAATTTGTGTCAGTTTGTTCATAATTGTATGTTTTATTTAGTTATATATCAAAGCTTTCGCCCCGGTGGGTGATGGTTATGAAACGGCATCCGCCGGCTTCGGCTATAGATCGGAAGGCATTGCCTCCTTCGTAGTCTTCGCTAAAGTGCATGGGTACAAATATAGTAGTTTTTATTCGTTCGATGAATTGTTGGGCTCCTTTCATGTAATCTTTTCCCATTCGGCGGTCTACGGGAAACATTACCAGGTCGATGGCCGGAACTGCTGCCTGAAGATATTTTATCTCTGCCAGGAAGTCTCCTTCTGCTTTGCGTATCTCCTGTTCGGTAGATTCTTCGCTCCAATGCCAGTTGTTCAGGTCACCGGCATGAAAAATGCTCTTGCCTTGCAGATGGATCAGAAAGGAGATGCCCACATCCGTAGAACCGAATGCCTGAATACGTAGCATATCATCTTCGTATTCCTCACCTTTATTAATATAGATCGCATCTTCTTTCTGTGCCCGATGGTGTTTCAGAATGTCTTTTGAGAAGATATAGATGATATCCGGACGTTGCTCTTTCCATGTCAGCACTTCCCGGTTGAAGTGGTCGGGATGGAAATGTGAGGCAAGCACATACAGTTTTCCGGGACGTTGGAGCAGACGGTCGTGCACGATTCCTTTATTCAGTTCCGTTTCTGAAGAGTCTTTGTAATAATCAATGATAAGGGTTACACCTTCTGCTTCGATGGCGAACCCACTGTGGTATATATAATCCAGAATCATAGGCGGATGTATTTTATGGATGCAATATTACGTATTATTTGTTGGTTGCGCAAGTACAATAACCGGAAATATCAGGGAGCAAGCCTCTCTTTCTGCCAGCTTCCGTCCGGTTGAAGGGAATATAGAAAGCGATCGTGAAGCCGGTTTGCCCTACCTTGCCAGAACTCGATCCGATGCGGAGTGACGGCATATCCTCCCCAGTGTGCGGGGCGCTCTACTTCTCTGCCTACCCATCGGGCTGCTTCTGCAACGAAATTGCGAATCAGTTGCATCCGGCTTTTCAACGGACGGCTTTGAGGAGAGATGCGTGCTCCTATACGGCTTTTGTAGGGACGTTGGCGGAAATAGGTATCAGACTCTCCGGCAGGAACTTTTGAGGCAATGCCTTCAATGTGTACCTGCCTTTCCAGCGCGTGCCAAACGAAAGAGAGGGAAATATACGGATTCTTTGCCAGATGGGTACCTTTCCGGCTTTCGTAATTGGTATAAAAGATAAACTTTCCATCATGCAAATCCTTTAGCAGTACGGTACGGGTCGATGGTTGCCCTTCGGGAGATACGGTGCCTACCAGCATGGCAGTAGGTTCGTCTACCTGTGCATCGATAGCTTCGTGGAGCCATCGGTTGAAAAGAGAAAGCGGGTTGTCGGGAAGATCTCCTTCCTTCAGCCCGCCTTTGGTGTACTCCTGCCGGATGGCAGCGAGGTTGATAGCCTCACTCCCGATCCCGTTTCCGTGAAGAGGGGAGTCGGGATGTGTGGATACATGATCGGTTGACATAAGCGATTACTTTAAATTTACATCGGTACTTCTATCAGTAGTATTTTAGAGTCTTTCAGAGTTTCTATCTCAAAATTCTTGATTTCGGATATTCCCAATCCGTCGCGGCGAGTCAGGATCACATCATCTATCTTTACTTCTCCTTCGATCAGGAAAACGTAGACTCCCATATCCGTCCCATGCAGTGTATATTCAACTGTCTTTCCGGCTCCTATCTCACCCATCGAGAACCAGGTGTCCTGCAATAGTTTGGCAGGTGTACTTCCGTCAGGTGATAGTATGAAGGCCAGTTCGTCTTTTTTCAGTAATCCCCGGATGTCATAATCCTGATAGAGGGGATGAGTGTTCCGTTCTTTCGGTATGATCCATATTTGCAGAAATTCCACCGGTTCCGATTTGCTGCCGTTCATCTCGCTATGATAAATGCCTGTACCGGCACTCATCACCTGAATATCGCCTACAGTAATGGTACGACTGTTCTTTTTACTGTCGCCATGTGCCAGAAGACCCTTTAAAGGTATGGAGACGATTTCCATATTTTTATGGGGATGGGTCTGAAAACCTTCACCCGGGGCTACCCGGTCATCGTTCAGTACCCTCAGAGCACCGAAATGAACCCGTTCGGGATTGTAATATTCGTCAAAGCTGAAACTGTGATGGCTGTCGAGCCAGTCATATACGGATCGTCCGCGGGTATCTGAGCGGTGAACTACTTTTTTCATGATGTATATCCTTTCTTTTATAAATAGATTTTATAAACCAAACAATCGGGGGATGTAAATGGTTTGAGACGTTCACTTTTTATAGGAATCAGAAGCTATAATAAGGAAATAGAAAAGAAATGGACAACTCTCTGAAAGCCGGCAAACAGAAAAGAGTTGAATACGTTCGGTAAATAAGAGATAGGAAAAATTTTGTTGTCAATATCATTGTCTTATTTTTGTGCTTCTAAAATTAGCCAATAGATAAGAGATATGAGAAAGTTATTGTATGTTATTCTGTTACTACTTTTCCGTTTATTGATGTTTCCGGGGGCTGTTTGTGCCGAAATACTCTCTTTGCCGGACAGCTTGATAACGGATGATAACGTATATAAATATACTTTCTCCGATTTTGATAAGGCACAGCAGGTTATGGAACAATTGAGAAAGCGGAAATCTCTTTCCATGTTCCGGATGGATGTGGTGGAAGGTGATTTATATTTCAATGTCGGCCAATATTATAAGGCGTTGAAGTTCTATAAGCGTGCTTTGGACAGTGACTCGGTGCGCAATAATGATAAGAACTATATGGAACAGGTGCATCGCATGATCTCTTGTTACGACTGTTTGCATAATGAAAATAAAAAATCGCTGTATGTCTATTTACTTTTAAAAAGGGCAGAGCAGTGCGGGGATAAAGCCATGCAGTCCGTTGCTTTGTTCAATATGGGTAAAATGCTGTATTATCAGGGTAATAAGGAGAAGGGATATGAATATCTGGAACAGGCGATTGAAATGATGTCAAAGACGGACTATCGGTATAAATACGATAATCTGCGTTATGATTACAACACTTTACTGATATTCCAGAAGTCGGACAGGCGTAATGAGGAGGCTCTCAGGACACTGGCTGCGTTGGAAAAGGTGGTGACCGAAGAGACCGGCAGTGAAACTCCGATGGAGGGGTTGAGTGCAAAGGAGAAAAAAGCAATGTATGCCCATTATGCTGTCGTTCTTTTTCGGTTGGGGCAGGCGGAAGAGGCCGAACGTTACTACCGGAAATTCCTGGCGGCAAGTGAGGAATATGACCGTGACGATTACCTGATTATGCCTTATTTGTTCGACAGGAAGATGTATGACCAAGTGATCCGGATGAATGCCGCCCGTGAGAAGATGTATATCATGCGGGGGGATACGGTGAACTATTACATGACTACGATAAAGAGATCTCTTGGATGGGCTTATCGTGATAAGGGCGATTACCGTACTGCTGCAAGATATTTTGAGCAGTTGGCTGTGTTGCGCGACAGCATTAAGAATCGTGAACAAAAAAGTGCGGCATTGGAATTGGCAGCTGTTTATGAAACGAATGAAAAGGATTTGTTCATCCAGCAACAGGCGGCTGATATGCAAAAGAGGAACCTCTTATTGGCATTTATCCTCTGTATCGTTTTTCTGTTAGGTGTGCTTTTGTGGCGGACGATACGGCATAACCGGATTATACGTCGCAAAAATAAGGCGATGGTAGATACTATAGAAGATTTGCTGATACATAAAGAAGAATTGTATCGGAAAAAGGAGGAGAATCTTATTCTAAAAGAGCAATTGGAGAGGGAGCAGAATTTAAGGATGTCCGCAGGTGGGGGATCGCTATCAACCGATAAGGACGGGAAAGCGGAAACAACTGTTGTTCCGGCACCTGAAGCCGGAGATGGAAATGACATACACGATAGGATATTGTTCGACAAGTTGGAACATGAGATCATTAGCCGTCAGCTCTATCTTCAGCCGGACTTTTCGAGGGAGGAACTGATCAAGACAATCTATATTCCCAAAAATAAATTTGCTCCTCTTTTCAAGCAGTATGCGGGAATGAGCTTTTCGAAGTATATTAATAATCTTCGTTTGGAGTATGCGGCTAAGATGTTAAAGAACCACCCCGATTATACAGTAGATACGATAGCCCAGGAGTGTGGCATGTCGACTCAATCTCTTTATCGCCTCTTTTCGGGAAAGTATGGAGTGACTCCGACAGATTTTCAGGTGGGGGTACAACATATTAATAATAAGAATATTACTGAGGATAAGTGAAAAAATGAGAGACTCAAAGTGAAAAAATGAGAGAATAACCTACTCGAAATGTTTTGATTTGAAAATCCTTCCTTCTACCTTTGAACCACATCAACGAAACTGGTTTAGGTGATGTACAGTACCCAATCTGCCGGGAGGTCTCTCTCGGCAGATTATTCTCGATAAGGCTGATCGGCATATCAGACCATTAGAAAACCTTTCTTAATGAATTAATCTTTCAAAAAACACGTATTGTTATGATTGAAAAAGTATTCAAAGTGGGTGATACAATCACCATCAAACGTACCTCACAAGCAGGTACTGGTTATCGTTACGCTTTAGTACGCCTGACCGGCGGAGTTGCCCTTGTAGAGGAATTGTCAGAAGATGCCGATACTCCGGGAGGAACGTCTGTACAGTCTTTTATCTTCCGGTTTTTACAGCAGGGGCAGGTAGAGATTCAGTTTGCCTATTACCGTGACTCTGAAGAAGTGCTTTACGAAGATATATTCTCTTATGGGGTGGTTACTTCGGAGAAAGCGAACCCGATAATAGGGGGCTTTAGAGAATTCAGACCGTTGACGGATCAGGAGAAAGAGATATTCCGTACTTGCATGACATTGAAGGGTGTGGACTATACTCCGCTTCTGGTTGCCGAGCAATTGGTAAGCGGATATAACTACCGCTTCATCTGTATGACTGAATTACTAATCCGCGAACCCAAGTATGGTTTTGCCAAAGTCACTATTTATGCTCCGCTGAGAGGAGAACCCATATTAGAGAGTATTATAGAGTGTTGACTCTAAACGGAGGAACCGAAAATCCATAATAGAGTAGGAACTTGATTTAAAAAGAAATAGTTATGAGTCAATTATATTTTTCGTCTAAGAAAAGGAATAATGGTTCTATTCTTCAAATAAGAGGCCATTATTATGCAAACAATAGAAATGATTGTTTTCAACCCATCGGACAGCTTAGTCCCATTTCGTTTAGTGCCGTAAAAGGAAATCAGTTATTGATTACATTGAATGTTCCAGATACGTGGTGTGACAAGGCGGGTGACGGAGCTTGGTTTGCCATCTCTGTGAATGATGAAATAAAAAGCAGAGGTGTATATTATAGTGGCAAGGATGGGCAACGTGTCCCTATCACATTGCAAACGGTTGTCGATGTAGAAGAGGACCATAGTTATATTATAAAAGGATTGTGGTGTAACGAAAGCGGGACTGAAAATCGGAATTGTAATATCGGTGAATTTTCGGAAACCGTACTGACCGTTTTGGTACTTGATTGATGAACAGCCATCCCGGACATTATGCGTTAAAGTCCGGGCAAACCTGATAAGGTCTGCCGCTTCTTTCGCAGGAAGCGGTGGCACTATTGCAACCGAAGCTTCTTTTTGATGCCTTTAGGCATTGCTCAACTTGACTTCGTTCACCAAAGGCTTCTGATTTTTGAAATCCCGTATATTCTCTAGAGTCGTTGCTGCGATGTTGGCCAGCGCTTCACGGGTAAAGAAAGCCTGATGGGAGGTTACGATTACATTATTGAACGACAGCAAGCGTGCCAGTACATCGTCGTCAATGATACGGTCCGATTTGTCTTCATAGAAGTACTCGCTCTCCTCTTCATATACATCCAGTCCGGCCGAACCGATCTTTTTATTTTTCAGTCCCTCGATCAGTGCATTGGTGTGGATCAGTTGTCCACGGCCGGTGTTGATGATCATCACGCCGTCTTTCATCTTACTGATGGAGTAGTCGTTGATCAGATACTTGGTCTGCTCCGTGAGGGGGCAGTGTAGTGAGATGATGTCCGAGCTGTGATACAGCTCGTCGAGTGTGGTGTATACTATTTGATTCTCTCTGGCAAAGTTGTAATCCGGATAAAGGTCATACGCCAGTATGTTCATGCCGAACCCTTTTAATATATGTATCAGTATTTTGGCTATCTTTCCCGTACCGATGATACCGGCTGTCTTTCCATGCATATCGAAGCCTAACAGTCCGTGCAGTGAAAAGTTTCCATCCCGGGTGCGCCATGATGCCCGTGGAATTTTCCGGTTGAGCGAGAGCATCAGTGCCACTGTATATTCGGCTACTGCGTATGGAGAATAGGCAGGAACACGAACGACGGTTACACCGTTTTCGGCTGCAGCTTTCAAGTCTACATTATTATAACCAGCACAACGAAGGGCGAGTAGTTTTACTCCGTTGGTAGCCATTGTTCTGATTACTTCGGCATCTGCGGTATCGTTGACAAAGATGCAGACGGCATCCACTCCCTGTGTCAGCAATACGTTGTGTCGGTTCAGATGACCTTTGAAAAATCGGAGTTCGAATCCGAATTCCTTGTTTTTCTCGTTGAAGGAAGCTTCATCATAAGGTTTGGTACCAAAAAATGCGATTGTATATGCCATAATTTTCTTATTTACATTCTATAATAATAGAACGTTTATGGGGGGAGTAATGTTTGTGTCCGGGGGTGGCATTTCTTTCTCCGGATTCTTATTCGTTTCAGTAGAAACAGTTTGCGTTTTCAATTAATTTGTTTGTGAAATGGAAATTAGGTGCACAAAAATATTCGTCATGTGCAATATTATTGTACCTTTGCGCCCGAAATAACTTAAAAAAGATTTAGATGAGAAAATTATTCTTGATTAGCATCGGGTTGCTAATCGTTTCAACTTCAACTTTTGCGGGAGGTCTCCTGACGAATACCAATCAGCACGTATTGTTTTTGAGAATGTTGGCTCGTGATGCTTCTACACAAATTGACGCGGTATATTCCAATCCGGCGGGTGTGGCTTTCATGGAAAACGGCTTCCACTTGTCACTCAACGGACAGAGTGCGTTCCAGACAAGAACTATCACTTCTACTTTCGCTCCGTTTGCAGGGTTTGGAGGAAACGCTACCAAAGTATATAAAGGAGAAGCTTCGGCTCCGTTCATTCCCAGTGTATTTGCAGTATATAAGAAGGATAAGTGGGCATTTTCGGGGAATTTTGCGGTAACCGGTGGTGGCGGTAAGGCTACTTTTAATGAAGGGCTGGGTTCATTTGAGTCATTGGTATCTGTAGTACCCGGCATGTTGGTAGCTGCGGGCAATGAAATGGTGGATAAAGGTGTTCTGCCGATTAACATTTTTAATGGAACCAATAAATACTCTGTTGACAGCTACATGCGTGGTAAGCAAATGATTTTTGGCCTTCAGCTGGGTGCCACATATAGAATCACAGATTACTTGTCTGCATTTGCCGGTGTGCGTATGAACTACGTAAGCAATGGTTACGAAGGACACATTCGTAACATTGAGGCTAACATCGGTGGTGGAGAAATGGTAAACGTGAATAAGTATTTCAGTGATTATGCCAAGCAGGCCAGAACAGCCGCAGATGCTTATCTGGCTGCAAATGATCTGGCTAATTATGCAAAATATGATGCCATTGCAAAAGAAGCAACCAAGGTTGCCGGACTGACGGCCGATAAAGAACTGGATTGTGACCAAACCGGTTGGGGAGTAACTCCTATTCTGGGTCTGGACTTTAAGATGAATAAATGGAACATCGGTGTGAAATACGAGTTTAACACCAAATTGAATGTAGAGAACAAGACCCGTATAGATAATACAGGACTGTTTGCAAATGGGGTAAATACTCCGCATGACATTCCGGCTCTGCTGACAGTAGGTGTTTCTTATGAAATTCTTCCTGTACTTCGTGCTTCAGTTGGCTATCATCATTTCTTCGATACCAATGCACGTATGGCCGATGCTAAAGATCCTGTGACCGGTCAGACTATGGGCAAACAGCATTTCATCAAACAGGGTACCAACGAGTATCTGGGAGGTATCGAATGGGATGTGTGTAAATGGGCTCAGGTAAGTGCCGGTATGCAACGTACCAAATATGGTGTGGGTGATAATTATCAGAGTGATATGAGTTTTGCAGTCAGCTCTTATTCATACGGTTTCGGTGCCGGATTCGATATTGCGAAGAACCTGAAATTGAATGTCGCTTATTTCTGGACCGATTACGATAAATATACAAAAGAGACTCCTAACTATGGGGGTACCGGAATCGCCGGAAAAGATGTCTTCACCCGTACCAACAAAGTGTTCGGTATCGGTCTCGACTATAAGTTCTGATGCAACCAGGCTAATCTTTATTTATATAAACCTCAAAAAGGGATCGGATAGACTAAATTATCCGGTCCCTTTTTTTGATATACTGCTTAATTAAATTTATCTTTGTTTTTCTAATCCCGCAAGATATGAAAAACACATTTATTCTTTTCCTCGTTGCTCTGAGCTTTGTTTGCAGCTCTTGTAATCGGACTCCCTCTGTGGAAGAGCCCGATGTTCTGAAAGTAGAGTTGAAGGAAACTCCTGTTTCTGTTTCCGATTTCTTTTCTAAAGTTGAAGTGATTCCGTTGGAAACTTCGGACAGTTGTCTGCTGGCCAGAATCTTGAGAGTACGGGTTTCCGGGGATACTACTTATATATTGACTCAGGATTATCCCACCTTCCGGCATATCACGTTGATGGCTTTTGACAAGAAGGGGAACTACCTTCGTTCTATCGGGCGAGTAGGACAGGGCCCCGGTGAATATTCACAGGTTTATGATGCCGTTATCAGTGAGCAGCGGAACCGGGTATATATGTTATCTCCTTTCGGATCGATGTATACCTATCGTTTGGATGGTTCGTTTATAGACAGAAAGATATTGCCGCAGAAAATGAACTTCCAGGAGATTGGACTGACTCCGGATGGCGATCTGCTGACGTGGTCGGCGCAGAACAAGGATGACGGGGCTTGTATCATGCGGTTGGATGCCGATTCGGCGAAGTTGATCAATGAGTTCTGGTCCGATGATTTCTGGTTGAACTGGGCTTGTAGGGATATGTTCTATTCCTATCAGGGCAAAGCTTACTTTGCTCCCGCTTTTTATGAAGAGGTCTACGAACTTACGAGCGATAGCTTCCGTGTAGCCTATCGCTGGGATATGGGAGAACAGAATATAAATATAGCACAATATCATTTCAATTCGAATCCGGACACACGCAGGGAGGAGGACAGGCGGCTGAACGAATATCGTGAAACCGGTAAAATAGCCTTTAATTTCACCAATCAGTACCAAAACGGAAAGTACTATTATGCTCAATTGCTCAGCTTGGCATCCAAGCCCAAATGGAAATACACAAATCTTTTTTATCGTAAAAAGGATGGAGCTGTCTTCTATTTTGAGAAGACACGAGAGGGTATCCGAATCGATCCGGAAGTGTTAACCGAGGATTTTATGCTTTGTATCGTTCCGACAGAAGAGCTGGAGAATTATAAGAGTATCCTTCCCGAGGAAGAATATCGGGTGCTGAGTAAAAGGGTGGAAGATGATAATCCCTGTGTGGTGAAATTTTATTTTTAGCCCCATCTCCGTAGGGTAACAACAGAGACGGGGCAGGGTTCGTCCTTAGACTTTTTTTACGTTAGAGTTCGGAGAGATTTATAAAAAGTTAGAACGAATATTGTACCAATGCATTCATACGGTTGGCATGGCGGGTATTGCTGCTGAAGTCTGTGCGCCAGCCCCTTAGATATTCGGCACCTACCTGCAAGTTGCTGGTTACATTCCAGAACAGGTTGGCTACCAGGTATTGGCCTTTCCGGTACATATCGGGCTCGTCGCTCGGATAGGTATGTTCCGAATAAAGACGTGACAGACTGTAAGTGCCCGATACAAAGACGTTTTTGCTGATGTTATATTGCAGCCCGGCGAACCATCCCAACATGGGGAGCGTCTGCATACGCCCTTCTTTCTCCGGGTTGGGAACGATATCCACATTCAGGTTACTCAAATCATTCAGATATTGTCCGATTCCTTTTCCGTAATTCACCTGTCCGTATACCTGCCATTTCGGAGTTACGTTGAAGGAAGTCGAAGCCTGAAGGCCGTATCCGGCTTTTGAATGTGCCTTGTTGTCCACAGAACTCGAGTAAGTCATGCTGCGTACGATGGCGGCCAGTTTCAGGTGGCTGTTGGCATTCCAGTTATACTGTGCTGAAGCGGTAAAGTCCGGCATACGCTGGGTGTTGATGGTAAGATACTGGTTCGTGGTACCGTCTACCGAAGGCATTTCGACACCGACGCCGAATTTCCAATTTTTCAGTTTGTCACACATGTAGCTCAATTGGGTGGTACGATAGAAAGCTGAGCCGTTAGGGCCGGCGAAGTCGATGGTGGGCGGTAGGGCGGCCAGGTCCATAAAGTTACCATAACTGTATCCCAGGGTAAAGCCGAGGAAGGTGGCATAAGCATTTTGCAGTTCGAAGGTTTTTCCGTCTCCACGGAAGTTTGCAGCGGTGTAAACAACGAAATCCCCTAAACGTTTGGTATGTCCCACCAGCTTCAGGAAGAGGGTGGAAGTGCTGATATCCATCTGGAACTGGTTGCGGGCACGGTCGGCAGAACCTTTGTTGGGGATCAGTGCCGGATAGAAATCCACATCCTTCACAATACCTCCGAAGTCATATTCGGCAGTTGCCCGGACATATCCACCAATACCCAGTGCGAATTTTCCTTGTCGGTCGGTCAGTACAAAGCGTGGAGCCTTCGGTTCGTGGAAACGCGGGAGGCGTGTTTCGTTCATTATCCGGATAATCTCGTCTCCGGCTTTGTTTGTCGATACAAACATCACGGAGTTCGGTTCTTCATCTTCGATGATTACTTTTTTCTGGGCATGTGCCGCTACAGGCAAGAGTCCCAGTCCGAGTAGCATAGCTACAGATCTAAAAAATGTTTTCATTATAAGTTAAGTTTTAGGTGAATTGCCCTATTGAACAACTTAAATGGGAAATGGTTGAGGGGGCGAGGGAAAAATCGCCAAATTATGCGGAAGAATTGCTATAGCATAGACCGTTTAAAATGCGAATCTTTGCATATTCGATAATTAGAAAGGAAAAAGAGCAATGGAAAAGATGAATATTACCCATAAGATAGTGGCTATGCAGCCCGAACTGGAGCATTTTGCGTATAAATTGACTGCCGACAGGGAGTCGGCCAATGATCTGGTACAGGATTGTCTGTTGAAGGCATTGGACAACAAAGAGAAATTTGTGCATACCCAGAATTTCAAGGGATGGATGTACACCATCATGCGCAATATCTTTATCAATAATTACCGTAAGTCATTGCGCGAAGTAGACATGACCGACTCTACTTATAATCTCTATGCGCAAACCATGACGGAAGGCGAGGAGGGGAACCGGTTTGAGACGATCTACGACCTGAAGGAGCTCTACAAAGTGATCAATGCCGTTCCCGAAGACCTGAAGAAGCCTTTTATGATGTTCGTGGCCGGGTTCAAGTATCGTGAGATAGCCGAGAAGATGGATTTACCGGTAGGGACTATCAAGAGCCGTCTGTTCCTGATCCGTAAAAGATTGCAGCAGGATTTGAAAGATTTCTCGTAAAGGATAACGGTTTAGGCACGTTAAGTGATCATTGTATGATGTCCTATTCTGACGGGGCATTACATTATATGTTATTCCGATAACAATATATGTAATGCCCCGTTACATATATTGTTATTTTGTCTATTAAAAAAGAATTGTTACCTTTGCCGCCCGAAAACGTATGATGCCGTGAATAACGGTCGTGTATTCTAGAACACCACGTAAAAAACAGGAATTATGAAAGAAAAAGTATCCGTACCCTTCATGTTGCTCGGCATTCTGTTCAATGTTTGCCTGATTGCAGCCAATCTTCTTGAAACCAAAGTTATTCAGGTAGGCAGTATCACTGTTACTGCCGGATTATTGGTATTTCCCATCTCTTACATTATCAACGACTGTATAGCCGAAGTATGGGGGTTCAAAAAAGCCCGTTTGATTATCTGGAGTGGCTTTGCCATGAACTTCTTTGTAGTAGCCCTCGGACTGATCGCCGTGGCATTGCCGGCGGCCCCTTTCTGGGAAGGCGAACAGCATTTTGATTTTGTATTCGGCATGGCCCCCCGTATCGTAGTAGCCAGTCTGCTGGCTTTTCTGGTCGGTTCGTTCCTCAATGCCTACGTCATGAGTAAAATGAAAGTGGCCAGTGGCGGACGTAACTTTTCCGCCCGTGCCATTTGGTCGACGGTGGTGGGAGAAACTGCCGACTCACTGATTTTCTTCCCCATAGCATTCGGAGGGCTGATTGCCTGGCCGGAACTGCTGGTGATGATGGGTACTCAAATCATACTGAAGTCTCTCTACGAAGTGATTATTCTTCCGATTACCATCCGTGTCGTGAAAGCCGTTAAGCGAATTGACGGAAGCGATGTCTACGATACGGACATCTCCTACAATGTACTGAAGGTAAAGGATATCTGATAGGAGAATTTAAAACAACATTTTCAAGAATATAAATGATGAAAAATGATTTAGCAGTAGTCCTGTTCAGTGGTGGACAGGATTCGACAACGTGTCTCTTCTGGGCGAAGAAACACTTTAAGAAAGTATATGCGCTCAGTTTCCTGTACGGGCAGAAGCATGCACATGAAGTGGAGTTGGCCCGGGGAATAGCCGAAAGGGCAGGAGTGGAATTTCATGTAATGGATACCTCTTTTATTGGAAGCCTTGGCAGCAATTCATTGACAGATACCAGTATCTCGATGGACGAAGACAAGCCCAAAGATTCATTTCCGAATACTTTTGTGCCGGGACGCAACCTGTTTTTCCTGAGCATTGCCGCTGTCTTTGCCCGTGAGCAGGGAGCTTTCCATCTGGTTACGGGAGTTTCACAGACCGATTATAGCGGTTATCCCGATTGCCGGGATTCGTTCATCAAGTCGCTGAATGTCACCTTGAACCTGGCGATGGATGAACAGTTCGTCATTCACACTCCGTTGATGTGGATCGATAAAGCCGAAACCTGGGCGCTGGCGGACGAACTCGGTGTGTTCGATCTTGTGCGGAACGAGACACTGACCTGTTACAACGGGATTCCCGCCGACGGATGCGGACATTGTCCGGCATGTAAGTTACGCAAGCAGGGACTGGAAGAGTATTTAAGTAAAAGAAACCGTTAATTATTAATAGATTATGACCGAATTGAAAGAGCAGCTTTCTTTGTTGGGAAGAAAGACCGAATATAAGCAGGATTATGCTCCCGAGGTATTGGAAGCCTTCGATAACAAACATCCTGAGAATGATTACTGGGTACGTTTCAACTGTCCGGAGTTTACCAGCCTATGCCCCATAACCGGACAGCCGGATTTTGCGGAAATACGTATCAGCTACCTGCCCGATGTGAAGATGGTGGAGAGTAAGAGCCTCAAACTTTATCTGTTCAGTTTCCGCAATCACGGTGCCTTTCACGAAGACTGCGTAAACATAATCATGAAAGATCTGATCCGCCTGATGGATCCTAAATACATTGAAGTGACCGGCATCTTCACCCCTCGTGGCGGCATTTCGATTTATCCGTATGCCAATTACGGTCGTCCGGGGACGAAATACGAAGAGATGGCAACCCACCGGTTGATGAATCATGAATAGGGGATGACCCTATTCATGGTGATAGGGTCCGCCGTTCAGTATGGTCATGGCCCTGTATATCTGTTCTACAAAGATCAGGCGGATCATCTGGTGCGAAAAAGTCATTTTTGACATGGATATCTTTTCGTGTGCCGCGTCATATACCTTTTGTGAAAAGCCATAAGGTCCTCCTATAATAAATACCAGGCGTTTGTTGACGTTTACCAACTTCTTCTCCATCCAGCGGGCAAACTCCACCGACCGCATCTCTTTTCCGTGTTCGTCCAGCAACACAACCACGTCTCCCGGCTGAAGGGCTTTGGCTATCAGTTCGCCTTCCTTCTCTTTCTGTTGCTCGGGTGTCAGGCTTTTCGTATTTTTCAATTCTGGAATCACCTCCATATCGAAAGAAATGAAGTGTTTGGTACGCTCTATGTAATCGTTGATTGCAGTGATATAATGCTGCTCTACAGTCCGTCCTACGACGATAAGGGTTGTTTTCATTCAAGTGCAAACTCTTGTTTATTGCACAAAAATAAGAAAAAAATATTGTTTTTAGCATTAAATACTTACCTTTGCGTATCGATAATACTTGTGATTATGAAAAAACGGGTACTTTTATGGATGGCCGGACTCGTATTCGCTGTAACTTCGCTCTTCGCACAGGACATACCGGTGGGCGTGGTCGTTGCGTTTAAGAAAGGAAACTCCCAAGAGCTGAACAGGTATTTGGGAGAGAAAGTGAATCTGGTGATTCAGAATCGCTCGGAGAGTGTAGACAGGCAGGCAGCTGAAGGAACACTTGCCGCTTTTTTCAGTAGCAATAAGGTCAGTGGTTTTAATGTAAACCATGAAGGTAAGCGGGATGAATCGAGTTTTATTATCGGTACCCTGACCACTGCCAACGGCAATTTCCGGATAAACTGCTTCTTCCGCAGAGTACAGAACAAATATTTAATAAATCAAATAAGAATAGATAAAACCAATGAATGAGTTAATAGACAGACTGATCGATCTGGCCTTTGCCGAAGACATAGGTGATGGCGACCACACAACACTTTCCTGTATTCCCGCCACTGCAATGGGAAAATCGAAACTTTTAATCAAAGAAGCAGGCGTGTTGGCCGGCATCGAAATTGCCAAAGAAATATTCCACCGTTTCGACCCGACGATGAAAGTCGAGGTATTTATTAACGATGGTGCCGAAGTGAAACCGGGTGATGTGGCAATGATTGTGGAAGGTAAGATTCAGTCTCTGCTCCAGACAGAACGTCTGATGCTGAACGTGATGCAGCGCATGAGCGGTATTGCCACTATGACACGCAAATACGTGAAGCAGTTGGAAGGCACGAAAACACGTGTGCTGGATACCCGCAAGACTACTCCCGGACTCCGTATGCTTGAAAAAGCGGCGGTAAAGATTGGCGGCGGCGTGAATCACCGTATCGGACTTTTCGATATGATTCTCCTGAAAGACAATCATGTGGACTTTGCCGGTGGCATTGATAAAGCTATCAACCGTGCCAAGGAGTATTGCAAGGAGAAAGGAAAAGATCTCAAGATCGAAATCGAGGTGCGCAACTTCGATGAACTCCGGCAAGTATTGAGCATCGGCGGAGTAGACCGCATCATGCTCGATAACTTTACTCCCGAAAATACAAAGAAGGCTGTTGAGATGATCGGCGGAAAGTATGAAACCGAATCGTCGGGCGGCATCACGTTTGATACGCTTCGCGACTATGCCGAGTGTGGTGTAGACTTTATTTCAGTTGGTGCCCTTACCCATTCGGTGAAAGGACTCGATATGAGTTTCAAGGCATGCTGATTTCCAAACGATGAATGATCTTTAACAAGTAATGATGAACGGTGGACAAATTGTGCGTTGAGGCTGCAAGTTGTTCATCGTTTATTCTTTGAAAAAAACACTTCATCGCAGATCACATTCATCGTTCACGGTTGATCGTTTGAGGACCTTGATCGTTAAAACGATTATTTTAACTTCTTTTTTCATTTTCGTTTGCAGCATTCGCTGCATCCTTGCGTCTAATAGACAAACGACGCAGACATACGTTCGATTTTAAAAAGGCAATTGACATTGGAAAACGAGATAGAACTGATAAAGGGCTGTCGGGCAGGAAAGGATTCGGCTCGGAAGGAACTTTATACCCTATACTCGAGGCAAATGCTGGCGGTATGTTTCCGCTATACGGGCGATATGGAAGCGGCGCACGATGTACTGCATGACGGTTTCATCAAAATATTCACCAACTTTTCGTTTCGTGGCGAGGCTTCGCTCGGAACGTGGGTGACCCGGGTGATGGTGACTCAGGCACTGGATTACCTGCGAAGGCAAAAGCGGGTTAGTCAGTTGGAGGTACACGAGGAACAGCTACCTGACATCCCCGACCTTCCGGAAGGAGGGGAGGCAGGGCGAATTTCCGAAGAACAGTTGATGAAGTTCGTCGCAGATCTGCCCGATGGGTGCCGGACGGTTTTCAACCTTTATGTGTTTGAAGAGAAGTCGCACAAAGAGATAGCCGATATGCTGGGTATCAAAGAGCATTCATCCACTTCGCAGTTGCACCGGGCCAAGTTTTTATTAGCAAAAAGGATTAAAGAATATAGAAACCATGAAGAAAGAAAATGATGAAATAACCGATCTGTTCCGTTCCCGTCTGGGAAATGCCGAAATGACCGTGCGGGACGGTTTCTGGGAAGAACTGAATTCTGAGATGATGGTGCGCAGCCATCACCGGAAAGTAGTTTTCTTTCGTGTAGCGGCAGCAGCTTCCGTACTGCTGGTATTGGCTGCTTCGTCGGCTGCTTTCTGGTTCTTCTCTCCGAAAGCGGAGATAGAAGAAGCTTTTACCCAAGTGGCGGTTGTCAGCGGAAATACAACACATCTGGATGGAGACGTGGTGAAACAGGATTTTACCCCTATGCGCTCCGAACCGGTTTTGGGTAAACCGGCTCCCAAGCGTTCCGGTGTTTTGGCACAATCATCGGGAGAGGAAGATGATTCGGTATCGGTTACAGTCTCCATGTCATTCAGTTTCTCTTCTACGACTACACGCAGGAGACAAAATAATCATCCGGACAAAAGTTATTGGCAAGCTGGTGGAGAAGGTGGGGCTTTGGCAAGTTCTGCTGATGGACCCCGGCCGGACGATCACACAGTTGTGGCGGACAAATCGAGGACATGGGCTGTGAAAGCTGCTGTGGGTACCGCTTTGCCTGCCGCTAACGGTAAGTACAAGATGCCCGTAACTGCCGGACTGACGGTAGAGAAAAAAATAAATAAACATTTAGCTGTCGAAACCGGTTTATTGTATTCAAACCTGCGTGCCGAACAGAATCTGCATTATCTGGGAATTCCCGTAAAACTGAATGTGACGCTGGCGGAAACTCCCAAATTTGATCTATATGCTTCGGTAGGCGGAGTTGCAGATAAGTGCATAGCGGGAGCGCCGGATAACAGTTTTAAGAATGAACCTGTGCAGCTGGCTCTGACTGCGGGCGTAGGAATGAATTATAAGATTAATGATAAACTGGCTTTATTTGCCGAACCGGGAGTAACGCACCATTTCAAGACAGACTCCAAACTGGAAACAGTACGTTCGGCGAGGCCTACGAATTTTAACCTGATTTGCGGTCTGCGTATGACCTATTAACCATTTAGTACGGATGTTATGAAAAAAACATTTTTAATGCTGCTCACACTTGTTCTGTCATTGCTTACTTGCGTAAGTTGCAGCGAAGAGACATTAGATTACAACAACCCCGATGTAGACCTTTTCGTAAGGCAACTCAAAGCGGGAAATTATAATACCAAGAGTCCGAAGGGCTTTGTAGAAGTACCTAAATTTACGGAGAAGGATATTCCGACATTGCTCAATTATGCCGAAGATCTGACTTTGATCACTTCTTTTCCGCTGCCGCCGGTGTCTGCTTATTATAGTGGCAAGGTCCGCTTGGGTGAATGTATGTTGTGGGTTGTGGAAACCATCCGGTTAGGTCATTATGCTTCGTTTGGTTGCAAAATGGTGAGAGCCAATGCCGAGAACTATGAAGGTATCTATTTCCTGACTGATGAAGAGTTGCTCGATGCTGCTGCCCGATACCGTCGCTGGTGGGAAAACAGACAGTATCCTCGTACGGCATGGACCATCGACGCATGCTTTGACGAGCCCCTTTGCGGAAGCGGATACCGTTGGTGGTAAAAAATTAAATCAGATGAAACGTATTGTCTTTCTGATGCTGTCTTTAGGGATGGCAGTGACCCTTCATGCCCAATGGACCGCGAAAGATTCGGTGAATCTGCAGCGCATCCTGAATGGCAAAGAGGATATTAAGCTGAATATGGATGCTGTGAAACAGATTGATTTCAACAGTTCGCCGACTGTTCCTAAAATGTCGAAGGAACGGCCCGGTCTGAGATTGGATGAAACGCTTCCGCAGGTACTTGAAAAGAAGAAGGTGGTGCTGACCCTCCGTCCCTATACGGCCAATACCAAATATAATTGGGATCCTATTTATCAAAAGAAGATTCGGGTAGATGCCGATACATGGAGGGGAGATCCGTTTGTCGAGTTGTATCAGACGGTTCCTTCCAACTGGGCTAAGAATGTATATGATAAAGGTATACGCAGTTCATACGAAGAGATACGTTCCAGTGGATTGAGGCATAATCTGTTTGGCGAACGTGCCAATGGAATGATGGTGCCTACGCAGAGCATGGTACATACCTCTGCTATGAAACTTGGAAAAAGCGGCGTGACCGTGAATGGAGGTACGATTGGCGGACTTGATTTAATGACCATTTTTACAAAGGACTTCTGGGACAAGAAGGGACGCAACCGGAGATCGCGCACGTTGGAGGTGCTGAAGGCTTATGGCGATTCAACAACAGTGCTGCTTCCTGAACCGATTGTGCACTGAATTTGTTAAAAGATAAACAAAGGCATCCTTGTTCCTTTTTCAAAAAACGATATAACTATGAACAGAATTTCTTCTCTTTTCGGTATTCAGTATCCCATTATTCAGGGAGGTATGGTGTGGTGTAGCGGCTGGAAGCTTGCTTCGGCTGTCAGTAATGCCGGTGGTCTGGGACTGATAGGCTCCGGTTCGATGTATCCCGACGTTTTGCGTGAACATATTCGTAAATGCCGGGCGGCTACCGACAAACCTTTCGGGGTAAATATTCCGTTGATGTACCCACAGATAGAGGAAATCATGAACATCGTGGTGGAGGAAGGCGTCAAAATCGTATTTACCTCCGCCGGAAATCCGAAAACGTGGACCGGATGGTTGAAAGAGCGCGGCATCACAGTGGCACATGTCGTTTCTTCCTCCAAATTTGCCATGAAATGTGAAGAGGCGGGAGTCGATGCCATAGTGGCTGAAGGATTTGAAGCCGGCGGACATAACGGGCGGGAAGAGACTACAACTCTTTGCCTGATTCCGGCAGTGCGTGAAGCCACCACTTTACCTTTGATTGCAGCCGGAGGCATTGGTACGGGAGAGGCGATTTTTGCCCTGATGGCGTTGGGAGCCGAAGGAGTTCAGATGGGCACCCGTTTTGCTTTGACGGATGAAAGTTCGGCAAGCGACATTTTTAAAGAGTATTGCTTGCGGCTGAACGAAGGCGATACCAAATTATTGCTCAAAAAACTCGCACCGACCCGGCTTGTGACCAATTCGTTTCGTGATAGGGTAGAGGCCGCTGAAGGACGGGGGGCTTCTGCCGAGGAACTTCGTGAACTGTTGGGTAGAGGTCGTGCCAAGAAAGGAATCTTTGAAGGAGACCTGGAGGAAGGAGAACTCGAGATAGGACAGGTTGCTGCCCTGTTCCGCCGTAGACAAAGTGTGGACGAAGTGATGAAAGAACTTTTAGAAGGATACCGGAGGGCTTCGGACAAGATACGTTCTGCCGGGTTATAAACAGTGCCGGGAGAAGCACTGCGGATTTCACCACGGGGTAATCACAGGGTAGAATAATGACGCTTAACCCTCTGTTACTCCGTGGTGAAACTCTTTTATTCTAAGTTCAATTGCTCGTATTTCAGGCCGAATACATCGGCTATCGCTCGATATACCACTTTCCCTTCTACCACATTCAGACCTAAAGCCAGCGCCGGATCTTCCTTGCATGCCTTTCTCCATCCTTTGTTTGCCAATGCTATGACATAGGGCAGAGTGGCGTTGGTCAATGCCAATGTAGAGGTGTAAGGCACTGCCCCCGGAATATTGGCTACAGCATAATGTACGATTCCATCGACTACATACGTCGGTTCACTATGAGTTGTGGGATGCGAAGTCTCGAAACATCCTCCCTGGTCGATGGCTACATCTACCAATACCGTACCCGGTTGCATCATTTTCAGCATATCACGGGTGATCAGGTGCGGAGCCTTGTCTCCCGGAATCAGTACCGAACCTACTACAAGATCCACGTCCGGCAACTCTTTTTTCAGCCTCACTTCCGAGGCGTATAGTGTTTTTACATTTTTCGGTAACGTCTCGCTCAGGTAGCGAAGACGGCTCAGGTTGATGTCTGCAATTGTGACATCGGCTCCCAATCCGGCTGCCATCTGGGCCGCATTACTACCTACGATCCCTCCACCCAGGATTAACACTTTTGCCGGCTTTACCCCCGGTACACCACCCGGCAAAATGCCTTTTCCACCTTGTGGCTTTTCCAGAAAACGGGCACCTTCCTGTATGGCCATGCGTCCTGCTACTTCACTCATAGGTATCAGCAGCGGGAGAGAATGGTCGGCTTTTTCCACTGTTTCGTAAGCCAGGCAGACCGAGCCGTTCTCTATCATGGCAAGAGTCAACTCTCTATCGGAAGCGAAATGGAAATAAGTGAACAACAACTGTCCTTTGCGGATCAGTCTGTACTCCGGTGCGATAGGTTCTTTTACTTTTACTATCATCTGGGCTATAGCGTATGTCTCTTCCATAGTGGGCAGTATTTGTGCTCCTACGGCTGTATATGCCTCGTCCTGAAAACCACTGTTCTCTCCTGCGGTGTGCTGTATGTATACAGTATGCCCGCGTTTCACTAACTCGGCGACTCCCGAGGGCGTCATGCCCACACGGTTCTCGTTGTTCTTAATCTCCTTAGGTACTCCGATAATCATAACGTTACTCTATTAAGGGTTAAACATGGCACAATGTAGGAAAATTCTGCTTACGTTGTTATCCATGTAGGGATGTTTTACAGCAGAATGATAGTAGGGTGGCGGATAGGAATAAAATCCACCCTTCTGTTTTCTAATATGGCAGGAATGATGTATTTTTGCAAAGATTCCATTTTTAAGCAAACTACATGAAACAGTATATAGTTGCCTTGATGCTTGCCTGCAGCATTCAGGGACATTCACAAGATGTGAAGCAGGCTACTTTTGTTCCTCCATTTGACTTTACACTGACTCTGAGCGGCAACTTCGGAGAAATCCGGGCTAACCATTTTCATGGAGGGCTCGATTTCAAGACTCAGGGTGTCATTGGCAAACCGGTACGTGCGCTCGCCGACGGATATATTTCCCGTATTCGCGTCACCAATGGGTCGGGACATGTACTCGATGTGGTGTATAACAACGGTTATACGACAATCAACCGACACTTGAGCGGTTTCATGCCCGATATTGCCCGGAGAGTGGAGAAACTGCAATATGAAAAAGAAGATTGGGAAGTCGAGATTGTTCCCGAGCCGGGTGAATATCCGGTGAAGGCCGGGCAGCAAATAGCCTGGAGCGGTAATACCGGTTATTCATTCGGTCCGCATCTGCATCTGGATGTGATGGAGACCGCTACCGGTGAATCGATTGATCCGATGCCCTTTTTCAAGTCGAAAATAAAAGATAACACCGCTCCCCGGGCAGAAGGAATCATGCTGTTTCCACAGCCGGGAAGTGGGGTAGTGGGAGGGAGCCCGGAACGGCAGAGCTTCCCGATAAACACAGCGCGTCCCATCGAGGCATGGGGAGTGATCGGGTCGGGCATCAAGGCCTACGATTATATGGATGGTGTGCACAACCGTTATGGAGTGCATACCGTTGTGCTTAGAGTGGACGGTACGGAAGTGTTCCGCAGTGTGGTCGACCGTTTTTCACAGGATGAAAACCGGATGATAAACTCTTGGACCTGCGGACAATATATGAAGTCGTTTATTGATCCGGGCAATACGCTCCGCATGCTTCGGGCTTCGAACGACAACCGGGGACTGGTCACCATTGATGAAGAGCGGGACTATAAGTTCGAATACGAATTGAAGGATGCTTTCGGCAATACTTCCCGCTACCGTTTTACGGTGCGTGGAAAGAGACAGCCGATTCAGCCGCTCGGGCATCGGGAGAAATATTTCTTTGCCTGGGATAAGACGAACTTTCTGCAAGAACCCGGATTGACCCTTACCGTTCCCCGGGGAATGTTATACGATAATGTGCCTCTCAACTACGAAGTGCATTCCGATAGTGGGGCGATAGCCTATACTTATCAGTTGAATGACGAGAAAGTGCCGTTGCACGGGGAATGTGAGTTGCGTATCGGTCTCCGACGTCAGCCGGTTGCCGACAGCACCAAGTATTATGTGGCACGTGTCACTCCCAAAGGAAGTATGTACAGTGCCGGAGGTACTTACGAGGATGGATTTATGAAGACCCGAATCCGTGAATTGGGAACTTATACGGTTGCTGTAGACACAGTGCCCCCCGAAATTACCCCGGTAGGTAAGAATACCTGGGGCCGTAATGGGAAGGTCGTTTACAGGTTGCAGGACAAAGAAACCGGCATCCGTGCCTATCGTGGAACTATCGATGGAAAATTTGCCTTGTTCGGACGTCCCAACTTGACCAAATCCCATTGGGAGTGTAAGCTCGATCCTAAGCATGTCAAGAAGGGGGTACGTCACACTGTAGTAATGACTGCGACAGACGATTGCGGAAACGAAACAACGGTTCGAGACACCTTTGTCTGGTAGCTTTCCGGATAAAGACAGAATAAAGACAATGTATTAATAATTTATTATATGAAAAGAATCTTTCTCTTTGCCGCTCTTCTGACTGCGGCAGTGGCGGAAACCTTCGCCTGTACTAACTTAATTGTCGGCAAGAATGCGTCTACTGACGGTTCAACCATCGTTTCCTATTCGGCCGACTCGTACGGACTTTTTGGCGAGCTGTATCACTATCCGGCAGCCACATATCCCAAAGGCACCATGATGGATATTCACGAATGGGATACCGGCAAATATCTGGGACAGATCGAACAGGCACGCCAGACTTATAATGTAATCGGTAATATGAACGAGTTTCAGGTAACCATCGGTGAGACGACTTTTGGAGGCCGTCCCGAATTGGTGGATACGTTGGGAATTATCGACTACGGAAGCCTGATTTACGTGGGGTTGCAACGTTCGCGTACTGCCCGTGAAGCCATCAAGGTGATGACTGAACTGGTGCAGGAATACGGATATTACAGCAGTGGCGAGTCGTTCACCATTGCCGATCCCAATGAAATATGGATTATGGAGATGATAGGTAAAGGTCCCGGCATCCGGGGAGCCGTATGGGTAGCTGTCCGAGTGCCGGACGACTGCATTTCGGCACATGCCAACCAGTCGCGCATCCATCAGTTCGATATGGCTGACAAGGCCAACTGCATGTATTCTAATGACGTTATTTCTTTTGCCCGCGAAAAAGGATATTTCAGCGGTGTGAACAAAGACTTCAGCTTTGCCGATGCTTATGCACCGCTCGATTTCGGTGCCCGCCGTTTCTGTGAAGCCCGTGTGTGGAGCTACTTCAATATGTTTACCGACCAAGGTGAAGCCTATCTGCCTTATATCCAAGGAAAGACCAATGACCCTATGCCTCTGTTCGTAAAGCCGAAACGCAAACTCTCCGTTCAGGATGTAAAGAATGCCATGCGCAACCATTATGAAGGAACCGCCCTCGACATCAGCAATGATTTTGGTGCCGGACCTTATAAAACACCTTACCGCCTCTCTCCGCTGACTTTCAAGGTAGGCGACCAGGAGTATTTCAATGAGCGTCCCATCTCTACACAACAGAGCGGTTTCGTTTTTGTGGCTCAGATGCGTGCCAATCTTCCCGATGCTGTAGGCGGTGTGCTTTGGTTTGGTACGGATGATGCCAACATGACTGTTTTCACTCCCGTATATTGTTGTACTACCAAAGCTCCGGTATGCTATACGCGTGTAGACGGTGCCGATTACATCACCTTCTCCTGGAACTCCGCTTTTTGGATTTTCAACTGGGTGGCCAACATGGTATATCCCCGCTACGATTTGATGATCGGCGATGTACGTGCTACGCAGAACGAACTTGAAACCACCTTCAACGAGGCACAGGAAGGTATTGAAGCAGCTGCTGTTAAGTTGTACGAGAAGAATCCGGAAACGGCTGTGAAGTTTCTGACCAACTATACCGACATGACAGCGCAAAGCACTTTCAATACTTGGAAACGCTTGGGCGAATTTATCATTGTGAAGTACAATGATGGTGTCATCCGTAAGATGAAGGACGGCAAGTTCGAGCGTAATGCCATTGGTCAACCCGCAGGCGTGGTACGTCCGGGCTATTCAAAGGAATTCCTTGAAGAGTATGTGAAGCAAACAGGAGAACGCTATAAGGTAACCGAATAATCGCTTCCAAAGAGTTTTCTGATTAAAAGATAGGAATTTCAAACTTATTCTTTTACATTTGTATTTTAAATAAACTAATTATTAATCTCTAAAATATAGATAGAACCATGGGGAATGAAGAACTAATCAAACAGGTGACTGAGAAAGCCGAAAAGTGGCTGACCCCGGCGTATGATGCCGAAACTCAGGCTGAAGTGAAACGCATGCTGGAGAACGAAGATAAGACAGAATTGATCGAGGCCTTTTACAAAGATCTCGAGTTTGGTACGGGCGGACTCCGTGGGATCATGGGCGTAGGTACCAATCGTATGAACATCTATACTGTCGGAGCTGCTACCCAGGGACTCTCTAACTATCTGAACGCAAACTTTAAAGATATGAAACAGATTTCGGTTGTAGTCGGATACGATTGCCGTAACAACAGTTCTCTGTTTGCCAAGATCTCTGCGGATATTTTCTCGGCCAATGGCATTAAGGTATATTTGTTCGAAGAGATGCGTCCCACTCCGGAGATGTCTTTTGCCATCCGTCATCTCGGTTGCCAGAGCGGCATTATCCTGACTGCTTCACACAACCCGAAAGAATACAACGGTTATAAGGCTTATTGGGACGACGGTGCGCAAGTACTGGCTCCGCACGATAAGGGCATTATCGATGAAGTAAATAAGATTGCTTCTGCTGCCGATATCAAGTTCCAGGGTAACCCGGATCTGATTCAGATCATCGGAGAAGATGTCGATAAGATATATCTGGATATGGTGAAGACTGTTTCTATCGATCCTGAAGCGATCGCCCGCCATAAAGATATGAAGATTGTATACACTCCGATCCACGGTACAGGCATGATGCTGATTCCGCGTGCACTGAAGATGTGGGGATTCGAGAACGTATATACCGTGCCCGAGCAGATGATTAAGGACGGTAACTTCCCGACAGTTGTCTCTCCGAATCCGGAGAATGCGGAAGCTTTGACGATGGCTCTTAATCTGGCTAAAGAAATTGATGCCGACCTTGTAATGGCTTCCGACCCGGATGCCGACCGCGTAGGTATCGCTTGTAAGAACGATAAAGGCGAATGGGTATTGATTAATGGTAACCAGACTTGTCTGATGTATCTTTATTACATCATCACTCAATATAACAAACTGGGCAAAATGACCGGTAATGAATTTTGTGTGAAAACTATCGTTACTACCGAACTGATCAAGAAGATTGCCGATAAGAATCACATTGAGATGCTCGATTGCTACACCGGTTTCAAATGGATTGCCCGTGAAATTCGTTTGCGTGAAGGCAAGAAGAAATACATCGGCGGTGGTGAAGAAAGCTATGGCTTCCTGGCTGAGGACTTTGTTCGTGATAAAGACGCTGTTTCTGCTTGCTGCCTGATTGCCGAAGTGGCTGCTTGGGCCAAGGATAACGGAAAGACTCTGTATCAGTTGCTGATGGACATCTACGTTGAATATGGATTCTCTAAGGAATTTACTGTAAACGTTGTGAAACCGGGTAAGAGCGGTGCGGAAGAGATTAAAGCCATGATGGAGAATTTCCGTGCTAACCCTCCGAAAGAGTTGGGTGGTTCGAAAGTGGTTCTGTCGAAAGATTACAAGACTCTGAAACAAACCGACGCAGCGGGCCATGTGACTGACATCGATATGCCGGAACCATCGAATGTACTGCAATATTTCACAGAAGACGGTGGAAAAGTATCTGTTCGTCCGTCAGGAACGGAGCCGAAGATCAAATTCTATATCGAAGTGAAAGGTGAGATGGGATGCCGCAACTGTTTTGCTACTGCCGATGCAGAAGCTACTGAAAAAGTAGAAGCAGTGAAGAAGTCACTGGGTATTTAAAGGAGCTATTTTAAATACTCTTTTGACGGATACTTAGCATCGTATAAATGTATCCATAATATTATTGGAATGCCTTGTCCTTCATTGGATGGGGCATTTCTTTTGGGACTATTCTCTAAAAAGCCGAGGACTTGTGCAGTGCCTTCCACTCGGACAATGTCTCCTATCCGCGTGCTGATTTTTCCCGTTTCTACAATGATAGGGAGAGTGACAGGGAAACGATCACTGTCGTTTTCCTGGATAAATAGTTCTCAGGACCTGGCGAGAACTTATTTTTTCCATCGAATGCAAACTGACAGTCAATTACTTGGGTACTGTCATAGAGGGATGTGCTGTGAATTGTTTTTTAATTATACTTTCTTCTTTGTATTTTATTTATTCGGCTGAAGTTCTATTTCTATATTTTTACGGTACTTTTAGTCGTAGTCCAAAGGTCTTTAACTTAGAGATATTGCCTGAGACACTTATATAACTTTGCGACTTGAGGTGCTGATATATTCATAACATTACTTTAGAATATGAACTCTTATTTGCACTTTATCCTTGATGCTGAATCAGTCTAGGTTCAGAAGATCTATTAGAATATAACTAATAGAAGTATGGCCTTCTCCGTCAGTGAGTATAAATCTGTTTTTTCACGAGTATGTATCCTCCATCCTAAAAAAGTGGTTAATGTGTTGATAGTGTATAAGTAAAGTTTTTTGCAAATTATAAATGATAATTAGCCATTTTACTATCATAATATATAATATTATATATTAAAATCTTTTTAAATGTTCTTTGTTTAATAATTAATTTGTGACCTTCGCACGTCAAAGATACACAACGAAATGAAGGAGTCTTGTGCGATGTTTATGAAAATATTTTTAGAACCTTTTAATCCTATGTAATGCATATTAAGACTAATCCGAAAGATAAAATGTCTTTTAATCAGCTATATAATGATTATCAGACACGTTTTTTGAATTTTGCTAATACCTATGTCAGAGATTGGGATGTAGCGGAAGATATAACAACAGAGGCGTTAATTTATTATTGGGAAAACAGAAATACTTTATCTGAAGTATCCAATATTCCTGCATATATACTTACCATCATAAAAAACAAAAGTCTTAATTATCTTCGTCATTTGCAGATACGGGAAGAACATTCTGAAAATATTAGAAAATATATTGAGTGGGAACTCAATGCACGTATCGTTTCTTTAGATGCTTGCGAACCTTATGAACTTTTAGTCAAAGAGATGCAAGAGCTGATTCAGCAAACTTTGGATAAACTGCCGGAGCGTACACGCAAAATATTTATTTTAAGCCGTTATGAAAACAAATCGTATAAGGAGATTGCTGCTCTAATGAATATGACAACCAAAGGTGTAGACTTTCATATTTGTAAAGCTTTAAAGGCATTACAGATTAACCTAAAAGATTATTTTCCATTATTTCTTTATTTTTTGATGAAATTTCACTAGGATACCTTTCCCATGAAGTGCCTTATACATAAAGGGACATTAATACATTGTCATGGACAAAGATTTACTATATAATTTTTATAAAGGAAAGGTTTCCATAGAAGAAGGACAAAGGGTCAAGGCTTGGGTAGAAGCATCAGACGAAAACGAGCGCGCTTTCTATAGGGAACGTAAAATTTTTGATGCCTTGATGCTTAATAATCCGCTTCCGGTAAAGAAAACCTCTTTTTTCAATTTTACACATTATAAAAAAATAGAGTGGCTGAAAATTGCCATGGCTGTAATATTAACATTTCTGCTTAGTTATTTCTATCAGGAGTATAAAGCCGGTCTGGATTCAGTGGCAATGAGTACGATTTCTGTTCCTGAAGGACAAAGAACCAATGTCACATTACCCGATGGTAGTAATGTTTGGTTAAATGCATGTACAACGATACAATATCCGACTTCTTTTAACAGCCGGGAGCGTTTCGTTATACTAAAAGGAGAAGCTTATTTTGATGTGAAAAAGAATAAAAGCAGACCGTTTATAGTGCACACAGACGCTTATAGCATCGAAGTATTAGGTACGAAGTTTAATGTGGATGCATATCCGGAAACAGAAAAATTTGAAACTACATTGATGCATGGCAGTGTTAAGGTCACTTTGAAAGCAGATTCATCGCAAACAGTAATATTAAAGCCTGATCATAAATTGTCATTAGAAAAAGGACGGTTTGTAATGACTAAAGTGGAAGATTATAATCCTTATCGATGGAAAGAAGGGCTTATCTGTTTCTCTGACGAATCTTTTCCTAATATTATGAAAGACTTTGAAAAGTATTACGGAGTGAAAATAGTGATAGAGAATAAAAATGTATTGCAGATTAATTTTACGGGGAAATTCAGACAAACCGACGGAATAGATTATGCGCTTCGTATCTTACAGAAAAATATAGATTTCCAATATGAGAAAGATAATGAAAAACAAATTATCTATATAAAATAAAGTATTAATTCTTAAAAGCGAAATGCCTATGAAAAATGATCTAAGTTAACCTATTGAGAATGCCGATAGGTGTTCCCGCACCTACCGGCATAAGAAATCAACACAATTTTTTATTAAAAATGTATCAATTTAAAATCTATACAAAGGTATGAAAAATAACACTTTGTCGGGGTCATATTACCCTAAAAATCCCCAAATAAAACATTTTTTTAGAATTATGAGAATTACATTGTTCCTATTGATGGCATGTGTTTTTTCTTTATATGCCGGAAATTCCTATTCTCAAAATACAAGAGTTAGTTTTGCCATGGATAATGTAGGACTCAATAAGGTCCTAGAGGAGATAGAGAGTCAGACGGATTATCTTTTTATTTATAATAGTCAGATAAATGTTAATAAGCTAGTTACTATTAAGGCAAATAAGCAGACGGTTTCAAAGGTATTGGATCAAATATTACAGAACACTGGTATTGAATATAAATTGGAAGGTTCGCATATTATATTAGAAAAAAAAGTAGAAGAAGTTCACAATAGCTCGTCCGCCGTTCAGCAACAGCAAACTAAAAAGATAACCGGAAAAGTTGTCGATAAGACAGGAGAGGCTATTATTGGAGCGAATGTCAAAATACAAGGTACAGATAAAGGAACTATTACTGATCTCGATGGTAATTTTATCTTGGAGGTTGCTCCAAAGGATGTGCTTGTTATCAGTTACATAGGCTATTTGGATACGAAAGTTCCCATAGCTGGGCAAAAACAGATCCATGTGGTGTTGTCTGAGGATAATAAAATGTTGGACGAAGTCGTTGTAATTGGTTATGGTACTACTTCTACACGCAAGATGGCGTCTGCTGTTACAGCCGTGAAAGGTGAGAAACTACAGGACTTGCCATTTAATAGTGTAGCAGCTTCACTGGCCGGACGTGCAACAGGTGTTATTGTACAATCATCAGGTGGTGAACCGGGATCTGCCCCTTCTATCTCGATCCGTGGCGGTGGCGCACCTGTCTATGTCATAGATGGTGTTATTTCCGATGCTTGGGATTTCAATACGTTGAATCCGAATGATATCGAAAGCCTTTCAATTCTAAAGGATGCAGCATCTCTGGCTGTTTACGGTTCACGGGCTGCCAATGGTATTGTGATGGTGAAAACCAAACAGGGAGGTAAGGGAAAGACAGCGGTGAATTATACGTTTAATGCTGAATTCAGCCAACCTACCAAATTACTGAAAAAGACTCGTGGTTATGACTATGCTTACAACCAAATGCTTGCCGGTATCAATGATGGTTTGGACGAGGCAGATTTACCTTTTAATCAGGAAGTATTGGATATCATTAAAAATCAGTCAGATCCTTATACATCCGGACACGCCGATACAGATTGGCTGGGAGAAGGATTGAAAACTGTTGCTCCTCAATACAAGCATACGGTATCATTGAGTGGAAGCGGCAATAAGGTGAATTACTATATTTCTCTGGGTATGCTCAATCAAGGTAGTATCTATACTTCGAATGCATTGAACTATGACCGCTATACAGTTCGCAGTAATGTTAACACGACTTTTGATAAGATTGGTCTGAAGGTCAGCCTGAATCTGAACGGAGCTTATGAAAAAAAGGAATACCCCTCTTTCTCAGCGGCAAAGATCTGGGAAGATCTTTATAACCAGTCTCCGCTGAATCCGGCTTACAATAAGGATGGTACTTATGCCGCAGTTACCGACCATCCGTTGGCGGAAATGGACAAGCGTTCGGGATATAACAGGAACTATGGCAAATTCATAAATACCCAAGTAGCTGCAGACTGGACATTGCCTTGGTTAAAGGAGTTAACCTTGGGTGCTATGTTCAACTATCGTTTGAACGACTCACATGTGAAGAAATTCAGTACTAAGGCTCCTCAGTATTACGCAGATGGAGCTGTATATCCAATAGGTAAACCGACATTGAATGAAGAAGGCTATTGGGGAGAGTCCTACAATTTCGAAGTAAGTGCCGCTTATGTGAAAACTTTTGCCGAAAAGCATACGATTGATGCTAAATTCGTTTATAATGTTGCAGAAAATACTGGATGGAATTTTAATGCATATCGTGGGGAATACTTATCTACGGTTGTGGACCAGCTATTTGCCGGTGCAGCAGATACGCAGCAGAATGGCGGCAATTCGGATGAAGGAGGACGTATGGGATTGGTAGGCCGTTTGAAATATGACTTTATGAATCGGTATATCGTGGAAGGTAGTTTCCGTTACGATGGATCGGATAACTTCACTCCAGGACATCGTTGGGGATTCTTCCCCTCCGGAGCGGTGGCGTGGGCCATCAGTGAAGAACCTTTCTTCAAAGAGTGGGATCAACATGTATTCGATTTGCTCAAGCTACGCGCTTCTTATGGACAGACCGGTACGGAAAATGGAGTAAATCGTTTCGGCTATCTTTCTACCTATAGTCTGGATGAGAAAAAAATAGTGATCGGGGGAAAACTGCAATCAGGATTTAGTGAAGGGGCTTTGGTGTCTCCGGAACTGCTGAGCTGGTATCAGGTGAATTCCTTTAACCTGGGATTGGATATGGCTTTCTTCAACAATCGCTTGAAAGGTACCTTTGATTATTTCTATTACGTAACCAAAGGTGGTTTGATGAGTCCGGGAGACCGTTATACAACTCCTTTGGGTAAACCTTTACCACAAATAAAATCGAATAGCGAACAACGTCGCGAAGGAGTGGAGTTGACAATGCGCTGGTCAGATACGACTCCGCGTAAATTCACTTATGAAGTAGGGTTCAATATGACCTACTTTAATAGCCTGTGGAAAGTGAAAGCGGATGAAGCATTATCTGACTTGATGAATCCTTACAAACGTCAAACACATCAGACCGATTACTATGGGTTGGGATACATAGATACAGGACTTTATCAAAACAAAGAGGATATCCTGAACTCTCCCCGAAGATTGGGATCTACCCAAACTAAGCTCGGAGACATTGGTTATACGGATGTGAACGGTGATGGTAAAATAGACGGTGAAGACCAGGTACGTATCGGAAAGCCGACAATGCCTCACTTTACTTATGCCTTTGATTTTTCTTTGGGTTATGAAGGATTCACTTTGTCCGGTTTACTTTATGGGACAGGTGAACGCTACATGACTTTTGGCAATCGTTATCAGTCAGGTGAAGGAAAATACCTGTATTATGAAAACCAGTTGAATTATTGGAGACCGGACAATACAGGTGCGGATTTTCCTAGAATTTCGATCAGTTCCGGTGTAAACGGAAATAATAATAAGGCAGGATCGACTTTCTGGATGCGGAATGCATCATATCTTCGTCTGAAGGATTTGCAGTTGAGCTATGACTTTAAATATAAATACCTGAAAAGATGTGACTGGTTGCAGACGTGTCGTGTGAATCTGAGTGGTAGTAATCTTTTCACTATTTCAGGTGTTAGCAAATTTTTCGATCCGGAAACATCAAGTACCAGCGGCGACGGCTATCCTGTACAAAGAGTTTATTCAATTGGTGTAACAATAGGTTTTTAATAGGGAGGAATACATATGAATAAGATAAAGAATTTATTTGTAATTATACTATTTGCCTTGGTCGCCTTTTCCTGCAGTGATATATTGGACAAGGGACCGCTTGACAAATATTCGGAAAATGATGTGTGGAAAAGTACTGACCTGACACAAGCATTCATTTATACTGCGTTGGCAAATGCTACGAATATGATGGTTTGGAAAGACAATTGGACGGATAATGAAGCTATCATGGAAGATGGGCGGGATGTGAATGCAGAATTGATAGACCGTTATTATGATGCCGGATGGAATAAGTATGAAGATATCCGTCGTTGCAATATGGTGTTGGCACGTGTTCCGGAAGCACCCTTTACGAATGCGGAAAAGGCTAATTTTATAGCACAGGCTAAGACGATACGTGCTATGATTTATTTTACGCGTGCCCGCTTGTTCGGTAAACTAATGTTAGTAAAAGAACTTATTGATCCGGAAGCGGATATGAAATTCCCTCGTACGGCTACAGTGAAAGAAACTTATGATTTCATACTGAACGACCTCAGGGAGGCTGCTCCTGATCTGCCTGTAGATGCTCCGTCCGGTGCATTGTCACGCGGTGTTGCCTACGCATTGTTGGGAGAAGCAGCTTTGCATGGGGCTGCATATATTGAGAATGGACAGGAGGAGTATTACCGGATAGCGGCAAAGGCCTGTGAAGATCTGTTTGCACTGGACAAATACTCACCGGATGGTAACTACGCCGGTATGTTCAATGATTACGATCATTCATTGGCTTCGAGCGAGATAATCCTGGCACAATGGAGAAGTGCTGAAAATACGAACTTTTCAGATACGTGGATGCAGAGACTGGTACCTAATATTGATCCCTCTAAATTGATTGCCGATGTGCAGGCAAAGTATCCCTTGGTAGAGGAGATGGCAGGTTGGCCGCAAAGATTTCCTTCTGTTGATTTGGTAAATGATTATCTTGTAGTTGATGAGGATGGAAAAGCCAAAGAGTGGGACCAGACTTCTTATTATAAGAAATTCCTGGTTGACGGAGGTACGGTTGAAGATGCTATTTACAAGAATCGTGATAAACGATTCAAAGCTTCTATCGTTTACGACGGATGTTCTTATTTCGCTAATAGGGTGTGGCTTCGTGAGGGAGGTAATCTTTATTATACTTCTAAAACGACAGAATTCTGGGGAATGCCGGTATCAGGATATGTTTATCGGAAATGCGTTTATGAAGCCAAACGTTTGCTGAACTCGGAGAAAACGAATTACCATTATACTTTGTTACGTTTGGGACGCTCTTATCTGAATTATGCGGAAATCAAGTTGCGCCAAGGTGACAAAGAAACGGCTATTGACTATATCAATAAGACGAGGGTGACTCATGGCGGTTTGCCGGAATTGCAAAAATCCTTATCACTGGAAGATACCTGGAAAGAGTATAAACGTGAACGCCGTATAGAACTGGTCAGTGAAGGCGACCGATACTGGAGTGTACTTCGTTGGGGTAAGGCCGACGGTCTGGAGGTTGTTCCGGAACTGACAGTTGAACAGAAGTTCATGAAAATAGCTCCTGATGGAAAATCTTTTGAGATAATTCCGATACCCATTTACCAAAGTGATAATGAGCGTACTTTTACCAAGAAACATTATTTGTTCCCTGTACCTCAAGGACAACGTGATCTGAATCCAAATCTGGACCAGAACGAGGGGTGGTAGTAGAAAAATGCTGGACGTCTAATAATTAAAGTATTACGAATATGAAGAAACTTATAAATACTGTTTTGTTACTATTTCTAATAGGTACCGTTTCATCGTGCCTGAAATCAGGATTGGATGATTTAGAGGCCTATAATGAGGCTGAAATTACTAATTTGAACTTTGAATACCGTTGGTGGGATGAGGCTAAGGATCAGATGGCTGTTAAAACACTCAACATTGAAAAACAAATTTCGAAAGACGACAATCTGATTACCTGTAAGCTGACGGTTCCAACGGCCAGTGGCAGTTTTACAGATGCTGTCAGGCAAAATGTATCATTAAGTAATCTTATTGCTTATATAGATCTTTCTACTGCTGCTAGAATTATGCCCTTAAACGGAGCGCCTAAGTTGGGCAGTCCTGGCGATTTTTCAGCTAAGGAGTTTAAATATCAGGTGACTGCTGCCGACGGTACGAAAAGAGAGTGGACAATAAAGATTACGGATTTTGTGAAATAAGAATAACGATTGAGGTTATTCGGATTACTGATTGAAATGATGAAGGAAGATATTTGAGAATATTTTCCTTCATCTGTTATTATATTATTTAGTGAAATTAATAAAAGAAGAACTATGAACAAACCCTATTTCATTGCATTTTTACTCTCTTTAGCTTTATGGACAGTCATTCCTTCTGTTTTTGCCGGAGATGTTGTTTTAAAAGTATTTGAAGGGAAACCACGTATCAATTCTCCTCATATCATAGGTAATTATCCTTCAACTCCATTTATCTTTTATATTCCGACTTCCGGTCAGCGACCGATGCAGTGGAGTGCGGAAAAACTCCCCGAAGGACTGGAACTGGATTCCAAGACTGGCATTATTAGTGGAGTCGTGACTTCCAAAGGAGATTATACTGTAACCCTGAAGGCTGAGAATGCATTAGGTGTAAGTGTGAAACAATTGGTCATCCGCATTGGTGATGAATTATTATTAACTCCTCCAATGGGCTGGAACAGTTGGAATACTTTCGGACAGCATCTGACAGAAGAATTGGTCTTGCAAACGGCGGATGCGATGATAACGAACGGAATGCGTGATTTAGGATATTCCTATATCAATATAGATGACTTTTGGCAGTTGCCGGAACGGGGGGCTGACGGACATCTGCAGATTGATAAAACTAAGTTTCCACGTGGGATAAAATATGTAGCTGATTATCTGCACGAGCGTGGGTTTAAATTGGGAATTTATTCGGATGCCGCCGAAAAAACTTGTGGCGGCGTTTGCGGTAGCTACGGATATGAAGAAACAGATGCAAAAGATTTTGCCTCTTGGGGAGTTGACTTGTTGAAATATGACTATTGCAATGCTCCTGTAGATAGGGTAGAAGCCATGGAGCGATATGCGAAAATGGGAAGGGCACTACGGGCTACCAATCGTTCGATTGTCTATTCAGTGTGTGAGTGGGGACAGCGTGAACCTTGGAAATGGGCGAAGCAAGTGGGTGGACATTTATGGAGAGTATCAGGAGATATCGGTGACATTTGGTATCGGGATGGAAATCGTGTTGGTGGATTACATGGTATATTGAATATCCTTGAAATCAATGCTCCTCTGAGTGAATATGCCGGTCCATCCGGTTGGAATGATCCGGATATGTTAGTGGTCGGAATAGATGGAAAGAGTATGAGTATTGGTTATGAGTCGGAAGGATGTACTCAGGAACAATATAAATCCCATTTTAGCCTGTGGTGTATGATGGCTTCTCCTTTACTTTCCGGAAACGATGTACGGAATATGAATGATAGTACATTAAAAATCTTGTTGGATCCTGATTTAATAGCCATTAATCAGGATGTGTTAGGTAGGCAGGCAGAACGCAGCATTCGTTCGGATCATTATGATATTTGGGTAAAGCCGTTGGCAGATGGACGTAAAGCTGTGGCTTGCTTTAACCGGGCAAGCTCTCCGCAAACTGTGATATTGAATGAAAATACGATTGCCGATTTGTCATTCGAGCAGATATATTGTTTGGACAGCCATTTGACAAAGAGTGGTAGTGATTCAAAGGAACTGATAGTAAAACTGGCCCCATATCAATGTAAGGTCTATATTTTCGGTAAAACAGATTGAAATTATCCTGGTTCATTAAATATTTAACAGGCACTTATGCCGCAAATTTAATTCTGTCTTTCCATTGCTTTCGATTTATTTCCTAAACAGGGCTGAATGTCCAATACGGAAATAAATCGTTGCAGGAGAAAGCAGTTGCGCTAAAGTTCTTTCACAGAAACTTTTTAATTCCGTGTCGGTTGAGAAATACAACTTGCGCATTTTTCTCTTTTTATCTTTCCCTGATCCATAATGATAAAGAACGATTTGAACCGGATGGTTCCGATTTGTTTGCTTTTTAATCAGCTTTAATCTTAATGTGATATTATCTATAGGACAAACTATCGGTTTTTAAGCTGATCATTGCGTGGAACGTACTCTTTGAATAATAGACAGGTTAATGGGATATCTGTTTGCACTTGCCCAATTGGTAACCTCACCTCTTTTAACATTTTATCTTCTTCGTCTTCTTTTGCTTTCTTTAGGGAGTAGGGGTCAATCATTCTTGAGGATATATTGTTCTTACTGCAACATCTAAACTTAAAAACGTATGAAAGATCTTGTGTCCGGCATCCGGTATGATGCCTCTAATGTGATTAGTCAGGCTATAGGGCCAAGTAAAGAATTTTGCATGGGATATTTAAATCCCGGCGTTGTGGGTGGTGAAGGATATATTTCGACTATGAAATTGTCAGTCGGCACAGTCGACGTGAAAGACCTCGATGCAATAACCGAAAGGATTGTAGCGAAGGATCGTTGTGAGAAGAACGATGCGTATCTCGGGCAAGTCAACCTGATGAAAGCCTCGTCTTTTTGCGGACAGAATGGAGCCATCTGGGGATTTGACCTGGCGATGCACGATGACATTGCCAAAAGGAAAGAGATGCCTATCTACATGCAGGCGCAACCCGAAGGAGCGGACATCCCTGTTTATAATATCCGTCCGTTGCTGGAGGCAACCGAACGTCTGTTCGGCCGTGCCAAAGAGCGCCGTTTCCCTGTACTTCCGGGAGCTTACGTACCGGGAGGTAGCAGAAAAGTTGTGGCATGCGGTCCTGTATGGGTATGGTCTGTAATCGGCCTGGCCATTCTGAAAGACCGTAGTAAAGGAGCTTGCCTGTTTGTAAAGGATGCAGGTACTTATGGAGACGATTCGACAACAGAAGGTGAAGCCATCGGTTTTCTGGAAGGTATACTTCGCAAAGCGACCAACAGTATTGCCCTTTGCGGTGAAGATCAGGATGTGATCTACGACCGTATTTACATCGGTTATAAATATACATTTGTAGAACCCGGTCAGGTAGGTTGTGCCCTGTCGTGCACTCCTGCCGTTTATATGGCGCAAAATGCTATTCCTGCCGATATGAAACCGGCCGATCTTTGCCAGATGACTATCAGTGACTGGGAAGAGAAGCTAGGTCTGGAAGAGTTGACGATCTTTGAATAGAAGTTTTGTAATCAAATACAAGCTACGGACAGGTACACAGGTTTATGATCCTGAGGACGGGTTTCTTTTCGATTCGTCCCTGGTTGTTCGTTTGTGGTAGGTGTACCTTCCGTAGCTTGTTCTGTTTTTACTGTTGTGCGATCCACCAGTCGATCATCTTACGTGCCAGGCTGAGTTTGCGGGGAAGTTCCGGCAAGTGATCCCTGGTATAGAAGTTCCCGGAGCTGAGCTCGTCATCTTGCAGGTGGATGTCACCACCGGCGTAGTCGGCGATAAATCCCACCATCAGTCCGCTCGGATAAGGCCAGGGCTGACTGCCGAAATAACGGATGTTTTTCACATCGAGTCCGGTTTCTTCTTTTACTTCCCTTGCCACACACTCTTCCAATGTCTCGCCTGTTTCGAGGAATCCGGCTACCAGGCTATTGAAAGTACCTTTAAAGTTGCGGGCATGTACCAATAACAGGGAGTCTTCTTTCCGCACCAATACCAGGATGGCTGTTGAGATGACCGGATAGATTTCTCTGCCACAATTCGGGCATTTCTTCATAATGGGTTCTTTCTGTACCAGCGGAGTTCCACAAGTGGGGCAGAAACGGTTGCTGCGGTCCCAGTAGAGAATTTCGTGAACCTTGCCTGCGGCCTGATAGTGTTCCGGCGACAAGTAATCATAAGAAGCGCGCAATCCTATCTGCACGTATTCCGGAGTTTCGGCTATCGGAGAGTCTGTGTAGAAAGCTTTGCATACCATGCCCGTTGCCGTGGTGATGGTGTGTACGGTTATTCCTTCCGAAGTGGTGACAGGGGCATTCTTGCCCGTGGGGATGGAAAAAGCATTGTCGTTCTTTTCCAACAGTAACTGATCTTGGTAAAAGATGAACCACCGGTAGTTGGTTTCTGTATTTATCATTTTGGGATTATTCTTTTTAATTGGTGCAAAATTATAAAAAGATACTCTTTCTGATGCCGGTTTCCTTTACAAAATATTCATCATGTGATACAAGCAGTACACTGCCCGTATAGTTCCGAACGGTAGCTGTGATGATTTCGATACTTTGTATATCCAGATTGTTGGTAGGCTCGTCCAGGATAAAGAGGTCGGGCGTGTTGTTACTAATCATCAGGCAGCAGAAAGCGAGTCGCATTTTTTCGCCTCCACTGAGTTGGATGCAAGGTTGATCCCAGCTCGTTGCCGGGAAGAGAAATCGATTCAACCTGATTTTTATTTCGTGCTCCGGCAGGGCACGTACATTGAATGATTCTGTTTGTTGAAGCACCGTCAGCTGGTTGCAGATGATGGAATATTCCTGATTCAGATAGACATAACTGAACCCGGCGCGTTCCAGTGTACCCGATGTTGGCAATAGGTCACCCGTAACCAATTTCAATAAAGTCGTTTTGCCGCTTCCATTGTCTCCTTCGATTCGTATCCGGTCGCCACTCTTCAGTTGAAAGCAGAGTGGAACCTCCCATAAAGGCGAATTTCCATAAGAAAAGTTTATTTTATGGGCAGTCAGCAATGTTTTTCCCGTATGTAAGGCGGAAGCATGGAAGTCGGTTTTAAGCAAAGTATTTTCGGCCAGCCTGTTGCGTATCAGGCTACGTTCGCTGGTCAGTTTCTCTGACTTATTCTGATGGATATCCGCCAGTTTGGTGGTACTTTTTTCTGCCCGGTCCTTCAGGGTGTGAACCGCCATGCGGGAGATGCCTTTTTTAGGCACTGCTTTTTCGCTCCGTATATTCTGCTTTTCTTTTCGTTCGGCTACTTCGCGTGCCAGTTTCCGTATTTGGCGGAGTTCTTTTTCTTTCTCGTCCAGTTGTTGTTGCAGGGCGTTCTGTTGCAGTTCTTTCTGCTGCTTGTAGAATTCGTAATTGCCTCCGTAACACACAAGTGCGTTCCGGCTCAGTTCACAGGTTTCGGGAAGCCTGTTGAGCAGAGTGCGGTCGTGACTGACAACGATCAGGGTGGAACGGCATTTCTTTACCCATTCGTACAGTCGGTTGCGTCCTTGGTTGTCAAGGTGATTGGTCGGTTCGTCCATCAATACGGCGGAAGGCTCTTGCAGTTCCAGGCCAGCCAGGAAGACCCGCGTCTTTTCTCCACCGCTCAGTGTGTGCATGGATTCGGAAAGGGATCTGTTTCCGAGTCCCCAGCCGTTGAGGGCGGCTAAGGCTTTTTCTTCGATATTCCAGTCGTCATCGAGGATGTTGAAATGATCGATGGAGGCATTTCCGTTCAAAATTTCATGAAGTGCTTTCTGCTTCCGGTCTATCCCGAGGGCTTGGGCAATGCTCATTTCATCATATTGCCCGAAGTGTTGAGGCACATAATAGAGGTCGTCGGGGCGGAGCACGTTCCCCGAAGACGGTTGTAATTTTCCGGCCATGATTTGCAGCAATGTCGATTTGCCGCACCCATTGTTGCCGATCAGGGCCAATTGCCGGTCTTTGCCGACGGTGAAACTGAGATTCCGGAAGAGAACTTCTTTGTCTGGATGGATATAGGTGATTTGTTGTACTTGAATACACATGGCGGTCTATTGTTTTGAAAGTAAATACTTGCTGTTGATTTTGTGGGAAGCAGGGAGGGGACAGACAAACACAATAGAGGCTGAACAACACGGATTCGTGATGCTTAACAGTGAATGAAAAGAAGCATATTGAGAAAAGTGATGTTTACCGGAAGTGTTGTCTTACTTAGATATTCTCATGGGTATAAGTATGAAATTAGGCCGCAAAGATAGAGGATATTCCGGTAACTGCAAAAAAGAAAGGGAAGAAATCGGATATTTCTCCCCTCTCCAAATGAAAAGGTTGTCCTGAATCGTGTAAAACAGAGGTTTTAAACTAATCTATTGAAAACAAATCGTTCAGTCCCTCGCCCATACTCGGATGGGTAAAGATGAAATCGCGAAGGAAAGTATAATGCTGTCCTGTCTTCATTGCCATGTTTACCACATTGATGACTTCAGAAGATTCGGCACAGAACAGTGTACAACCCATAATACGTCCCGAATGGCTGTCGACGATGGCTTTCAGTATGCCGTCAGTCTGTTGCAGCGTGCGTGCACGCGGCAGTGCGGAGGCCGGAAGGCGTGACACCTTGAAGGAATATCCTCGTTTGATGGCTTCTTCCTCAGTCAGTCCGACGTGTGAGAGAGGCGGGTCTATAAATACCGAGTATGCCACCGGATTGCGGTCGTCGGCCGTGCGTTCTTTGTTGCCGAAAAGGTCATCCCGGATAATCCGGTAATCATCCAGCGAAATATAAGTAAACTGCAATCCGCCTTTTACATCACCCATTGCCCAGATGTTCGGGGCAGTGGTATGCAGATAACCGTTTACGACGATAGCTCCGTGACTGTCTACTTCGACTCCGGCCGCCTGAAGATTCAGACCTTCGGTCATCGGTTTACGTCCTGTGGCTACCAGGATGGCGTCGCCTTCTATAGTGACGGGGTTTCCGTCGGCTGTATCCGTGTAAGTCAGCGTCACGCCGTCGGCTGTGTCTTGTATGGATTGGGCACGGGCATTGAGGTGGATTTCTATCCCTTTCTTTTCGAGTGTCTCCTTAACGGCATCCGCTATATCACGGTCTTCGCGGGCAATAAACTTATTGCCTCCTTCGAGTACGGTCACTTTACTGCCGAAGCTTGCGTACATCGAGGCAAACTCCAGGCCGATGTAGCCGCCGCCCACAATGATCAGATGGCGTGGCAATACGTCCAGTTCCATCAGTGAGGTGCTGGTATATACCCGCTTGCTGTCTTTCAGCCCGTCAATGGCCGGTATAATGCTGGTAGAGCCGGTATTAATGAAAATCTTCTTTCCCTGAAGTTCGATCACTTCGTCGGGGAGGGTTACTTTCACTACATCCTTTGAAACGAACGATGCCATTCCGGTATAGATGGTCACGTTGGGAAGGCTGCTCAGTTTATTGAACATATTGGCCCTTGAAGCTGCTGTCATTTCGTTCTTGCGTGCTATGGCAGCTTTGTAAGCCTCAGCCTGCTTCTCGTAATCGGTAGGATAGAGCCAACTCACCTTTTCGGCTTCGTGGATAAGCCGCTTGGTGGGTACGCAAGCTATATTGGGACAGGTACCTCCATACATCATGGCGGAACGTTCAATCAGTGCGACCTTCCAGCCGCGTTTGGCTAATTCGGCAGTCAGCGTTTTACCTCCTTTGCCGAAACCGATAATAATGGCATCATATTGTTTCATAATTCTTATTACTTTTAGGATGTATCTTTATGTAAGTTTATAACATTCCGCAACCCTTATTTGTTTCGCTTTTCCCAGTCGGCTTTCTTCAATGAATTCAGTACACGCTGTGAGGAGTCGGAGAGCAGGGTAACGGCGCTCGCCAGAATTACGATATCTTTAATAACCAGACGTCCGGCACCGGACAGTAAGGGGAAGCCGTATTCTCCGCTTCCCAGGTTCGGAACCCAGACTTCGGGAGTAGTCACCAGGAAGGAGAGAGTGCCAAGCGTCATGATGATGGCCAGTGTGTCGCCTACAAGTGCCACTTTGGGGAAGAAGATGCCTAAGAAAACCAGAATGCCGATGGACATAATCAGAGCTCCCAGTCCGTAAGAGAACGTGTAGGTCCTGTTCGCTTCGTGCCATTCACGGTTGGCGGGGACATAGGCGCCTTCGGGGTTTTTGTGCTCTTTATACTCGGGTGCGTCTTTGGCATAGAAGAAACTCATAAACGGACTGTTGGCTACGAACGGAACAATGCCGTCGGCTTCGTAATGAAAATACTTCAAACCGCCGATCCATACGAAAACAACGAGGATGGCTACGCGGATAAACTTTAGTCCGAAACCTTTCAGACCGGATGCTACTGTGAGCAGAGTGATAAATTTCTCTTTCATGCTATTTCTTTTTATGGGTTTAACTTTCTGATGCAAAGATCAGGGTTTTCCCATCGGTGCGAAATAGCAATATCGCCGTATGAATTGTCAATTCTTCCCTTCTACCGAATTTCGGTATTGTACGGGGCTTTCTCCGGTCATATTTTTAAAGAAACGGCTGAAGGAAGATTGGTCTTCGAATCCCAGGATGTCGGCAATCTCCTTCGAACTCTTATTACTATATAAAAGGAGTCGCTTGGCTTCCGCTTCCACCCGTTCGTGGATGACTCGCAGAGGTGACGGCAATTTGCAGGAAGAAAAGATGTTTGAAAGGGTTTTGGGCGATTTGTGCAACAAGTCGGCATAGTCCTGTACCTGTTTCTTGGTCCGGAAGTGTTCGTCCACCAGGTTATAATACTGGCGGATGATTTCGAAGCTGTATTCTTTTTCCTGGGTAATGTTCAGCCGTTGGCGGGCAATACGCGTGCTTTGGATAATGAAACGTTTGAGCAGGATGCGGAGCATTTCTTCCTGAAGGTTGTCCGACACGGTGAACTCACGGTCCAGCAATCCCACTACGTCTTCCATCGACCTCCGTTCCGATTCGTTGAGCATGAAACGAACGACATGCGAAGAACCGTTGAACAGGAATCCGCTGCATGACACTTCGTGGTCATTGCCGTAAATGCAATAGAAGTTACTGTTGAACAGAACCGTCAGGTACTCTCCGTCGATCGAAAGAAATTCCAGGTGCTGGAGGTTGGAAAGGGAGATGACCTCGTTCTCGGCCAGTATCACTTCCTGATGGTCTATCTCGAGGGTGATGCTTCCTTTGCGTACCCAGATGAATTTATATAAACTCTTTTCTTTCTGCAGGCTCTTTTCGGTGTGATAGCTGGTAGTCAGTGCCAGCATACCTTTCAGTTTGGTCTGGTAAGTTCTTATCATAATCAATCCTCCATGGCTGATGCGTCAAATGACAGGGGTAATAAATGTCCGATGCTTTGTACTTCGTAGATACACTTCTTGCCATAAAGCAATATACGGATGGGCTGTTTATATCGTTTCTCTGTTTCCAGAATCACCTGGCGACAAGCACCGCAGGGCGGGATAGGAGTGTCGATAAAGTCCTTCTCGGTACGTGCAGCGATGGCAAGTGTCACCACAGCTTGGTCGGGATACTGCGAGTTGGCATAAAATAGCGTGGTGCGTTCGGCACAGAGTCCGGACGGATAGGCCGCATTCTCCTGATTGGTTCCTGTCACTACCACACCGTTGGCCAGCAGTGCTGCCGCTCCTACCGAAAAGTGCGAGTAAGGTGCATAGCTGCGCCGGGTTGCCTCGATGGCGTCATCCAATAAGGCACGGTCTGTATCATTGAGTTCATCATATTCATATACTTTGATTACAGAGGTAATAGTCAGGTCTTTCATGTGCGTAGGTGGTTTATAGTTCTACAAATCATGTTACAAAGTTAGAAAAGAGATTGATAATCCCAATTATTTTTATGATTTTTGTGCCGCATAACTTAAGATACACAAATAATAGATGAATAGCAAACTCCTCAGGCTGATTGCCATAGTTACAGTCCTTGCTTTTGCTGCAGGTGCCCAGGCGCAGCGCAGGAATTCCCGTTACGTAGATTATATAAATAAGTATAGTGCCCTGGCCGTGCAGCAAATGAAAGAGCATAAGATACCTGCCAGTATCACACTGGCTCAGGGATTGCTTGAGAGTGGTGCGGGCATGAGTACGTTGGCTCGTAAAAGTAATAATCACTTCGGCATCAAGTGTGGCAGTAATTGGAATGGGCGTACCGTTCGTCATGACGACGATGCCCGTAACGAGTGTTTTCGTGCGTACCGCAATCCCCGCGACTCGTACGAGGACCATTCTGCATTCCTGAAGCGCGGAGCCCGCTATGCATTCCTTTTTAAACTGAAGATAACCGATTATAAGGGGTGGGCGCGTGGTTTGAAAAAGGCCGGATATGCCACCGATCCTTCGTATGCCAACCGTCTGATAACGATCATTGAAGATTACGACCTCTATAAATATGACCGTAAGGGGGGATGGAGTTCGTCGAAGAGTGAACCGACGGTGCTCAATCCGCATCAGGTTTACATAGCAAACGGCATCGCTTATATCGTAGCCCGTGACGGGGATACCTTTAAGTCGCTGGCCAAAGAGTTCGATATCCGCTGGAAGAAGCTGGTGAAGTACAACGATCTGCAGCGTGACTATACTTTGATGAGCGGTGACATCATCTATCTGAAAGAGAAGAAAAAGCGGGCATCCAAACCTTATACGGTCTATATCGTAAAAGACGGAGACTCCATGCATACCATTTCGCAGAAATTTGCCATCCGGCTGAAGAACCTGTACAAGATGAACCGCAAGGACGGAGATTATATTCCTGAAGTGGGAGACAGGCTGAGGCTGAGATAGGCTTCACTTCCGGCTGCGGAGCATATCAGAAATACGTTGACAATAAAAGGGTGTAGCCTTCCCTCACGGATGGTTACACCCTTTTGCCGTCGGGGCTACACCCTTTCCGTCGGATGGCTACACCCGGATCATGGTCTTTTCTTGCCGGACTTACAATCGGTTATCGGAAAAAGGGAGTACTGCTTTGTTACGAAACTGTACAGGGTGTTCATTATCGGACACCCTCTTTCTTTTTTTTCCCTTGAAACTCAATGCTTTCCTTTTTTGGCACAAGGTTTGAATATAGAGGCATAAAGAACAGTGCAAATTTATAATTAACTATATATGGACAGAGAAATTCCTAAAGAGGTGCGCAATAAAGAGCGTAATAAAAAGATTATCCGTTTTTCGGCTATCGGTATCGTCGGGATAATAGGTATCAGCGTGTTGATTTCGTTGTTGCGTACAGGCGTGCAGAAAAAGGACCTTGTGTTTTCTACCGTCGATAAGGGTACGATTGAAGTCAGTGTCAGTGCTTCGGGCAAAGTGGTGCCTGCTTTTGAAGAGATCATCAATTCACCGATCAATACCCGCATCGTGGAGGTGTATAGAAAAGGCGGTGATAGTGTAGATGTAGGTACGCCCATCTTGAAACTCGACTTGCAGAGTACGGAAACTGACTATAAAAAGCTGTTGGACGAAGAAGAAATGAAACGTTATAAGCTCGATCAGGCAAAAGTGAACAGCCAGACCAAACTGAGCGATATGGCGATGCAGATCAAAGTGTCGGAAATGAAACTTGCCCGGATGAAAGTGGAACTTCGCAATGAACAGTATCTGGACAGCCTTGGAGCCGGTACGACCGACAAGGTGCGCCAGGCCGAACTGAGCTACAATACTTCCCGCCTTGAACTGGAACAGCTTAAACAGCAATACACCAACGAAAAGCAAATAGCAGCCGCTGACCTGAAGGTTCTTGAACTCGATCTCAATATGTTCCGTAAAGGACTTGCCGAAATGAAGCGTACCCTGGACGATGCCCAGATTCGTTCGCCGCGCAAAGCCATCCTTACTTACATCAACAACCAGATCGGAGCCCAGATTCCGCAAGGCGGACAGGTAGCCATTATTTCCGACCTGAGCCATTTCAAAGTGGATGGTGAAATAGCCGATACTTATGGTGACCGTGTGGCAGCCGGTGGCAAAGCCATTGTAAAGATAGGCAGCGAGAAACTCGAGGGAATCGTGAGCAGTGTCACCCCACTTTCGAAGAATGGGGTTATTTCATTCTCCGTGCAATTGAAAGAGGACAACAACAAGCGGTTGCGTTCGGGACTTAAGACCGATGTATACGTGATGAACGCTGTGAAGGAAGATGTGCTGCGCATAGCCAATGCTTCTTATTACGTAGGCCGGGGCGAGTACGATCTGTTTGTGATGACTTCGGATGATGAAATCGTAAAACGTAAAATCCAGTTGGGCGACTCCAACTTTGAATTTGTAGAAGTGGTGAGCGGATTGAACCCGGGCGACAAGGTAGTAGTCAGCGACATGACGAACTACAAAAATAAGAATAAACTGAAAGTGAAATAATACTCCTGAAATATCTTTTGAATGAAGCCCCCTTAGATTTTAAACTAAAGGCCTGTTGGTTTTAAACCAACGAGGTCTTGGTTTAAAAGGTAAGCCGTGTGCCTTTTAATATGCAAAATTATGATAACAATTTATCTCAAACAAGCCTATAACTTGCTGAAGGAGAACCGTTTCGTAAATGGTATCTCTATTGCGGGTACAGCTTTGTCGGTGGCGGCCGTGATGCTTATTTATCTTGTCTACCAAGTAAATTTTTCTGCGTATGCACCCGAGTCTAACCGATATCGGATTCTGTTTGTGAGCAGTCTGCAGGCATGTGGGAGTGACGGTCATCCCATCAACAACGGTGGTATGAGCCATAAGGTTGTGCGCGAATGCCTTTATCCTTTGCAGACTCCCGAGGCAGTGACTGCTTTTACTTCCGGAGATCTTCCGGTCAACGTACACGGACAGCAGTTTTACGATAAATATGCTATCAAGTTTACCGATGACGGTTTTTGGAAGGTTTTCGATTTTACTTTCTTGGCCGGCGGTCCTTTTACACATACCGATTGGGAGTCGGGCATACGCAAGGCAGTCATTTCTGACAAGCTGGCGCGCAGACTGTTCGGTACTGTTGAGGCAGTGGGACAAACTTTGCGTATGAATTATGCCGATTACCGGATATGTGGTGTGGTGAAAGAGGTCAGTCGGGCTGCCGAAAGTTCCTATGGTGATGTGTGGATACCCTATACCGCCAACGCTTCTTTATTGAAAGACAATATCTCTTATTGTGAAGGTACTACCGGAGAGTTTCAGGCTTGCATTCTATCGCGTTCCCGGTCCGACTTTGAGGCCATCCGCCGTGAGATGTTGAAGTTACAGTCAACTTTCAATGCTTCGCTCACCGGTACGAAGCTGGATTATATGCATTCTCCTTTCACTCAATGGCAGGCTGTATTGGGCACGAATGGCTTCAGTGAGGGAACCGTGGGCGAATGGTTGAAATCGACCGGTGCGGTGATCCTTTTTCTTTTGTTGTTGCCAGCCCTTAATATAATAGGTATAACCCTGACACAGTTTCGCAAACGCCGTAGCGAGATTGGAGTTCGTAAAGCGTTTGGCGCATGTTCGTTCTCGTTGGTAGAACAAGTGGTGATCGAAAATTTACTGACCTCTTGCATGGGTGGCCTGATCGGGTTGCTGCTGTCATTCGGCTTGCTGTCACTCTGCAAATCGCTTTTCTTTTCGGGAGATGTTTCGCTGACGCACGACATGCTGATACAGCCTCTCACTTTTGTGGCAGCTTTCTTTTTTACGTTGATATTGAATCTGCTGAGTGCTGCGATTCCTGCCTGGCGAGCTTCGCGGATGCCTATTACGGAAGCGTTGCATGATATGGAATAATTTTTAAAAGCAAAGACCCATGATGATAAAGCAAATATTTAAAATGATATGGAACCAACGTCGCTTGAACGGCTGGATATGGATGGAACTTCTGGTCGTATTCGTGGCACTGTGGTACCTGGTAGATATGTTTGTGGTACAGTTGTATTCTTATACCCGTCCGATGGGATATGATATCACGAACTGCTGGAAGCTTTCGTTCGATGTGTATCCCGAGGATGCCGACGAGTATGTCAATGACACCACCCGGACCCAAACCGAAGGGGAGGCATTGGCCAAAATCCTTGAACGCCTGCGTCGTGCACCGGAGGTGGATAATGCTTGCGTTGCTTTCTACTCTTCACCCTATTCCGGTGGCAACTCCTGGACACAGATCATGCCCTGTACAGCCGACAGCAGCAAGTTCAAAGAGCAATCTTATCATCAATATATCGTTTCTGCCGAATTCTATGATGTATTCCGCATCAAGAGCCGTGAGGGGAAACCGCTTAGCGAACTGCTGACTCAGAAACAGTTGTCGTATTTTATAACTCCTGCGTTGGAGAAAGATTTTTTCGGCTCACAATCGGCAGTAGGACAGAAGGTGCGTTATCCAGGCAGTACGCGGGAGATTCATATTGCGGCGGTAACAGCTCCGGTGCGCATTACAGAATTTGTAAAGCCGGAACCCGAACTTTTCTTTACGATGTGGCCCAAGGAACTGGAACGCCAGGTAAATGCTACCGGAGCATCTAATATGGAGGTTACCGTCCGAATGAAAGAAGAACTGACATCGGAACAGATGGGACATTTTCTCAACCGTATGAAGAATCAGTTGACGGAAAACAATCTCTACATAACCGGCATGGAAGATATGAAGCAACAGCGCAGTGATCGTCTGCAATACGAATGGCGAAAGATCAGTATCAACCTCCTGCTGTCTGTCTTCATCCTGCTCAATGTACTTTTCGGTATAACGGGAACATTCTGGCTGCGCATCGAGCAACGGCGCTGCGAGACCGGCCTGCGGATGGCACTCGGCAGTACGCGCCGGCGGGTAGGGTGGTTCTTTACTGCCGAGGGGTGGCTATTGCTCACCACGGTGGTTCCATTGGTATTGGTTGTCATATTCAATATGGTACACATGGAGATTCCCGATTTATATAATCTCTCTTTCACTTGGTGGCGCTTTGCGGTCAGTTTTGGTGGGGTGCTGCTGCTTATGGGACTGATCATTGCACTGGGCACCTGGTTGCCTGCCCGTCGGGCCATGAAGTTGCAGCCGGCCGAAGCGTTGCATTATGAATAACTATTAAAATTACATATTATGATAAAACTTTATTTAAAACAATCGTGGATGCTGATCCGGCAGAACAAACTGTTCAGTAGCCTCTATGTGCTGGGCACGGGGCTTGCCATTGCCATGACAATGATCATTGCCATCGTGTATTATATTAAAATAGCTCCTATCTATCCGGAAGTGAACCGTTCGCTGACGATGCGGATGAAAGGGGTAAGCGCCATGCATGTCAAAGGAGGGGGAAATTCATATTCCTGTTCTTATGAAATGCTGAAAGACTGGTTCTATCCATTGCAATCGGCGGAGCTGGTTACCGCTGTAAACGAACACTTTCTGACCCGGAAGGGATCTTATATACAACCGGCCGGGGGAGGCGAGCAAATACCGGCTCTGGTAAAGTATACCGATCCTAATTTTTTTCGGTTGTTCGAGTTTGAATTTCTGGATGGGAAGCCTTTCTCGGAGGCCGATTTAGCCAGTGGGATTCGTAATGTAGTACTTTCTGACCGGATGGCCCGCCGCATTTTCGGCAGGACCGATGTGGTAGGGCAGACGTTTAAGCAAGACTTTAAGGAATCCAAAGTGGTCGGTGTGGTACGTGAGGGTAGTTATCTGTTGCCGGCATCTTACGGACAAATCTATATGCCGTATTCTTGTTTGCCGGGATACGACAAAAACAATGATGGAAGTCATAAGGTCGGTACTTATGTCGTTTACTTCAAGGTTCGTCAGAAAGAAGATATGCCGAAACTTTATGCGGAAGTCAACGAACTGGTGCGTAAATACAATACTTCCCAGAAAGAGTATACAGTAGATATCTTTCATCAACCGGATCCGTATTGGCAGACATGGTTCAGAGAGGGCAATACGAACGAGATTGACTGGGCATCGGTCATTAAACTGTATGGAGGGGCGCTTTTGGCGTTGTTGCTGGTGCCTGCCATCAACCTGAGTGGCATGATATCCAGCCGTATGGACGATCGCCTGGCGGAAATGGGGATACGAAAAGCGTTTGGAGCCAACCGGAAACAATTGTTGAACCAGGTGTTATGGGAGAATCTGCTTCTTACCTGTATCGGTGGATTGATGGGACTTATTGTTTCGTGGGGACTGCTTGTGCTGGGGCGCAATTGGGTGTTTAGTCTGTTTGACAAATATCCGACAGTCATATCCGACGGAGTCGATGTGGCTATCAATCCGCAAATGCTGTTCAGTCCTTTGATGTTTTGCGTAACGTTTGCTTTTTGTTTGATACTGAACCTGCTTTCCGCATGGTGGCCCACATGGCGTTCGTTACACAAAGATATTATTGATTCACTAAACGAAAAGAAATAAAACATGATACGACTAATAATGAAAAACCTCTGGGCCCGCCGCCGGAAGAACGGATGGTTGCTGGCCGAATTAATATTGGTATCGATTGTCACATGGGTGATTGTTGATCCGTTGGTGGTGCTGACACATGACCGGAATTTGCCGGAAGGCTATCGTCCCGATCACCTTTTCCTGCTTCAGTTGGCTTCATACCCTGCCGGGTCGGAGCAATTCCGTGCCGAAGAGAATGATACATTGGCGCGTAAAGCCAATTTCGAACGGTTGCTCAATAAACTCAAACACTACGAGGGAGTCAAGTATACTACTTTCATCTTGAACGAACAGTATCCTTCGGCACTTTCCATAAGCAACGGCAACACGATGTTCGATACCATTCCGGTCCGCACTCTCCGTCTTGCCTTTATACCTCATACCGATTATTTCCGGACCATGGGGATGGAGGGAGCCGAGGGTATGACGGCCGAACAATTGGATAACCGTGATTTCCTGTGGACCGAATCGGTGCTGACAGCGGATATCTCACAACGGCTGAAAGACGGAAAACCGCTTTACGGACGCCGCCTTGGAAACGGGGACGAGGAAGACTACCGGGTGGGGGGAGTGATAGCTCCTGTTCGCTACCGGAGTTATATGCAGCCCATGCCCATAGAGTTATATGTGTATGAAGAGTTTCCTGATTATATGTACTATTATATTCCGCTGATAGCTTTGCGTATAGACGATCATTTGTCGGAGAAGGTTTTCTTGCATCACTTCCGTGAGTGGATGAATAAGGAGTTGACAGTCGGTAACTATTATGTGAAGTCAGTGCAGTCGTTTAGTGACATTCAGGAGCAGCATGAATTTTCCGAGGGTATCACCAATCAGTATCGTCTGAACCTGGCTTTGGGTATCTTCTTTTTAGTGAACCTTTGCCTGGGAGTAGCAGGAACTTTCTGGATGCAGACCCGTTCACGCCGTGAAGAGGTGGGCATTATGCTTTCTTTCGGCGGTACTCCTTCACACATCACCCGCCTGCTGTTATACGAGGGTTGGATACTGACCACATTGGGTACGTTGACCGGCTGCTTACTCTATTTGCAATACGCATTGAGGGACGGACTTTATACTACCTGTAACAGTGCGGAAGAGGCAATGTCTGCTTACTGGATCAACCACTTCGGCCTGCATTTTACGGCAGTTACTCTGATCGTATATCTCTTGCTGCTGATTGTAGTTTCCATCGGAATCTGGATGCCGGCACATAAACTTAGCCGTATCAGTCCGGTAGATGCGCTGCGTGACGAATGATCACTCGTTAAACCCATAGACAGTATGATTAAACTTTATTTCAAACAAGCCTGGCAACTGCTGAAACAAAATCCTTTGTTCAGCAGTGTGTACGTGCTTGGTACAGGATTAGGCATTGCCATGACCATGAGCTTGGTGATCATTTATTACATCAAGATGGCACCGGTCTACCCCGAAGAGAACCGGAACCGAATCCTGGTGAGTAAAGGGATGACTGCGATAGAGCAAGGCAATGAAAATAACTGGTTCAGTTCGAATGTATCTTTTCAGACGGTGAAACGCTTCTATTATCCGCTGAAGAGTGCCGAGGCTGTGGGGTGTTCTTTGGACGGGCATACTACATCGCTGCTTGAACTGCCGGAGAGTAAAGATCTGAAAGAGGTACAGGTGAAACTGATAGATGCCGGATTCTGGAAAGTTTTCAGCTTCGCTTTTGTAGATGGTAAGCCGTTCACCAGGGCTGATTTTGATTCCGGATTGCGCAAAGCCGTTATTTCCGTAACGTTGGCTCGCCGGCTTTACGGAGATAATGCTCCGGTGGGCCGTACCTTTGTTCTCGACTCGGACGAATATCAAGTGTGTGGCGTGGTTAAAGATGTGTCCTTCATTACTCCTGCTACGTATGCCGACATCTGGTTGCCGCTGACGGTAGATGCTGAGGTCGTAGAGGAGAAAGAGGGTAGTTATGAGTTGATTGGAAATCTGAGTGTTTATATGTTGGCACCCTCTGTCGGTTCGAAAGATAAGGTTGCCGGGGAAGTGCGGGATGCGTTCCGTAAATATAATTTCTCTCAGAAAAAGTACAAGGTCGATTTATATGGACAGCCCGTATCTTATTGGAAAAGCACTTTTTATGAATATTGTAATTCGGCACCCGATTGGGGAAAACTGATACGGACGTATGGGACTATCCTGCTGGCTTTGCTTTTTGTTCCTGCACTGAATCTGGCAGGAATGATCGCTTCGCGGATGAAACGTCAGCTTTCTGAAATGGGTATACGTAAGGCTTTCGGGGCCTCCAAAGCTTCGCTCCTGATGCAGGTCTTTTGGGAGAATCTGTTTCTTACGGGGCTTGGAGGGTTGTTGGGCTTATTACTTTCGTATCTGATTGTCTATTGTGGGCGTAATTGGTTACCCGACCTGCTAAGTGCATATTCGGATGTGATACCCGAGGGAGTTGACAGTTTCTTAACTCCCGGTATGTTGCTGAATCCTGTGGTGATAGGCATTACATTTCTGGTCAGCTTGATACTGAATGTGCTGTCGGCTTTGATTCCGGCCCTGCATGCTTTGAAGAAAGATATTGTATATTCGCTTAACGATAAAAGATAAATAGCTATGAACCTGATGATGATACTCCGCCAACTGTGGAACCAGCGTGCTGCCAACGGATGGATTCTGGGCGAACTGGTGGTTGTGACTTATTTCTTATGGGGAGTAGTCGACCCTGTGTACGTATTATTGTCCGACAAGGCATTGCCCGACAATTACGACCTCACTGATACTTACTTGCTGAGCATAGGTGCATACTCTGCCAATCATACCAGATATAATCCGGAGTTGGATTCGGACTCATTGAAACAGGTTGATTTTATGCGTATTGTAGATCAGGTACGCCGCTATCCGGGAGTCTCTGATGTGACTATCAGCTTTTTCAATTCATATCCGCAAAGCGGTACCTGGAATGGAGGACAGCTTTTCAATGATACGATCTTTGCAAATATACAGCAGATGACATTTCTTTCCGGCACCGACTATTTTGGAGTCTTCCGGATACATGATGCCCGGACGGGAGAAATACCTCCGGTGCTTGCGGAAGGAGAACAGGGAATCTATCTGACTCCTGACGTTGCCGAAAAACTGTTCGGTGAAAAGTATCCGCAGAACAAATGGATACATTGGGGAGACAGTACCCGTAAATCTCCGTTGACTGCCGTAATCGATCCCTTGCAAATCAGGAGTATCAGTCAGCCCGGTCCGTTGGTATTCAAAGCTACTTCTGAATTAATCCATCTTCCGGGAGCGGCCCGCATCTGCTTCCGCGTACGTGACGGACTGGCATCACCAGCTTTCACCGAGACTTTTAAGCGTGAGATGCGTCCGCGGATGCAGATCGGAAACTATTATCTGGCGTCACTCACGGATTTTAAAACGGTGAGTAAACACTTTGAGTATTATATGGGAACTACGGGCACTATCCGTTTGCAGATCATCCTTGCTGCATTTTTTCTACTCTGTGTGTTCTTGGGGATGGGCGGTACTTTTTGGTTACGTTGCAACTCACGGCGGGAGGAAATGGGAATTTACATGACGATGGGGTCTACTCGCCATCGGTTGATCCGGCAATTTCTTCTGGAGGCCTGGTGGATGGTTACTATTGCATTTGTAATAGGAGCCTTGGCGCAATTCCAAATTGTATATCTCAATGGTTTTGCATTTCCGCCGGATGATCCGAATCCGGATTATATACAGAATCGTCCGGTGTTACACTTCCTTATTGTATCAGCCATTTCATATATTTTGATCCTGGCTGTTTCGTTTGTGGCTACTTACATCCCGGTGTCGAAAGCTGCCCGGATGAATCCTGCGGATGCTTTGCGGGACGAGTAATCAAACTTAAAATTCACCACGGATCGGCAGATTGCACCGATATATCATGTAGACGATCTATCATTTCTTCTCCGTGCAATCTGCCGATCCGTAGTGAAAGACGTTTTCGGTATATTTAGAAATACGTTTCATAGCCCGGTGGAGTTGTCATACCTGAATGACCCTATATTCTGTCGGTGTACAGCCGACCACCTTTTTAAATATCCGTGTGAAATGTTGCGGATATTGGAATCCCAGTTCATAAGCGATTTCACTGACAGTTTTTTCCGAAGCCAATATCCTTTCTTTGGCTATATTGATTATTTTTCCCTGAATGTATTCCTGAGCGGTCTTTCCGGTTTCCTTTTTAATCAGATCGCCGAAATAGTTGGATGACAGGTTTACCTTGTCTGCGAAATATTTAACTGTGGGCAATTTTTCGTTTGGCGATTGTTCACTTTGGAAATAGACATCGAGTAGGTCTTCGAACTTCATCAATACATCTTTGTTCACTTTCGAACGTGTCACGAACTGACGTTCGTAGAAACGCATGCAATAATCCAATAACAATTCGATATTTCTTGCGATCAGGCGCTTGCTATGCTTGTCTATCGGACGGGACAACTCCTGTTGTACCTTGTCAAGGCAATCCTGAAAAATCTTTTTCTCGTCGTCCGAAAGATGCAGGGCTTCATTCGATGCGTATGAAAAGAACGAGTAGTGCTTGATTTCCTGTCCCAAAGACGTGCCGCGGATAAGGTCGGGATGGAAAAGTATTCCGTGTGACATCGGGCGTACACCATCGTTTAGCTTTACTTCGACTACTTGTCCCGGTGCGAAACTTGTCACTGTGCCTTCCTGGTAGTCATACATTTGCCGTCCGTAACGCAGATCGCCACACTTTGTCTGTTTCAGGAACAGAGCGTATAATCCATAATTGAGAGTGAAATGTGTGGGAAACACTGTGGCTTTCGACAAGTCGACTACCGTTACCAAAGGGTGCAATGTCTCGAGACCATACATTTTATTATACTGGTCTACCGAGTTGAGCTTGATTACTTCTTCCATAGGACATCTGGTTGTTTATTCTGTGACAAATGTAAGAATTTTCATTATATGTAGTATGGGTGAGGAGATTAAAACAGGAATAGGGGTAAAAATATCCGTAATTAGGGTTGTATCGTCGGCGTTTTTCCTGCCAATGTACCCGAGATTAATAGAACTTTTAGTTCACCAACGGGCAGTATGTTCATTTTCGGACACCCAACTCTCCGCTTAATATACGATTTATGAGGAAGTTATCTGTTTGGCATACCATTTGATTCTATCTCGTCTGTGTGGAATCGATATAGAACAAAATGAAACATCTAAATAAACTAAAGTTATGATTACATTAACCTCTCTTTCTAAAATCTATCGTACAAACGAGATTGAAACAGTAGCCCTTGAGAATGTCAACCTGAAAGTTGATCGTGGTGAATTCCTTAGCATTATGGGACCTTCCGGTTGTGGCAAATCGACTTTACTGAACATTATGGGTTTGCTTGATGCCCCTACCGCAGGGACAATAGAGATAAACGGTACACATACAGAGGGTATGAAAGATAAAGAGCTGGCCGCTTTCCGTAATAAAACGCTTGGTTTTGTATTCCAGTCCTTCCATCTGATAAATTCACTTAACGTAATGGATAATGTGGAACTTCCCTTGTTGTATCGCCATATAGCTTCTTCCGAACGTCGTAAACTGGCACAAGAGGTTCTTGAGAAGGTCGGTTTGAGTCATCGCATGCGTCATTTTCCGACACAGCTTTCCGGCGGTCAGTGCCAGCGCGTTGCCATTGCCCGTGCCATTATCGGTAATCCTGAGATCATCCTTGCCGACGAACCTACCGGTAACCTGGACTCTAAGATGGGTGCCGAGGTGATGGAATTGCTTCATCGCCTGAATAAAGAAGACGGACGCACCATCGTAATGGTAACTCACAATGAGGAACAGGCCGGACAGACTTCACGTACCGTCCGGTTTTTCGACGGACGTCAGGTACAGTAAGCAATAAAGGAATGTAAAATACAATCTAATAAAAAGAGCTTATGATTAAGCAATACTTTAAGCAGTCACTTGTTCTTCTTCAGCAGAATAAGTTGCTGAGTGTTATTGCCATTATTGGTACGGCACTGGCCATTGCCATGATAATGTGCATTGTACTTATCTATCAGGCAAGAACAGCCAACTATGAACCGGAGATAAATCGCGACCGTACCTTGTCGATCGAGATGACGATTGCTCAGAAAATAGATGATAAAGGATGGAATATGGGGAATCAGTTATCACTGCGTACCATTAAAGAATGTTTCTATCCAATGACTACGGCGGAAGCGGTGAGCGCCGTGCACTACAGCATGACGTCTTTGGCGGCTACTCCCGACGGAACCCGGGAAGTGAAGTGTGCGGTCAGTTATACGGATGATAATTTTTGGCGTGTATTTGGTTTCCGCTTTCTGCATGGTAAACCTTACGGGCAGGAATTTGTGTCCGGCGAGAAGAAACTGGTAGTGACCCGCTCGTTGGCTCGTCGTCTGTTTGGCATCGACAATGCGGTGGGACGTATCATTTCATTAGGATTTGTCGATTATACCGTCTGTGGAGTAGTGGCCGATGTGTCGGTACTGGCCGAGGCTGCTTATGCCGAGGCTTGGGCTCCTTATACGGCATTGCCGGATTATGAACGTAGTGTCAGCGAGGGTCTGCAAGGAGGATATTCATGTTATATCCTGGTACCCAAGGGGGCCGATCCGGATGTAGTTCGAGCCGAGGCACAACAGAATGTAGACCGTATGAACGCCAATCAGAAAGAACTGAAATTGTTGCTTGGAGGTGCGCCCGACACCCGCATGATGTCTTTGGCCCGTGATAATCCGTTTGATGATCCGGATACATCGCGGTTGGTTCTGATTTATATCGTAGTGATTACCATCCTGTTGTTGGTGCCTGCCATTAACCTGAGCGGTATCACACTTTCGCGTATGCGCCGGCGGATGGAAGAGATCGGTGTGCGACGTGCTTTCGGTGCCACTCGTGGAGAACTTCTCCGGCAGGTGCTCGCCGAGAATCTGGTTGTTACATTGATGGGAGGTGTATTGGGACTGATCTTGTCGTACATAGCCGTGCTGTGTATGCGTGACTGGTTGCTCAATACTTCTATGTCGGGGTATTATGGAGTGGACACTCAGGTATCCGCAGGTATGGTCATTCAACCGTTTGTATTTGTTTGTGCGTTATTGTTCTGCTTGTTGATGAATCTGCTGAGTGCGGGAATTCCAGCCATTCGTGTATCGCGCACCAACATTGTCAATGCCATTAAATAGAAGAAATCATGATAAAACATTTATTGAAACAGATATGGGCCCAGCGCTCTGTCAACGCCTGGTTGTGGTTTGAACTGATGATTGTCTCAGTCTGCCTGTTCTATGTAATGGACTATCTGTACGTAACCGGAAGATTGTATGCCACTCCGCTCGGTTTTGATACCGAGCACGTTTATCGGGTAAAACTAGCTTCGATACCTCCCGGAGGAAAGGAATATAAACCCGGTGATACTGATAGCTTGAAGATAGAACAATGGTTCTCCATCCTTTCGCGCCTCAGGGCTTATCCGGGAGTAGAGGCCGTATCGCTGAGTATTGGTTCGCATCCTTACAATCAAAACAGTTCCAGCGGTTCAAGGGGGATAGATACCACTTGGGTACACGGATATGTGTATAATGTATCACCCGATTATTTCCGGGTATTCCGCATCACTGACAAGCAGGGAAAAACCGAGTCACTTGTACAGGCGGCTACTCAGGAAAACACATGGATCATTTCTGCCGAAACCGAACGTGAGTTTTCCGCTAAGGGAACCGATGCACTGGGTAAAGGAGTGAAGAATTGGGGCGAGACAGAACCGACACATACCATTCGCGGTATATGCAATACCATCCGCTTTGATGATTTTTATCCGCTTTACCCTACTTATATCGAATGTCATTCGGAGGCTGCTTTGTTAGGGAGGAGGGGGAATAATGTGGAGTTTTGTGTGCGTGTCCGTCCGGATGCGGATGGTGTGGACTTTCCGTCCCGTTTCCGTAAAGATATGAAGGTACAGCTTCGGGTCGGTAATTTTTATCTTCTGGATATTACCTCTTTTGACGATCTTCGTGAGAACTATTACCGCAGCAACGGGAAGATAAATGATGTGAAAACCCGGATTGCCGCTTTAGGCTTCTTCTTGCTGAACATTCTGATGGGAGTGATCGGTACATTTTGGATACGGACACAGCAACGGCGTTCGGAGATGGGACTTCGGCTGGCTTTGGGATCTACCCGTGCGAACCTCAGAAGTTTGCTGATCGGTGAAGGGGTTTTATTATTAATACTGGCCACGGTGCCGGCTGCTGTCATAAGTCTGAATCTTGCCTTTATGGATTTGCTGACCGATACGATGCCGGTTGTTACCGTCACCCGTTTCCTGATTGTGCAGGCTATGACGTTTGTGTCGATAGTTGTCATGATCGTCATCGGGATTTGTATACCTGCCCGTCAGGTCATGCGCATTCAGCCTGCAGAAGCACTGCACGAAGAATAAGCATGTCTGTTGAGGGACACTTCCGAGTTCATTTACGGGCAGAGTGTTCATTATCGGACACCTTGTTTGGAACATAAGCGGTTGTATTTAAAGGAATTAATTTTTTGGCATATCATTTGAACAAGAATCTAATAAAAAAAATATTTAAAACTATAAGTGATGATTACATTAACTTCTCTTTCTAAAATCTATCGTACAAACGAGATTGAAACAGTAGCGCTCGAAAACGTGAATCTGACAGTCGACCGTGGTGAGTTTCTGAGTATCATGGGCCCTTCGGGTTGTGGTAAATCTACTTTGTTGAACATCATGGGATTGCTGGATGCTCCTACGACGGGTACGATCGAAATAAACGGTACACATACAGAAGGCATGAAAGATAAAGAATTGGCTGCTTTCCGTAATAAGACACTGGGTTTCGTTTTCCAGTCTTTCCACCTGATCAACTCACTCAACGTACTGGATAATGTGGAGCTTCCGTTACTCTACCGTCGTGTCAGTTCGTCCGAGCGTAGAAAGTTGGCGCAGGAGGTTCTCGAGAAGGTGGGTTTGAGCCATCGTATGCGTCATTTCCCGACACAGCTTTCCGGTGGTCAGTGCCAGCGCGTTGCCATTGCCCGTGCCATCATCGGTAATCCCGAGATTATTCTTGCCGACGAACCTACCGGTAACCTGGATTCTAAGATGGGTGCCGAAGTAATGGAACTGCTTCATCGCCTGAATAAGGAAGACGGACGTACCATCGTAATGGTTACTCACAATGAAGAACAGGCCAAACAAACCTCTCGCACCATCCGCTTCTTCGACGGACGTCAAGTGCAATAAATAATACAAAGTACAATGAAAGCAAAAATTATACTCGTAGCTTTGGCTCTTTTCCTGGGAGCCATCGGTTATACGGTGCAAGCCCAATGCAGTGCCGATTGCCAATGTGGTAAAACTACCGAAGATAAAACCTTGGCTGTCGGTAACCGTAAAGTTGCCGATTTCTCCATGATCCGGCTGGAAGCTGTCGGAGATATTTTTTTCACTCAGTCCGACCGTTGTTCCGTCCGGATAGAGGGGCCGCAAGAATACGTATCCAAAACTACTACAGTTGTGAAAAATGGTGTTTTAGTGATCGGATATCAAAAAAACAACAATAATTCCAAACACATAAAATTGTATATTACGGCTCCCAATCTGGACAATGTGAAGTTGCAAGGCGTGGGTAGCTTTAATTGCCGGAAACCACTTCGGTCAAGGCGCTTCGACCTGATCCTTTCAGGAGTGGGAGATGTTAATATCGACAATTTGAAGTGTAAGGATTTCACGGTGAAACTGGATGGAGTGGGCTGTGTAAATGTCAAGGTTGATTGTGACGCATTGGAAGCCCAAGCCAATGGAGTGGGAAGCATGACCCTGAATGGTAAAGCCGGTACCGCAAAAATATCAAGAAACGGGGTTGGCGGTGTCAATACCGGTGGACTGAAAATAGGAAAATAGTAACAAGCACAAAATGATTAAACAATATTTCAAGCAGGCCCTTGCACAACTCAGACAGCAGCCCTTGCTGACTACGATTAGTGTGTTGGGCACTGCTTTGACCATTTGCCTGATTATGGTAGTGGTCATGCAACAGCAAATAAAAACCACCCCTTTTGCTCCGGAGAGTAACCGTAACCGGCTATTGCATGTCAAACAGATGAGCACGAGCAACAAAAACTGGAGTGATGACGGATCGAGTAACGGTCCGATGGGGCTGCAGACAGCAAAAGGATGTTTTGAAGGATTAACGACGGCCGAGGAAGTCAGTATCTATACGATACCCGAAACTATGCAGGTAGCTTTGCCCCGTGGTGTACGTACGGGGATCGATGCCCTCGAGACCGACGGAGCTTTCTGGAGGATATTCGACTTTTCGTTTATAGACGGTAAGCCTTATTCGGATGCGGAAGTAAAATCCGGGCTTCCGGTAGCTGTTATAACAGAGAGTGTCGCACGTCTTCTTTTCGGTACGTCTCATCAGGTGTCCGGCAAGGAGATCTTGGTGAATGATGCGGTCTACCGGATAAGCGGAGTGGTGAAAGATGTGTCTTCAATGGCTTCGACAGCCTATGCACAGATTTGGGTTCCATATTCATCAACCCATATTACGGGAGGAGACAATACCTGGTGTGACGGGATTATGGGAGTGATGCGAGTGGTGATTCTGGCCCGCAGTTCTTCCGACTTCGAAGCTATCCGTGCAGAGTGCGAACGTCGCCGCTTGGCTTATAACGCCGGGTTGGGTGATTATTTTGTTTTCTACCGTGGGCAGCCGGATGACCAACTGACGATGTCGCAGCATAAATGGGCAAATGTGCAGCCGGATATGGCAGCCTATTTTCGTCAGCAAGTCATTATATTTTTGATTCTGTTACTGGTACCTGCCATCAATCTGAGCTCGATGACCCATAGCCGTTTGAGACAACGCGTTGCCGAGATTGGTGTACGGCGTTCGTTTGGAGCTACCCGTGGGGGAGTGATGGGGCAGATTGTTGCCGAGAATCTGGTACTGACTTTGATGGCCGGAGTGCTCGGACTGTTGTTCTGTCTGATCATATCTTATTGTTGGGGAGGTACGCTTTTTGCCGATAGCAGATTGATGTACCTTAACACGGCTCCGGTTATCGAGTGGAAAATGCTTTTTAAATTTTCTACTTTTATTTATGCATTACTTTTCTGTTTGGCACTGAATCTGCTGAGTAGTGGATGGCCGGCCTGGAGGGCATCGCGGATGTCTATTATAAATGCTCTTAGCGGAAAGCTTAACTAAACACTACACAAACGATGAATAAGAAACTGTTGAAACAAATAGTAAACGAACGGCGCTCTAACTCCTGGCTGTTCATAGAACTGCTGCTGGTAAGCATTGTGCTTTGGTATGTAGTCGATTATATGTTTGTCACCCTTTATACCTATTTTGAACCTCGCGGGTTCGATATTGAGAATACCTACCGGGTGGAGTTCGATTACCTGACAGAGAAAAGTCCCGACTACATAGCCAACCGTACGGATGAGGAAGCACATGCAGATATGCGTGAGTTATTGGATCGCCTTCGTCGTCGTCCCGGAGTCGAGGCGGTGAGTATGTCGCAAAATTCTTTCCCGTACAACGGAAGTAACAGTGGGATGGACGTACGCCTGGATACCATGGAGAGCAAGTACAACATCCGTCGTTGGGTGACGCCCGACTTCTTCCGTGTTTTCCGTTATCAGGGAGCCAACGGAGAAACTCCGGAACAATTAGCTGCTCTGTTGAAGGAAGGTACTTTTATGGTATCGCGTAATGTGTTCGAGTCACGTTATAAGATCGATTTGAAAGACTATGTAGGCAAAGAGTTTTGTCTGGATCAGGACACTGCCCATTTATCCAAATTGGTGGCAGCGCTCCAGGTGGTCCGTTATGATGATTTTTCCTCCGGTGCTTATAGCCGGTCCGCAGTCATCTTGTTACCGGAGAATCGGTTGGCTTCGGGCAATGAAATCTGTTTGCGTACGAACAAAAACGAATCTGCCGCCTTTGCCGAACAATTGATGAAGGATGCCCCCTCCCAGTATCGGGTGGGCAATCTTTTTCTGACTAAGGTAAGTTCATTCCGGGACATACGGCATACGTTCCAGTTGGACGATATGAATACTTTACGTAACTATCTGGTAGGTATGGGCTTTTTGCTGCTCAATATTTTTCTGGGGCTATTGGGAACATTCTGGTTCCGCACCCAGCAGCGTAAAGGTGAGATGGCGCTGATGATGGCAGTAGGAGGGAGTAAGCAAAGCGTATTCTTTCGTTTGCTGAGCGAAGGTTGGTTTATGCTTCTTCTGGTTACTCCGTTGGCTATTGGTGTCGATTTCTATATCGCAAAGAGTGAACTGACACCTTCGTGGTACTTTTCTACTTTTTCTGTCGGTCGCTTTATGTTGTGCGAAGGCATCACGTTACTGTTGATGGCACTGATGATCTTGGCAGGTATCTGGTTCCCGGCCCGTCAGTCTATGAAAATCCAGCCGGCGGAGGCATTGCACGAAGAATAAAAGCTTATCGCAATATTTTATCATCTATCTGCGTTGTTTTCAAGATTATAACGTATATTTGCGTTCACAATCCTGATACAACGCAGATTTTTGCTATGAACAAACGATTATATACTATATTTCTTATATCTGTCTTCTTATTACTCCCGGGATTTTCCACTGCTGCGGAACGTATTTATAATGTTCTCTTCGTTCAGTCGTATGCTCCGGAAACACCTTGGCATAATGACTTGGTCCGGGGGTTGAAAGACGGTTTCGGTGAATCGGGATTGAAAGTGAATATTACAACCGAATTTCTGGATGCCAATTTCTGGACTTATCAATCCGAAAAGCTGATTATGCGTCGTTTTTGCGAACGGGCCCGTGAAAGGGGAACAGACTTGATTGTTACCGTCAGTGATGAGGCTTTTCATACTTTGCTGACATGCGGAGACTCGTTAGCCTTGCAGTTGCCCGTTGTCTTTTTTAATATAAAATATCCGGAAGGCAGCCTGATTGATTCGTTACCCAATGTGTGTGGATATACGGCGAATCCCGATTTCGGAGAATTACTGAGGCAGGCGAGTCGCCTTTTCCCTACCCGGACGGAGGTGGTCTGTATCTCCGACAACAGCCTGCTGAGTTCGAAAGGGAAAGATGATTTTATGAACGAATGGGAAGGCTTTGTGGAGGAGCATCCGGAATATACGGTGACCTTTTATAATTCGCAGACCGATACAACCAATAAAATTATTGCTTCTACCTGCTATCCCCGCAATACACATAAGACATTGATCATCGCTCCTAAGTGGTCGTCTTTTATGTCCTTTATCGGTCGTAACTCAAAAGCGCCTTTCTTTTCGTGCGAGAACCTTGCGTTGACTAATGGTGCCTTTGGCGCGTATGATGCCGATTCGTATGCTTCGGCGCATGAAGTAGGGCGGACGGCCGCCGATGTGCTGCGTGGCAAATCTCCCTCGGAAGTGGGAATCATTGAATCTCCTTTGAAGTTTATGTACGATTTCAAGCAGCTTGTGTTTTTTAAGGTAGATCCCAAGCAGGCGAGTGCTATCGGCGGAACCATTATTAACGAGCCATACATGGAGAAATATCGTATGCTGTACATCTTGTTGTATAGTTCGATATTGGCTTTACTGGTGTTCCTGATAGTGTGGCTGTATCGTATAAACCGTCGTGAATCCCGCCGCCGCATCCATGCCCAGACCCGCCTGCTGATACAAAACCGGTTGGTGGCCCAACGTGATGAATTTGATAATGTGTTTCATTCCATCCGTGATGGTGTGATCACTTACGACACCGATTTCCGTATTCATTTTACCAATCGTTCTTTATTGAAGATGCTGCATTTGCCCAAAGATGAAGCCGCTCGACCTTACGAAGGCTTGCCGGCTGGCAGTATTTTTAAGATCTACAATAATGGTAAAGAGATTCTCCGTCCTATGCTCAAGCAGGTGGTGACTGAAGAAAGCAGCGTAGTCATTCCGGAGAATTCATTCATGCAAGAGGTTCACAGTGGGAGTTATTTTCCGGTTTCAGGAGAGGTTGTTCCTATCCGTGCACATGGAAAAATTACGGGAATGGCTCTCTCTGCCCGTAATATATCGGATGAAGAGATGCAGAAGCGTTTTTTCAGTATGGCGGTAGACGAGAGTTCTATCTACCCTTGGCAATATAATATCCGCACCGGCCTGTTTACTTTCCCTGCGGGCTTTCTGACACGTTTTGGTTTTGCGGAAAATAAGACTACCATTTCACGTGGCGAGATGGACCGGATGATTCATCCGGACGATCAGGAATCGGCATACGAGATTTTCAACCGGGCACTGGCGGGCCTCAGTCAGAGTACGCGTATGAGTTTCCGTCAGCTTAGTGGTGACGGTAATTATGAGTGGTGGGAATATCGGACGTCGGTGCTTGCAGGATTGACAACAGATACGCCCTACAGTATTTTGGGAGTATGCCAGAGTATACAACGCTATAAGACAACCGAAGAGGAATTAACCGCAGCGCGTGATAAAGCACTTCAGGCGGATAAATTGAAATCGGCTTTCCTTGCCAATATGAGTCATGAGATACGTACGCCGCTGAATGCGATTGTAGGTTTCTCTGATTTGTTGAGCGATACCAGCGGGTTTACCGAAGAAGAGGTTAAGCTATTTATAGAGACTATCAATAAGAATTGCGGACTGTTGCTGGCACTTATCAATGATATTCTCGATTTGTCCCGTATAGAATCCGGCACAATGGATTTTCAGTTTGCCGGTCACAATCTTCCGTTATTGATGAAGAATGTATACGATTCACAGCGTTTGAATATGCCTCCGGGAGTGCAGTTGGTGCTGAAGTTGCCGGAGAATAGCAAAAAGTATCTGGTGACGGATAATGTCCGCCTCCAACAAGTGGTAAACAACTTGATCAACAATGCCGTTAAGTTTACGACTCAAGGTTCGATTACATTCGGATATACCGAAGAAGAACCCGGCTACACTTCTCTTTTTGTCGAAGACACCGGAAAAGGTATTTCGGAAGATGGATTGAGGCATATCTTTGAACGTTTCTATAAGGTAGATAGCTTTACCCAGGGTGCGGGGCTCGGACTGAGTATTTGCCAGACTATCGTAGGACGTCTGAACGGGACGATTACCGTCACTTCAGAAGAAGGGCACGGAACCCGTTTCACTGTCCGCCTTCCGGATATTTGCGAATAATGATACCGGAGGACGTCCGTCTCCGAACAAACTGTTCATTTTCGGACAGCAGAAAGAACGATGGACGATAAGCGGTGAACGATAAACAGTGAATGATGAGTGGTGAACGATAAGCGATGAACGATGAATGAAGAGCGGTGAACGGAGGGAACGGACGGTGGATGTTCCTGATGCTAAAAGATCAGTAGCCGCGACCTTTCACCAGAGGGTGTATCCCTCTCTTTTCTGTTCATTTACAGCGTGGTTACCCGTCCGAAAGAGGCTGCTCCATTATCGTTTTTCCTATTTTGCATCCATCGTTTCTTTCCCTATACCCTTTCTCTTTTCCCGTTTATTTTCCCTTTTACTCCCTCAACCTCCCTTACTCATTGCTCCTTGTTTCGTGTTCCCGTTTCCCCGGTATTCACTTTTGGCACGGGGTTTGCTTTTCAGCCGGTAAATAAACGAATATTATATGAAACGATACTTTCTACTTTCTGCTTTTGCATTTTGCTCGTTGGCGCTGAGTGCGCAGGAAACGCAGGAAATCACCTTGAATGAAGCCATTGCACTGGCACGAACACAGTCTGTAGATGCAGCAGTAGCTCTGAATGAGCTGAAGACAGCTTATTGGGAGTACCGCACGTTTCGCGCCGATCTTCTTCCGGAAGTAAACTTCAGCGGTACATTGCCCAGTTACAGCAAGCAGTATAACAGTTATCAGAATGAAGACGGCTCTTACTCGTTTGTCCGCAGTAATAAGTTAGGATTGAATGGTGCTTTGTCTATCGACCAGAACATCTGGTTTACGGGAGGTAAAGTTTCATTGTCCTCTTCACTCGACTTTATGAAACAGTTAGGTTCCGGAGGAAGCCGGCAGTTCATGTCTGTCCCTATCGCCCTTCAACTGACTCAGCCCATTTTCGGAGTAAACAACCTGAAGTGGAACCGCCGTATCGAACCGGTGCGTTACGAAGAGGCGAAAGCCGCTTTTATTACTGCGACGGAGACGGTGACCATGAATGCGATCACTTACTTCTTCAATTTGCTGTCGGCAAAGGAGACACTGGGCACTGCCCGACAGAATCAGGTGAATGCCGACCGTTTGTACGAGGTGGCCGGGGCTAAACGAAAAATGGGTCAAATCTCAGAAAATGAACTTCTGCAACTGAAGCTTGCCGCCCTGAAAGCCCGGGCTGCCGTGACGGATGCAGAAAGCAATCTCAATGCCCATATGTTCCGTTTGCGCTCTTTCCTGGCCATAGGAAACGACCTGATACTGGAACCTGTGGTACCGGAATCGGCTCCCAACCTAAAGATGGAATACAACCAAGTGCTGAACAAAGCACTGGAACGCAATTCGTTTGCCCACAATATTCGTCGTCGTCAGTTAGAGGCCGAATATGAAGTTGCAACAGCCCGGGGAAATCTCAGGAGCGTCGATCTTTTTGCCAATGTAGGTTATACGGGACTGAATAAAGACTTATCTCCTGCCTATCACAATTTGCTAGACAATCAGGTGGTTGAGGTCGGTGTTAAAATTCCAATCCTCGACTGGGGCAAACGCCGTGGAAAAGTGAGGGTAGCCAAGAGTAACCGGGACGTTACCCTGTCCAAGATAAAGAAGGAACAGATGGATTTCGATCAGGACATCTTCCTGCTGGTCGAGCATTTCAACAATCAGGCACAGCAGCTTTCCATAGCCAATGAGGCCGATAAGATTGCGCAACAGCGCTATAAGACGAGTGTCGAAACATTCCTGATCGGTAAGATCAATACACTCGATCTGAACGACGCCCAGAACTCGAAAGACGATGCCCGCCAAAAACATATCAACGAACTGTACTGGTATTGGTATTACTATTATCAACTCCGTAGCCTGACGTTGTGGGATTTCCAAAACAATACTCCCCTGGAAGCTGATTTTGAAGATATTGTAAAAAAATAATTGTGTGTTTGTTCTTTTTAAACAGGAGGGCTGTTGGTTTCAGACCAACGCCTCTTTGGTTTTAAACCAAGAGGTCTTACCTTTTAAACCAACGTACCTTTGGTTTTAAACCAAAAAAGAGTAGTTTTGCAACTCAAAAATTGATGCCTATGCTTTTAATTATAGATGATGATAGCGGGGTCCGCTCTTCCCTGAGTTTTATGCTGAAACGCGCCGGTTATCAGGTAATTGCAGTGACCGGCCCGCGTGAGGCGATGGAAGTAGTTCGTTCGGAAGCTCCTTCTCTGATCCTGATGGATATGAATTTTACACTTTCCACTTCCGGTGAAGAAGGATTGACGCTTTTAAAACAAGTAAAGGTTTTTCGTCCCGATGTCCCGGTCATTCTGATGACTGCCTGGGGCAGTATACAGTTGGCTGTACAAGGGATGCAGGCCGGTGCATTCGACTTTATCACGAAACCCTGGAATAACGCTGCTCTGTTGCAGCGCATCGAGACGGCACTCGAACTGACTGCCACTCCCAAAGACACTCCGCAAGAGCAAAGCGGAACACTCAACCGGAGCCATATCATAGGCAAAAGCCGTGGGTTGATGGAGGTATTGAATACGGTAGCACGTATTGCTCCTACCAATGCTTCCGTATTGATCACGGGTGAAAGCGGAACGGGTAAAGAACTGATAGCCGAAGCCATCCATATCAATAGCCAACGTGTCCGCCAGCCTTTTGTAAAAGTCAATCTGGGAGGAATTTCGCAGAGCCTTTTCGAAAGTGAAATGTTCGGTCATAAAAAAGGTGCGTTTACAGATGCCACTGCCGACCGTATGGGGCGTTTTGAAATGGCGAACAAAGGAACTATTTTTTTGGATGAAATCGGGGATCTCGATCCGTCGTGCCAGGTAAAGCTGCTGCGGGTATTGCAGGACCAGACCTTTGAGGTGTTGGGAGACAGTCGCCCGCGTAAGACGGATATCCGGGTGGTTTCGGCTACGAATGCCGACCTGAGTAAGATGGTGAGCGAACACACTTTTCGTGAAGACCTGTTCTATCGTATCAACCTGATAACCGTAAAACTGCCTGCACTGAGAGAACGCAGAGAAGATATACCATTGCTTGCCAGACACTTTGCCGACCGTCAGGCGGAGATTAACAATCTGCCCCGTACAGAATTCTCGTCGGATGCGTTGAACTTCCTGAGCCGTTTACCTTTTCCGGGCAATATCCGTGAATTGAAGAACCTGGTAGAACGTACGATTCTGGTCAGCGGGAAGGAAGTGTTGGATGCAATCGATTTCGAGAACCAATACCAACGTCATGACGAAAGTGTGGCAACCTCTTCTTCATTTGCGGGAATGACCTTGGATGAAATTGAAAAGCAAACGATTCTTCAGGCACTGGAACGCTATAAAGGGAATCTCAGCCAGGTGGCTACCGCATTGGGCATCAGTCGTGCAGCATTGTATCGCCGTTTGGAGAAATATGATATCGGTGATAAGTAACCCGTTGCTTATCATGGTCCGTTAATCGTTAATCATCAATCACATGTCAGTAAAGGGATTCTTCTTCATACTTGTTTTCTTCTTGGTCGCTATCATGGGTTTTCTGATTTATATATCCGAAACCGTTGTCGTGAAGTATCTCTATATTGCCGAAGCATTGATGCTGCTCCTGATGCTGTATCTTATTTTGTTTTACCGGAAAATCGTGAAACCGATGAACACCATCGGCAGTGGTATGGAACTTCTCAGAGAACAGGACTTCAGTAGCCGGTTAAGCCATGTGGGGCAGCAGGAGGCCGACCGTGTGGTAAATGTTTTCAATCGCATGATGGAACAACTGAAAAACGAACGGCTGCGCTTGCGAGAACAGAATCATTTTCTCGACCTGATGATTAATGCTTCCCCCATGGGAGTTATTATCATGACGCTGGACGAAGAGGTATCTCAACTCAACCCCATGGCGATGAAGATGATGGGAGTCCGTCCAGAAGAAGCCGAGGGCAGGAAATTGTCGGAAATCGATTCTCCGCTTGCCCTGGAACTGGCCGCCATTCCGAATGGAGAAACCAGCACCGTCCGGCTGAACGACTCGAGTATCTATAAATGCACCCACTCTTCATTTGTGGACCGCGGCTTCCAGCATCCTTTCTATCTGATGGAAGGATTGACCGATGAAGTGATGAAAGCTGAAAAGAAGGCATACGAGAAAGTGATCCGTATGATTGCGCATGAGGTGAATAATACAACAGCGGGCATCACTTCCACATTGGATACGGTAGAGCAGGCATTGTCCGAGTCGGAAGGTATGGAGGATATTTGCGATGTGATGCGCGTATGTACCGAGCGTTGTTTTTCTATGAGTCATTTCATTACCCGCTTTGCCGATGTGGTGAAGATTCCCGAGCCCCGTTTTACTCCGACCAACCTGAATGACCTTGCATTTACCTGCAAGCGCTTTATGGAAGGGATGTGCAATGACCGGAACATCCGGTTGCAACTGATATGTGACGAATCTCTGGACGATGTGAAGCTGGATGCGTCTCTGTTTGAACAAGTATTGGTAAATATTATTAAGAATGCAGCCGAGAGTATCGGACAGGACGGGCAGATCATCATTCGTACTTCATTGCCTACAGCTATCGAAGTGGTGGATAACGGACCCGGTATATCAAAAGAGACTGAAGCAAAACTCTTCAGTCCCTTCTTTTCTACCAAACCCAACGGACAAGGTATCGGTTTGATTTTTATTCGCGAAGTTCTGAGCCGTCATGGCTGCACGTTTTCATTGCGTACATACGCCGACGGACTGACAAGATTCAGGATTCTATTTCCGTGATTCTTGCCATTTCACGGCATATTCATCCAGTATCCGTTTGATTCCCTGACCTATTTTCACATAATCCTTTTCATTCAGGTTAGCCAGTGATACACGTACGCTCCATTCCGGTCCGGCAAAACCTCCTCCGTTAAGCAATACCAGTGAGGTTTCGTTGGCCAGGCGGAAAACAACATCCAGCGGGCTGTAAGTTTTCTTCAGATAACTGACAAATTCTTCTCCATAGAATATCTTGGCCCATACCAGCATATCTATTTCGCTGTAGTAACCTACACGCAGCGGATCGTCTACGAGTGAGAATCCGGTGTTATCCCACAGGGCTTTCAAGCGACGCCGGATAATCTCCTGCATTTTGTTTTTATACCGGTTTTCCTTATCCAGAATGGCGAAAGAAGCAAACAGGCTCATTTGCGTCTGTTGTGGCAGCGATAATCCGGCGGTGTGGTTCAGAGCTACCTGGCGGCTGTCAGCCACCATGCGGTCGATGAATTTCAGTTTCTCGGGTGTAAGAGTCAGACTGGAGTAACGCTTATTGAGAATTGTCTTCTGCTCTTCCGGCAGGTGGGCTATCATCCGGTCGAAGATATTCTCTTCGTGCAGAGCGATCACGGCATCCCTCCATCCCGTGGCTCCGAAATATTTGGAGAAAGAGTAGACACACAAAGTGTTTTGTGGTAATTCGGCCATCAGTGAGCGGAAATGCGGACTGAATGTTCCGTATACGTCATCTGTAATAATCATCAGGTTCGGATTGTCTTTTTTCACGATATCTACAATCCGTGCGGCAGTCTCGGGACTCAGTGTATAACTGGGCGGGTTACTGGGATTGGTAATGAAGAGTGCCTTGATCTGCGGGTTCCTCAGGCGGTCTATATCTTCGTCTTTGTATTGCCAGGTGTGCAATCCGTCTGTCGTCATCTGATCCGCAGATATTTCCGTAACGTTAAATTCATAGCGTCTCAATTGAGGAATTTCAATATAAGGAGTGAAGACAGGTACCATCAAGGCGATTCCATCCCCTTTATTGAGCAGGAAGTTTTCTTGCAGAGAGTCGAAAACGTAGCACATGGCTGCTGTTCCGCCTTCGGTGGCAAACAAATCGTATTTGCCTTTCGGCGGACGACGGTCGCACATCTCCTGTGCCAGATAGTCTTGCACAATCATTTCGGTAAATTGCAGAATGCGGTCCGGCACCGGATACTGATCGCCTACCACTCCTTCCGCCCATTCGTGGACAAGGGTATCCGGGTCGGCGGCATGTTCCAGCAACATGTATTGATACGTCCCTTTCAACAGCTCTGCCCCCGGCTGGCTGTGGTTGGTCTTGAGGAAAGTCTCAAAGCGGGCGGCAATTCCGTCTTTTTGCGGAATACCGGCTATTCCTTCCGGCAGGTACATCACACGCCTACACTCTTCCAGTCCGAATTTACCTAAAAGGAAGAACGCTTCGCGCGGAGTGGTAGCAATCCAGTTCGGATTTCCACGTCCGGCATTCAGCATGGTGTGGGCTATCTTCTTGATGCTCTCGTCAGCCATTTCAATCAGTTTGTTCTTCAATTCGAAAGGACTGATGCTCTCCATCTTTTTAGCAAAACTTTTAGTTACTGCTCCGTTGTTTTCATTACTTTTCATCATTATATCAAGAGTTATGTTTAGTTAATATTAAAAATCTGTTTCTACATAAGTAATACGATCACTACTCCCCAGATAATCAGAAGAGTATTCCCGACAGCATACGTCACAGTATATCCCAAAGCAGGCGTTTCGCTTTCAACGGCTTCCTGGATGGCTCCTAATGCAGCCGTAGTGGTACGTGCGCCGGCTGTGCATCCCAATACCAGTGCCGGATGGAATTTAAAGATATATTTTGCCATCAGTATGCCTGCTATCAGAGGAATGGAAGTGGCCAGTGCGCCTACGATGAACAGGCTTAAACCCACTTCCTTGAACCCTTGCACGAAGCTGGGACCTGCAGCAATGCCCACAACGGCAATAAACATGTTCAGCCCCACGTTGTCCAGTATCCAGAGAGCGGGTTCGGGAATACGCCCGAAAGTAGGGTGTTTGCTGCGTAGCCATCCGAAGAATAATCCGCCGATCAAGGCTCCTCCGCTAGTGCTGAGGCTGATGGGGACTCCTCCCATGTGAATGCTGAGTGCGCCGATCAGTCCTCCTATCAAAATGCCCAGTCCGACAAAGATCATGTCTGTCTGGTTGGTCGGCCGGTCGGCATATCCCAGCTGCTTGGCTGCCGCATCCACTTCATGTTTGGTACCCACCAGTTCTACCATGTCACCGGCGTCGACCACGGTCTGGGCCAATACCGGTATGTCGATACCTGCCCGTTTGATGCGGCGAATGCTGACACCGTGCATAAATTTCAGGGCCCGGATGGTGCTGACTTTTTCTCCGGCAACCGTTTTGCGGGTGACCATAACGGGTAATACCTCGGCAGGGAAGTCCAGCAACTGCGGGTCCAATACTTCAGGACCGATCCAGTCCTCTTCACCGATCACATACTCGCGCCGGCCGCTCAGTACCACTTCGTCGCCTTTCTTCAGTACAAAAGTCGGACTAACCTCTTTTACGATGATTCCTGCCTGGCGCACCCGTTCCACAAACAGGCGTTTATCGTTTTCCTGAAAATAACTTTCAAGATCTGACACCCGTTTACCGTCACCAAACCACTCGTTGGCTATTTTATAAGCACGGAAAGTAACGGGGCGGGCGGCTGCCATGAATCCGGGTTGATCCGCTTCGTTATTTCCCATTTTGGCTTCCAGTTCTTTGCAGGCAGCTTTCACTTTATCGAGTCCCCCCAGCAGTCGCGGGCCGAGTGAACCCAATACCCATGCAGAGCCGGCCGTACCGAAGATGTAAGTTACGGCATAGGACACCGGGATAATGTTATTATATGCTTCTTTGGTTTCCGGAGAGATGTTCAGTTCGTTAATCGTGTCTCCGGCCACGCCGATTACGGCAGAGATGGTTTGCGATCCGGCCAGTAATCCGGCAGCCTCACCTACATTATACCCCATAATCTTAGCCAGTATCCAAGGGATGATCAGGCAGAATACACACATGATGGCGGCAAACCCCATTTGAGGGAGTCCGTCCTTTTTCAGTCCGCGGAAAAACTGAGGACCGACCTTATAGCCGATGGCGAAAAGAAAAAGCAGAAAGAAAACAGATTTGATAGGTCCGTCGACGGTGATGTCGAGTTGTCCGACAAGGACTCCTACCAGCAATACGCTTGTTACAACTCCCAGGCTGAACTTTCCGATTTTGATTTTTCCAATCCAAAAGCCCACAAAAAGGGTCAGGAAGATAGCCAGCTCGGGGTGTACCCTAAGTTGATGTACAATCCAATCCATAGTTAATTTGTTTAGGTTTAATTTCTCATTAAAAACAGCCTGTGCAAGAAAGTGTTTTGTTAAACGATCTATTCTTGTATCATTGTATACATTATTAACGTTATCTTTGATGCGTTAAATTGTATATTGTTTTGAAGAATAAATTTCGTAATTTGTTTTTGGCCTTTGGCATCCTGGCCGTCATCATCATGCTGTTCACTTTCGATGTGTCCTATGATGAGCTGCTGGACAACCTGCGGCGTGCCGGATTTTATCTGCCGCTGGTTCTGGTCCTTTGGCTTTTTATTTATCTGATTAATACGCTTTCGTGGTATATCATTCTTCGTAGTAGCGGTCCGGTGAATTCATTGTCGTTCGCCCGGCTCTATAAATTCACGGTTTCCGGTTTTGCGTTGAATTATGTCACTCCCGTAGGACTGATGGGAGGGGAACCTTACCGGATTATGGAGCTTACTTCTTATGTCGGAGTGGAGCGTGCCACATCTTCGGTCATCCTGTATGTGATGATGCATATCTTTTCGCATTTCTGTTTCTGGCTCAGCTCGGTGTTGATTTATGTCTTTTTTTATCCGGTCGGTTGGGGGATGGGCATTGTCTTGGGGTTGATCACGCTCTTCTGCCTTTTACTTGTCACTCTTTTTATCAAAGGCTACCGGAACGGTATGGCTGTGGCATGCATACGTCTGGGCAGTCATATCCCTTTCTTGAAGAAGCATGCAGTCCGCTTCGCGGAACTTCACAAAGAAAAACTGGAAACCATAGACAGTCAGATAGCACTGCTTCATCAACAGCGCAAAAGTACCTTTTATTCGGCATTGGGGTTAGAGTATACCGCTCGCATTGTGGGGTGTCTTGAAGTCTGGTTGATTCTGAATGTATTGACTACGGATGTCAGTTTTGTCGGTTGCATTCTGATCGTCGCTTTCTCTTCCCTACTGGCCAATCTGCTTTTCTTTCTTCCCATGCAATTAGGGGGCAGGGAAGGAGGTTTTGCCCTGGCGGTAGCCGGTTTGTCTTTATCCGGAGCATATGGGGTATTTGCCGCTCTGATTACGCGGGTGCGGGAGATGGTCTGGATTGTTATCGGGCTGGTGCTGATGAAGATAGGAAATCGGAGATAGAGTAATGATGAAAAGCTGAATTTCTGAGAAATTTCTATCATTAAGGATTATGAATGTATCTAATCACTCTCGTTTGTACGAAACCTACCAACTTCAATCTGTGAGCCCTCGCTGAAACCGGTTGGGAAGAATGCTGCTTGCCTTCAAGAAGTACTGTCAGTTCAGAAGCATTCCAATGGAATACTGTCCAATTGTCTCTTTTGTGTATATACATACTTAGAATATGGTTGATGCGTCATTAAGCCATGAATAACGCCGCAATATTTGCGATGAAATTAATCATTTATTGTCGTATTACCAAGCAAAATAGTGTAATGTCGCAAAAAATGCGATGATTTTAGGCGCAAAACGTCTGGTGGTTACGATTTACATCCAGTATCACTTATGCCTAAAATATGAATTTGCTTTGGCGAGAGTGAAAGAACTTCTGCCATTGGTTGATGATAATATCCCTGCGAATGATAAGAATGCAGTGGAACTCTCTGTTATGTCCGACATCGTTATTGCATACGAAAAAGAATATTATCCGATAGAAAAAACAACTGTTGCAGAATTAATAGAACTTTATCTTGAAGAAAAAGGAATGAGCCAAAAACAACTTGCCATTGAGATTGGAATAAGTCTTTCACGGGTGAATGATTATATTGCAGGACGTTCAGAACCTACTTTGAAAATAGCCCGTTTGCTTTGTCGGATATTGAATATTCCTCCCGTTGCAATGTTGGGTTTTTAAATTGGGGTTATGATACATGTAAATGAAAAGGCTGGATTTATGTGGCGTGTTGCTCTGAGAATAATATCGTAACAATTAACATTGTTAACTCCCTTTCTCAGCCATTTTTATTCTTGTGTGCAAATAACAAGCCTTTTGCATTTAAAACACTTGTTATTTGCATCCAAAGAATAAACTTTAACTCTGTGTTAAAACAAAGCTTTTACTGACAGATGTTTTGAACTTTGAATGGTTTGTATTTCAGCTTATTAAGTTTGATTTTTACTTCTTTGCCTCACTGAAGGTCTCCGCAGGCTGGAACCGATATACTTGCTTTTTTGTCAACTATACACAGGGGATTTGCACTATCCGTTTATTTCCTTTTTGCCCTGTTCAGTGCCGCTATCAGATACCTTCCTTTTGCCCCTATGTCACTCCAGCAAGTGTTGGCAATCAGCCGCCACACCGTCGTTCCTTTTCTTCCATAGTCCGATAGCCTGAGAATAGCGTTTACTTCGCCCACCTCGTTAATTCCCAATCTTTGGAGCGTATCCGTCAGTCCCGGATAATTGTGCGTCATCGTATTGAAAGCGTATCCCGGTATCGGGAGAGAAGCAGAATCCTCCATCCTTTCTTCCTCCTTCCCCTCGGGGGGAGCTGAGGGGGGTAATTCTTTATTTTCCTTTGCTCTACTTTTCTTTACTTTACTTTGTCCGGAATTGCATGCATTTTTTGCGTCAACGGCTACATCGTGTACTACATTTCCCGGGCTAACGGCTACATCTCCTGTGCCGACAGCTGCTTTTCCTTCTTTAAGCGGCTTGGGTTGTTCAACTTCCTGTTGTGTGGATGCATTGTCCGGTTTGCCGCTTTCCTTTTCCGGTTTATCGTTTTCCTTTTCCGTTTTCACCATCAGGTAGGGGAGTTCCGACAACTCTCTCTTTCTCCGCTTTGTCGCCTCCATCCATACCTTCTGTATGTTTTCCGAGGTCAGTATTCCGTTTTCCAGATAGCTGTTTTTGTCCATTATCCCTTTGATGAAGAGGATCTCAATGATGCCCTGCACCTCAGCAGCCTGCACTTCCCTTCCCGCCTTGTTGGCAAAGATCAGGCACTGCTCTTCATCCCAACGGATGAAGTATCCCTCCTTGTATATCTTACACAGCAGTTTCAGTACGATTGCCGAACCCTTTATTCCGTATTTAGCTTCTATCACTTCCATTGCGTTCTCTTCCATGAAGTTTACGCCCACCGGGAAATAGTTGATCCCGTCATATATTGTTGCCATATTTGTTTTTTTAGATTAGTTGTTTGTACTTTCAATAATACATTTACCACAAATTACCCCGGATTCCCAAAGATGTCTTCACTTGATTCCTCAAAATAGAAATCATTCATCGGTGAAAATCCGTGTAATCTGTGGTGGCGCCCTATACGATCGGTCTCCACTCCATGAAGTTCTCCATCTGGAATGTCGTCCATCGCTGTTCATCCACATTCCAGTAGACTACTGCGCCTTCTATTTGTGTGGGATCATACTTTTTGTGGAATTCCGCTTCATAGTAGATCAGTGTCGCTTTCACCAACTTGAAGTCTCCGTTCTGCTTCTGATAAGCGATGGCTGCGTGCCCGTATTGCAGATGGTTGGTCAACGCTTCCAGGCGCTCCGCCATCCATTCGGCACACATTTCAGTGTATCCTTTCTCAAAGACAATCCGTTTTTTCCATCTCAGTTTCATGGATTCAGTTTGTGATGCCGGTCTTTTCTTCTGTTTCATACGTATATGATTTAAAGGGTTAATAGATAAATTATCGCCCCAAAGGTAAGTCGGATCGAATGTATTCCGGTTTGATAAAATTCATTGTACGTATTTCAGCGCTTTCCTTCTTGGTTCTTTTTCTTTCTTTCCATCTTATTCCAGATTTCGTTGACGTAATTCCTGATTGTGCTGAAAACTAATGGTTTGAATACTCCATTTCTCATTTTTCCAAAAAGTTCTTTTTCCTCTATGTAGCGTGCCAACGAATCTTTGCATGTTTTGATATTTTGTTCTTTTGCGTCCAATATGTAGGATGTTATCAGCGCTTTTATAACTCCTTCATTGTTGGAGATAATTCCCGGTATCTGCGTTCCTGCTTTTCTGCCTCTTTTTTCTTTAATAGGTTCTGTGATAGGAGGTTGTGTTTTAGTGTTGGCGTTTTTTTACACTTTTGTTCACTGTCTGTAATAATTCATTTTCTTTATTCATGATTTTTTTATTTAATCAATAACTAAATGTTGTTAATATGTTGCAAAGGTAGAAAGGAATCTATCGGTAGGCAAATAAAAGTGGAATTTAAGAGGGAATGAACGCTTTTGATAGGCTAATTATCTGATATATAATGTTGTATTAATGAAAAAAGTGAGTGTTTCAATAGACGTTCGTTTAATTGAACGCAAAGATAGAGGGTATTTTTAGAACTACAAAATGTTTAATAAAAAAAATGATTTTTTGCCTTTGGATATTGTTTTAATATATTGAACCATAGGTGTTTATGAATTAATAAAAAACAGTTTATTATCTGTCTGATTTTGTTTTCTGTTCTCTTCTGATTTATATACAAAAAACATGTGTTTTTAAACGAACGTCTATTGAAACACTTTTTGTTTTCAATGCCCTCGTTTAAAGGCTATTATAATAAATAACTATTTTCTGCCTCTCCTTCTGTGATAGTGGAGGGTCATTAAATAACATGGATGCACTGAATTTTTCATTAAAATCCGCATTACATAACTTGACCGGGAGGTATGCTTCGCTACTCCGGTGTCCCCAAAGAACATCCTGACGTGAACGATATGACAACATCCGCATCTATCGAAGCTTCGATGGAGCGCTCTCAATCTATCTTATCTTCTTCCGCTTTGAACTGGTATGCCTTGCGTATCACTTACGGGCGTGAACTGGCTTTGCAGGAGTACCTCAATTCGGAGGGGATCGAGAATTTCATCCCCATGCACTACGAATATACCATTAAAAACGAGCGTCGGGTTCGTAAGCTTGTTCCCGCAGTTCATAATCTGGTTTTTGTCCGTTCCTCGCGTAGTTGTATCGATGCCATTAAAGAAAGCAGGAGCGCCACGCTTCCTATCCGTTACATTATGGATCGTGAATATCATCGTCCCATCATCGTTCCTGATTCCCAAATGCGTAATTTCATGGCTGTCTCTGCGAATTATGATGAATCCCTGCTTTATTTCGAACCTTCTGAGTTGAACATCCGCAAGGGTACCCGTGTGCGTATCACCGGGGGGCTTTTCGAGGGGGTGGAGGGCGAGTTTGTCCGTGTCCGCAATGACCGTCGTGTCGTAGTCACGATCGAAGGTGTTATGGCTGTCGCCACCACTTTTGTCCATCCTTCATTGGTCGAACCTGTCACCGAAAAATAACATAACAAGATATGAACTATTTAGAATCAGAAATCTCCGCTCTTTATGCTTCTGCCCATGAACTTTGCTATCTGGGCATGGACGGTCGGCCGATCTACAGTGATCAATTCACCCGTCTGAATCGTGATGTTTTTTCTCAGGCTAATGCTTTGTACGACAAGCATGGTGATAGTGATGAAGAAGAGGCCCGGTTGTGTCTGTCGCTTCTGATGGGATATAATGCGACTCTCTATAATAACGGTGACAAGGAGGAGCGTATCCAACATATTCTGGATCGTTGCTGGGATGTACTGGAACATCTGCCTGCCTCTCTGTTGAAAGTCCAACTGCTGGTTTATTGTTACGGAGAGGTTTTCGATGAGGAATTGGCCCGGGAAGCTCAGGCTATCATCGATACGTGGCAGGACAGAGAGTTGTCAGAAGACGAGCGTGAGGTGATGGAACGCCTGAAGGATGTACAAGAGAATCCGTATCCTTGGAGTGAGGTGGAATGATTTCGATCTAGTAATTTAATTTTAATAAGTATATTGATGAAAGGTATTGTCTTGGCCGGTGGTTCGGGCACTCGCTTATATCCGATCACCAAAGGAGTCAGTAAGCAGTTGCTTCCGATATTTGATAAGCCGATGATCTATTATCCTATCTCTGTACTCATGTTGGCGGGGATTCGTGAAATATTGATTATTTCCACTCCATACGATTTACCCGGCTTTCAACGTTTGCTGGGTGACGGTTCTGACTTTGGAGTACAATTTGAATATGCGGAACAACCTTCTCCTGATGGTTTAGCACAAGCTTTTATTATTGGTGAGAAGTTTATAGGCGGTGATTCTGTATGCCTGATTTTGGGTGATAATATTTTTCATGGCAATGGCTTTTCGGCTATGTTAAAAGAAGCGGTCCGGATTGCTGATGAAAAGCAAGAGGCAACGGTGTTTGGTTATTGGGTGAATGATCCGGAACGTTATGGTGTTGCGGAGTTTGATAAGGGAGGTAAGTGTCTTTCCATTGAAGAAAAGCCGAAAGTACCTAAAAGCAATTATGCCGTTGTTGGACTTTATTTTTATCCTAATAAGGTTGTGGAAGTTGCTAAGAACATAAAACCTTCTGCCCGTGGTGAGTTGGAAATTACAACTGTGAATCAGTATTTTCTGAAAAAAGAACAATTGAAAGTACAGACTTTGGGGCGTGGCTTTGCTTGGTTGGACACAGGTACACATGATTCCCTTTCAGAAGCAAGTACCTATATTGAGGTACTCGAGAAACGTCAAGGGTTGAAAATAGCTTGTCTGGAAGGGATTGCACTTCGCCAAGGTTGGATTAATTCTGATAAAATGAAGAAATTGGCTCAGTCTATGTTGAAAAACCAATATGGGCAGTACCTTTTAAAAGTAATTGATGAATTAGCTGCTGACCAATAATGAATATAATAGAAACCGTCATAAAGGGTGTTGTGATTATTGAACCTCACTTTTATTGATTCTTAACTCGTTTTGAGTGTCAAGTAACTACTCATCTATACGAATACGTAAGTAAGGGTACGATTTATCGATTGGCCTATCGGACCAATGCTAAAACGGCATCCCAACGTGAATATTGATTCTTTTTTGCCGTATAGGTGACTGAATGTATCGCCATAAAGTCCTTGGCGTCTTTGTCGCTACGGAAGCCACCGCTTCTTTTTTGTTTTACCTTTAAGATTCTGATTCCACCTTCCACCAGATTATCAAAAAGTTTGGATAACGAAGTTGAGCGAACCATTCGAAAGCTGACTACTCAACGAAACAGTTCGCTTCATTACGATAGTGACGCAGGAGCTGAAATGGCTGCAACTTATCACAGTGTGATTGGAATAGTGAAGCTTCATGGTATTTCTATTTGTAATTTCATCGAATTTATTTTCAAAAATATCTTTAACGGGTGCAGGGATTATGTTTACATGGTCCTTGATAAAATCGCTTTGGCTACATGTTAATGTTAAATTTAAAACCAATTAATTAACAAAACTCTGAGGGCACACTTGTGTGCTCTTTCAAAGGGGTATGCTCTAAATTGAATGCTTACAGTTGTTGTAACACCAACTAATTAATTGTGAAAAAAAACAATATGATATGCAAGAATACAAAGATTTGAAAATCGCCGTTGCCGGTACAGGCTATGTCGGTCTCAGCATGGCAGTACTATTGTCACAACATCATAATGTGGTGGCTGTGGATGTGATACCCGAAAAGGTAGAGAAGATAAACCGTCGTGTGTCACCGATACAGGATGAGTATATCGAAAAATACTTTGCGGAAAAGGATTTGAAATTGACCGCAACCCTTGACGGGAAAGCAGCCTATAAGGATGTGGATTTTGTTATCATAGCTGCCCCCACTAACTACGACCCTGTCAAGAATTTTTTCGATACTCATCATATTGAGGATGTAATAGACTTGGTGTTGGAGGTGAACCCTGATGCCATTATGGTTATCAAGAGCACTATTCCTGTTGGTTATACACGGTCGCTTTATAAGAAATATGCCCATCTGTTTCAGCTGAAACCAGAATTGAAAGGTAAGCATTTCAACCTGCTCTTCTCGCCTGAGTTCCTTCGCGAAAGCAAGGCACTCTACGACAACCTCTATCCCAGTCGTATCATCGTAGGCTATCCAAAGATCATCGATGGAAAAGAGTTCGATGAGGAGAATACAGCCATTAAATTTATCGGCAATTCCGATGCAGAGGAATATGCGAAGATATTTGCAAAACTTTTGCAAGAGGGAGCGATAAAGGAAGAAATTGATACCTTGTTCATGGGTATGAAGGAGGCAGAAGCTGTGAAGCTATTTGCCAACACCTACCTTGCCCTGCGTGTCAGCTACTTCAACGAATTGGACACTTACGCTGAAATGAAGGGCTTGGATTCACAAGCCATTATCAGCGGTGTGGGGCTTGATCCACGTATTGGTACGCACTACAATAATCCCAGCTTCGGCTATGGCGGCTACTGCCTACCAAAAGACACAAAGCAGTTGTTGGCCAACTATGCAGATGTTCCCCAAAACATGATGTCTGCCATTGTGGAATCAAATAGAACCCGTAAAGATTTCATTGCCAACCAAGTGCTGAACAAGGCCGGCTATTACCATGAAAGTGCGAATTGGGAAGCTGAAAAGGAGAAGGTGGTGGTTATTGGCGTGTATCGCTTGACGATGAAGTCCAACTCCGATAACTTCCGTCAGTCGGCCATTCAGGGCATCATGAAGCGCATCAAAGCCAAAGGGGCCACGACCATTATCTACGAGCCCACCCTGGTGGACGGGGAATCTTTCTTCGGTAGTAAGGTAGTCAACGACCTTGATGCCTTCAAGCGGCAGTCGCAAGCCATCATTGCCAACCGCTACGATGCGTGCCTGGACGATGTGAGGGAGAAAGTGTATACGCGTGACATTTTTAAAAGGGATTAGTTTCATGTTGGAATACAATATAGATTTGAAAGGCAAGACTATTCTTGTCACAGGTGCCGCAGGTTTCATCGGCAGCAATCTGGTGAAACGGTTACTAACAGACTTTGACAATATCAAAGTTATCGGTATCGACTCTATTACTGATTACTACGACGTCAATCTCAAATACGAACGTCTGACGGAAATAGACAGTCTGTCTAAGGATTGGACGTTCCTCAAAGGCAGCATCGCCGACAAAGCACTCATTGGGAACGTTTTCACCGAAAACAAGATAGATGTAGTAGTCAACCTCGCCGCACAGGCAGGTGTACGTTACAGCATTACTAACCCCGGCAGCTATATCGAGAGCAACCTCATCGGTTTCTACAACATATTGGAAGTCTGCCGTCACCATGAGGTAGCACATTTGGTCTATGCCAGCAGTTCCTCTGTCTATGGTAGCAACAAGAAGATACCCTATTCCACCGATGATAAGGTGGACAATCCTGTCAGCCTCTATGCCGCCACCAAGAAAAGTAACGAACTGATGGCGCACGCTTACAGCAAACTATATAATATCCCATCTACAGGTCTTCGTTTTTTCACTGTCTATGGTCCTGCCGGTCGTCCAGACATGGCATACTTCGGTTTCACGAACAAACTCGTGAAAGGCGAGACCATTAAAATATTCAACTACGGCAACTGCAAGCGTGACTTCACCTACGTTGATGATATAGTAGAAGGAGTAGTCAGAGTGATGCGACACGCTCCTGAAAGACGAACAGGTGAGGACGGTCTGCCCGTTCCTCCCTATATCATATATAATATAGGCAATAACCAACCCGAGAACCTGTTGGATTTTGTCACCATCCTGCAAGAAGAACTCGTTCGCGCTGGTGTGCTTCCAGCTGAATACGACTTTGAGGCACACAAAGAACTCGTCCCTATGCAGCCCGGTGATGTTCCTGTCACTTACGCAGACACAACACCCTTGGTGCAAGATTTCGACTTCAAACCATCGACCCCTTTGCGTGAAGGACTGTGTAAGTTTGCGGAGTGGTACAATGGGTATTATAACAAATGAATGTAAAGTTAAAATGTTCTTATTTTTTTAGTTCTTGACGGTTTGTTTCATAATAGTTTAGAGAAATTTTGAGGAGAAATGGACGCTTAGTGTGTCACGAGAATTATAATATAAATCTATATATGGATATAATTTGTAACTTTAAAAGAGATGAAGGTAGGTCTTCCACATTCGGTGTGCAGGCATTGATTGCAAACCACTTTGTGCTGCCTTTCAAGACTCATCAAAACCAAGATGTTAAGCAAATTTTGGGATAAGGACTGATAAATCAAGTGTCTATCTCTATGCCCCATGATAAAAACAAAACACGATGAATCAATCTATCAAATAACTCCAATGGTAATCGCAAATTTTGCGAGAAGACTTAAAAAAATGGAAGCATAGCATTTGTGCAGTTGATAAAGTACTCCTATTGAGGACAAGTGTCATCGTTCTTTTGAAGATGAAATATGATAATTGAAATATGAAAATAGTATTAAGACCAATCACATTGCAAGATGGAGTTCATCTTGTAAAGTGGCGTAATGACGAAAGAGTGATTAACCATTGTCTCAGTCGAGCAACAATTACTGAAGAATCAAATAAAGAGTTCTACGAGAATTTTGTGAAAACTGGCAAATATAAGCAGTTCATGGTGGAACGCTTGAATGAGGATTTCCCTATCGTAGCATACCCTATTGCAACTGTATATCTGAAGGATATGGACTACGCCAACAAGCGTTGTGAGCTGTGTATTTTCACCAGTACAGATACAGAGTGGACACCAGATAGCCAGAGTATGGCTATTCGTATGCTTGTTGATAAAGCTTTCACGGAATATGGTATGCATAAGGTGTATTCGTACGTATTCTATAAGTATCCCGACGAAGTAGAATTACTTAAGAACGCAGGATTCTCTGCAGAAGCTATTCTTAAAGATGAGGCTCTCAATGCCGAAGGGAAGTATGAAGACATCGTTAGATTAAGTATTATTAATACTGAAAAGTAATGAACGTAATCAAAACTACCATTGAAGGCGTAGTTGTCATTGAACCCAAAGTGTTTAAGGATTCAAGAGGATATTTCGTCGAATCCTTCTCACAACGAGAGTTTGATGAAAAAGTTGCTATACCCCAATATGGTAAACCAATACTATTCGTACAGGACAACGAAAGTATGTCCAGCTATGGGGTAATGAGAGGCCTTCATTTTCAGTTACCTCCGTTCACTCAATCTAAATTAGTCCGTTGTGTCAGAGGTAAAGTTCTTGACGTAGCTGTTGACATCCGCAAAGGCTCACCCACCTACGGACATCACGTTGCTGTGGAGCTGACGGAAGATAATCATCGCCAGTTCTTTGTACCAAGAGGCTTTGCGCATGGCTTTGCTGTTCTCAGTGAAACCGCTGTCTTCCAGTATAAATGCGACAACTTCTATGCACCACAGGCAGATGGAGGCATCTCCATTAAGGACGAGAGCCTTGGTATTGATTGGTGTATACCGATGGACAAAGTAATTCTATCCGAGAAAGACACACAACACGAATGTTTAAAAGACTTTACCCCCCCTTTTGATATTGAGGTTTCTTTGTATTAATGATATATGGCAAAGGCTAATGGAATAATAGGTTCATTATTGTGGAAATCAGGTGAACGGATAATGGTGCAAGGAATAGGTTTGTTGGTTCAGATAATCCTCGCTCGTCTCCTTATGCCTGAAGATTTTGCGAGCCTTGCGATTATTACCGCTATAGTCAACTATCTTGGTATCTTTGTGCAATGTGGTCTGTCAGCCGCAGTCGTCCAGAAGAAAGACCTATCAGAGATAGATGTATCCACATTGACTACGCTTAGTCTTTTGGTGGCATTAATTCTGTATGTAGGCTTGTTTCTTATGGCACCCGTGATTAATTCGTGGTACAATATGGAAGAACTTGTGTGGCCAATCAGAGTAATGGGTATAGCATTGTTCTTATACTCCTTCAATTCCATACAGAGCGGATTATTGCAGAGAAAAATGATGTTCCAAACTATGTTTGTCCGTAGTTTGCTTGCCACTCCTATATCAGCGGTCATCGGTATAACTATGGCCTATTTAGGGTGTGGAGTATGGGCACTTATTTGTTACGTCTTGTCGAATATTCTGGCAATAGTCATATTTATGAATATGCTTCCAGAAATACGTTTGAAGCTTGGATTCTCAAAACAAAGCGCAAAAGCATTGTACTCTTTCAGCCTTAAGATATTAGGAACTAACCTTGTAAGTGCAGGAGGCGACACTATCCGTACGATGACCATAGGAAAGGTTTACAAGCTTGCTACACTTGCGTATTATGACCGGGCATATACTTACTCTGGTCTTGTTACTCAAGTAGTAAATACTTCAATATCATCAGTCCTATTGCCTGTCTTTTCCAGATCACAAGACGATAAAAGTCACATTAAGGAGATGGCTCGCCGTTCCGTCAGTATGTCGGCATTTGTGATGATACCTGTTCTGCTTCTTGTGGCGCTTGTATCAAAGCCATTGATTTTAATTGTCCTAACAGATAAATGGCTACCGTGTGCCCCATTCTTAAGTCTGTTCTGTTTGCTTAGAATTCCAGGTATCATAACATCTGTAGATAAACAAGTGTATCTCTCTTTATGGAAAAGCCAGATAGGGTTGTATTATGAGATGATTCTTTTGGCAATCAACTTGCTATCCCTCGTCTTGATGATTCCATACGGAGTGTTCGCTATTGCAATAGGCTATGTTGTAGTCGAGTTTGCTGGCAATTTTATGCTATGTGTTATCAGTGATAAAGTCTATAACTACTCTTTGATTGAGAGAACTAAAGATTTGATTAAACCCGTTTTCTCTTCCATAATAATGTTAGCTTGTGGCTATCTTCTGTCTCTCATAGAACTCCCTCTGTGGATGACTTTGATATGTCAAGTATTGGTATGTTCAGTTATATATCTGTTCATGCAATACATCCTAAGAGATAGCAGTTTAGCATTTATTATAAACAAGTTCAAAAAGAAATAAAATGGGACAACAAAGACAATCTGGAATAGAGCTGTTGCGCTTGCTGGCAATGTTTGGAATAGTATTAAGTCACTGGGGCGGACACGGTTCGTGGGAACTAACACCAGACAATACGAATCTTATCAACAAAGTTTTCATTCAGCTTACGCAATATTTCGGAGAGGTAGGCAATTGCATATTTGTGATGATTACGGGGTTCTTTTTAGCCTCTCGTGATTCGATGAATACCAAAGGTCTCATGCGTGTAGTAAAAGATGTGAAGTTCTATGCATTTACAACTTGGCTTCTTGTAGTTGCTTTGGGATTTGTCAAATTTAGCATAACGGGTGGGGTACTTTCTTTACTGCCAATTATCTATAGCCAATACTGGTTTGTAGCACCATTTTTGCTCGTTTTGGTGTTGTCACCTTGTCTTAACAAATTGTTGTTAGCATTCACAGACAAGCAACGAAAATGGTACTTCGCATTGTTGCTTGCCATTGAACTTGTTTTACCGCTTATTTTTGCAAAAACAGTGTCTTCCAACCTTGGAGCATTTGTATTGTTCTACTCTATAGGCGCACAATTGCGTTATTTGCCAGAGTTGGAAAATAAATTGATGAGGTACAATAAAGGCTTGACTATAGCTGGATTTGGTTTGGCAATAGCTTCAATTCTGTTGCTTGATATTGTCACACCTGTTTTGGGCTTTACAGCAAATTTAAGTATGCACTTCATTGGAAGGTTTTCAATCCTGCCGATTATAGGCGCATTAGGCTTGTTCTTACTCTTTAGCAAGATGAATATCACATCTACTATTATTAACTTACTTGCTCAAAGTGCGTTTGCGGTTTATTTGATTTCAGAAAATCCAAATGTCTATCCATGGTTTTGGAAACGAGTGTTCGACAATATCGATTATTTCAACACTTCTTATATGATTGGAGTGGCACTCCTGCAATGTGCTATTGTATTCGTTACCTGTATTACCATAGATATGTTGTACAAGAGATTACAGAAATTGATTGAATTTCGACATCGATAAAGATTTTAAGATGTTCAAAATCTCAATACATAGGTATATGTAAATATTAAATTTTATTTATCATGATTAATGTTTTTCAACCTACTTTAGGGGGGGAGGAATTAGCCCGCATCAAAGAGGTTTTCGATTCCAATTGGATTGGAAAAGGTAAACTCGTCAACGAGTTTGAGAAGAAATGGGCTGAACACGTCGGTTCGACTGCAAATAGAGTGCTGACAACAAACTGTTGTAGCGAAGGGTTATTCTCTTCTATGCACCTTTGCGACATCAAACCAGGTGATGAGGTCATCCTTCCTACCATCAGTTTTGTCGGAGCTGGCAATGCAGTTTGTGCCAACGGCTCAAAGATGGTTCTTTGTGATGTTGACCCACGCACACTTAATGCTCGTGCTGAAGACATCGAAAAGTGCATTACATCCAAAACAAAAGCAATACTTCTTCTTCACTTCGGAGGAATTGCCTGCGGGATGGACGAGATTATGGCATTGGCTGATGCCCACAATCTGAAGGTTATAGAGGATTGTGCAGCAGGAGTATGTTCTTCCTACAAAGGAAAGGCATTAGGAACATTCGGAGACATCGGTATGTGGTCATTTGATGCCATGAAGATTCTTGTTTGTGGCGATGGTGCAGCTTTACATTTCAGAGACCCTGAATTACGAGAGCGAGCTGAGAAGTGGCTCTATTTCGGACTTGAAGCCAAAAGCGGATATGAGAACAGTGTAGCTCAGAAGTGGTGGGAGTTCGATATCAGTTCATTCGGCCATCGTGCCATCATGAATGATGTGACAGCAGCCATGGCTCTTGAGCAATTCAAGAGACTGCCGTCCTTTATGGAAGCACGTTCAAAAGTTCACGAGTTCTATAACGAAAACCTTAAAAATGTCAATTGGCTAGACCTTCCTCTGCCTATAGCAGCAGGTTGTACTACGTCATATTATTTCTATCACATTCAGGTTAAGAACGGCAAGCGAGATGAGCTGGCAAAATACCTGCGCGACCGCGGAATTTACACTACTTATCGCTACTTCCCGCTTCACAGAGTCCCAGGCTATGGTGTTCATGCATCTTGTCCTAATGCAGACTATGCGGTCGACAACACTCTTTGCATGCCGATGCATCAAAGCCTCTCGCTCGATGACTTAACCTTGATTGTCGATACAATCAAGGAGTTTGGCTCTAAGTATTGTTAATGCTCGATGATTTAAAACTTTTTAGATAGTATGAAAACGTTTATCAACATAAAATTCTTATGCATATGTGGTTAACTGGTGAGGATGTACAAAAGATAGCTACTATATAAACGCCTTTGTAAAATAACCCAAATGGTAACTGGCAATATAGGTAGTTTCTTTGGAATGTGGTTCAATACTACCTGCCAGTTCAAAATGTAATTTTTAAAATATGGAATATAAATACAATTATGTCATCTTTAATTCACCTGATAACAAGTTAAGAGTAGACAATGACGGTTACTATACAATTTGTACAAAAGATCTGGAAAATTTAGAGCAGGCAAGAGTTGTTTCATATCCGTTGGATAAACACCTTTATTGGATACGGTTGCTTTTTGCTCTACACACATCTGAAAAAATTTCAAAACATATAAAGTTGCCTTTTCAGAATCTTTGGTATCCGCTATATTTTGAAAATAACTTTTCTGTACAACTACCTATATGTTTTATAATAATAAGTCGTAACCTACCGTTAGGCTATTTACATTATCTCAAGAAGAAGTATCCTGATTGTAAAATCGTACACATACACAGGGACTTTCTTTCAGTCGGGCAAAGAATGAGACCAGATTTGCATTTTAATCCAATTTTTGATTTAGAAATGACTTATGATGAGGCTGAATCAAAAGAATATAATATCCCACATTTTGACGAATTTGAGTCTGCAATAGAAATAACAAGAGAGAAAGAGTTTGAGTCCGATGTTTTTTTTGCAGGAAAAGCAAAAGATCGACTTCCATTATTGTCAAGAGCATATAATCAGTTAACAAAAGCTGGTCTTAAAGTATTCTTTTACCTTACACAAGTGCCAAAAAAAGAGAGAACAGAATTACCAGGAATAGTGTATTCTGATACTTTTATGTCATACAGGGAAATGCTTTATCATTCCGTAAACACAAGGTGTATGCTTGATATTACGCAGAATAATCAACAAGGTTATACATCTCGTTTTTTAGAAGCTGTTATTTATGGAAAGAAGTTAATAACGAGTTGTAACTGTGTACGGAAATCTAAGTTTTATGATAGAAATAAAATTCAAGTCCTTGAAGATATGAATAATATAAACATTGATTTCATTACTGAAGGAAATGGTTTCGTTGATTATGGCTATCATGGTGAATTTTCTCCTTTGAATATGATAGAAAGAGTTGAAGAAGAGTTAAATGAATTGTTTGGTTAATTATGTTAAATTCGTTTGTAGGATTAGTTAACTTATACTGGCGTTTTCTTGTGTCTCCAGAAAAATATGCTTTACATATTGGCGTAAAAATAGGTAAGAATTGTTTTATTGCTACAAGAGAGTGGAGTAGTGAACCTTATTTGATATCGATAGGTCATAATTGTCAAATAATAAAAAACGTCTATATACACACGCATGGTGGAGGTCAAGCAGTACGCAATATTTGTCCAGAGTTTGATGCATACGGAAAAGTAACAATTAACGATTGGGTTTATATAGGAGCAAATTCTCATATAATGCCAGGAGTAACAATAGGTGAAGGATGTTTGATAGCAGCGGGAAGTGTGGTTACAAAATCCGTCCCCAAAAATTGTGTAGTTGGCGGAAATCCTGCAAAAATCATTTGTTCTACTAACGATTTTCTAAACAGGAATCACTTTTACAACCTGAACACTAAAGGAAAATTTAAAAATTCAGAGGAGAAGAAGGCATATTTAATGAGTATCCCAGAAGAAAAATTTATCAAAAAAGAGTTGCTTAAAAAATAACTCTCAAATATAGTATTATGAACTTATCGTAAGATTATACCAATGCGATATAATTTAGGCAATTTAAGTCAGTATAGGACTCCATTGATGGGAATGTCCATCATTATGATTTTATTATGTCATGCGCGAATGGATGGTGCACAGTTGCCAGATGTAGTTTTAAGTATATTATCGTTAGGCAATTGGGGTGTTGACATTTTCCTTTTAGTTTCAGGTATAGGAATGTATTATTCCATTAGTAAAAAAGGTAATAATATTAATTGGGAGGGGTGGATTCTAAGTAGGCTTAAACGGGTTCTTATCCCATATCTCATTTTAGAGTCCCCCTTTTGGATTTGGTACTCTTTACATGATGGCACTGGGATTAAGGGTTTCTTTTATTATATTTCTTTTTGTTCATATTGGACAGAACATGTTGGTTTATGGTTTTTAGCATTGCTTATTCCTTTATACATTATTACTCCTTTACTCTATAAACTTCTCAGTTCTTCGTATAAATATTTAAATTTAGGAATTTTACTTGTTATTGTTATGGTAATTTCTGTTTACCCAGTAGGAGATAATACTATAATAAATACAATACAAAGTTGTTTGTTTCGTACTCCATGTTATCTTATAGGCTTATGTATCGGCAGTGAAGTAAAAGAATCAAAAAGATCATGCCTTATTTATTTAATTCCGATAATTCTGTACATAATATTACAAACCTTTGATAGCTTCTCGGCTGTATATAAAGGTTGGATTTGGGCTTTATTGATAGCAGTTCTTTTTGCTCAACTATTTTCTTATATGTCTCGTAGCCGTCTTTATAATGTTATAACTTTACTTAATATTGGGAAGTACACATTGGAGTTGTATATTGGACTAGATATCTCCAAAAATATTCTCATTCAATTTATGGGTTTAGGCACATCTTATTGGCTCCTATCAATTTGTGGCAGTATAGTATTCGCATTTCTATATAATGTAGTATTCTTAAAAATATTCAGCAAAGGTTTGAAATGGAGTTGACGATTATATACATCATAATAGTATTATTATTAGCTTTTACATCTAATAACAAAGGTGTCAACATTTTATTAGTGTTAACCCTTTATCTTTTGCTGGCATTTGAGCATTCAGATCAAGATTATTTAGCCTATGTTAATTCTTATGATGCTGTAGGCTCTGGCAATATTTTTGAATTGTGGGGATACGAACCCTCCTTTTTCTTATTTTGCATGTTAGGTAATAAATATGGTTTATCATTTGATGCAGCAAGGGCAATTATTTGCTTATTTGAAGTTTTTGCTATATGGTCAACCATTAAAGTATTTACAAATAAAATTGCATGTGTTATAGCTCTCTTCTTGATTTTTCCAGCAACAGCTGATGCTGAACTATTTCGATGGCTGGCAGGAATGTGTGTGGTTATCTTTGCGTTGCCTTATTTGATTAGAGGAGAGTCGAAGTGGGATTATCTAATGTATTCTAGTTTGGTAGTAATAGCGACTACTCTCCATACATCATGTTTGTTTTTTTTACTTTATAATCTTCTTTGTATAAAAGATAGAAAGATTCTATCTACTGTTGTTTTAATTGCATTTATAGTACTTTTTGTAACAGCTCAAACAAGATTGTTATACAAAATTATCGCTTTCCTTCCTATTCCAGATACTCTTAATGATAAGTTTCAACAGACAGGTGAGTCAAATATATTTGGTTTGATTGGTTTGACTATTAGATGTTTTTTTGTATTGAGCTTAGGGTACTTTATCTATATAAAATCTTATTTTATTGCAAAAAAGAGTATAAAGTCTTTTGGATACTTCTCTTTCAATAGATTTAAGTATCCACAATATGAAATGTCAGTTTTGTTGTTTAATAAGTTGTTTAGTATAAATGTTATTTCGCTTTTGCTTATAGTTATTGCTATATATACACCCCAAGTTCAACGTTTATTTCATGTATTGTTGTTTATAAATTATGTGGCAGCGGTAAGTTTGTATAAAGAGAGTAAAAACAAGTCGGTACTGACTGTCGCTTTCTTGTGTTGTATAATGACATTGCTGTTGCATCTAATTAATGGCGAGCAAAATGTAGCGATTTTGCTTAGCCATTTTAAGGAGGGTTTTTTAGTAAATTTGATATCCTGTATCAACAATTGGTAATATAGGAAATGACAAGAGTAATAACATACGGCACATACGACCTTCTGCACGAGGGTCATATTAACATTCTTCGTCGAGCAAAAGAACTTGGCGACTACCTTATTGTTGGTGTCACCAGCGACAGCTTCGACAGAGGTAGAGGGAAACTCAATGTGCGCAATAACGTTTTGGAGCGCGTTGAGGCAGTCAAGGCGACAGGCTATGCTGATGAGGTAATTATTGAAGATTATCTTGGTCAGAAGATTGATGATATCCAGCGATATGATATTGATATATTCGCCATTGGATCCGATTGGAAAGGTAAGTTCGACTATCTCAACGAATATTGCAAGGTTGTTTATCTTCCTCGTACCGAAGGCATCTCTTCTACTATGCTTCGAGAGCAGACAGAAGAGGTGTACCGCATTGGTATTGTTGGCTCAGGAAGAATAGCTAAACGTTTTGTTCCTGAAAGTAAGGTGGTCAATAGCGCAAATGTGACAGCTGTTTTCGACCCCAACAAGGAAAATGCTGTTGCTTTTGGAAAATTGTTTGGTGTAAAGCCATTTTCGGATAGTTTTGAGGATTTCCTTGAGGAAGTGGATGCTGTTTATGTGGCATCGCCCCATCTTACCCACTATGATTACACCAAAAAGTCTCTTTATGCTGGCAAACACGTGCTCTGTGAGATACCTTTTATGCTCAATTCAGAACAGGCCCGCGAGCTTTATGATTATGCCGAGGCTCACGACATTGTCCTCTTGGAGGCCAGCAAGACTGCCTTCAGTCCGTCGTTCAATCATCTTGTGACGTTGGTAAAGAGTGGAGTGATTGGTGATGTGGTAGATGTAAAGACATCACTCTCAAAGATGGTTGACGCTCCCACTCGTGAACTCGATGCTTCTCTGGCAGGTGGAGCGATGAACGAGCATGCCCCGCTTAACATGATGGCTATCGTGAAGCTGTTAGGAAAGAACTATACCAAGGTGGACTTCTACTCAAAAGTAGAGAATGGAGTTGATATATATACAAAGGCAAACATCTGCTATCCACACGCAACTGCTTCAATGACTTTGGGGATTGGAGTGAAGACTGAGGGTAATATGATTATCTCTGGCACGAAGGGTTATGTATATGTTCCTGCTCCATGGTGGCTAACTGACTTCTTTGAGATTCGATATGAAGACCAGACAAAGAACAAGAAGTATTTCTACAGTTATGATGGTGAAGGACTCCGCTATGAGATACAGGAGTTTATGTCAATGATTGTGAATCATCGCAAGAGTTCATACAAACTCCGTCGGAGAGAGAGTATTGCTATAGCTGAGGTAATAGAGAAATTCAATAAGAAAGATAATTTTAATGAAATATGAGAAAAGCATTAATTGTTGGAGGTGCAAATGGCATTGGCTTGTCGATTGCAACCCAATTGTCAAATCGTGAAGATTGCGAAAGGGGCTATATTGTTGATAAAGTCCTTATTGCAGAGCAATATTTGAATCAAAAATTTGAGAGCATACAGTTTGACCTTATTACTGAAGATTACTCAATATTTGATAGCTTTAAAGATGTAGATACCCTTATGATAACAGCCGGATTTGGAAAGCCGAGCCTCTTCAAGGATATTGCTGAGCAGCACATAACAAGTTCTTTTAGCGTGAATGCTGTGGCTCCAATAAGAATCATCCATCATTTCATGGACAAGCTCGTAGGAAAAGAGGATTTTCGTTGTGGCGTAATGGTAAGCATTGCTGGCTTTATGTCTTCACCTTTCTTTGCCGTTTATGGTGCGACAAAGGCTGCACTCAAGATTTTTATTGAGAGTCTGAATGTCGAGCTTGAGAAGGGCGGAAGCACTAATCGCATACTAAATGTTTCCCCTGGTTCTATCAAGGGCACGAGTTTCAATAATGGGAAGACAGACCTTTCTGTTACAGAAGCATTGGCAAACGAGATTATTGAACATCTCGAAGCAAAGGATGATTTATTCATCCCTCAGTATGAGGAAATCTTCAAGCAAGTGCTCGCACGCTATAAAGCTGACTTTAGAGAAGAGGGAAGACACAGTTATGAATATAAATTGAATCGTATGAAATCAGAACGATTACCCCTCCCACACCCCAACTGCATAAGTGAAATAGAAATTTTTTACTTCTACCATATTGTCTTACAATTAAAGAGCGAATCGTTTGCAGAAAGGAGAGCCGCATGAAATACGCAGTTGTAACAGGCGGCACTTCTGGAATGGGGTTAGGTGTTGCCAAGATGTTAGTTAGCAAGGGATATTATGTTTTTGCAACATACATTGGTCCAGATTTCACAGAACATGTTGCGAACTTCAAAGCTATCAAAACCGATCAGACGAATCGTGAGGAAGTGTATAGGTTCATCAATTATGTGAAAAGCAAGACAGATCATTTGGATTGTTTGCATTGCAATGCAGGTATGAGCATACGTAAGTCATTTACTGAATATACCGATAAGGATTGGGATATGATGATGGAAGTAACTGTCAATTCGCATTATATTATGTGTCGAGAGTTCTTCCCTATCATTCCTGATGGCAGTCGTATCCTTTTCACTGGTTCGCAGATGGGCGTACAGCCCCATGCAACGGTCTTGGCTTATGGTGTCATCAAATCGACTGTTCATGCCCTTTGTAAGAATCTTGTGAAGGAGTTTGAGGGAACAGGAACAACGGTAAATACCATTGTCCCTGGGTTTGTGGAGACACCATGGCAGAAAGAAAAACCGGAAGAGATTAAACAAAACATATATAAGAAGACAGCTATTCATCGTTTTGCTACTATTGATGAGATTGTTGATGCATTCAGATTTTGCATAGACAATCCTTTTATAAATGGCAGTTTGATAGAGGTGAATGGTGGCTACAACTTTAAATAGTAAAGAGATAAAATGATAAAGGTTATAAAGGAATTGACATTTGAAGAACTGCATCATCATTTGCTTGAAATAGCAAAAGCATTTGATGCAGTCTGTAGAAAAAACAATATTCCATATTATATGTTAGGAGGAACCATGTTGGGGGCTATTCGTCATAAAGGTTTCATACCTTGGGATGATGATATGGATTTTGGGGTGCCGAGAAAATATTTTGATACTCTTGTTGAAATATTTGAACGGGATTTGCCTTCTAAATATAAATGCCGTACAATTTATAATTCAAGGAACATAACACTACCATTTTATAAAATAGAAGATACAACAACCAAGTGTCAAAATAATCAGTATTACGGCAAAATACAAGATTTCTTTGGATTAAATATCGATATATTCCCTCTCGACAGCTGTGATCCTCACAATCACGATGTTAAGAACCTGTTGTGGCTTGTTGATAAATATGCGAGAATATATACACGTGCAGCTAATGATAGTAAGAAAAAAGAGTTTATTAAGAGAATAATTAGATTCTTTATACCTTTTTCTAAAAAAACGATATATAATTATATTGAGAGAAAAGCTCACGCACTTTCACCAGGTAATTATTTAGGGAATCTTTATGGACGTTGGAAAGAAAAAGAAATTATACCAACGGAATGGTATGGAAACAATTCATATTATTCGTTTGAGGATTCATATTTCCAAGGTTTTGTAGAGTATGACAAATATTTAACACGACTTTATGAATCATATATGGAGTTACCACCAGAGGAAAAACGTACAACTCATTCAGGTAAAGTAGTAAAGATTGAAAGGCAAGAGAAATGAAAAGAATTACTTGCTTTACCTCGAACCTAACAGGAGGGGGAGCTGAGCACCAGTTGACAATTCTCTCAAACCTTTTGGCAGAAAAGGGTTATGATGTTACTATTGTAACATACAACAACATTCCAGACCATTATGTCCTAGATAAAAGAATAAAGAGAATTCTTCTCAATGTTGATGGGAAGAACAATATCATTAAGCAATTGATTATCTCAAAATTCTTTTTTACACATAAGACTGATTGTATCATCAGTTATAGGTCTGTGCCAAATTTCATATTGTTGCTCCCCCTTTTTATAACAAGAAAGCCTAAGATTATTGTGAGTGAAAGAAATACGACGATAGTTCCTAGCTTTCGCGAGATAATCAATTACAACATACTATACAACAGGGCTGACCATGTTGTCCCAAATAGTCACACACAGGCAAAATATCTTAAAGGACTAAATAAAAAATGGAAAGACCGTATAACAACAATCACAAACTATACAGACGTAGAAGAGTATTCGGTAAAGCCTGTTCCTAAAAGCACTGAAGTTATCAAAATAGGTGTATTTGCACGACTTTTTCCTCAAAAGAACTACGAGAGATTCTGTTTTATGCTCTCAAAATTAAAGACTTTTTCAGATAGGCAATTTTGCGTATATTGGTATGGTGATAAGAAAGAGGGAGAATTCATAAAAGGCTCTATTCACATACATCAATTGATTGAAGAGTATCATATTGCAGATGTGTTTAAAGTAAAGGAAGCTGTGAGTAACGTCGCTGATTATATGAATCAGTTCCATGCAATGTGCTTACCATCTTTATACGAAGGATTTTCAAATTCCATTTCAGAATATATATGTTGTGGAAAGGCTGTTTTGTGTAGTGATGTGAGTGACAATCACATAATGGTACATGATGGGGTTAATGGTTTCCTGTTTGCCCCAACAGATGTAAATTCCATGTGTGACGCTTTTTGTAAATTCTTTCAGCTAACACAAAAACAAATTATTGAAATGGGTGTAAATAGCAGACAAATTGCTGAAACATTATTTGATAAAGATAATTTTATTAACTCATATGTTAGACTTATAGAAGACTGATTATGAAGATACTACAGGTCATAACTTCCCTTCAAATAGGTGGAGCGGAGAAACTTATTTCTGAAATATCTCCATTGCTGCGAGACAAGGGGCATGAAGTGGATGTGCTGGCTTTCGATGGAGTGGAAACACATTTCAAGAGATCTCTCGAAGAGGCTGGCATTAAGGTCTATAGCTTTAGTAAAAACTGTAATGTCTATAATCCCCTTTTCATTCTCAAGTTGGTAAAGATGATGAGAAACTATGATATAGTACATACACATAACACTGCTCCGCAGCTATTTGCTGCTATAGGCAGTGTGGTATGCTCGGTGGTGCTCGTCACCACCGAGCATACCACTTCCAATCGCAGACGCGATTGGAAGTGGTATACTCCTATCGACAGATGGATGTATAAACGATATAACAAAGTGATTTGTATATCCAATCAAGCAGAGGAAAACCTTAAGGCATTTCATCCTTCGTTGAAAAACGTATGTACTATTTACAATGGCGTAGATGTACAAAAATTCCATGACGCAAAGCCTCTTGAGTGCATACGAAGTGAGAAAACGACTGTTGTGATGGTGGCTGGATTTAGGTATCAAAAGGATCAAGACACGCTTATTAAATCATTTAGTCATCTTGACGAAAATAGATTTGAATTATGGCTTGTCGGAGATGGAGAACGTCGTCCAGAGTTAGAGTATTTGATTAAAGAACTCAATCTTGAATCAACTGTTAAGCTTATGGGAATAAGAGCTGACATACCTGAAGTCTTACAGTCGGCAGATATAGTAGTGATGTCTTCACATTTTGAAGGTCTTTCTCTGTCAAACGTGGAAGGGATGTCTGTCGGCAAGCCATTCATCGCAAGTGATGTTGACGGTTTAAGGGAGGTCGTAAGCGGATATGGACAACTTTTCTCACATGAAGATGACAAAGAACTCGCTTCTATTATCAAAAGGCTTGCAGAAGATAAGGATTTTTATAAACAGGTAGCAGATAAATGTTGGGAACGCGCTCAGATGTATGACATAAAGAAGATGGTTGATTCTTATAGCGACTTATTTGTCAGTCTGAAAGGGATTTAACATGCTCTCTGCCCGCACAAGTGAAGCCTTGATGGCTAATGGAGCGATACTATCGGGCGGCACGAAAGATACAATGTAAGCGCTCATTGCATGGCTCTTGCCCCTATTTTCTTTAATCCTTTACTTTTGCTTCATCATGTTACAAAGCTAATTTTATGAACATGAGTGAATTTTACAGTGATTTTCTGCTCCGTTATCAAACGGATGGTGTTCCACGGAAAATTTCTATCAATACTTATTGCATTTCTGGAGGGTGTTGAGTATCGCAACTTTATCAAATGGAAGAATTGTGTAAACTTGATTCTTCTTTGCGTACTCTTCTTCTGAGTGAAGACCGTTTTCTTTTCTGTGATGAGACTACTGAGCAAGTAAAGGTTGTGAATCGCTCCATAGGTAAGATGGAATACCGCAAGAAATACATTTGGGGTATTAAGAATCCCGATATTAAGGTTGCCTATTAGCTTTATGACAACGGTAGCCGTAGTGGTAAAGTGGCCGAACGCTTCTTTAATGGCTTTACGGGCAGTGTTACCACAGACGGCTATAATGTTTATAAACTTTTTGAGCGCAAGGACTCCTCCATAACCCGTTATGCCTGTATGACGCATGTGCGTCGTAAGTTTGTTGAAGTTTTGCAGAATGACGATCGTTTCAGTGAAATAGTGAATTTAATATCTGAACTCTATTGGGTGAATCGGATTACCAGATTCGTTTCTTATCAGAAGAGGAGCGATGACAGCGTTCGATTCCGGTACTTGGCGAGATTTGGCAACGAATTAAACCTATATTTGATGAGACTCGCAATCATGCCTCAACTTTGTTTCTGAAAGCGGTTCGTTATGCTATTAACGAATGGGAAGTTGTATGCTGCTATGTGCACAACGGCAGGGCTGAGATTGATAATAATGAGGCAGAGCGTATGATGAAGCCTATCTGCTTGGGACGGAAGAACTATTTGTTTTGCGGCTCGGAGAAGGCTGCTAAGAATACCTCTTTAATTTACTCTTTGATAGAGACCTGCAAGATGAATAGGCTTCGTCCTGTTAAATATCTTACGAATGTTTTAAGGAAACTCATCGGTAGCGAAACGGATTATACGTCACTTTTACCTGTAAATATTACAAAATAACTAAAAGTTTAATCAATAAAATAGCTCAATGTGTGCTGTAATACCTCTTAGGGCATTATAACCGTACAGTGAGTGCTTACATTTGTTATGAAAATTATGCATGTGATTACGCGTTCTGATTTAGGAGGTGCGCAAAGTGTATTGATCAATATTGTTAATTCATTGTGTAGGGAAAATGAGGTTATTGTCATAGCCGGAGAAGGAGATGGAAAGATGTGGGAGCTGTTGGATAAGCGTATAAGACGTATAAATGTACCAGCTTTGAAAAGGAATATTTCTATAATAAACGATATTAAAGTATTATTCAGCTTCCTGTCTATATATAGAAGATATGAACCGGATGTAATTCATTTACACTCTTCTAAAGTAGGATTGTTGGGGAGGTTAGCCTTTCCCAAAGGAAAAGTTATTTATACTGTGCATGGTTTTGATTCCATAAGATTAGCTTATAGACCTTTTTTGTTCTTGGAACGAATGTTGCAATATCGTTGTAAAGCAATTATTGGAGTTTGTGAATATGATATGGATAATCTCATAAAAGAGAAGATCACGAATAATGTTGGATATGTTTATAATGGTATAATATCTAAAAATGTTATGGTAGATTTATCCTTGCCGGTGGAATGCTTGAATTATACTAAAAAAGTTTTATGTATAGCCCGAATGTCTAAGCCCAAAAGATTTGATATATTTCTTGAGATGGCAACTTTACTTCCACAATATGCATTCATCTGGATAGGCAATCAAGAAAAAATGATGAACTTACCTAATAATGTCTTTTGTTTGGGAAATATTGCTAATGCGGGTATCTATAACACACAGGTGGACTTGTTTGTATTACCGTCTGATTATGAGGGGCTCCCGATCGTAATAATTGAGGCTATGAGTTGTGGGAAGCCAATTGTTTCTTCTAATGTCGGTGGAATCAGTGAGATAGTATATAATGGTGAAAATGGTTATGTCGTGAATAATAATTCTATTGATTTTGCTAAGAAAATAGAATATATACTACAAGATGATATCATCTATAGTCGTTTCTCTACAAGATCATTGGCTATATTTAATGAAAAACTGACGGTGGACAAAATGATTGGAGAGTATAAAAAAATATATAATCGATAATAGATAGATTATTTTTATGACACTTCTATTTACAGGCGCATCCGGATTTCTTGGTAGTAATATTATTCAACTTTTGAATGGGGCATATAATATTATATCTGTTGGGCTTTCTCCTCAGGATACTTATTTAGTTGATATAGCTACAGATATTCCTACTTTTACTGATGCATTTGATGTCGTTTTTCACGCTGCAGGTAAAGCGCATTCCGTGCCTAAGACGGAAGCAGAGAAGCGACTTTTTTTTGATGTGAACCTTCAAGGTACTAAGAATTTGTGTACTGCTTTAGAGCGAAGTGGTATTCCTAAAGCGTTTATTTTTATTAGTACGGTTGCTGTTTATGGTTGTGATTCGGGTGAGAATATCACGGAAGAGCATCCTTTAAATGGAACTACTCCTTATGCTTTGAGTAAGATTAAGGCTGAGAAATACCTGCAGGGATGGTGTGCTATGCATAATGTAAAGTTAAGTATACTTCGTCCTTCATTGATTGCCGGACCTAATCCTCCGGGAAATTTAGGAGCGATGATTCGTGGGATTAGAAATGGTAAGTACTTAAGTATTGCCGGGGGAAAAGCCCGGAAAAGTGTTCTGATGGTTCAGGATATTGCAAATCTTCTTCCTATGTTAATAGAAAAGGGTGGAATATATAATGTTTGTGACAGTTACCAGCCGAGTTTTCGTGAACTGGAGATGGTGATATACAAACAATTGAATAAGAAGTTACCTTTGTCTATTCCTTATTGGTTTGCTAAGAGTATGGCCATTTTTGGTGATTGTTTCGGGGAAAAGGCTCCAATAAACAGTTTAAAACTTCGTAAGATCACGCACTCTTTGACTTTTAGTAATGAAAAGGCAATGCGGGAGCTTGGATGGAAGCCTATGAATGTTCTGAAAAATTTTCGGATAGAATAAGGAGGTGTTCTAAATGGAAATTTTTCTTTGGATTATAGGAATCTTAATAGGAATTCTTTTTTTTGCCTTTTTAGGACTTCAACTTTGGTTTTATTTCATTAAAAAGAACGAATAGTTTATGTACTATCTGATAATCTTAGTTCTGCTATTTCTGGCAGAACTTTTTTATTTTCATATTGCCGATAAATATAATATTATTGACAAACCGAATGAACGAAGTTCGCATACCAGGATTACACTGCGGGGTGGAGGAATCATCTTCTATTTGGGTGCATTGGTTTATTTTCTGACAAGTCAGTTTGAGTACCCTTGGTTTATGTTGGCTCTCACTCTGGTGACGGTGATTAGCTTTGTAGATGATATCCGCTCCATATCACAAGGACTTCGTCTTGTTTTTCATTTTACGGCGATGGGCTTGATGTTCTATCAGTGGGAGTTGTTTACTCTTCCCTGGTGGACTGTAGTTGTGGCTTTGATCGCATGTACAGGGATTATCAATGCCTATAATTTTATGGATGGAATTAATGGAATCACGGGGGGATATTCGCTGGTTGTACTTGGATCTTTGGCGTTTATCAATCATTGGGTTGTTTCGTTCGTTGAACCGGGTTTGATTTATACCATGCTGTGTGCGGTGCTGGTCTTTAATTTCTTTAATTTCCGTAAGAGGGCAAAATGCTTTGCCGGTGATGTGGGGTCAGTCAGTATTGCTTTTATTATTCTGTTTTTAATCGGTAAGCTTATAATCGATACGGAAGATTTTAGTTGGATTGTGCTTCTGGCAGTATATGGAGCAGACAGTGTGCTGACTATTGTCCATCGATTGATGTTGCATGAAAATATTGGTCTGCCCCACCGGAAACATTTGTATCAGATAATGGCTAACGAACTGAAGATACCTCATGTCGCGGTGTCATTGACCTATATGGTGGTGCAGGGCGTAGTTGTGGCGGGATACCTGGTATTACGGGAGTACGGATATGTATATTTGGCAGGAAGCATATTGCTGTTGAGTATATTATATCTGTTGTTCATGAAGAGATTCTTTCATCTGCACCAGTTTTGAGTTAGTCGGTGGTGGGAAATAAAAAGAAAGGCGACTTGATTGCAAGCCGCCTTTCTTTTTATTTAATCTCAAATTCTTCCTTCATATCAATCTCTTCTCCATGTGAATCGTAGAATACGTATTCAAGAAAAGCGAGTTTCTGACTCGGAATAATTTTAATACCAAATCCGTATTTCATCTGCCATTTGCGTTTCAGCGACATAAGTCCCTGATTCAAATAAGCAGCCACATACGGGTGGATGTGCAGTGAGAATTTCTTTATCTTCAGTTTATTGACCAGATAATCAATTTTACTCTCCAGTGTGTCCGTAAAGAGGATGGACGATTTGATGGTGCCTTTACCAAAGCAAGTCGGACAGGTTTCTGTAGTGTTCACGTCCATGGCCGGGCGAACCCGTTGGCGTGTAATTTGCATCAGTCCGAATTTGCTTAAGGGCAGAATGTTGTGACGCGCCCTGTCTTTTTGCATATTGGCACACATACGTTCGTAAAGCTTCTGACGATTTTCGGCTTCATTCATGTCGATGAAATCCACCACAATGATACCACCCATATCCCTTAGTCTTAACTGGCGTGCCAACTCATCGGCAGCTCCCAGGTTAACTTCGAGTGCATTACCTTCCTGTCCGTTGGCATTCTTGGTGCGGTTACCGCTGTTCACGTCTACTACGTGAAGCGCCTCAGTGTGCTCAATAATCAGGTAGGCACCACTCTTGTAGGATACTGTTTTACCAAAAGACGATTTAATCTGTTTGGTGATACCAAAATTGTCATAAATGGGAAGCTGACCTTTGTATAATTTGACAATGCCTGCCCGTTCGGGGGCAATCAGTGTCACATAATCCCTGATTTCGTTGAATACCGCTTCGTTGTTGACGTAGATATTTTCGAACGAGGGATTGAAAAGGTCGCGTAACAAGGCTACGGCACGGCTGGTTTCCTCATAAATCAGTGTAGGAAACTTTGTAGCCTTTTGTACCTTGGTGATACTTTCTTCCCAGTGCTTCAGCAATACTTTAAGCTCTCCGTCGAGTTCGGCAACACGTTTGCCTTCTGCCACTGTGCGTACGATCACTCCGAAGTTTTTCGGTTTGATGCTCATCAGTAACTGTTTCAGGCGCGCACGTTCTTCGCTCGATTTAATTTTTTGAGAAACGGAAACCTTATCATTAAAAGGAATCAGTACCAGATATCTTCCTGCAAACGAGATTTCGGAAGTCAGGCGTGGTCCCTTGGTAGAGATAGGTTCCTTTACGATTTGCACCACTACTTCTTGTCCTACCTTTAATGTATTGGCTACAGTGCCATCCTTGTCAAGGTCGGGAAGCAGGGTTGCTTTCGAAATGGGATTAAGCTTTTTTTTGTCGCTTAAAGTCTGCTTTACGTACTTTTCGAGTGAGTTAAATTGAGGACCCAGGTCTAAATAATGAAGGAAAGCATCTTTCTCATAACCGACATCCACGAAGCAAGCATTCAGTCCGGGCATCAATTTCTTGACACGGCCTAAATACATATTGCCCACCGAAAAAGAAATATTTCTTCCTTCGCTTTGAAGTTCCACCAGACTCTTGTCCTCAAGTAGGGCGATGGATACTTCTTTGGGCTGTACGTCTACTACTAGTTCGCTTGTCACCTCTATTTCCTATATTATTTAATTTTGTAAAAAATGAACGAATAACTCAATGGGTTTGTTCATTCAATCGGGCATTTAAACAAAGAACAAACTCGAAAGACATAGCTTCACAAGTTTGTTCTTTATTTCTGTCCAGATTCAGACTAAAAATTACTTTTTGCTTTTATGTCTGTTCTTTCTTAGTCTTTTTTTACGCTTGTGCGTAGACATTTTATGTCTTTTTTTCTTCTTTCCGCTTGGCATAGCTTCAAAATTTTATGGGTTAATACTCTTGTTTATTATTTCTTTACCGAAAGGGTGAATGTCTTAGCTGGTTTGAACGCCGGAATGTTGTGTTCCGGAATGATGATAGTCGTATTCTTAGAAATATTACGAGCGGTTTTTTGAGCTCTTTTCTTTACGACGAAGCTACCAAATCCACGGAGGTAAACATTCTCGTCCTTAGACAAAGAATCTTTCACTGCATCCATAAATGCCTCAACTGTTGTAAGTACTGTTACTTTGTCAACACCGGTGTTCTTTGCAATTTCGTTTACAATATCTGCTTTAGTCATTTTTCCTTAAAAAAAATATTATTACTATGTTCTTTCTAATTTTTTGGACTGCAAATATATAGCTTTTTAGTCTCCCAAAAAAATATATCCCGAACAATTTTCTAAAAAAGTCGCTTCATTAAGCTTTCTTAGTTCGTAATTAAACGAAAATGACTACTTTTGTGCAAGGATAAAGTTAACAAAAAGTAGAATCCGTCCAAAAAGCATGAACCGGAATTTCAGCAATGCAATAGAGAATTGGTACAAGGAATATAAACGTGAACTTCCCTGGAGGGATTCGGCAGATCCGTATGTAATATGGATATCGGAAATCATTCTTCAGCAAACGCGTGTGGTGCAGGGGTACGATTATTTCGTCCGCTTTATGAAACGTTTTCCCGATGTTGCCACTTTGGCCGAGGCGGATGAAGACGAAGTGATGAAGTATTGGCAGGGACTGGGCTATTATTCGCGTGCCCGTAATTTGCATGCTGCTGCCAAGAGCATGAATGGGGTGTTTCCGAAAACTTATCCTGAGGTGCGCGCCCTCAAAGGGGTAGGGGAGTATACAGCCGCTGCCATTTGTTCTTTTGCGTATAACATGCCTTATGCGGTGGTCGATGGAAATGTATATCGAGTACTGTCGCGTTATCTGGGCATCGATACTCCGATTGATTCTACAGAAGGGAAAAAATTGTTTGCGGCTGTGGCGGATGAATTGCTGGATAGAAAGAACCCCGCATTATACAATCAGGCTATTATGGACTTCGGAGCGATCCAATGTTCTCCTCAAACTCCCAACTGCATGTTTTGTCCATTGGCTGACAGTTGTGCGGCGCTGGCAAAGGGGACAGTGGTGGAGCTTCCGGTCAAGCAGCACAAAATAAAAACGACCAATCGTTATTTCAATTATATATATGTACGCATGGGCGTGCATACTTTCATAAATAAAAGGACGGGAAATGATATCTGGAGAAATCTGTTCGAGCTTCCGTTGATTGAAACTCCGGTTGCTGTTTCGGAGGAGGAATTTTTGGCACTGCCCGAGTTCAAGGCATTGTTTGCCCCCAAGGAACTTCCGGTAGTCCGTTCGGTTTGCCGGGACGTGAAACACGTGCTTTCCCACCGGGTGATTTATGCCAATTTTTATATAGTAGATCTTCCGGAAGATAGTCATTCGTTTGCTGCTTATCAAAAAATAAAGGCTGAAGAGCTGGAACAATATGCCGTCTCAAAACTGGTGCATGCCTTTATAGAGAAATACATCGATTGAAATAGAAACTGAATATATTTTGTTGAATTATAAATATCTAAAATTATGAAACGACCTTACTTACTATTAGCCTGTCTTTCTCCCGTAGCTTGCCTGATGGCCGCAAGTGGACAAAAAGGAGGAAAAAACAAACAGAAGGTGAATGACCGACAACTGCCGAATGTGGTGTTTATCTATGCAGATGATTTGGGATATGGCGATCTGGAATGTTATGGAGCTAAAAATGTACAAACTCCTAATGTTAACCGTTTGGCATCCGAAGGTATTCGCTTTACTAATGCGCATGCTACTGCGGCTACCAGTACTCCTTCACGTTACTCCATGCTTACGGGAGAATATGCCTGGCGTCGTCCGGGAACGGATGTAGCAGCCGGAAATGCCGGAATGATTATCCGTCCGGAAGATTACACGATGGCCGATATGTTTAAAAATTCCGGTTATGTGACTGCTGCTCTCGGTAAATGGCATTTGGGACTGGGGGATAAAAGCGGAGAGCAAGACTGGAATGCTCCACTTCCCGCTGCATTGGGGGATTTGGGATTTGACTATTCATACATTATGGCTGCTACTGCCGACCGTGTGCCCTGTGTATTTATTGAAAACGGAAAAGTGGCAAACTATGACCCGAGTGCCCCTATCGAAGTCAGCTACCGCAAACCTTTTGAAGGAGAACCTTTAGGGAAAGATCATCCGGAGCTGTTGTATAACCAGAAACACAGTCATGGACATGATATGGCTATCGTAAACGGAATCGGCCGCATCGGTTATATGAAAGGGGGAGGCAAGGCTTTATGGAAAGATGAAAATATTGCCGACTCGATCACTACACATGCCATCAACTTTATTCGCGAACATAAGGATGAACCGTTTTTTATGTATTTTGCAACGAATGATGTGCACGTTCCACGCTTTCCACACGAGCGTTTCCGTGGTAAGAATCCGATGGGGTTGCGCGGAGATGCCATTGTACAGTTCGACTGGAGTGTAGGGCAAATCCTGGAAACACTTGACAAGCTGGGGCTTTCTGAAAACACATTGATTATTCTTTCCAGTGATAACGGTCCTGTTGTGGATGATGGTTATCAGGATCGTGCAGAGGAGTTGCTCAACGGGCACAGTCCGGCAGGTCCGCTGCGTGGCAACAAATATAGTGCTTTCGAAGGTGGAACCCGTATTCCCGCCATTGTGCGCTGGCCTAAGAAAATTACTCAGCCGCAGGTGTCGGATGTATTGGTTTCACAAATCGACTGGCTGGCCTCTTTAGCTTCCCTGGTTGATGCAAGGGTTCCCAAAGGAGCGGCTCCCGATAGTTTTGACCGTCTGGGCAACTGGCTGGGAACGGATTCTACCGACCGTCCTTGGGTGATTGAGCAAGCCTCTAACCACACACTGTCAGTACGTACCAAGGACTGGAAATACATTGAACCTAACGACGGCCCTCACATGATAACCTGGGGACCTAAAATAGAAACGGGTAATCTGAGCATTCCGCAATTGTATGACATGACTAAAGATTATGAACAGGAGAATCTTGCAGAGAAGAATCCAGCCAAGCTTTTTGAATTGCAAACCATTTTGAGAAAAGTGCGCAATAAAACTTATAGAGCTTTATAAAAGTTGTAACAATTCTTGCATTCTATTGTTATTCTATTTAATTTTGGCAACGAAATTCGGTATTTAGAAACATAAAATTCTGAGAATATGTCAGTAAATAAAGTGATATTGATAGGAAATGTCGGAAAAGACCCTGAAGTGAGATATTTGGATACAGGTATTGCTGTAGCCAGTTTTCCTTTGGCTACGACCGACCGCGCATATACTTTGTCGAATGGTACACAAGTGCCCGAACGGACCGAATGGCACAATCTTGTCCTTTGGCGCGGACTGGCAGAAACTGCCGAAAAGTATGTACATAAAGGTGATAAGCTCTATGTGGAGGGGAAAATAAGAACCCGTTCTTATGATGACCAGAATGGGGCTAAACGCTATGTTACCGAGATTTTTGTGGATAATATGGAAATGCTCACTCCGAAAGGTACCGGTTCGGGATCGTATGCTCCGGCACAGCAGCAGACTGCTGCTCCCGTGAGACCTCAATCGCAACAACCGCAGCAACCGGTGTCTTCGCAAGATAATTCGGCGGATGACCTGCCGTTTTAATGGTTAATGGCTACAAGTTAAGAGTTAGAATTGCCATCCGGCATCTAACCTTAACTTGTAGTGATAACTTTTAGCTGACAACTTGTGGCACATGATTTGCATGTAGCTACTTATTATTAACTTAAAACCAATATTTTGGACCCAGACGCTTATTTATGCCAATTGGCAGAAATTTTTAACGGAATATCCGTAAACACACCTTCATTATCGGCAATAATAGCCATTATTCTGGCAGGTTTGCTCCTGCTCGCCTCGGGCTTTGCTTCGGCATCCGAAATCGCTTTCTTCTCACTTTCGCCTTCCGATCTGAATGATATAGAAGAAGGCAATCATCCTTCTGATGGGAAAATCAGCAATCTGCTCGCAGACTCCGAACGTTTGTTGGCAACCATTCTTATCACAAACAACTTTGTGAATGTTACCATTATCATGCTCTGTAACTTCTTCTTCATGAATGTCTTTGTCTTTCATTCGCCTCTTGCAGAGTTTTTGATACTGACTGTTATCCTGACTTTCCTCTTGTTGCTTTTCGGAGAGATTATGCCTAAGATCTATTCGGCCCAGAAGACATTGGCTTTCTGCCGTTTCTCCGCTCCGGTCATCTATGTGTTGCGTAAAGTATTTGCTCCTATCTCTGCTGTGTTAGTACATTCTACGGCTTTCTTGAATAAACATTTTGCCAAAAAGAATCACAATATATCGGTTGACGAACTTTCTCATGCCCTTGAACTGACCGACAAGGCCGAACTTACGGAAGAAAATAATATACTGGAAGGCATCATTCGTTTTGGTGGCGAAACAGCCAAGGAGGTTATGACTTCCCGCCTCGACGTGGTCGATCTTGATATACGTACTCCTTTTAAAGATGTAATTCAATGTATTATCGACAATGCGTATTCCCGTATCCCCATCTATTCGGGCACACGTGATAATATCAAGGGGGTACTTTATATCAAGGATTTGTTGCCCCACCTTAATAAGGGTGACAATTTCCGTTGGCAGTCACTGATCCGTCCGGCGTATTTTGTGCCGGAAACTAAAATGATCGATGATCTTTTACGTGATTTTCAGGCAAATAAGATTCATATTGCCATTGTTGTGGATGAATTCGGGGGTACATCGGGAATTGTGACAATGGAGGATATCATTGAAGAGATCGTTGGGGAGATTCATGATGAATATGATGATGAAGAGCGTACCTATACGGTGATTAACGATCATACCTGGGTGTTTGAGGCTAAAACGCAGTTGACCGATTTTTATAAGATTACGAAGGTCGACGAAGATGATTTTGACAAAGTAGATGGAGATGCCGATACACTGGCCGGACTGTTGCTCGAGATAAAGGGAGAATTTCCGGCACTCCATGAGAAGGTTCTCTATCATCGATACGAATTTGAAGTGCTGGCTATGGATAGCCGGAGAATCCTGAAAGTGAAGTTTACCGTTAACGAGCCTTCCACAGAGGAAGAAGCTTCCTGATATCAGCTTTTGCCATGGCTTTGTTACGGGAATATAAAGAAATTGCTTATCAGTGGGGAATCTGGAAAACAGAAGAGTCCCCGGAAGAACTTTTGGTACTGTTGCCCGATCCGGAAAGATATGAGCAACAGTTGACGCGCTTTTCTTCACCTCATCGTAAATTGGAATGGCTTTCCGTACGTGTATTGCTATATCAGTTGCTGGGGGAGGAAAAGACAATTGAATATGCTCCCAGTGGCAAACCCCATTTGGCGGATTCTTCTTATTTCATCAGCATTTCTCACACTCGCGGCTATGTCGCAGTTATACTGAGTCCCGTGTCCGAAGTGGGAATCGATATCGAGCAATACGGGCAGCGGGTGCACAAGGTCGCTCATAAATATATGCGTCCGGACGAGTTGATTTCTGAATATCATGGAGAAGATACCTGGTCTTTACTTTTACATTGGTCAGCAAAAGAAGTGATGTTTAAGTGTATGGATACTTCAGAGGTCGATTTTAGGGAGCATCTTCGCATCATGCCGTTCCAGGTATGTGAACACGGGGAGTTTCCGGCGGAAGAATACCGTACGGAACATAAGAAGAAGTTCATGATCCGCTATTTGCTGCATCCGGACTTTGTGATGACGTGGCAAGTGACATCTGCGTATTCCGTGAATGAATGTGATATTATAAAGAAAATGCAATGATAAAGCGTATCCTATTATTGGCGATCGTTATTGGGGGTGGTATGACAACCGTTGCTCAAAACAGCATAGATACTTTGTTTGTGTCTGTCAGTCAACGTTTGTCCGGTCATCCCTCTGAACTCATCTATTTGCAGACCAGCAAAGATATATATGAAACGGGAGAAGATTTATGGTTTAAGGTCTATCAATTGGATGCCAAATCGTTCGCGCTGTCGGAACAAAGCGAAACGCTCTACTTGCAGATGCTTAATGATAAGGATAGTGTGGTTTGGGCCGAAAAGTATCCCATAGAGAAGGGGATTGCTGAGGGCCATGTATATATAGATACAAAATTATCGGAGGGCAATTATCGGTTGAGAACCTATACCCGCCACTCATATTATAATGATACGACCGGAATATCTCCGGAACGTAAAATCAGGATAGTCAGGAATATCGCTCTTGATTCTTTGCCGGAGCATCGAGAGAAGCCGGGTGAGTTCCGGTTCAATCTTTTTCCCGAAGGAGGAAATCTGGTTTCAGGTTTACCGTTCCGTTTGGCGTTTAAAGCGACGGGCAGCGGAGGATGTCCGGTCGATGTGGAAGGAACATTGTATCAGGATGAAATTCCTGTTTTGTCTTTTAAAAGTAGCCACGATGGGATGGGAGTCATACCTTTTACTCCTTCCTCCGGCAAAGAATACCGGATAGAGCTGGCGAACGGGTATAGTTATGCTTTACCTGAAATCTATCGGCAGGGGATGGGGCTCCGGTTATCCGGGCGGGACGGGAAACAGCTTGAATTCCTTATTTCCCAAACGGAAGGATTGTCCGATCAGGAGGTATATCTGGTGGGACAGATACGAGGAACCGTCTGCTGTGTGGCAAAAGGGTTGCTGAAAGATCGTTTGAAAATGAAGATACCTCTTTCGGAGTTTCCTTATCAGGGCATAGCGGAGTTTACCTTGTTCAATGCGGCTATGCAGCCTGTGGCGGAAAGGTTGGTATATGTGCATCCGGAAAAGAAGCTTCATATTGATATTGTAACGGAGAAAGAGAGCTATGTTCTTCGGGAAAAAGCTACATTGAAAGTAAAAGTGACAGATGATAATGGACAGCCTGTGAAAGCCGATTTGGGTATCAGTGTGTTTGACAAAGCATACAGCAATCCGGATGACCGGGTGAACATGCTGGCTTATTGTTATTTGTCATCACAGATACGTGGTGCTGTCTGCCGGCCGGCTTATTACTTTGACGAGAAGAATGCTGATCGTATGCAGGCAATGGATCTGTTGTTGCTGACTCAGGGATGGAGGCGATACGTCTGGGAACTTAACGGAGCGGTCCGTCATGGCGAGATGTTTTTGAGGGATGATGTAACGGGAATTCAGACCTTGGGCAGTAAGAAGAAAAGTAAAGGAACGGGAGGTGCTAAACAACTTATTCAGGTTTCGGGCGCCGAAGGAAATTCCACCTATCTGATGACGGATTCCTTGGGGCGTTTTACGGTCGATACTGATTTGATGAAGACACTTCGTGGCGGGTATGTGTATCTGAAACCCATGTTGTCGAAAGAGTTTAAACCTGAATTGGAGATTCAGGATTACTTCCCTGCCATCGATAGCATACGGAGAAAGAAGTCTTTTGACTGCTCGCTGATAAATTGTACACAGAGACCCAAAGAGGAGATTTACGATGCACCGGTCGTGAGTGGTGACAGTACCATTCTGCTGGATGAAGTGGTCATTGCCCGCAAGGCTCGTAAGCCGTTCAGAGATAAGCTTATGGGACGTCTGGATAGTTTGGCTCAAATGAATCTGAATAGTGTCTATGTTTGTACTTCGTGTGGGCTTTTATTGAATTATAATCCGGATTATCAGGGACATCATGCACTGGTGGGAGAAGGTGGATGTCCGGCTAAGGGAAGGAAACAACCGGTTGACGGAGAAACTTATAGGATAGCCAAGTATAAATATTATGGGGACTCAAAAGGTGGGGGAGTCTATTTTAGTGTGGTCGATGCACATTCCGTGGTTTATCATGCTACTGAATTTACCGAAGAGGAACTGCTCCGTATGAATAATATGTGGCGAGTGAAAGGGTATTACGGTAAGCGTGAGTTTTACCAACCGGATGAAATAGATATGCAGTTGCCTGTACCTGATGCCCGCAATACATTGCTATGGGCTCCGTCCGTAGTGACTGACGAAAAAGGTGAGGCTACCGTTTCTTTTTATTGCTCCGACATTAATACCGGTTTTATTGGAGTGGCAGAGGGAGTAGATGGAACAGGACTTTTAGGGACTGATCAATGTGAGTTTAGAGTGATCAGGAGAGCAGACTAAATCTTATAACCGCAGTTTGTGGACGGAGAGGAAATATAAAAGTCGCCGGGAATATCGTTTGAAAGATGTTTCCGGCGATTTATCTTATTTCTTTAGTTTATAACTCAACGCTCCCGACGGACACATTTTGATTTGGGCAATCAGTTCTTCCGTGGTAGCATTCTCCATCTTTATCCACGGACGTTCTTTCGGGTGATATACGTTAGGCAGTGTCTTTACGCAGATTCCGGCATGCCGGCAGAGTTCCGGTTGCCATACAATGGTCAGTTCGCCATTGCTGTATTCTATTTGTTTTCCCATAACTGTTTTTATATTATTGAATGTGAATACCACGAAGTACAATACGCTTCCATTCCGGATGCTTATGTATATATCCCGCAACGAACGGACAGAGAGGAACCAGGCGCAATCCCTGCCGTTCAATGTCAGTGAGAACTTTCTCTGCAAGTTGTGAACCTATTCCGTGTCCTCCCAAGGCGGCCGGTACTTCGGTATGTGTCAGATAGATCTCGCCATTTAAGGATTTTATGTATTCTATCCGGGGAACATAACCTTCAACATGAAATTCATATTGATGTTTTTCTTCATTATCTATCAGTTCATAATTTTCAGTCATAATCTTCTTACTTTTAAATCTTGTTTTATTCTACAACATTTAGAGGATAAACTTTGTTTTCTCCTCTTGTTTATTTATGAATCATTTAAACAATTGGATGACGGGATATAACTTTAACAGATAATAATGATTCATGGCAAAACAAATGCATAATCTTTCTGTTGATATTTGACTTATGCGGAGCAACGGTGCCTCGCTTAAAAAACTACCATAGGGAAAGTATCTCGGTTTTAGGATACTGATTTCTGAGTGATTGAACGAATTGTTTTATATTTAAACTTTAGAGATTATGAATAGAAGAGTAATACAGATCTTCTGCATGGTAGTTGGCATGGTACTTGCTTCCTCTTGCGGAGACGAATGTCCGGTAGAACAACCTTACTCGGTTAGGGTATCTGTTAAGGACAAGAACTATTTGAATATATCGCAGTTTCCACAGTTGAGCCCGGTAGACGAAAATCTGCCTTTCCGGACTTATGCGGGAACTCTCTATTACGCCCTGTACGATGCATCTACCGGAGCATTGATCAGAGAGTCGGCGGTCGTCTCTACGGAAGGTGAAGAAAAGGAATACACCCTTACTTTCCCGGGCGTACCCGACGGTGACTACAAATTGGCCGTATGGGGAAATCTGACCACGGACTATCCCGCCGGTATCTTGCATCAGGATGGGAAGGAACATACGGATATTTATGTGACAAGCGGGGACTTGCATTTCTCTCCCGATTATCAGACAGAAGAATTGACACTGGAACGCACGAAGGGAAAGTTGTTACTGCTCTGTTCAAATTTCCCGTCTGAGATAACACGCATTGAACAGAATGTAAGTCATGTTTATCAGTCGACGGATGCCGGTCTCAACTATTCCGGAAGCACTCAAGTTGACAAAAATGTGCCGTTCACCAGTGTCCTGGAGACATTGCTTGCTCCTACTTCGGCAGAGGGACATTCCAAATTAACTTTGACTTTCTATACCGGTGGTACACGTGCATCAGAAACTCCATATCTGAAATTGCCGGTGATGGAGATGGATATGCGGCGTAATGAAATAACTGCTGTTTCTATAGACTACAATACATCAGAAGGAATCTGGGAAATCAAGATGTTCATCCGTGGAGAATGGATCACGATACATCGCCTGGATATTTTCTGATCACTTTTTCTCTTATCTATTTATTAAACTAAACTTTGCTATTATGAAAAAATTAATGTTTCTGGTGGCAGCAAGCTTATTTGTGTTTGCTGCTTGTTCCAGCGAAGATGATTCTTCACCCGAAGTGAATCCTGAAAATGCTGCAATTACATTTGAGCTGTCTGCGGTTAATGGTCTGACAGACGGAATTGGAACCCGGATGCCGGTGTATAGCCAGGAGGCCACACAGCATGTCACTCGTGTCAGTGTTTATGCTTTTGTGCAGAACGGCTCGACCTATCTGCATCAAAAGACTTATGATATCACCGGCTGGACCGATGGTACTACCTTTAAACGTTTCGCTGTTCCCGATGCGGATAAACTTCCTGTCGGCGTATATAAGTTTCTGGCCGTAGGACGTGATGCAACTGACCGCTTCTCTGTGACTACACCCACTTCCGGCAATACCAATTATACGGATATGCTTGCTTCTATTGTGAACTCGGGCGATGAATCGGAAATCTTTGCGGGTTCGGCCGATGCGGAAGTGATGGCCCAGGGAGGAACTCGTGTCAGCATTGAGATGACCCGTAAGGTGGCCGGTGTGCTGGGATACTTCAAGAATGTTCCTCAAGTGCTAAACGGAAGTACCGTGAAGTATCTGCGTCTGAAGGTCAGCAACTCCAACCAACAGGTGAACCTGACTAATGGTGTGGGGATCAATACAGCGCCTACTCCTTATAATATAATAGACATGGATCTTTCCGGGCAGGCTGTTTCCAACGGTGTGTATGTAGGTAACGATCTTTCTGGTCAGGGAGTGGTAAAAGTACCTAATTCGCAATTGGGAGGTTCTTTCTATATACCGGTTAGTAGCGTGAGCATGACTTTGGGACTTTATGACGCAAGTGGTGTAGCTATCAAGGAGTGGACCGTGAGTGATACTAACAGTTCGGGAGCAACACAGTTCAATCTGATGGCCAATCATTTTTATTCATTGGGTGTGAAAGGTGCTACGGGCAGTGTAGATGGTGGAACACCGGGGAATCCGGGTGACGATGACGCTCCGGTAGATTTATTAACCGACCAGAACATTGTAATCACTATCAGTCCGGCATGGGAACTGATTCATAACCTGGTGATCCAGTAAAAGTAACTCAAAAACAGAATCATGGTATGGCTATGAGAAAGACAGGCTATATAACTATCCTTCTGACGGGATTTCTGGCAACGCTCTTGTTGGGTAGCTGCTCAACAGATGATGTTGCCGAACTCCCCTTGGAAGAAGGGGTTCAGGTTCGTTTTGAAATAAAGCGGGATGGGATCATGAGTCGTGCGCCGGGAGATGCAGCTCTTTCTGTCAACAGGATATTGATTCTGCCTTTTCGGAAAACGGATGAGGCATCGTCCAACGATGCAGCTAATTTCATTCCGGAATATAGTGCAGCCCGACAATTGGACGTCAACTCGTTTCCGGCAGTAGTCACGATGCTTACTCTTTCGGCAGCCTCTACCTATCAGTTGTTGGTGATCGGATATAATCGGAGTGATTATGATTTTACCGGTGGCGGGGGTGCGACGAAACGGTTTAATATCGGTTCGACAGATACTCCGGCTACATTGGCTAATTTGTATTTGCAACCGGTCAATCCGACGGTAGTTCCGGAGTTCTTCTCGTGTTTCGGAAACGGTTACCGGGGTACAACGTTGGTTGGTCCCATTTTTAAACCTTCACAGATCAACTATGTGACGGGTACGCTGAAAAGGCTGGTTAGCGGTTTTACACTTGAAGTGACCAATGTTCCTGCGTATGTCAACTCTATGACATTGATAGCCGAGCAACTTGTGACGGCTACCCGTGCAACGGATGGGACGGCACTGACATGGCAAACAGCCGGTGACGGCGGTACGAAGACGTTGGCTACTCAGGCACCGGTTTCGGGAAAAGTCAGCTTCAACCAGTTTCTACTGGCTATTCCGGATAGTAGAAAGACTCTGTTCTATCTGGATGTGTCCTATGGAATCTTCACCGAACGTTATACGGTGAAACTGCCGGATACTCTGGGTGTGGTTTCGGGAAACCGGATTATCTTTACTTCTAATCATTGGGTGAAAGTGACCGGAAGTTATGCGAATATCAATATAGGTTTCACTTTGGCAGGAAACATCAATCTGGATGACAATGCCTGGGATGGCCTTCAATAGAAACTGAAAGCAAAAAGAACCGGAGATGAAAACGAAAGTGATAATAATGATGAGCCTTTTTATTTCTCTCTTCCTGACGGGATGTGAGAAAGAACTGGTCGAAGTGCCCGGTGAAGTTCCCGGGCAACTTCCTCCGGAAGGTAAGCCTTCGGACTTGCCCGACGGATATTTTGAAGTAACCTTCTCAGCCGGATACGGAGGGGGAGATACCCGTACACCCGTCACAGGGACTGATTCACGGGTTCGCCACCTGCGTTACGTCATTTATAAGTCGACAGGTGAGTTTGTGAAAGAAAAGGTGGTGCTGAATACTACGGATGCCGCTCCTTCCTGGCCGATGGCGGCCTTGAAAGATACGCTTCCGAAAGGACAATATACAGCTGTATTTCTGGCCAATGTAGAGAAAACACAGTTCCCGATTCCCGTTTCGGGCGGAGGAACCAACTATGCGGATGTGCTGACGAACTACCAGATAACGCGTGCGAATGCCCGGATCGTGTTACCCGGTGCCGAGTTTACCGACACTTCGGAATTTTATCTGGCCAATGTATCTTTCTCGGATACCTCTGCTCAACCTTATGTATTGTTGCAGCGTATTATCAGTATGCTGAATTTGCGAAGAGTGTTTGTGGATGCACAAACCGCTTTGAATTCTCTGACCAATAATATTGTGACGCAAGTAGGGTATAAGAATATAATCCGGACGACGGTACAAGGCATTTTGCCCGGGTTACTGAAGACGGCAATGAACTTGGGGCCGGTTGGTAATCTTGTCTATGACGTTGTTGGCGGACTCGATGCCGCAGTCAATCTGGTGGTGGCAGCATTGGTAGAACCGGTCGTGGATGCACTGTATGCACAACTTTTGCAAGGGCTGGTCAATCAGATAGGGCTGACTCTTTCCGGTAATGCCACGCAGAACGGTGCATTGGGAGCGTTGGGCGATTTACTGAATCCCTGGCGGGGCAGTGATGCTGCTTATGCTTTAGTGACTATAAACAACTTCCCGAAGACTATGGACTTAGACCTGAATGTAAAGGATTTCTATACGGGCAATCATCGTTTCCGGTATGGATTCACACCTACACCCGGTACGACAAATAGTGAGAAAGATATTCTGATCAGAGGTTTTCATGGACTATATGATGTGCGGGAGATTCATGTTGCCAAACCCGGACTGATCTCCGGACTATTGGTGGATGACGTGATTGACGGTCCGTTGTTACTGAACGGAGTGTTTGTGAATATCACAGATCCGATACAGGCAACAGTCAATACGAATTACCGATATCGTTCGAACTATTCGTTTGTCAGCCTGGGGCTGAAATCGTATGCACAGCAGAGCGACGGAAACCATTCGCTGACACTCTCTGTACAGTTGAAGAATATTGCTAACCTGGATGGTATCTTGGGAGGAATTCCTGTGCTCGGTCCTGTGTTGAATGGAGCCGTTAGATTATTGATTGGCAATATAACGGTTACCGTTCCGGTGAATCTTCCTTTGCTTGGAACCGATAACCTGACGCTGTCCGGTAGCTGGAGTACACCACCGGTACAATATTAAAAATGAATCGGTGCAATAGTAAAAAAACAAAAGGAGATGTGTCGAAACTCGTACTCACCTCCTTTTGATAGTATGGCTATACCTCGGTATGCCGAGGACTACACCTTTTTACTTTTATTCAAAGTCGTAAGTGAAGAATACTCCCGCAGGGAAGCGAGTTGCATTTTTGTAGTCCTGCACCAGTTTAGTGGTACCACTTGTGAAGTTAAATACACCGATGCTGTTAGTCAGGTAATCGTTACCGTAACCTTTGATTGTAGTGACGTATACATCACTGTTTTTCGGATTTACCGCAAGGTTATTGTAAGTCATTGTGGCATTTTGTATGTAATCACCGATTTTAGCCAGCTCTTTGGTCTGATTCTTCGCGAAATCATGGAGATAGATAGTAGTGCTGTTGTTACCAAAATAAATGCTGTCACCTTTGGCGCTGATTGCCGGAGTGGCTCCCCAGCCGGCTGATACCTGGAAACTTCCTAATTCGTTTGTTTTCAAGATTGAGTAGTCCTTAGACGATACTTTCATAATCTTTGCCGGAGTGCTGTTGACAGAGACCCATACATTGCCATCCGAAGCTTTTACAACTCCTGTCGGTGTGCCTTCCAAAGCGATGGTTTTTATCACTTTGTTATCTTTAATCACCAGCAGACTGTTGTTGGTTCCTGCGAATACTTTCTGGGCTGTTACCGCCATTCTGTTTTTTATCGCTCCGTCTGTTCCCTCTATTAAACTCAGGGAGGTTGTTGTCGGATCGAACAAGTGCACACCGTTATTGTCGCGGATGTATACGTGTGAGTCATCCAGAGCGGCTACGTGGGTAGGCCAATTGAGGTCGGCCAGTTGATCCTTGCTGAATCCTTTCTCTTTTTTCAATGTTTCGGCATTGGCAATTACAAGCATACCGTCTTCGCCGCCATTCTGAGAAATGATATACATCTTATTGTTTGCAATGAACAGGTCTTGTGATACAACTCCCAAGTGTGTACCGTTTGCTTCGAAGTATGCTGCTTCCGTCATTTCATTTTCCGGAGAAATGAAGATGAGCGAGCTGGGAGGATTGCCGAAGTTGCCTTCATTCAGAACAAAGGTCCCATATTTGTATTTGCCGTATACGGTGACCGGAAGGTTTACTCTTTTCTCTCCTACATCCGTAGATACCACCAGAGTTACATAGTATTTTCCCGGTTCGGCTTCAGTAAAGCTGAACTCCTTATCAGTTGACTTCACCTCTCCGTTGACTTCCCATCTCACTTCGGGGTTCACGTTGCTTGTATAGTTGGCGGTCAGTGCAAGTGTTCCACCTTGGATAACTTCGGTTACTCCGCCTTCACTTTCGATGGCGATACCCGTCAGGTTAGGGATGGTTTCGTCATCCGAGCAAGAAGCAAATCCTAACGCTAACGCTGCCACAAATAGCAATAGATACTTTTTCATTTTCATTTTTTGAGTCATTAAATTAAGTAATTGGTAAATGTTCATTTCTTATCTCTTTTCCACTTGGTTTTATTTCTTGTAGTGTAAATCTTCCACCGCCTGTATCTCCGTAGAGGCTTCACCCAGCCAACCGCAGTTCTGATTGACCGCTGTATAAATCTTCACGAAGTCGATGCCGTCCAGATGAACCGGCTTTCCGTCTTTATCTACCGCCCAGTCTATCTTGAATTGAGAATATTCCGTATTGTTCGGATGGTTGTCGGCATATCCCCAGGCATAACAGTAGCCTACCCAATGCTCGGGCATGCCCGGACGCGGCTCGTTGATGGAGTTGTCCGCCAGGCGGCTTCCGCGGAATGTGATTTCAGCCGGCATCCATGCCGGATAATAAGAACCCTGGGTGTGATACGTGTTCCGGTAGATGTATCCCTCTTTGCCTTGATTGTCTTTCCACTTCACATCCCCGTCTGCCGGAGTGGGACGGTAGTAAGTGATTTCGTAGTTGCGGATGGTGGCAGGCGAGTTATATTCGCTTCCTGCCAATTCGTACCACTCATCATCCGGCAATCCGTTGCCATTCGTGTCTTTGGATACAAGCACGATTCCCGGTTCGGAGTTTCCTCCGGGTTTATCCAGCAGAGTGCCATACATATCATAGTAGGCGTTGCCGTATATCTTGAAGTCATATTCACCGGGGACGTTGGGGATGGTATGGTCGAATCCCACGGTAATGTTACCTCCGAATCCTCCGAGCGTGAAGAGACAGGTGGTGCGGTCCTGCAGCAGTTCGGTGGCGCGTGCCAACACTTGAATACCGGTGAATCCCTCTTCGTAAGCAGTATAAGAGGTATTCATATATTGTGATGGCGCCGGATTATACTCCAATACTTTATTAGCGAAAGCGCCTGCTTCCGGGTCTGCGGGATTTTCGTCAGGATTGCCTTGGGAGGCTTTGTTCCGGAACAGGACGGTATTGGAGTTGATTCCCACATTGGGCAGCTTAAATATAAGTTGTCCCTGCGGACTAAAGCATAACACATCTCCTTTCACCTTATAGTCGTAAGCGTCGGTGATGTAGACGTTTCCACTGTAAGGGTTGACACTGATGCTGTAAGGAGTGCGTATCGTGGTGCCGTCTGTGATGAAGTTTTCCCGCTCTGTCTTTCCGGCTTTCAGATTGAAGACTTTGATTTGAGAATCTTGGGTGCGGTAGTCGTAGTTATACAGATAGGCCATGTTGTCGTGAATGGTGAAGCTCAACACCTTTTCGTCGAAAGTCCGTACCACTTGATCGGTATGACCGTCTATTTGTACGAAGTGATAGTCACCCGCCTCTATGTTTTCGCCGTGCGTGGCTACATAGACGCTGCCATCCGGCCCGGCCTGTATATCTCCCGGATTGGGACCTACTTCTATCTTCTTGATTTCGGTGAAAGAAGGGATGTCGATCACAGAGACCGTGCGGTCTACCCCGATGCCTTCCCAGTCCAGTCCTCCGGAATTGGAAACATACAGCTTTCCGTTCTGCACGCAGATGCCGTCAGGGTTTCTGCCCGCCCGGGTCAGTGCGTCGATGGAGAGAGAGGCAGTATCTATTCGCGCCACTGTTCCGTCGAAGGAACACACGTATGCCTTGCCTCCGTCGAAAGCGATGTTGCGGGGTTGCCGGGAACTTCCGTTTTCTGACAGCATGGGTATCTGCTTGACAGACTTGCCGCTTTGCAGGTCGACTACTTCTATCTGGCTCGATACATTGACCACGATATAGAGTTTGCTTCCATAAATGCCCATGTCATTGGCGGTATCTCCCAGGCCGCGTCGGTTGATGCTGCGGAAGTAGTCGGTGTTCAGCTGATTGTTCTTGAAGGAATACAAAGCCAGCGAGCTGTTGTTCAGGTTGAAGAGTCCTTCGCTGAGGATGTAGAGTTCGGCTGTTCCGGTTTCGGCGGGCATACCGCCGTCGCCACCCGAAGGGGTATCTGTGTCTTCCAGGTCATCGCACGAGGCGAAGAGAAGCAGGAAGAGGAGGAGGAAAAAGAAGGACACGCCTCCGATACCTCTCCGAAAGAGGGAAGAGGAATTGCTTCTGCCGTTATTGAATGAAGTTGTTTTCATATTGCTGATTCTTTTGATAATTACTGATTCAAATGTCTGGAGTATCTTTAGTATCTTACTTTCATCGTCACTCTCACCGAGCGTCCCGGCATGGGGAAGTTCTTCACTATCTCGTAATTCTTGTCCAGTAAGTTCAGCACTTCCACTGTCAGGGATGTGTTTACGTTACGGATACGCAGATCGCGGCTGACGGATACACTGTGGTCGCTGTAACTGTCCAGCCGGTTTTCGCGAAGGTTCTGTCCCAGCATATAGCGCTTGCCCGAAAAGAGGAACGAGTAGGAGAGGTTCACCCACGGAGTCTCGATGCCGGCTTGTCCCGATCCGGATACACGGGGAGTATAGGCGATTTGTTGCTTGTAGGTTTTCCCTCCCGGTTCGGTCATATCCAGTGCACGCTGATAAGTGTAGTTCCCCGAAAGGTTCACCCGTAGTTTCTCCCAGGGTTGCAGGCTGATGTTTCCGGCAATGTCTATTCCCTTGATGTCCACTTTGCCGAGGTTCACCATGCTCCATATAAAGAGGTTCTTGGTGGGGATGGCGATGATTTTGTCTTTCACCTTATTATAATAAGCATCTGCCGTGACGGATACGTAGGGGATCAGTTCATTGATCGACCGGCTGTACGTCAGTCCCAGGTTGTATTGTGTGGTGCTTTCCGGTTTCAGGTTCGTGTTGCCCACCTGCCCGTAGTACAGGTCGTTGAAGCTGGGCAACCGGAAGATGTCTTTATAGAACAGGCGGATGCGGAACTTTTCGCCGGCAAAGGGCTTGAACGACGCGCTGACGTACGGAGAGAGTTTCCGCCGGTTGGCTGCGGCGCTGCCTTGGCGCACCTCTTCGTTGATGACCGTTGCCAGTACCGAGGCGGATGCCGTCAACCAGTCGTTAACGTATTTTCCGGCAAAAGCCGTCAGCCACGAATAACGGGTAGGATATGCGAAATCTTTCAGGTTCGCGTTCAGCCGGTTGATGCTCGCGTCTGTCGAAAGCGAAAAAGAGAGGTTGCTGAGCACCCGGTAGAGCGCCGAAGCCGAGAGGTAATACTCTTGCTGGTAATAACTGTTCTCCGTTTTGCCTTCCGAACCTTTATAGTCGGGGTCGAGATAACGTTGGTAGCTCCAGTTCCATTTGGCCGAAGTCTGGAAGACCCATTGGCGGCTGAATTCTTTTTTGTATTGGCTTTGCACGAAGACATTCTTATCCCAGAGATGCTGTGAAGAGTAGTCGTAATAATAAGTCGTGGCATTGGGCAGTCCGCGGGACGACTGATAGTAATAGGCCTTTAGCCGCCATTGTTCCGTATCCGAGAAGTTGCCGAACAATCCCGCTTCGGCACGGAGGTTTTTCACTTCCGTGTTTTTCCGTTTCTCACGGGAGGTCAGGTCATTGTTCTCGCCATAATGCAATGTGAAAGGATAATGACCATCGGCCGACATCCATTCGCCGTTGGCGGAGAGCACCCATTTACGGCTCAGTTTCTGTTCGAGCAGGAGAGACGGATTGACCAGTCCCCACGAACCCGTTTTGAACGAGGCACTCAGGTTGGTACGCCGGTTGTCTTTGAATTGCGGTGTCAGTGTCTGTATGTTCAGTATCCCGGCGGAAGCGAAAAACCTTGCGGGCTGAAAGATGTTGTCGCTTTGTCCGTTGCTGAGTGACAGGCGGTCTACATTGTCCAGTGAGAAACGTCCGATGTCTATTTGTCCCGTCTGGCAGTCGCTGATCGTTATTCCGTCATATCCCACGGCGGTATGCTCGGCTCCGAGACTCCGCAATGAAACGGTTTTCAGTCCGCCGATGCCGCCGTAGTCTTTCACCGTAACTCCGGCAAAGTGTTTCACGGCATCCGACACTTGCAATACGTTGAGGCTTTTGAGTTCTTCTTTAGAGAACACCTGAGTGGGAGCCATGGCTCTCACTTCGCGGGTGTGGTATGCTTCGGCAACGGTTACTTCGGGGATTGAATAAGTACGGGCGGTATCTGCTTTCTGCTGCTGGGCGGAAAGCGAAACGGTAAGAGCCTGGCAGCAACAGAAAGCAACACAGGAGTATAATAGCTTAGGTAATCTGAGTATATTCATCTTTGTTTTTTGTTGTTAAAATGTCCGGACGAACTCACTTCGGCCGGACACACTAAATAAACTTGGCAGAGTTTATTATCATAACTTACTTTCTCTGAATCAGAGTGATGAATAAAATGACGGATGGAATAGTTCCGGCTCATTAGACTCAACGCTTTTTCCTCGAAAGCAATGAAAAAGATGCACAGGCAGGTCTTCTGACTCGTTTCTGTTGATAAGCGCCTTCCCAGGAAACGTTTCCCAGTGGCAAGTGGTGGTTGCTTACAACAATCTGATGTGAAACTTACAGCAGCGGGACTGTTCAGGATTTGCACCTGATTCCCTTTTAATTGCATCCCCGGAACACGGAGAATACAAACCAATGCACTGCAAAGATAAAAAGAATATTAGAAATAGCATACTAATTTGTGATTATTCTTTGTGCATCGCAGAGCGGACGGAACAGCATCGGGCAGGTGATCGGAATAACGTAAACAGTCGGTGTCATTTGTCTTGACCCCGGGCGATAATGATGTCAGAATGACGGATAATCGCTCTTTGGGCTGACACACTCTTTCTCTAAAACCGGTGAACCGGAAGAAAAAACGGAGGAAAGCCGGGCTTTTCTGCCCCGAAAGCCGGGTTTTGAGTGGTGAAGAGCCGGGCTTTTGCAGAAAAGAAGCAGGCATTCACTCCAAAAGACGGGTACATTTGCTCCGAAAGAAGTAAGCATTTTCCAAAAAGGTTTACTTCTTTTTCAAATATCTCTATATGTTATGCTCCATTACATATATTGTCATGAAACCCGGGACTTATAGCTCCGGGTTTTGTTCCGGTTGCTTACCGGATATGATCGTTCGGGGAGTGTCGGAAAGAGCAGGTTTGTTTCTAAAAACCTGCTTTATGGACGGAACATTTCCAGGTAGCTTTCTTCCGGTGGATAAAAGGAGGTAATTACTGTCGAATGGATGAACGGGCAATCGAATAGGGAGCATTTTTCAGAACCTTGCCGTGTATCGGCCCGAAAGAACGGAAAATAGAGAGGTCGGATTATCATTCTGTCAAAATGATAACCCGACCTTCCGTATGTCTCCGGAGTGAAATGCCCCGCTTCGGTATGCTTGTTCAGCCGCGCTCTGCCAGATACTGCTCTACCTTTTGCAGGGTGGCGTCTTTCAGCAATACGGTTTTGTTCTTATCCAGTAAATAAAGAGTGGGAATGGCTCTCAGGTCATACAGGTTTTTGTTTTTGATGACCAGTTCTTTATCATATCCGTTGGTCCATTCTTTCGCAAAGTCGTTGCGGTGCTTTTTCCATTCATCCAATTCTTCATCCGGATAGATGGACAGGACTTTCAGTTTCTTGGCGGCTGTGAATCCGTTGATGACCGGAGAAGCCTTTAACCCCTCTATCATCTCCGCGCACGCATGGCAACCCGGATTGTTGATAAACAGCAGTGTGTATTCCGCAGGGAACTGATAAAGCGTACCCTTGGCGCCCGAATCCAATGTGTAGGTGAAGTTGAGTGCCTTAGTGCCTAACCGGTTCTTCTGTGCCAGCTCCAACCGTGCCTGCGGACGTATCTTCGCCGTTTCGTCCAGTGCGGGAGAGGCAATCAGGGCTTCCAGTACCGGGATATAGAATTCTTCGTTGCGCATAGGCGAGTTGGGATCGTACAGATATTTATCGGCCAGCTCCTCAAAGAAATGAAGCATCTTCCGGTTCTTCTCCGCCCGGTTGAAAGTTTCTTTCATGGCAGTTTGTGCCACAGGCAAGGGCACATGTTCCAGCAGGTCACAATAGTCTACCCAAGCCTGTTCGGGCACTTCGGCCTGACTGATGTAGGTGGTGTCCGAGAAGTCGAAACGATCCCAATAGTGTTTTACCATATAGTCCGTACGTTGTTCTACGGTATTCAGTACTACAGGTATCTGGGGTAAATTGAAAATTTTAACCGTATCTTGCTTTTCGGAAGGCTCCTGACTAGAGGCGGAACCGCTTTTACAGGCACTGAATGCCAGTATCAAGGCAAATGAAAGGTATTTTACATTGTTCATCATAATCTTTTGTTTTGATATGGGACAAAGATAGTATTTTTATTCTATATTTGTACTTAGTCATGAAAACGTCAGACACACAACAAGCAAATTGAACATGGAGAATAAAAAAGGACAACCTACTACAGAGGCAATCTTTAGGGGAATACAGTCAGGAAAAGTATTAGAGCTTTTTGACAAACTACAATATCAGATCGCCATTCATGGTGATCTGACTTATAGTGATCCTTGGGGGGAAGTACACCGGTTCAGGGATCAATTTGAAAGTGCGAAACACGACTCGGATTCACCAACGGCGATAGGGCGCTATCCGTTTGCCGATGTATGGATACAATTTTACGAGACGGAAGTGAAGAATTATTCGCTTCTACTGGAAATGTGCCTGATGGCATCCCATTCACGGACTAGTGTCTGGCGTAAAGGTTTCGGGACGTTACTCGATAAATTATACGGAAAAATACCTTTGGTGGAGTACGAACAGGCATTGGAACATCTGGAACATCCCTATGCCTTGAGTGAAATTCTCTGGGCTTTGGAGTGGGACTATCGGGACCAGGAGGTGTATCTGAAGTTTTCACATTACATCCTGCTCCATCTTTTGCCCTTGCTTACTCCCCGGAATATCACCTTCCTGTATAGCGTGCGCGAGTGGTTTGGTTCCACCAGTGATCATCGTGTCGTGCTTGTTCATTGTTATTGGATAGACTGCTGGCTGAAGCACCCGAAACGTTTACTGACCGATGATGAATTTACGGCCGATTTCAAGATACGTTACGAACTCTATCGTTTGTGTAATTTCTTATCCTATAAGGAAGAGCCCTATCCGCTTGAGTTCCCTATTCGTGCTGTCGACTTCGGGAGAGCCTGTCAGATGGGGCTTCTGTCCGAAGATACGCTGATGGTCGAACTGATGGATCGTCCCCTGTCGCCTGTGCTGATAGAAGAGGCTGTGGACTTTTTCTATAAGAAAGACCAAAAGGAGAAACGGCTGTATACCGATTGCCGGGATTATGATTTCAGCCGTTTCAAGAAAGTATTGGAAAAAGTAACGGAACGTATCCTCGACATCGAGCTGGAAAGGGGAGAAGCCTGTACCGATGTCACTTCGTTGGCTCGGAAGCTGGACGGGGTGACCGGAGCCGAACTGATGATCCGCTTGTTGAGTCTGATGGGTAAGGAGAAATTCATACGGCTCGATAAATGGTACTACGATACCGGCGAAAGCCGTACAGGTATGTTCTGTCATCTGATGTTGCATTGCGCTCCCTCGCCGACAGATACGCCGGACTGGTTGAAGATGCTCGTCGAACGGGCGGGTATCACTCCGAAGCGCCTGGTGGAGATGGCCGTGTATTCTCCCCGTTGGCTGGAGATGGTAGAAGAGGCTATCGGATGGAAAGGCCTGACCTGTGCGGCAAATTTGTTTTATGCTTACACAAGGGAGTGTTATGATGATGTGGATGAGGCAAGAATCACGCCTTACACACTCTTGTCACCTTTGGAGATCTCGGTAGGAGTGGTGGATACGGCATGGTTTTGGAAAGCCTACAATGCACTGGGACGCGAACGTTACGAAAAAGTTTTCGCGGCTTCCAAGGCTGTTACGGAATCTTCCGGTGTATATAGCCGTTTCCGGAAGTATACGGATGCTCTTGTGGGAAAGTATACGATAGCACAGTTGGAAAGCCTGGTGATGGACAACCGGAATAAAGATTGGGTGCGTGCCTATCCGCTTGCCCCGTTTGCCGGAAAAGCCCGGAAAAAAGAGGTAGATGCGCGGCTCCGCTTCCTCAAGGCTTTCTGGCTAAGCAGTGACACCCTGTCCGGACGTCATACTGCTGAAAAGGAGGCCGTACAGGTGGCTCTTGACAACCTTACCGGAAATTCCGGACTGGGGAATCTGGATACCAGGTGGTTTAAAAAGAAGGTCTGGTGATGGCTCTACCTCTCCTTAGCCAGGGTGAATACAAACTCCAGACCGCCTCCCTGGCTGTTTTTGGCCGATATGTTTCCGCCGTGGAGGATAACGGCATTCTTGACAATGGCCAGTCCTAACCCCGTGCCTCCCAGTTTGCGAGAGCGCCCTTTGTCCACTCGGTAAAAGCGCTCGAAAAGACGGTTCAGGTGTTCGGGCGACACTCCGACGCCTGTGTCGGCAAAGCTGAAGTAGTAGAACTTCTCGTCTTCGCGGAAACAGTTGATGTGGATTTGGATATTGTTTCCGGCGTAAGCGATGGCATTGTCCATCAGGTTGCGGAAGATGGAGTAGAGCAGCGAGTAGTTGCCCCGTATCTGAATCTCTTTCTTCAGTGAATTGACCACCGTGATGTGTTTCTCTTCCAGTTCCAGGGATACCTCGTTCACGATGTTGGTCACCAGGACACTGATGTCCATCTTTTCCATGTCGATCATGTTGGCGGCCTCGTCCATACGCGTCAGTACGGAGATGTCACGCAATAATCGGCTCAGGCGGTTACTCTGTGCATAACAGCGTTCAAGGAACACATTCATCTTTTCCTTCGGAAGGTTTTCGTTGTTGACAATGGTCTCCAGATAACCTTGGATACTGCTGACCGGAGTTTTCAATTCATGCGCGATGTTTTGTGTCAGTTGCCGTTTCAGGCGGATCTGCTCTTCTTCCTGAGTGACGTCGTTGATGCTGATCTCAAAGCTCATATCCTGGAAGATGATGCACTCTACGATAAAAGTTTTCCCGTTTTTATTGATAGTGATGGACATTCGTTTCTCCTCCTTGCCGACGGGACGTTTGGGAGCTTTGTTGATGAAGTCCGTTATCTCTTTGAGCTCGCTGATATTGAATACCTCTTCTGCCGTTTCCAGGTTTGAGTCCGATATCAGATTGCTGTATTGGGTAAACAAGTTGTTGACCAGGATCTCTTTTTTGTCTTTATTGAATACTCCCAGCCCTTCATGCGAAATCTGCAGGTGTGTGATCAGCTTCTCCCTCTCGATGTAGAGTGCCTCTTTCGTTTCGTGGAGACGTTTGTATATCTGAATGATGTGTTGCGAAATCTCACCCAGTTCATTGTGGGGGAAGGCCGACTGCATCGCCATTTCGATAGGTTCATTGCGGTCGGCACGCATAGCGAATTCGCGGAGCTGGCTGATGGAAGTGCCCAGCTTGTTGGTAAACTTATAGAAGATGATCATCAGCAACAGAGTGACGATAACGGTGAACCAGATGTAATGCGGGTCCGCTTTCAGGTTATTGATCAGGCTGACACTGTAGGGCAGAGCCGAGCGGATGATGTAGTCCTTATATAAGGTGGCGGAGTAGAAGTAGGGGACTCCGGTTGTTTCGGAGGTGCGGCGTACATCGAAGCCGACCCCATTGTACAAGGCCTTTTGTACCTCTTCCCGGTCGAGATGATTGCCCAACTGCTCCACATTCTGTTCCTGACTGTCGAAAAGCACTTTCCCATCGAGGTTTACTACAGTGATGCGCAAATCTTTCAATACGTTATGTTGCAGGTAATCGGAGATCACCTCAGTCATATCCTGTGGGTGATCGTACAACTTCTCGTACAGCAGATTATTGCAATCCTGTAACTGTATATTCAGTAACTCTACTTTATACTCTTTCTCCCTCTGATACTGATAGGCCATGAAGCAGGCGGCAAACACCAGGAACAGGGAAATGACCGAAAGGAATAACTTCCGGCTGAAAGAGAGAAAGTGCTTTTGGGTGACAGGTAGGTTCATATATGTAATGTTTTTGAGTTTTGATTCACCACAGAGTAACAGGAGTCTCACAGGGTTTTAATCTCTTGTTTATAGGATATTAAGAGAAAATAATCTTTGTGGAACTCTGTGCTACTCTGTGGTGAGGTCCGATTCGCCTCTATTCCGTTTCGAAGCAATAACCGTATCCCAGGCGGGTGACGATACGTTTACCGTAGGTACCGATCTTTTTCCGTAACCGAGTGATGTTGACGTCTATGGTGCGGTCCAGTACATAGACTTCGTCGCTCCAGATCCGGCTCAGAATATCTTCGCGCGAGAAGACGCGTCCCTTGTTTTGTAACAGCAGGAAGAGGATTTCGAACTCTTTCTTGGTCAGGGGTACTTCTTCGCCGTCGATGCTTACTTTCTTTTTGGTAATATCGATCACCAGAGACTGGTAGCAAAGTTGTTCGGGTGCTTTTTCCGTATCGGAGGTAGCAGTACGCCGGAGCACGGCCTTTACACGGGCAATGACCTCACGCAGGGAGAAGGGTTTTGAAATATAGTCGTCCGCTCCCAGGTTGAATCCGGTGACGGTGTCATTTTCCGTATCTTTGGCAGTGATGAATATAATGGGAACCTGCGCTGTCTTTTTATCCTTTTTCAGCAGATTGGCCATTTTGAATCCGGAAATTTCCCCCATCATGACATCCAATAACAGCAGGTGATAGCTGCTGATATTCATTTTCAGGGCCTCTTCCGCAGAGTTGGCAGTATCTACTTCGTACCCTTCGTTCTCAAGATTGAACTTCAGAATCTCACAGAGGTCTTCTTCATCGTCGACCACTAAAATACGGTAATCGTTCATTGTATTCTTTGTTAATGTAATACTACAAAGTTAAACTTTATTTCTTTTCTTTTGCAAAGATGGAGGCTTTTTGTTACGAGGGGATGAAACACGTATTACGATTCGATTACATTTCCATCCCGTCTGCAACCCTCTGTAGGCATGATTCCGTTGGTTCTAAACCGACCGGACCTACCTTTTAAACCAATGTCCTTTGGGTTTAAAACCAACGGGCCTTTGCTTTCAAACCAACAATCCCGAGGTTCGGGAGACACTTTATCAACAAAAATGTTGTATCTTTGTTATGTCAATAAATTGAAATATCAAAATGATTAAGATAGATTTCAAGCAACGCAAACGTGAGGTGCTTTGGACGGTTGTCGCTTTGTTCTTTATAGCTATAGGAGTGTCTGTGTTCAAGTTCTCTTCCGCAACTTCCGGCTTTGAGATAACTGACGAGCTGGGAGGAAATATTTTTCCTTCTGCCATTCTCTCGGTGGCTACGACCGATGCCCAGGTCATTCAACCGGCCGACTCCATATATCTGGGTAACCCCAAGTCGTGCATTGCCATAAAAGTAAAATCACGTTCGGCTTATAGCCGTGTGCGGATCGATGTTGCGGAAACACCATTCTTTTCACGTTCGGTGTCGGAGTTCGTGCTCAATAAGCCTCGTACGGAATATACCATTTATCCCGATATCATTTGGAACTACGAAGCGTTGAAAAACAATAACCAGGCGGAACCCATCAGTGTGGCCGTTACGGTAGAGATGAATGGGGAAGATCTGGGACAGCGTGTACGCACTTTTTCTGTACGGAGTCTCAACGAGTGTCTGTTGGGGTATGTGACTCATGGCACAAAATTTCACGATACGGGGATTTTCTTTGCCGCATATGTCAACGAAGAGAATCCGATGATCGACCAGTTGCTTCGCGAAGCATTGAACACACGGATAGTCAATCGCTTCCTGGGCTATCAGAATCCGGCTCCCGGAGCTGTGGATAAACAGGTATATGCATTATGGAATGTTTTGCAGAAACGTAAATTCCGTTACAGTTCGGTGTCCAACACCAGTCTGTCCAGCAATGTGGTTTATTCTCAGCGTGTACGTACGTTTGATGACGCATTGGAGTCATCACAGATCAACTGTGTGGACGGCAGTGTCCTGTTTGCTTCCTTGCTCCGTGCCATCAATATCGAACCGATTCTGGTACGTACTCCCGGTCACATGTTTGTGGGGTACTATACCGACAATTCACATAAGGATATGAATTTTCTGGAAACAACGATGATAGGTGATGTCGATCTGGACGACTTCTTCCCCGATGAACAACTGGACTCCACTATGGTAGGCAAGTCACAGAATCAAATGTCCCTGCTCACCTTTGAGAAGTCGAAACAATATGCCAATAAGAAGTATAAGGAAAACGAGAAAGGCATTCATTCCGGCAAGCTGAACTATATGTTCCTGGAGATTTCGAAAGATGTACGCCGGAAGATACAGCCGATAGGAAAGTGATCTGGAGACGCCAAAGTAAAACGAAGGCGGGGACTTACTTAAAAAACGATTTGTACGGCTCGTAGCTAAATAATCCTAATAAAACTCTAATATATAGACTAGTTTCATGTCTTTGTTGTACTTTTGCCGTTCAATATTTGGATGTATTCCAAACACACGTTAGAATGAAACGAAGAAACTATTTCATATTCAGCTGTTTGATGCTGATGGCTCCTGCGGCTGTGCAGGCGCAATTTGACAAAGGCCTAAACTATAAGATTGAAACCAGTGCAACCGTAAGTGGTGGGCACAACACGCCTTTTTGGCTCGTGGCAAATAAGCACGGGCTTTCGTCTATTCGAAAAAACAATGCTTATTTGGATGCGGGTATCTTTCGGGATTTGGAGAAGGATAAAAAGTTCTCTTATGCCTTTGGGTTGGAAATGGTGGGTGCAAGTCGCTTCACTTCTAAATTCTTCATCCAACAGGCTTATGTGGATTTGCGTTATCGGGGGATGGAAATAAGTGTCGGCAGTAAGGAGCGTGGCAACGAAATGAAAAATGATCAGTTGAGCTCCGGTAGTATGACTTTTTCTACCAATGCCCGTCCTATTCCGCAAGTTCGGGTTTCTATACCCGAGTATATTCCTTTTCCGTGGACTAAAAACTGGTTGCATATCAAGGGACACGTGGCTTATGGGATGTTTACGGATGAAAAGTTCCAGGAGCGTTTCACTGCCGGGCGTTCTAAATATACGAAAGAGACTCTGTTTCATTCGAAAGCAGCTTTCCTGAAGGTGGAGAATCTGCAGAAGTCACCTGTTTCGGTGGAATTGGGTATCGAGATGGCAGCTCAGTTTGGAGGCGATTGCTATTATCCGGACGGGACGGTATTGCGTACACCGGACAGTTGGAAAGACTTTTTCCGTATTTTCTTTCCAAGCAACGGAGACAGTGGAGCTTCGGAGAGCGACCAGATAAATATTCTGGGAAATCACGTCGGAAGTTACAGTGCCGCTGTGGGATATCATTTTCCGACCTGGAAAATAAAGGCTTACTGGGAGCACTTTTTTGAAGACCGCTCGGGAATGACACTGACTTATGGTATGTGGAGAGATTGTCTGGCCGGATTAGAGGTGACGTTGCCGGAGAATCCTTTTGTGAAAACGATTGTCGGAGAGTTTTTGTATACGAAACACCAATCGGGAGCTTTCCATTACTTTGCTACTCCGGCCATTGATCATTCGTTTACCGGAGCTGATAATTATTATAATAATTCGCAGTATGCCGGTTGGGAACATTGGGGACAGGGTATTGGTAATCCGTTGGTTACCTCACCTATATATAATAAGGATGGAAACCTGGCTTTTGAGAGTAACCGTGTGAAAGGATTCCATATCGGTTTGAATGGCAGTCCTACCTCAGAGATAGATTACCGCATTCTGGTAAGTGTTGCTAAGCATTGGGGAACTTACGGTAGTCCGTACCGGAATATCAGAAGAAACCAGAACGGGTTGTTAGAAGTGACTTATAAACCCGAACAGATTCGGGGATGGAGTTTCACGCTGGCCGGTGCGGTAGACGGTGGCAATATGTTAGGAGAAAGTTGGGGAGGTATGCTCACCATTCGTAAAACAGGTTTAATTGGTAAGAAGAAATGAAAAAAGGAATCCTATTGTTGTTTGTCGTCCTGATGGGTTTCACGTCGTGTGGAAAGAAATTCGGGCATCGCTATCTGGATGGAATGTGGCAGATGCAACGTATAGAATATAAAGATGGTAATATCGATACTCCACTGGACACTTATTTCAGTTTTCAGATGGATATCATCCACTTGAGGAAGTTGGGTAATAGTGAGTTCTATGGAAAATATGTCTACGAGAACGACTCCATGCACATACAAGTACTCGACGCTACGGCGGAACAGATGAAAGTTTTCGGCATGGATGGCCGGGTACAGGACTTTGCCGTAGAGAAGCTGAACAGTAACAAATTGGTTCTTCAGTCGGACTATGCCCGGTTGGAATTCAGAAAATATTGAGGACGCTAAAAAGCTGTCTTCATTCATAGATGATGATTGGAACAGCCGGTTCGTGAGAATCGGCTGTTTTTTTATGCTATTTTTTGCATATCAGCGATGGGATTGTTACTTTTGTAAGGTTATCAACATTCAGAAAGCAATATGATACAAGGCAAGAAATTTATCTCCCCGGGGACATGGTTCTCAATGATATATCCGTCAGACTGGAGCGAATTTGAAGACGGCGAAGGCTCCTTCCTTTTTTATAATCCCGAACATTGGACGGGTAATTTCCGTATATCAGCCTATAAAGAAGATGCTGCCGCACCTGGCGGTATGAATTATGGAAAGGATTCCGTCCGTCAGGAACTGAAAGAAAACCCTTCGGCCTCCCTGGTGAAGGTGGGACATCTGGAATGTGCCTACAGCAAGGAGATGTTTGAGGAAGAAGGTACCTATTACACCAGCCATCTCTGGGTGACAGGCATTGACAATGTTGCTTTCGAATGTTCGTTTACCGTACCGAAAGGAGAACATGTGGATGAGGCGGAAAAGATTATATCCAGCCTTGAGATCCGTAAAGACGGGCAAAAGTATCCTGCGGAAATCATTCCTATTCGCCTTTCTGAGATTTATCAGGTGAACGAAGCCTACGAGTGGGTGACAGATACGGTGAAAACGCAATTGAAAAAAGACTTTCAGGGACTGGAAGAAGACCTGCAAAAGATACAGGATGTGATTGACAGTGGCGTTCTCTCTCCTAAGAAAAAAGAACCCTGGCTGGCGTTCGGTATCGCCATCTGTACGATTCTGGCTAATGAAGTGGAGGGTATGGAATGGATGACGCTGGTTGACGGTAACCGTGAAGTGCCGGTGTTGCGGTATGAAGGTTCGGAACAGTTGATTGATCCGATGAAATTGCTGTGGAGTCGGGTGAAAGCCGGAGAAGCCTGCGAAGTGGCAGAGGCATATAAGCAGGCACTGATACACTAACCACCTATTATCACATTCGATTATTATGATCCCTTATTTACAAGTAGATAATCTTACCAAATCTTTTGGCGATTTGGTTCTTTTCGAAAATATTTCCTTCGGTATTGCCGAAGGCCAGCGTATCGGCTTGATCGCTAAAAACGGTACGGGCAAAACCACCTTATTAAATATACTCTCCGGAAAGGAGGGATATGATAGCGGCAATATTGTGTTCCGCCGTGACCTCCGGGTTGATTATTTGGAACAAGATCCGCAATATCCTGAAGAATTGACCGTGTTGGAAGCCTGCTTTCACCATGGTAACAGTACCGTGGAGTTGATAAAGGAGTACGAACGGTGCATGGAAACCGAAGGACATCCGGGACTGGATGACCTGCTGGTACGTATGGACCATGAAAAGGCCTGGGAGTATGAACAGAAGGCTAAACAGATACTTTCGCAACTCAAGATACGGAACTTTGACCAACAGGTGAAGCATCTCTCCGGAGGACAGCTTAAGAGGGTAGCTTTGGCCAATGCTTTGATTACCGAACCGGATTTGCTGATTTTGGACGAGCCTACCAACCATCTGGATCTCGACATGACCGAATGGCTGGAAGAGTATCTTCGCCGTACGAACCTCAGTCTGCTGATGGTGACGCATGACCGTTACTTTCTCGACCGTGTCTGTTCCGAAATCATCGAAATAGACAACCGTCAGGTTTATCAATACAAAGGAAATTACAGTTATTATCTGGAGAAACGCCAGGAACGCATCGAAGCGAAATCGGTCGAGATAGAACGTGCGAACAATTTATATCGTACCGAGTTGGACTGGATGCGTCGTATGCCTCAGGCACGCGGACACAAAGCCCGGTATCGCGAAGATGCTTTTTATGAACTGGAGAAAGTTGCCAAACAACGATTTAACAATGACAATGTGAAGCTGGAAGTGAAAGCTTCTTATATTGGCAGCAAGATATTCGAGGCTGATCATCTCTATAAGAGCTTTGGTGACCTGAAGATATTGGAAGATTTCTCTTACATCTTCGCCCGTTATGAAAAGATGGGAATTGTGGGGAATAACGGTACGGGGAAGTCTACTTTTATAAAAATATTGATGGGACAGGTGCAGCCTGACAGCGGTACACTGGATATTGGAGAGACCGTACGTTTCGGATACTATTCGCAGGACGGATTACAGTTTGACGAGCAGATGAAAGTCATTGACGTTGTGCAGGATATCGCCGAGGTCATTGAGTTGGGTAACGGCAAGAAGCTAACGGCTTCCCAGTTTCTGCAACACTTCTTATTTACTCCCGAAACTCAACATAGTTATGTATACAAATTGAGTGGGGGAGAACGCCGTCGACTTTATCTCTGTACCGTGCTGATGCGTAACCCGAACTTCCTGGTACTTGACGAGCCGACGAATGATCTCGATATTATTACCTTGAATGTGTTGGAGGAATATTTGCAGAACTTCAAGGGATGTGTCATTGTCGTTTCGCACGACCGCTACTTTATGGATAAAGTGGTCGACCACCTGTTGGTATTCAACGGACAGGGAGATATTCGTGACTTTCCCGGTAATTACAGCGATTATCGTGACTGGAAAGAAGCCAAATCCCAAAAGGAGAAGGAGGCGGAGAAACCACAGGAAGAAAAAACAGCTCGTGTCCGCCTGAACGAGAAGCGCAAGATGAGTTTCAAAGAGAAACGGGAATTCGAACAACTGGAAAAGGAAATAGCCGAGCTGGAAACAGAGAAACTACAGATAGAAGAACTGCTCTGCAGTGGTACGCTTTCGGTAGACGAACTGACGGAGAAATCGAAGCGATTGCCCGAGGTAAACGATCTGATAGACGAGAAAACCATGCGTTGGCTTGAACTTAGCGAAATAGAATCATGAACCTGACCAATTATCATAGTCATACCCTCTATTGTGACGGCCGTGCCGGCATGGAGGATTTTATCCGTTTTGCCATCAGCCGGGGATTTACGTCCTATGGTATTTCTTCGCATGCCCCTCTGCCGTTTCCGACTCATTGGACGATGGAATGGGATCGTATGGACGACTATCTGGATGAATTTACCCGGATGAAAGAGAAATATGCTTCGGAAATCGAACTGGCTGTCGGGCTGGAAATAGATTACCTGAACGAAGACAGTAATCCTTCCGTCCGGCGTTTCCAAGAGTTGCCGCTCGACTACCGTATCGGTTCGGTACATCTGCTTTACAATGACCGGGATGAAGTAGTGGATATCGATGTATGTGCAGAGGTGTTCCGGGATATCGTCGATCAGCATTTCGGCGGTGATCTCGACCGTGTGATTCATCTGTATTATGACCGTCTGCTACGAATGGTCGAACTGGGAGGCTTTGATATTCTGGGACACGCCGATAAGATGCATCACAATGCAGCCTGTTACCGTCCCGGTCTGTTGGATGAGTCTTGGTACGATGCATTGATACACGACTATTTCTCCGCTGTTGCAGCCAAAGGATATATTGTAGAGATCAATACAAAAGCTTTGCATCATTTGAATACTTTCTTCCCGAACGAACGGTATTTCCCGTTGCTGAAGGAGTTGGGAGTTCGTGTACAGGTGAACAGTGATTCGCATTATCCCGAACGGATCAATAGCGGACGTCCCGAGGCATTGGCCGCGTTGCAGAAAGCAGGCTTTGAAACAGTGACCGAATGGCACGGGGGGAAATGGATAGAGATGCCACTTTAAACCAATATATCATGAAACACAAAAACTTATTGTTAGCTTTGCCGTTTGCTTTCTTTGTATTTGCCGGCATATCATTGTCCTCTTGTAAAGACACTCCTGTCCGTAAACTTTATAAAAGTGATATAGACTGGAAACTTACCTGGCAGGACGAGTTCGATAAAGACGGTGCACCCGATCCCGAAAAATGGGTATTCTCTCCCTGGCACCCTTTCTGTCGGGATAATAACTTTGTCACCTTTGTAAAAGACGGCAAGCTCGTCTTGCGTGCTTTGCCCAATAACGATCCGAATGACACGATCCGCTATATGGCCGGCTGTGTGGAGACTTTGGGCAAAAAAGATTTTTTGTACGGGCGCTTTGAAGTATGTGCCAAATTGGGCAGTGCTAAAGGTTCCTGGCCTGCCATCTGGTTAAAACCAACCGATTCGACCACATACGGGGCATGGCCCAAATGTGGAGAGATCGATATTATGGAGCAGCTGAATAAGGATACATTTGTCTACCACACCATGCATACGGAATATATTAAGGTATTAGGGCATAAAACAGATCCGGATTATTACACCACTGCGTCCTATAATCCGCATGAATTTAATGTGTTCGGCATGGAATGGACACCGGACAAAATAGATATGTTTATCAACGATTCCCTGACCTTCAGTTATCCCCGTATTCAAGAAGAAGGTTCTGTGCAATGGCCTTTTGACGTTCCGTTCTTCCTCTTGCTTAACCAGATACTCGGAGGATGGGCAGGCGAGATAGACGACACAGAACTTCCCGTACAGATGGAGGTAGACTGGGTGCGTTATTACGAATTACCGGAAAATAAAAAATAGACTGTAAGAAGGCTTTATTGTATGCCTTTTTTCGGGAAAACAGCTTGGGACACCGGGGCTCCGTCTGCACGATACAGATAGGTTCCCGGTGTTTTTATACATATCTCTTTATTGCCGGACAGTCTGATGGTTGCAGCCTGCCAGGCAGCAATGTAATACATTCCATCGGTAAAAGCCACCTGTGCCTCTTCATCATTTCGCAAGATCTGTATTCTCGAAGTATCGAATGTGGCTGTCTTCTCCTGAGTAGAGCCCGGAAGAAGTAGGTACCGATAGCTGGCAGGGGCTCCGGGCGAATGTTTTATGTAAATAGAGAAGATATTACTTTCCAGCATTTTGGGAGCATACATTCCCATAAAGTCATGCCATTGTCCTTTCTTCTTTTCTGTTTGTACCGGACAAAGTTCGTCTTGCAGGAGGATATATCCGGTGTTATCATGAAAATACCGGCGGTTTCCTTCCGACCATACTTCTCCTTTCTTAAAACGCTGGTCGATGGAGGTGATCAGTGTGGCTGTGCTATCTGTGTGGATATTGCTGCCCAGGCACAGGATAAATTCATCGGTAAATATCCATACTTTGTTTGCAGACAGTCCGTTACGGTTCAGGTGCATGGCTGTGATTCCATGTTTCCCATCCGTTGTTCCGCCTACGAGATTGGTTTGATTGCGTGAATCCGCTCCGCTTTCTGTTGGAATAGGAGCGTCACTTTCATAGGTTGTAATACCGGGTATCCGCCGCCAGTCCCAGAAAGGAAAAATATTGTGGTATTCATCACCACGAATGTATGTATAGATAGCTCCGTCTGCCATATAATAGCCTTTCAGGTTATCTTCATTTACCAGCTCCGTCCCGATCACCCTGTCGGATGCCATGCGTACGGATGCCATCCAATGGGGGGTGCGGTGGATGGTGAGGTCCGAATCTCTGAAGAACTTGTTTCCGGTAAACTCATTGTTCGTATCCGGATGGAGGAAGTTGCGTGCAATCAACTCTTTTATCTCCCGCGCTTGTTGATCATTGCTTCCTTTCATCAAAGAACAGGCTGCGAAAAGTAAATTGAATGATTTATGAATGTCAGCACTATGGAAGAGTTGTCGGTTCAGTCCGTTCACATCCCAGTACCCTCTCCATACAATCCATTGGTACCCTTTCAGGAGCAGAGATACGAGAATATCCTGCTGCCGACGGTCGAATGCCAGCGGCGTACCGGCAAATAGTTCGGAGTAAAAACTCATATTACAGAGAAAAGAGAGTCCGTAATTGCCGAACTGTTGCTGGGGACCGTGCTGATGAAAACTCCAGTCCGGTTGAATCCCCTCTTTCTGTCCCAGTACGATTTCCGAGCATATATTTTCCCGTGCTTCCTTTATCAGTTCGGCATCGTTCAGAAGTAATCCCCGGATCAGTACGTTGCCTGCCAGCCATACCTTATTTTGTCCGGTCATGCCAAACTGTGATTGTTCCATCACCCGGATGGCCTCTTGTTTTTCTTTCTCCGTCATTTCGGTTTCGAAAAGGAGGAAGGCCGGACCCAAGGTGCGGGGAATACCTATCTGATTGTACCACCAGTTTTTGCAGACCGGCTTTTGGACAAACCAGTACTTCATAGCTTGATGGATGATGCTGACTACTGCGGAAATCTCCTGTGCAGATACGTTCTCTTGTTCACGGGCATAGTATTTGGTCAGTTTCAGTATTCGTTCGGCATGTTGTTTCGGTTCCCATCCCGAGCGTTTTGTGTCAGCGTAATTAATATCCGGCCATGAACCGTCTCCCCGGATCGTGCTGATCAGGCGATGTATCTCCTCCTGTCGGATGGGATAAAGTTGTTGTAGTTCGATAACGTTCTGGTCGGAAACCTCTTTTTCGGGAGGAATCTTCGACAATAATTGTAAATAGGGTTGTTTCTCTTCGTCCATCCCGATTATAGACCGGATGTAGTTCTGCTTGATACGTTCATTCTCTTTGCAAAGGCAGGAAAAGATCGTGCAGATAAATAGCACGAACAGGGAGATTCTTTTCATATATCGAGTGTGTTTTTCATTGTATATATTAATAGGGCCGAACGAATCAGAAAAAGTTTCTGACCCGTTCAGTCTCTGTGTGGCTATTCTGTACGTTTACAAGAGTTTGCCATTAGGAATTCGTTCAGGGAGTTTTCATAATTGCCTTGTAACAGGATATGGTGATTACCCAGTGGGTTTTTCAGGAAATAGTCGGCCGGTGTATTCATCTTTACACGTACTTGTGTACGGCACATATTGATGTAATTGGTGTTTTCGGTCAGAGTTCCGGTAGACAGGTAATATTCGTCCAGGCATTCGCCACCACATTTCACAATGGTGACATCTCCTTCCGGTAGCAGTCCTTGAATACCGATGCCGCTTTCTGTTTCAAAGTGATTGCGAATGATGTAACGTTCGGTCTGTTTCATTCCGATTGTGCAATGGGCCAATATAATTTCGTTGTTACGGGCGTTTATCATCGAAGGATTTGCCATGAAACCCACTTTCCCGGTCAGTGCTTTAGCCACTAATAATGTAAATACGGATTGTAAGTCGCCTTCACATCCGGCAATGATCCCTTCGTCGTTCAACATGGCAAGGGCAAGACAGCCTGTAGTGCCTGTACGCTCTATCAGTTTGAAGCAGCTCACTGTCACTGCACTTAGTTTTTCTTCTTTACAGATTCGCTTAATGGCCCGATAGAGACGCATGGCTTTAATCATATCTTCGGGAGTGCCTTCGCGGCAAGCCAGTGCCTGTGAAGCCACAGCGGCACACGAAGCGCCGACTTCGTTATCCTTAATCCGGTCATATACATCATAAATCCGTTCCAACGGGATGTCCAGATACTCGATCCCCCAACGTCGTTTTGCGAGCAGGTAGTCCACATTGCTTGCAATCAACCAGGAAGAGGGAGTGCCGATCACCCCGATGCGGAGTCCTACCAACGAACGCTGCGCCTTGAAATTGGTATATAGTACCTGTATTCTCTGGACGATACTCATAAAGTCCCCGTGGAGGATCTCACTCTTCATGCCCCGGCCGCGCAACCAGGAAGAGATTTCAAGCGCCGCCGCCAAGGAGTTTTGCATTCCGTCGGCCAGAATAATGGCAGGGCGGGGGAGCGATTCAAAGCATTGCATGACCAATCTTTCTACCCCTCCGGTAGCTATGAAGATGATGCTGAAATCATCTTTTGTCAACTGGTGGATGTCCCGGTAATCGACAAACTTCACGGTGAAATATTTTTCCAGTTCACTAAGTACGGCTTCGTGCGAACTACGTATAGTTACCTGCTTATGCAGAATCGATGCAAATGTGATTAGGTTTATGGTCATTATGTTATCGTTTTAGGTTTGTAGTTATACAAATGTATCGTTTTCCGTTGAGATTATCATAACGTTTTTAACCTTGATAAGGTTTTTAAAGTTTTTATGTCTTTGTGTCCGATTTATTATGTACATTTGCCGCTCATATTTATTAATTGACCATTATATAATTAAAGATTATGCCAACCATATCGATTCGCGGAACAGAGATGCCTGCATCTCCTATCAGAAAGCTGGCTCCCCTGGCAGATGCTGCCAAACAGCGGGGAATCCATGTATTTCACCTGAATATCGGACAGCCAGACCTGCCCACTCCTCAGGCCGCGATTGACGCGATACGCAACATCGACCGCAAGGTGCTCGAGTACAGCCCCAGTGCCGGTTATCGTAGCTATCGCGAGAAATTAGTAGGATATTACGAAAAGTTCAATATCAACCTGACGGCAGATGATATTATCATTACTACCGGTGGCTCCGAAGCGGTGCTTTTCTCATTCATGTCGTGCCTCAATCCGGGAGATGAAATCATAGTTCCCGAGCCGGCATACGCCAACTATATGGCTTTTGCCATTTCGGCGGGAGCTAAGATCCGTACCATTGCCACGACAATCGAAGAAGGGTTTTCACTTCCGAAAGTAGAGAAGTTCGAAGAACTGATTAACGAGCGTACTAAGGGGATCTTGATTTGTAATCCGAACAATCCGACCGGTTACCTGTATACCCGCCGTGAGATGAACCAGATTCGTGATCTGGTGAAGAAATACGATCTTTTCCTTTTCTCCGACGAAGTCTACCGTGAGTTTATCTATACCGGTTCACCTTATATTTCGGCCTGCCATCTGGAAGGAATTGAAAATAATGTAGTGCTGATTGACTCCGTATCCAAGCGTTATTCCGAATGTGGTATCCGTATCGGTGCCCTGATCACGAAGAACAAAGAGGTGCGTGATGCTGTAATGAAGTTCTGTCAGGCACGTCTAAGTCCCCCTTTGATCGGGCAGATTGCTGCTGAGGCCTCGTTAGATGCTCCCGAAGAATACTCGCGTGAAACCTATGATGAATACGTAGAGCGCCGTAAATGCCTGATTGACGGACTGAACCGTATACCGGGTGTGTATTCTCCTATTCCTATGGGTGCTTTCTATACAGTAGCCAAACTACCGGTCGATGATTCGGATAAGTTTTGTGCATGGTGTCTGTCTGAGTTCGAGTACGAAGGGCAGACTGTGTTTATGGCTCCTGCTTCCGGTTTTTATACTACTCCGGGTTCCGGAAAAAATGAAGTCCGCATTGCCTATGTGCTCAAGAAAGAGGACTTGACCCGTGCACTCTTTGTTTTGCAAAAGGCATTGGAGGCTTATCCGGGAAGAACAGAATAATACCTGTACATGTCGTTCACTCATCCACATAATCAAAGCAATTCAGTTTCCTCTTCCGGAGCGAAGGGGAAATTGAGGCTTTCTTATTTTCTTGCCCGTCGGATTTATCGTGATACGGATGGTGGAAAACAAGTTTCCCGTCCTGCCGTTGTGATTGCCATGATTGGTATTGCCATCGGTCTGGCGGTGATGATCATTGCCGTATCCGTTGTGATTGGATTCAAGAGTGAAGTACGCAATAAAGTAATCGGATTCGGTTCGCATATCCAGATCAGTAATTTCGATGCGGTAGGTTCTTACGAGACCCACCCGGTTGTGGTGAATGACAGTATGATGGTCGCACTTTCTGCCCTTCCCGAGGTAAAGCATGTGCAGCGGTACTCCACGAAGCCGGGAATGATTAAGACAGACGATGCTTTTCAGGGGATGGTGCTCAAGGGAGTCGGCCCGGAGTTTGATCCCACCTTTTTCCGTGATCATCTGATAGAAGGAGAGATCCCGGCTTTCAGTGATACGGCCTCTACCAACCAGGTAGTGATATCGAAAGCAATAGCCGACAGGCTGAAATTGAAGTTGGGAGATAAAATCTATACCTACTTCATTCAGAAAGACGTGCGTGCCCGCCGGCTGACGGTGAAAGGCATCTATCAGACAAACTTTTCCGAATATGATAATCTCTTTCTGCTGACCGATCTGTATCTGGTGAACCGTTTGAATAACTGGGCTCCCGGTCAGGTGAGCGGGGCGGAATTGCAGGTGCGTGATTATGATAAGCTGGAAGATATCACCTATCGGATTGCTACCGATACGGATAATAAGCAAGATATCTACGGAGGTACTTATTATGTTCAAAGCATAGAGCAGATGAATCCCCAGATATTTGCCTGGCTCGATCTGCTCGACCTGAATGTATGGGTGATTCTGATTCTGATGGTCGGCGTAGCCGGTTTCACCATGATTTCCGGGTTACTGATCATCATCCTTGAACGTACACAGATGATCGGCATCTTGAAGGCATTGGGAGCAAATGATTTCACTATCCGTAAAGTATTCCTGTGGTTTTCTGTCTTCCTGATTGGCAAGGGGATGTTGTGGGGCAATGCAATCGGTATCGTTTTCTGTATTTTGCAGTCACAGTTCGGACTGTTCAAGCTCGACCCCGAAACCTACTATGTAAGTATGGTGCCGGTCTCTATGAATATCTGGCTTTTCCTCCTGATCAATGCCGGCACCTTATTGACTTCTGTACTGATGTTGGTCGGACCTTCTTACCTGATAACCAAAATTAATCCGGCCGACTCCATGCGATACGAGTAATGGGGTTATCTGCGCATGAAATCACCTTTTCCGCGATAGAGGCGGTAAAGCTTCAACTTCAAGGTCTGTAACGGACGGATTATGTCAAAAACCGGCAGCGTAAAGTAGTAAGAACGGTTGTCACCCATCTCACCGGCTGTTTTGTTGATGACGTAGGCTTGTACCGAATAGCGGACGAACCACAGTAACAGGGATAACCCGACAACCAACCAGTGGAAGCTGAGGATACCGAATACAATCCCCACCAGGCAAGCGGCATAAAACAGCAGTCGCGTACCGGTTTCCAATCCCAGGAGCCAGCGTTGCGAGCCTTTATAGAACCGGGAAGTTGCCATGTAGCTCACCTTTTCTTCTTTCCAGTCCTTATAGCGTTCCACGGGTTGCATCCGTATCACGGCATCCGGTGAGGTCTCTACCCGGGTGTTGTTTTCATTGGCAACCTGGTTGATGAACAGATCGTCTTCTCCGCGCTGCATATTCAGATGGGTAGAGAATCCCTTGACTTTGAAGAACAACTCCTTCCGGTAGGCCAGATTGCGTCCGATACCCATATACGGTTTACCTGCCAGGGCAAATCCCAGATAGCGGAGCGAGGTGAAAAGCGAGTCGAAAGATGCCCGCTTGTGCAGCCAGCCTTTTCCTCGTTCGTAGCCGCTATATCCCAGTACGATGTCTGTACTCGATGTGAAATTACGCGCCATTCGCCGGAGCCATTGGTTGCTGACCGGAGCACAATCGGCTTCTGTGAATACCAGCCAGTCGTGTTTGCTGGCTTTGATTCCCAGTGTCAATGCCAGTTTTTTCCGGCTGATGTACCGGGCACTGTCCGGAGTAAAACTGTGATACAGGTTGGGATATTCTTCCTCCAATGCCGATAGCAAGTCTTCGCTTTCGTCTGTGGAGCCATCATTAATGACGATTACTTCAAAGTCCGGATAATCCTGTTTCAAGATCGTGGGCAGGTTGCGGCGTAGGTTTTCCGATTCGTTTCGTGCACAGATCACCACAGATAGGGGAGGCAGTTCCCGTCCGAAGTGTACTTCGTCTTTTCCGACAGAGAGGTTGTGGGTGTGTATACGGTTGTACAGTCCGAGATAGTAGATAAGTTGAATGATTAAAAGAACACCTGTAGCCGACAGTAGTATCAGTTCAGTTGTATTGAATGTGAATGCTTCCATTTACTCTTACAAGATTTTTATGTCACAAAAGTACATAATTTTTTCAGAGATTCGTCGATTTGTATCCCTCTTATTTCTTATTGTCCAGATATTCTTTTTTAAACATATCGACAAACAACAAGAACAGCGACAGCACAAGCGGTCCGAAGATGACTCCCATGAATCCGAACAAGGATAATCCGATGACTACGCCGAAGATGGTTATTAGCGGATGGGTGTCTGCCATTTTCTTCTGGAGGATAAACCGTATCAGGTTATCACATTGCGAGACGACAATTCCACCGTAAGCCGCCAGTCCGATGGCGTTTGCCCACTCGCCGGTCAGTGCAAGATAGGCGGCTACCGGAAACCATACCAAGGCTGTCCCCACCATCGGGATGATTGTGGCGAAGCAGGTCAGCACTCCTATCAGCCAGGCATTCGGTGCTCCGAAGATGAAATAACCGATCAGGGCTACCCCTCCCTGAATGACTGCAAGCAAGGGAATGCCAATGGCATTGGAACGGACAATCATATTGATTTCATGGGTTACCTCCCGGGTATTCTTTTCGTTGAAAGGCAGGATGTCGTCGATGTAGGCTTCCATTTTAGTTCCTCCTATCAACATGAAGTACAGTATGAAGACCAATACAAACAGGTTGACGGCAAAACTGCTGATGCCTCCCATCACTGCCTGCCCTATCTTGGGAAGCAGGGAGACGATGAATGAAAGTGTGTCGCTGCCCAGCACATCATATCCTGTTTTTGCTTTAATGATTCCCGCTAACTCTTCGACAGGGGTAATGATGGCCTGGGGATCCAGGTTGATATCCTGCAATTTATTGACCAGCATCCATACAATCAGCGAGATGGGAACCAGGAAGCACAGAATGGCTTCTCCTGTGATCAGCAGTGCTGCGAAGCTTCGTTTCATTCGTGCACCGAGATAGATCATCTGTTTGCGTACAAGGATGTAGATAGTGAGTGCCCCCAGTAATCCGCCGAGGAAGGGAGTGATTTGCCGGAACAAGATAATGCCCAGTCCGATAATGATAATAATCAGAGAATATTTCCAATATTTTTCTTTCATAATAAATAAAAAGGAGAATAGAGATTCCTCTCTATTTATAACATTACACCAATTAAAATGTTTCGCTCCTAAGGCAGATCGAGACTGAAAATAGTTTGTCCCGGACGGCTTTCCCGGATGGATAAGTGTCCGTCATGTTGCCGGATGATCTGTTTGCAAAGACTGAGCCCGATTCCGCTTCCTTCCGTTTTCGTTGTGAAGAACGGAATGAAGATCTGTTCCCGTATCTCTTCCGGTATGCCGGGGCCATTATCTTCTATCTCGACCTGCAGACGGTCTGCCCGCCGTACGCGGAGAATGATTCTTCCATCCGCCTGTCCCTCGAGTGCCTGCATCGCATTTTTCAGCAGATTAAGAAAGACTTGTGACAGTTGATTGGGATCACCATCTGTTTCTATCGGGTCCGGCACGCATTGCAGCATGAACCGGATGCCGCGTTCCCGAAAGTCGCTTTGCAGCAATTCTTCAAGATTGCGGAGCATCTCGGTCAATGCGAAGCGCCTTTTTTCCGGATGGGGGAGATAGGACAGATGCCGGAATGACTCCGTAAACTCCATCAGCCGTTCGCTCTGAGCCTGTATAATCCGTAGTCCGCGTGCCGATTTTTCGTTGATATCCGGACGCTCGGACAAGGTTTGTGAGAGTGAAAGGATCGGTGCGATGGTATTCATGATTTCATGCGTCAGCACATGTGTCAGTTTGCTCCATGATTCGTTCTCCTTATCGCTCAATTCATCGCCGATGTCTTTGATGGACAAGATGGTGATGGTTTCGCCGTCCAGAATCATCTTTTTCTCCGATATGCTGAGACTCTTGCGGATACCGGTTACATTCAGCAGTTGTGCCAATTGGGTTTCGGTATAGAGACGGTTGCATTTCAGCAGCGAGAAAGCGGCACTGTTGGCAATAATGATTCTACCCGAGGCGTCCCAGGCAAGCACGCCGCTAGGTACCTCCTCGAGCAGTGATTGATAGAAATGTTCTTGTTTGTGACTTTCGCCTTTGGTGCGGGCAAGGAGGTCGTTAAGCCGGTTGAGGGAGCGGTTCAGCTGTGCCTGCTCTTTGCCGACATTTGCCTCCGGAAAGTAGAGCATATTATCCTTATCCTGCACGGCGTCAAAGAACAGTCTGATTTTCCGGTTAAACGTATTCAACTGCCGGGTCAATGCACCGATCTGGAACAGCGAACAGAGCAGCAGTATACCGCCGATGATGTATCCCGTATGCGACACGACCAACCATAGTCCGGTGCCTGCTGTGCCCAGTATCAGCAATACGTGAAACAGTATGATGAAATAGATGCGTTGACTGAATATCATTGGGGTCAGAGTTTGAATCGTTTGAGTTTATTGTATAATGTTTGCCGGCTCACTCCCAATTGTTCGGCTGCGGCAGTCAGGTTACCGTTGTTTTGCAGGATGGCAGTTTCGATGGCCCTCCGCTCCACCTCTTCCAGATTGGGGACAGTGGCGGTTGCCTGCGGTTGCCAGGTCTGTTTCACCAGGATATCTTTGGGGCGGATTACGCTGCCTTCACACAAGATGACCGCTTTTTCGATGGTGTGCTGCAACTCCCTTATATTGCCCGGCCAATGATAACTGCGTAATTTTTCGACAGTCTGCTCGTGTATCCGTATTTCCTGCCGTTGATATTTAGAGGTGAATTTACGTAAGAAGCAGTCGATAAAGAGTAGGATATCATCTCCCCGTTCACGTAGGGGAGGCAGTTCCAGATGAATGGTGTTGATGCGGTAGAACAGGTCTTCGCGAAACATGCCCTGCTTCACCATTTCCGGTATATCTTTGTTCGTTGCCGAAATCAGGCGGATATCGACCGGAATCACTTTGTTACTGCCCAGACGAGTCACATTCCGGCTTTGCAATACGGTGAGGAGCTTGGTTTGGAGTGGGAGAGGGAGGTTGCCCAGTTCGTCCATGAACAGTGAACTGCCGTTGGCCGCTTCGAACTTTCCGGGACGGCTTTCGTGGGCATCGGTGAAAGCTCCCCGTTCGTGTCCGAACAGTTCACTTTCGAACAGCGACTCGCTGATGGCCCCCATATCTACGTTCAGCATCGGACGTGCGCCACGAGGTGAGAGGCGGTGTATCTCCCGTGCCAGTATTTCTTTGCCTGTTCCGTTTTCTCCCGTTATCAGGATGTTGGCGTCCGTGCGTGCCACTTTCGATACCACTTTCATCAGTTGCAACATGGCAGGCGAACGCCCCACCAGCATTTCGAATCCCTCAGCCCTGTCAACTTTTGCAGTACGTTCCGGAGCTTTGCGGCTACGGTAGGCTTCCGTCACCTTGTCGATCAGGGTCTGGTTGTCCCATGGTTTCAGCAGGAAGTCGGCTGCACCGTTTTTAAGTGCTTTAACGGCAAGTTCCACATCTCCGTAAGCGGTCAGCATCACTACGGGTAGGGTGGGAGCCATCTGCCGGATGTGCCCCAACCAGTAAAGTCCCTCGTTGCCATTGTTGATACCCGCCGAGAAGTTCATGTCCAGGATGACTACATCGATGCGGCGCGTTGTCAGCAGGGCGGTGATCTGGTTTGGATTCGAAGCTGTCAGTATCTTGCTGAAGTAGTTTTCGAGCAGAAGTTCGAGTGAGGCCAATACTCCTTTGTTATCGTCTACAATCAGAATGGTTCCTGTGTTCATAGCATCTCCTTTTGATTCGCTTCCTTTTTTAAGTTCGTGGTAAAGATATTTGTTTTTGTAACTCCCTGCAAGAGAGTGTCCAATATTTAGACGTTTTCGGATTGAGAATTTATGCCGGAGAAGTATCAGAAAGTATTCCAGTGGGAAACAATCGTCAAGTGTCCAATATCTGTACACGGTGGCGTCCAGATATTGGACACTATTGTATATGGTTGAATTGTATCTATCTGATTATAAGTTGATTGTTTCTTTTGGCACAGCGTTTGCATATTAGATTGACATGAAACATTTTATATCATTTTGTACCTTTCTTCTTTTTTCAACTCTCTTGTTTGCACAAGCAGAGAGGTCGCTCGACGAATGTATCCGTATTGCATGGAAACAGAATCCGTCTTTACGGAATAGCGGGATAGATATCAAAGAAGCCCGGATGGATTACATCTCTTCTGTGGCGAGTTTCCTGCCCCGTGTCAGTGTATCGGCCGAAGCCGGACGTAACTTCGGGCGTTCCATCGACCCGAATACCAACGGATATACCAACGATACCTTTGATGAAGGAACCGTCGGGCTGGACATGACCCTTTCGCTCTTTGAGGGTTTCACCCGTATCAACCGGGTACGTTTTGAGAAGATGAACCGCAACCGGAGTGAGTGGGCTTTGACAGAACGCCGTAACGAACTGGCCTGTCAGGTGACGGATGCCTATTATAAACTTCTGCTTGAAGAGCGGATGCTCGATCTGGCTTTAGAGCAGAGCCGCCTTAGCGAGCGTTATCTCAAACAGACCGAGGCTTTCGTCGAGTTGGGATTGAAGTCGGTTTCTGATTTGCAGGAAGTCAAAGCCCGTCGCGAAGGTGATATTTACCGCTATCAGGCCCGTCAGAATGGTTGTCGTCTGGCATTGCTCCGCTTGAAGCAGCTATTGAATCTGCATGCCGAAGATACGCTGGCCGTACAAGATACTATCAACTACGAACTTCTTTCGGCCTATCCGCTGCCACAAACGGAAGAACTCTATACGCAGTCTCTGGTGGCGATGCCTTCGATGCGGATGATGGAACTCAGGCAACGTGCAGCCCGTAAGGAGTATGCCATGGCAGGAGGTAAATTTTCGCCAACCGTCTTTGCCCGCTTTTCAATGGCTTCCCGTTACCTCGATGGTTTTTCTACCAAACAGTTGAACGACAATTTAGGCAAGTATATCGGTATCGGTATTTCCATCCCTCTGCTGAGCGGGCTGGAACGACTGACCACCCTGCGCAAACACAAGTTGAATATATTCCGCCTCCGGAACGAGGAAGAACTGCAAAAGCAACAACTCTATACGGAGGTGGAGCAAACGGTTCTTTCTCTCCGTTCCGGTTATGATGAATTCCGGCAAGTGTTGCAGCAGTTCAGAGCCGAAGAGCTGGTACTGAAAGAATCCGAACGGAAATGGGAAGAGGGGCTTATCTCCGTCTTTCAGTTGATGGAGGCCCGCAATCGCTTCATCTCCTCCAAAGCCGAGTTGGCGCGGGTACGCTTGCAGGTAGATATGACTTTGAAGATGGAAACCTATTATCGCACGGGGAGCTTCTGTACGTTGCCCGGTGAAGAGTGATGGACGAGTTGTACAACTCGTCGTATACCAGTTGCTCAACTCGTCATGTACCAGTTGTACAACTCGTACACCGTTTCTCTACGACCCGATGATATGACCTTATAAACAAACGTGAATTATATATAAAGCAATAATTATCTATGGATACAATGATCGAACGCAAGCCCGGAATGAAGCGGAAGCATTATTATGCCGTCGCCGGAGCCGTGGTATTGGTGGGACTTGTTTTTTACTTTATTTTCAGGGACACTTCCTCTTCTATGAATGTGGAAAAAGACCGGCTGACCATTGCTACAGTTACCCGGGGAGAGTTCAGTGATTACATCCGGGTTATCGGACAAGTGATGCCCAACCGCATCATTTATATGGATGCGATAGAAGGAGGCCGTGTGGAAGAGCGCCTGAAAGAGGAAGGAGCCATCGTCAAGGCAGGCGATGTGATTCTTCGTCTCAGCAATCCGCTCCTGAACATCGGAATCATGCAGAGCGAAGCCGATCTGGCCTATCAGGAGAACGAGTTGCGCAATACCCGCATCAGCATGGAGCAGGAACATCTGCGGCTGAAACAGGAACGCATCGGCCTGAATAAGGAACTGGCAGTGAAACAACGGCGTTACGAGCAATACAGCCGCCTTATCAAAGAGCAGTTGATAGCCCAAGAGGAGTTTCGCCTGGCTGCCGAAGAGTACGAAGCGGCAAGGGCACAACTGGAAGTCATTGACGAACGCATCCGGCAGGACAATTTTTTCAGGGAAAGCCAGATCAGCAGCCTCGACGAGAATATCCGTAACATGAAGCGCAGCCTCGCCCTGGTACGCGAGCGGGTGGAAAACCTGAAGGTAAAAGCTCCCATCGATGGACAGGTGGGCAATCTCGATGCCCAGATCGGTCAGTCCATTGCTGCCGGCGAACATATCGGGCAGATCATCACCCCTGACCTCAAAGTACAGGCTCTGATCGACGAATACTACGTGGAGAGGGTAGTACCCGGACTTCCGGCGGATTTCACCCGTGACGGAGGCAACTATAAACTTGAAGTGACCAAACCCTATCCGGAAGTAAAAGAGGGACAATTCCGTACCGACCTTCAGTTTACTGCCGGACGTCCCGAAAACATCCGTGCCGGGCAGACGTATCACATCAATCTTCAGTTGGGAGATCCTGCCCAGGCCATTCTTGTACCTCGTGGAGGATTCTTCCAAATAACAGGAGGTCGCTGGATGTATGTTGTCGACGAAAGTGGTAAATTTGCCACGCGCCGTCCCATCCGGATCGGACGGCAGAATCCGCAATATTATGAAGTGACTGAGGGATTGAAACCGGGCGACCGGGTGATTATTTCCGGGTATGAATTGTTTGGGGATAACGAGAGGTTGAATTTGAAATAGAAAAGGCCTTTTCTCCGTTCTCCTGCAGAGAAGGGAGGAAAAGGCTTCCTTTTAACAAAATAATTATGATTAAGACAGAAAAACTATCTATGCTCTTCACCACTGAAGAGGTGCAGACCAAAGCCCTGAACGAAGTGACCATGCAAGTAGAACAGGGAGAATTTGTAGCGATCATGGGACCTTCCGGTTGTGGCAAGTCCACTTTGCTGAATATTCTGGGCACTCTCGATTCGCCTACTTCCGGCTCTTATTTTTTTGAGGGAAAACAGGTGGACAAGATGAGTGAGAATCAACTGACCGCCCTTCGCAAAGGAAATCTGGGATTCATCTTCCAGAGCTTTAACCTGATCGATGAACTGACCGTATACGAAAATGTGGAACTCCCCCTGGTGTATTTGGGGATAAAGCCCGCAGTGCGGAAAGAGAAAGTGAAACGGGTGCTCGAGAAAGTAAACCTGTTGCATCGTGCCAGTCATTTTCCGCAGCAGCTTTCCGGAGGACAGCAGCAACGTGTTGCCATAGCTCGCGCCGTGGTGACGGACTGCAAGTTGTTGCTTGCCGATGAACCTACCGGAAACCTGGACTCGGTGAACGGTGTGGAGGTAATGGAGTTGTTACGAGAATTGAACCGGCAGGGGACTACCATTATCATCGTCACCCACTCACAACGTGATGCCACTTATGCCCACCGGATTATCCGGTTGCTAGACGGAAAAATAGTGGCCGAAGACATCAACCGCCCGCTGACCGAAACCTCCGGGCCTAACACAGAGAGCGTATGATAGGGAATTATTGGAATAGTGCCTACCGCAACCTGATGAAGCGGAAAGGATTCAGTTTCATCAATGTTTTCGGGTTGGCAGTCGGCATGGCATCGGCTCTGCTGATCTTGACTTACGTCACCTTTGAGTTCAGTTTCGACAAGATGCACCAGAAGTACGAGCGCATCTTCCGCGTGGAAAGTACTTTCTACGAGGGAGAAGTGCAGACCGACTATTGGGCCAGCAGTTCGTTCGGTTATGGTTCGGCCATGAAGGAGAATCTGGCCGGCATTGAAGATTATACCCGGGTGGTCTCTTTGTATCAGCCCGAGCAGATAGTGAAGTACGGTGAATTGACTTTGCGCGAAAACCAGATAGCTTATGCCGATCCCGGTTTCTTCCGCCTGTTCGATTTCGAGCTGGTGAAAGGAGATAAGGCCACTTGCCTTTCCATGCCCCGCCAGGTGGTCATCACCGAACGTATTGCCCGGAAGTATTTTCAGGACGAAGACCCCATCGGAAAGATACTTATCTTTACGGGACCGTATGACAAGGTGGTTTGCGAAGTGACAGGGGTGATGAAAGAGATGCCTTCCAATTCGCATATCCATTATAATTTCCTGATTTCCTATAAGTCACTCGGGCAATATCTGCATGACTATTGGTACAAGCACGAGGTTTATACTTATGTGCTGCTCGATTCGCCCGAAAGGAAGGAAGAGATAGAAAAGGCGTTTCCGGCAATGTCGGAGAAGTATAAGACGGACGAGGCGCTGAAAAATAAAATATGGGGTGTGTCACTGACACCGCTTGCCGATATTCATCTTAAACCGCAAGTTGGTTACGAGGCCGAAATCAAGGGAAACCGTACGGCCATGATCGCCCTGATCTTTGCTGCAATTGCCATTTTGGCTATTGCCTGGATCAATTATATCAACCTGACTGTGGCCCGCTCGATGGAACGTGCCAAGGAGGTAGGAGTGCGCCGGGTAATAGGAGCTTTCCGCAAGCAGCTTGTATCTCAATTCTTGTTTGAGGCCTTGGTCATGAACCTGGTTGCATTGGTACTGGCAGTGGGACTGATCGAGTTGATCTTGCCATACTTCAATCAGTTGGTAAGCCGTACGGTAACTTTCTCCGTTTGGCTGACGGGATACTGGTGGCTTTTGCTTTTAATCGTATTTGTAGGGGGAATTTTCCTCTCCGGTTACTATCCTGCATTGGCGCTTCTCAACCGGAAACCGATTACGTTGCTGAAGGGAAAGTTCCTGAACAGCAAGTCGGGCGAAGGCACTCGCAAAGTATTGGTAGTCGTTCAGTACACGGCATCTATGATTCTGCTCTGCGGCACATTGATTGTGTTTGCGCAGTTGAACTTCATGCGCAATCAGTCGCTGGGAGTGAAGACGGACCAGACTCTGGTTGTCAAATTTCCCGGACGGACCGAAGGCATGAACACGAAACTCGAAGCCATGAAGAAGGCCATTGCCCGCCTGCCTTTGGTAGACAAAGTTACCTTCTCGGGTGCCGTGCCGGGCGAAGAGGTGGCTACCTTCTTGTCTAACAGGCGAAAGAGTGATGCTTTGAAGCAGAATCGCCTTTATGAAATGTTGGTATGCGACCCGGATTATATTGATGCTTATGGACTGCAACTGGTGGCAGGGCGCGGATTCTCCGAAGATTATGGAGACGATGTGAATAAGTTGGTGGTCAACGAGTCTGCTGTCCGTAACCTGGGAATCGCCTCTAACGAAGAGGCTCTCGGCGAGGAGATAGAGGTGGAATGTACCGATGCTCCGATGCAGATTATCGGAGTGGTGAAGGACTACCATCAGCAGGCACTCAACAAGAATTATACCCCGATTATGCTGATCCACAAAGATAAGATCGGTTGGCTGCCGCAACGCTACATCTCCATTGTGATGAAGTCCGGCGACCCGAAGGAATTGGTTTCGCAGGTGGAGGAGATCTGGCATCGCTATTTCGAGGATTCCAGCTATGACTTCTTCTTTCTCGATCAATTCTTCGATCATCAGTATCGTCAGGACGAGGTGTTTGGTGTCATGATCGGTTGTTTCACCGGACTGGCCATCTTCATCTCATGTCTGGGATTGTGGGTATTGGTGATGTTCTCCTGCACTACCCGTACCAAGGAGATGGGTATCCGGAAAGTATTGGGAGCTACCCGTTGGAATCTGTTCTATCAGCTGGGTAAAGGCTTTTTCCAATTGATCCTGATAGCGGTAATCATTGCGTTGCCCGTTGCCTGGTTCAGTATGAATGCCTGGTTGAGTCATTATGCTTTCCGTACCGATCTGAAGATATGGTTCTTTGCAGTTCCGGTAGTGTTGATGCTGTTGATTTCGTTTGTGACGGTAGCCTGCCAGACGGTGAAGATTATCGTAGGCAAACCGGCACGGTCATTGCGGTATGAGTAAGATTCCGGAATAAAATAAGTCGCATTCGGCACAGAGTGCATGAGGGTGTCATAGTTCACCACAGATTACACGGATTTACAAGATAGATTTTTAATCTACTGATAACCAATAATATTTATCTGTACAATCTGTGGTGAACTATGACACCCTCAGTGCCTTTTGTGGTGAACTTTAGCCTTTGGGTTGTTGCGTCTGGGTTTCTTCTCCCCAATGCGTTTTCGCTTCCAGTTCTTCCCGGTCACGCACCTCTTTCGCCTTCTTTGCATAGACAATCATGCGCAGGGACTGGTCGTAAGTAAAGTAATTCCATACCCAGTTCAGTAGGACGTTTGCTTTGTTGCGTACTCCCAGGATCGAACGTAAATGGACGACCAGCCACATCACCCAAGCCAGCCATCCGGCGGTTTTGAAACTACTGAACTCTGCCACGGCGCGATTGCGCCCTACGGTTGCCATCGATCCCAGGTTCCGGTAATGGAACGGCTGCATCGGCTTTCCTTTCTGTAGTCTTTGCAGGTTCTTGGCAAGCAGTTCGCCTTGTTGGATGGCCACTTGTGCCAGTTGCGGGTGTCCGTTAGGATAGTTCTTGTCCGTAGTCTGAATACATTGGTCCCCGATGGCGAAAATAGTGTCTGTTCCCTGTACACGGTTGAATTCGTCTACTTTGATTCTTCTTCCGCGTCCCAGTAATTCTCCGTCTATATTGCCGAAAGTGATGGCTGCCACGCCGCTCACCCAGATAAACGTACGTGTCGCTATCTCTGTACCGTCTTCCAACATCACTTTATGATCTTTGTAATCCGTCACCCGCTTGTTCAGCAGGATGTTGACTCCCATTTCACGCAGAAACTGTTCGGCATGGCGGGATGAATCTTCGGACATTCCCGCCAGGAGACGGTCGCCCGCTTCAATCAGGTAGATGTGCATCAGGCTGCTGGGCATATCCGGATAATCGTTGGGCAGTACGAACTTCTTCATTTCCGAAAGCACTCCGGCTATTTCTACTCCGGTGGCCCCTCCGCCTACAACAACGACATTGAGCAACTCCTGCCGTTCACGTTCCGTACTGCAAGTGATCGACCGTTCAAAGTTTGCCAGTAGGGCATTTCTCAGTCCCATGGCTTCCGAAACGGTTTTCATAGGCATGGCCTCTTCTTCAATGTGCTCGTTGCCGAAGAAGTTGGAGGTGGTGCCGGCTGCCAGTACCAGGTAGTCGTATTCTGCTTTACCGATGGAAGTCTGAATCATCTTTTTCTCGGGGAAGATGGCCCGTACTTCTGCCATACGGAAGTAAAAGTCCTTTCGTTTCTGAAAAATCTTCCGGAACGGGAAAGAGATGGAACTGGGTTCAAGTCCGGCTGAAGCGACTTGATAAATAAGGGGAGGAAACTGGTGATAATTGTTCTTATCGACTAAAACAACCTGGAAACCAGACTTTTTTAGCTTGTTGGCCAATTTAAGACCGCCGAAGCCACCACCTACGATGATGACACGCTTCTTGTCGTTTTTTACAATGTTGAAACTCATACTGAAAACTTCTATTTAACCTGATGTGTCTAAAACCTAATGTCATGGTTATAAACGCTTGTCATAGGTAAAAAGTTCAGCTAAAAGAACGGTTTCAGAAGATGTTTCAAGAGGCTTTTTCACCATAGATTACACAGATTACCGCAGGTAGTTTGTGCTGACAATCGGTCGTTCACTCTTTTAGAGCCTGTTTTAATTTTGTTTGAGATATGTTTTCAGGGATGTTTTCCGGTTTTTGCAAGGAGCATAGTGGGCTATGTGACGGGTAAAAACGGGGAAATAGACCGAGAAAAAACTCAAAACAGGTCAATAAAATTCCTGTAAATTTATTCAAGGAAAATTTAAACAGGGCACTTAATCTGCGCTAATCTGTATCATCTATAGTGGTTTCTGATGTTCCCTGTAGGCTTTTTATAATTCCGGTACCATGCAGAATTTAGTCTCCGGAAAATCTTTCTTCAGATACCGTTGGATGAAGAGTTGTGTATCCTCCTGTATCGTCCGGTCCTCTACCGTCGGGTAGAGGTTGTAGAGAACGGTATCCAGTTTGATCCCCCGGTTTTTGATGGCTTCCAGGCTGAGCAATGTGTGGTTGATACTGCCCAGTTTGCCGGAAGTGACAAACAGCAGCGGGTATCCCTTCTGCGCAATATAGTCAATCGTCAGCAATTCGTCGGTAAGCGGCACCATCAGGCCTCCGGCTCCCTCGAGCAGGACAACGTCGTAACGGCGGCTCAACTCTTCTGTAGCACGTTCTATTTTGTCAAAGTCGATGGGACGTCCGTCTATGCGTGAAGCGAGGTGTGGAGAACAGGGGTAAGAGAAGATTTCGGGCATGGTCAGTCCTTCCCGGTCGTCATCAGTGGGGGCGATGCCCATGATGCGGCGGTGCAGGTCGATGTCTTCCGAGTGGCCTGTATTGCCTGTCTGGATAAATTTCTGAGTAATGGTGCGTTGCCCTTTCCGGTTCAGTTCGCGTGCCAGGAATCCTGTGGCATAACTCTTGCCTGCATCCGTATCAATGCCGCTGATAAAATACACATTCTTTTTCATACTTCTTTTGTTTGAGACCCGCAGGTCGTTTTTCTTATCTCTTTTTTGCTATTATATAGATGGGGTGGTAGGTCAGTGAAACAGAACCTTTGCCGGGACTGAACAGACGTTCGTATTCCTGACAGAAGAGGTTCAGTTTGCTCCGGGTCCAGCTTTGGTTACAAGTACCTGTTACTCCGGTCTGCTTCAGATGATAAAGCACCTCCATCGGATTGTTGAAATTCAGTGAGATGACTTCTTCCTCCGTGTGCACAATGTCGTATAGTGCCGAGAGCGAGGCAGTCAGCTCTTCTCTCGAACGGTAGGCGAGTCCCTGTCCGGTCAGTTGGCGAATCTCCTTCATGTTTTCTTTTCCGAAAGTACTGAAGGCAATGTATCCCTGCGCATTCAGGATGTTTTCACATTTCCGGAAAAAAGCATCGGGATGTTCGAACCATTGCAGGACGGAACAGGAAGTGATCAGTTCCGTTCCGTGTGGGAAGTCAAGTGCTTCGGCATCTCCGGGCAAGAAGGAGACCCGCTCGTTCAGGATATCTCTGCAGCTATGGCGCATCTCTTCGCAAAGGTCGTTCAGCAGCAAGTGTTCCGGGCGGAACGAACGGAGTAGCAGACGCGAATAAGTACCCGTCCCGCAGCCGAACTCTACAACACGGCGGAGGGAATGCGCAGGGAGGTGTTGCTGCAACAAACTGCACATTTTCCGGGCGATTTGTTGTTGCACCCGGGCTTCGTGCGGATAGGTGCCGATTGCTTTCGTGAAGCGTTGGGCGATCAGTAGTTTGGAGGAAGCAGCAGCAGGAGCGAGATTTTCTTTCAATATCTTTTCGTCATAATGTGCTCCGTCATATCGCTGAATTTCATTGCAATATTTTTGCCAGGCCTGTTCCTGGTTCTTCGGTGGGAAGATATGATCGGATTCTCCGATGATTGCCTTATTCCAGACAAAGGTGGATGGGGGCAGTTCGCTGTATTGTCTGCCGATGGCCGCCAGTTCTTCTTTCAATTCTTCTACCGGTCGTTGGGGAGCTATTTCCAGGAAAGCTTGAAAGGCACTTCCCGATCCGCACATTCGCCGGCGGAACTTCTGTAGGGTCGCTTCATTGAGATTATTGAGTGTACCTTCAAATATGGCGGGAGGAATTCCCCGCATATCATCGATAGGAAAAGGTGTCCCGTTGATGGCAATGCTTTGCTTGAGGGGGAGGTTGCTGTCCGGCAACACTTGGGAAGCTGCCCATACCCCCATGGACCAGGCAACAACATAGATCCCGTCATACGTGGAGAGCAATGTGCTGTCAAAATCGAGAGAACGGTAATCATAGCAGATTATCAGATCTTTATTTGGGGGGAGATTGTGCATGAAGGGAGTTTCATCCATTCCCCATCCGGCAAAGAAGAGGAGAGCCTCTTTTTGGAGGGGAGGGTATCCGGCGGCTTCACATCCGGTTCCTGTCTCAGAGTGAAGGGAGTTTACAGCTTTTTGGGGTGGATATAGTCTTTTCAGTTTCATAAGTTTATTACTTTGATGATACAGGTCGTATTGTTGCTATCACTCTTTTCACTTCCTCTTCCGTTACGTCTGCCGTTAATGAAAAACGGATACGGGAAGTTCCTTCCGGTATCGTAGGCGGACGGACAGGCAACGCATAAAATCCTTTGCGTTGCAGCTCTTCTGCCATACGGACGGCGGAAGAACTTTCACCCGCGATCATGGGTACGATTTGGCTGGCCGAGGCAGAAAAGTATCCTTTCTCCTGGAGGCCGGTCCGCAAGTTGCTGCTGATGGCTGCCAGGTGTTCCCTCTTCTCCTGATATTCCGCCAGATGGCGCAGTACAAATGAGGTCCATTGCAGGGTGACAGGCGGGAGTGCAGTGGTGAAGATAAAGGGACGCATTTTATTTATCAGATAGTCCCGTATCACCTGCCTGCACACGATATATGCCCCAGAGGAAGCCAGTGCCTTTCCGAAAGTGCCCACCAAAAAGTCGATATCCGATATGCATCCGTATGCTTCGGCACATCCCAGTCCGCCGGTTCCCCGGACACCGACAGCATGGGCTTCGTCTAAGTAAAGCAATACGTTCGGATACTTGCGTTTCAGCTTGACCAACCGGGGTAAGTCTGCTTCGTCACCATCCATACTGAAAATACTTTCGGTAACGATAATAACCTGTTCATATTCTTTGTGGTAAGTCTCTACTAGTCTTTCCAACTGGCTGTATTCGTTGTGCCGGTAGCGGATACATTTGGCATCTGATAGCCGAATGCCGTCTATCAGGCTGGCATGTATCAACTTGTCGGCCAGAATCAGTGTTTTTGTGTCGCATACGGCAGGTAGGATTCCGGTATTGGCATGATATCCGCAATTGAATACCAGTGCCGCTTCTGTTCCAAATAAGGAAGACAAGGTAGCTTCCAGTTCATCGTATGCGGCAAAATTGCCGGTAAGCAGGCGGGAAGAAGAGGAGGAGAACTTAATTTCTTCCGGCTTCACTGTCTGCCAGAAAACTTTTAACAGTCCACTGTCGTTAGCCAACCCCAGATAATCATTTGACGAAAGGTTTAGCATCCGTTGTCCCCCGATGATTACCTCTTTGCCCTGATGTACCAGGGTAGGAAGGGTGCGGAAGTTATCTTTCTTTTTAAGGAGTTGCAGCTCGTCAAGGAAACGGGTGAGTTCACCTCTTTCCGTTTCTTGGTTTTTATTCATATTTGTAATGTTTTTGAGTTTGATTCACCACAGAGTAGCACAGAGTTTCACAGAGATTATTTTCTCTTAATATCTTATAAACAAGAGATTGAAACTCTGTGAGACTCTTGTTACTCTGTGGTGAAGTTTGATTCGCCTCTATTTCGTTTGGGAACCGGGAAGGCCGTTACTTATGATCCTTATCATCCCTTCCGTGAGTTTGGTCAACTGTTCGGGCGTAATGATAAACGGAGGCATTACATAGATCAGTTTGCCAAACGGACGGAGCCAGATGCCTTCCTCCACAAAACGGCGTTGCAGGTATGCCATATTCACCGGTTCTTTCATCTCGATCACTCCGATGGCACCCAGTACACGGACGTCCGCTACTTGAGGGAGCTCACGTGCCGGAGCTAATTCACGGTTCAGTTGAGCTTCTATTCGTTTTACGTTTTCTTGCCAGCCGGAAGTTAGAAGTAACCGTACCGATGCGCAGGCTACGGCACATGCCAACGGGTTTCCCATAAACGTAGGCCCGTGCATGAATGCTCCCGGTGCATGGTTGGAGATGCAGTCTGCCACTTCATTGGTGGTCAGTACTGCCGATAAAGTCATGTATCCACCTGTCAATGCTTTGCCGATGCACATGATGTCCGGCTCTACTCCGGCATGTTCCCAGGCGAAGAGTTTTCCGGTACGTCCGAATCCGGTTGCTATTTCATCGAAGATCAACAGTACCCCATACCGGTGGCAGAGGCGCGCAGCTTCTTTTAAATATTCCGGATGGTAGAAACGCATGCCTCCCGCACCTTGTACAATGGGTTCGAGGATGAAAGCTGCCAGTTCATCGGCATGTTTCTCCAGCAGATGCTCCAACGGACGGATGTCTTTCGGGTTCCATTCATCTCCGAACCGGGAGGAGGGAGCAGGGAGGAAGTGGCGGATGGGAAGTGCCGAACCAAAGATACTGTGCATCCCCGTTACAGGATCGCATACCGACATGGCATTCCAGGTATCTCCGTGGTAACCGTTACGGATGGTGACGAAATTATTTTTCTCCGGTTTTCCGGCTGCATACCAGTATTGTACGGCCATCTTCAGTGCAACTTCGACAGCTACGGAGCCGGAATCGGCATAGAATATCTTTTGCATAGAGGGGGGGACCAGCGGAAGCAACAGTTTGCCCAGTTCGATAGCCGGATCGTGCGTCAGTCCGCCGAACATGACATGCGACATCCGGCTGAGTTGATCTTGTACAGCCTGGTTTAATATCGGGTGATTGTATCCGTGCACCGCACACCACCACGATGACATTCCTTCGATCAGTGTCTGTCCGCTTTCCAGGGTGATGGTGGCACCGTCAGCCCGTTTCACCTTATATACTGGGAGCGGATTCGAAGTTGAAGTATACGGATGCCACAAATGTTCGCGGTCAAATTGTGAGTCGGCAAAGTGATATCCTTCCGAGAGAATCATCTCTTTATCATCCGATACCTTGGAGCCGAGTGTTGTCAGCAGATCGCCTACGATGGCGGAGTTGATGCCGATATAGAGGGATTTCCGGACGGCCTCTGGTGTCAGTTGCGAGCGTCCTCCGGCAAAGCGCAGGTAAGCCGCAGGGTTAATGAACCGGAAAAGAGCCACAGTGGTCAGTATCTCTTCTTCACTGAGAGGAGACTGATGCTCGAGCGGAGTGCCGGGTATGGGTTGCAGCAAGTTGATCGGGATGGATTGGATGTTGAGATCGCGGAGTGTGAAGGCAAATTCGATCCGTTGTTCCACAGTTTCACCCATGCCGATGATGCCTCCGCAGCAGAGGTCCATCCCTACTCGTCGTGCGGCATGCAAGGTTTTCAGCTTTTGTTCCTGTGTATGCGTGGTACAGAGCGAGTCGAAGTGGGAAGGAGCCGTTTCGAGGTTACAGTGGTACCGGGTCACTCCGGCATCATACAATGCCTGCAACTCTTCTTCGTCCAACAGTCCGAGCGAAGCGCACAACCGGATAGACGAATGGCGACGCATCCGCCGGGCCGCTACACAGAGCTCTTTCATGTTTTTGGGAGAAGGTTTGCGTCCACTGGTCACCAATGAAAAGCGGTTGACCCCTTGTGCTTCGTTGTATTTTGCTTGTCGCAGGCACTCTTCCGCGCTCACCAGATCGTATACATCGGCCTTGGTCTTGTAGTGAGACGACTGGGCGCACCATTTACAATTTTCCGGACACCGCCCTGAGCGGGCATTGATGATGGAACACATGTCGAACTCCTGCGAAGCGCAGGCGGTGGTGATGTCGTGCGCGGCATCATACAACTCTTCTTTACGGGGATAGAGCGCCAGCCATTCGGCCTGCTCTCGGCTGATAGCCGTTCCTTGTAATACTTGGTTTTTTATTTCTTCGATAGTCATAGGGTGGGGATATTAAAAAAGAGGTTGCCGGTCCCATCGGGATGGGAGGCAACCTCTTTAGGTGTAATGTGTGAGGCGGATGTCACAACAGTTGACTGTGCGGCACCGGCATAAGAATATTTGGATGATTGGAGTTGAGTAAGAAGCAAGAGCAATGGTTCGGGAGATAGCGTGAGGTTCTCCCAATCTTCTTCCGGAACGGAATCTTCTGTTTCCCGTTGCGGATCAAGTCCGGTCGTATGCGGAGTTTGCTGCTTGCACAACGCACATTCGGTGATGTTCTTTCTCAACTGTCCGATGGTGACACACAAACCCAGAGTGGCAAATATAGCATAAGCCTTCCGGCTCCACTGGCGGAAGCGGATAAACGAATGTGATATGTACCTTTCTTTTTTCATAAGCCGTATGGTGATATCGGGTCATCGGACGGCGGCAAAGCTACAAAGAATCTACGGAATGACCAAGGGATAGCATCGGTTTGTAAGCAGGGACCTCTCCTCTACCACAAAGACGGTATAAGAATCCCTTATAAAGGGGATTTCAAGAACAATCCCCATACTCTACTTTTGCAGCAGGAAATGATCCGTGAAAATTAATTAAAAAATGTAGGTGGCTTTTGACACACCTTCAAGAATAAGATAACAATTTCAAGGCTTTTAACAACAATCTGCCGGATTGTGTGTTAAACAAAAGATTCTAATTTAAACATAACTAAACTTAAGGTATGAAGACCAATTTACGTCTATTATTTACGTTGCTCTTTGTCGTTTCGGTTGTTGCATTACGTGCCGGAACAATGAATGACATACGTGTTTCGGGCACTGTTGTGTCCGAAGGAGACCCGTTGCCCGGTGTGTCGGTATTAGTGAAAGGAACCGGCGTCGGTACTATTACCGGTATTGACGGCAAGTATTCCATCAATGTTCCGTCCGATGGTACGCTGGTATTCAGTTTTATCGGACTGAAATCTGTGGAACATAAAGTGGGAGGACGCTCAGTGATCAATGTCGAGCTGGTGCCCGACAGTAAGCAATTGGAAGAAGTAATGGTAGTAGCCTATGCCACTGCCAAGAAATATAGTTTCACCGGTGCCGCCTCTACCGTTAAAGGTGACGAGATAGCGAAGTTACAAACCTCGAGCGTATCACGTGCCCTTGAAGGAACCGTAGCCGGTCTGCAGGCAAGTGCCGCAAGCGGTCAGCCGGGTACCGATGCCACAATCCGTATTCGCGGTATCGGATCCATCAATGCATCCAGTGCACCTCTCTATGTAGTGGACGGTGTGCCCTATGACGGTAGTGTGAACTCTATCAACCCCGAAGATATCGCATCGATGACCGTTCTGAAAGATGCGGCCTCAGCTGCTTTGTACGGTTCGCGTGGAGCCAACGGTGTGATTATTATCACCACCAAGCAGGGACAAAGCGATTCGAAGACTACAGTGAACGTGAAAGCCAGCTTCGGTGGTTCCAATCGTGCGGTACGTGATTACGACCGGATCGGCACCGATCAGTATTTCGAACTTTATTGGGAGGCTTTGCGTAACCAATATGCACTGGATACAAAGAATTATACTCCTCAGACAGCAGCTATCAAAGCTTCTAAAGACTTGGTAGGAAAACTGATGGGGGCCGGCCCCAATCCTTATGGCTCTAAATATCCTCAGCCGGTAGGTACGGATGGAAAATTGGCTGATGGGGCCGTTCCGCTCTGGAACTTCGACTGGCAGGATGCCATGGAGCAGCAGGCACTTCGTACGGAACTGGGACTGAATGTTTCAGGAGGCGGCAAAACCAATCAATACTACTTCTCTGCCGGATACCTGAATGATAAAGGTATTGCGTTGGAGTCCGGTTATGAACGCTTTAATCTCCGATCGAACGTGACAAGCCAGATGACCAAGTGGCTTCGGGGAGGAGTGAACATGAGTTTTGCCCACTCTTTGCAGAATTATCCCGTATCATCGGATACGAAAACAAGTAATGTCATCAATGCCGGCCGTTTGATGAACGGATTCTATCCCATCTATCAGATGAACGAAGATGGAACCTATAAACTGGATTCCGAAGGACAGCGGATGTATGATTTCGGTTCTTACCGTCCGTCCGGTTCGATGGCTAACTGGAACCTTCCGGCCACATTGCCCAATGATAAGTCGGAACGTATGAAAGATGAATTTTCAGGACGTACTTTCCTTGAAGTTACCTTTATCGAAGGGCTGAAGTTTAAGACCAGCTTCAACTTTGACCTGATCAACTATAATTCACTCGACTATACCAATCCTAAAATAGGGCCGGCTGTTAACACCGGAGGTTCATCGAGCCGTGAAAACGACCGTACTTTCTCGTGGACCTGGAATAATATCCTGACTTATGACAAAACCCTCGGAGAGCATCATTTCAATCTGCTGGCCGGACAAGAAGCCTATTCCTACCGTTACGATGTGCTGCGAGCATCCCGTTCGAACATGGCATTGCCTGATTTTCCCGAACTGGCTGTCGGTTCGTTGGTAACCGGAGGGACAGGATACCGCGTAGATTACTCGTTGGTGGGATATTTCCTAAATGCCCAATATGACTATCAAAGCAAATATTTCTTCTCGGGTTCGTATCGGCGGGACGGGTCTTCCCGTTTTGCTCCCGAAACCCGTTGGGGTAATTTCTGGTCTGTCGGTGCTTCCTGGCGTATCGACCGTGAAGATTTCATGGTAGCTGCGAGCGACTGGCTTTCTGCCCTGACTTTGAAGGTCAGTTATGGTGCGCAGGGTAACGATAACCTGGGAACGTATTATGCCAGCAGCGGACTTTATTCGGTGGTAAGCAATAATGGGGAGAATGCGTTGGTATCCGATCGTCTGGCTACACCAAAACTGAAATGGGAAACCAACCTGAACTTCAATGCCGGCATAGACTTCTCGTTGTTCAACAACCGATTCTCCGGTTCATTCGATTTCTTCCAGCGGCGTTCGAAAGATTTGCTCTATTCCCGTCCGCTGGCTCCCTCGCTCGGTTATAATTCAGTAGACGAGAATGTAGGCGAACTGAAGAATACCGGTGTGGAAATCGATCTGAAAGGTACCTTAATCCATACCCGGGACTTTATGTGGCGATTGGGGCTTAACCTGACACATTATAAGAATGTCGTGACCGACCTTCCATTGAAAGATATGCCTGTAAGCGGAGTTCATAAACTGGCTGTGGGACGTTCTGTCTATGATTTTTACATGAAGCAATGGGCGGGTGTTGATCCGGAGAACGGCGATCCGTTGTGGTACAAAAATGTGAAAGATGCCAATGACAAGATCACCGGACGTACGACTACCAATGACTATGCCCAAGCGGATTATTACTATACCGGCAAATCATCCTTACCCAAAGTGTACGGAGGATTTAATACCGCTTTCTCGTATAAAGGCTTTGAACTGTCCACCATTTTTGCCTATAGTATCGGTAATTATATTGTGGACCGTGACGTAACTATGCTGTGGCATAACGGAAGTTCTACCGGACGTGCCTGGTCGACAGAGATTCTGAACCGTTGGACACCGGAGAATCGATATACTGATGTGCCGGCTCTGAAAACCGTATCGAACAGTTGGAATGCAAATTCCACCCGTAACCTGTTCAATAACTCGTTCCTGCGGATGAAGAATATCACATTATCGTATAACTTCCCGCAACCGATGATAAAGAAAATCAGCCTGAACAGTCTGCAATTGTTTGTGCAGGCCGATAATCTGCTTACCGTTTCGAAGAATCAGGGACTCGACCCCGAACAGGATATCAGTGGACTGACGTATTACCGTTATCCGGCCATGCGTTCCATTTCCGGAGGAATCAATGTTTCGTTCTAAGGCTTTAATCCCCGGAAAAGGGCTGTTGCAATCGTATGCTCCGCCCCGGTTTAATCATGCATAAATCACATATAACAGATATAGTAAAGTATAAAATAACAGATGATATGAGAACAATACGATTTAACAATAACAGACATATCTCTTCTTCTCCTCTTCTTCGGACAGAGGGTGGGAGAGAGGTTTCCGTGAGTAATACCTCCGGAGATAAGATCCCTAAAGGTAAGTTTTCCTTTCTCCTTCTCTTCTTCCTTTTGTTCCTGGGGAGTTGCAGCAGCGACTTCCTCGACAATAAGCCGACAGATGCCGTAGATTCCGGCCTCGTACCTGTACCTTCGAATGCCGAACGCATCTTTAACGGTGCGTGGTACAATCTATTCGAATATGGTACCACTTATGCCAACATCGGCTATCGTGCTTTGATGTGCCTGGACGACATGATGGCCGACGACGTGGTTTCGCGCCCTATGTATGGGTTTAATTCTTCTTATCAGTTCAATGACGTGGTGATGCCTTCCGACGGACGTACCACTTTCGCCTGGTATCTGATGTATAAGACCATTGACAACTGTAATACGGCCATTTCTATTCAAGCTACCGGAGACGATGATACACCTGAGTTCCGGCATGCCCAGGGACAGGCACTTGCCGTACGTGCTTTCTGTTATCTTCATTTGGCACAGCATTATCAGTTCACCTATCTGAAAGATAAGAATGCTCTTTGTGTACCGTTGTATACCGAACCGACCAATCCGAATACCAAACCTAAAGGAAAGGCAACGCTCGAAGAGATCTATACACAGATCATCAATGACCTCAACCGTGCCAAAGGACTTCTTGACGGTTATGTGCGTCCGAATGACAAGTCGAAATACAAACCTAACACCGATGTGGTAAACGGACTTCTGGCCCGTACTTATCTGCTTACCGGACAGTGGGACGAAGCCGCCAAAGCCGCATTGGAAGCTGCCAAAGGTTACACTCTGATGACGGATGCCAAAAACTATATGGGCTTCAACGATATATCGAATACCGAGTGGATCTGGGGACATCCGCAATCTGTCAGCCAGTCCGATGCCAGCTATAACTTCTATTATCTGGATGTGGTAGAACCCGATTCATACAATAGTTTTATGGCCGATCCGCATTTCAAGGACACCTTTACCGAAGGTGATATCCGTCTGGAATTGTTCCAGTGGATGCGTGAAGGTTATCTGGGATACCGCAAGTTCCGCATCCGTTCCGACCAGACGGGCGATATTGTCATCATGCGTTCTGCCGAAATGTATTTGATAGCTGCCGAAGCCTTGGCGCGTAAAGGTCAATTGGGCGAAGCCGTAAAACCGCTCAATACTTTGAGAAACGCCCGCGGACTGGCCGATTATGATCTTACCGGAAAAAACCAGGAGCAGGTGATTGATGAAATTCTGATGGAACGTCGCCGTGAACTTTGGGGTGAAGGATTTGGCATTACTGATGTTCTCCGTACACAACGTCCTGTGGTACGTGTCGCTTTGACCGAAGATGAAGCTGCCAAAGAATATGATTGCTGGCAACAGAACGGTACTTATAAAAAATATCATCCGGAAGGTCATTGGTTCACCAGCTTCCCCGATGGAACGAAGTTTGTGCCCAATAGTATATATTATTTGTATTCTATTCCTGAAAAAGAAACGAATGCAAATACGAATCTGAAATAAGAAATCATAGTCAACTGATTTTATATGAACTGTTTTTGAAAAATCAGATAGATTAATATAATAGACGAAAGGTGTGTCATAACTCTACAGTGAATAAGAGTTGCGACACACCTTTTTTATCAATATCGTTAATGGTTAACTGAATATATACACAATGATTCCCGTTATGACTACATAAGCCAGTGCATAAGGAATGGCTGCTTTCAGGATCTCTCCCTCCTTACCTTGCTGGTTGCCTGCTGATGTGGCGATAGCAATACTTTGAGGAGAGATGATTTTGCCTCCTGTCGCACCTACCGTATTGGCGGCCGATAGCCAGTCGGGACTGACATTGATATGCCCTGCTACGCTGGCTTGCAGCTTTCCGAAAAGGATGTTCGAGGAGGTATCACTTCCGGTGATGAAGGTACCCAAACAACCGATAACCGGAGCAAAGAGAGGGTAGAGGCTTCCGGTAGCTGTGGCGAGTGCAGTGGCAATCACGGAAATCATGCCTGCCGTATCCATAATGGTAGATAAACCCACCAGGCAGATAACGGTAACGAATGTTTTTTTCAACTGCTTTACAGTGTTCCATAATACAATGAACAGTTCTTTCACTTTAGCTCCCTGTATCAGACCGCCTACAAACGTGCCTACGAAAAGCAGAACTCCGGCATGTGTCAGCCAAGCGATGGTATAATTCACGGTGGAGTCATTGATGGGGAGGCTGATGCGTGTCACCCAATTGTTTTCGAGCGTACTTCGGAGGCCCGGAAAAAGCGGGCTGGTGAGTATGATCAACAGTAAAATGAGCAGATAGATGCTCCAGGCATTCAGGATATCTTTCCCTTTCAGTGCGTTCTGCTGCGCTTTCTCTTTTTTTGGGGCAGTCAGTTTGCCATAAATGACGATAACGACGATAGACAAGATGCTACCGATGATAGCCGGTGATTCGGCCCCCATATATCGGGCCGCAACGTACTGGCTACCTAAAGATACAGCGCCTACCAGCAGTGCCAGAAATAGGTTTTTGGGTAATGATTTTATTTTCGGGTCGGTCAGGAAGAGCAGTACCAACGGTATCAGGAACATTAGTACGGAAAGTTGCAGTACGACGTTCGTACTCAGCACCTGTACATCCAGATTGGTTTCTTTGGCAAGTACCAGTACCGGTGTACCTATGGCACCGAAAGCCGTAGCCACACTATTGGCTATCAAGCTGACGGTGGCTGAAAAGATGGGTTTGAATCCCAGGCTGATCAGGATAGCGGCGGGGATGGCAACAGCTGTACCAAAACCTGCCATGGCTTCAAGTAACCCTCCGAAACCCCAGGTAAGGAGCAGTACCTGGATACTTTTATCGGTAGAGATGGAAGAGAATTGTTGTTTGATAATCTCCATCTTCTCTGTTTTCAGCAATACATTGTAGCTGAAGATAGCCATCAGGATGATAATCAGGATGGGAGAAACCGCTTTCAGTGCACCGTATACGAATGAAAATACCAAGTTGTCTACCGCATAATGGAATCCGAAAAGAGCTATCAGTATAGTTACTATCAGGGAGATGACGCTACTTTTGTCACCCGGCATTTTAAAAAATGCCATTAATACAATCAAGAGCAATACCGGAACGATGGCAAGGATCAGTGTCATAATTGTCTGTTTTTAATAGTTGATGTTTAAGTTAAGATATTGATATAACAAAACCGGAACCTGTTTTGACGGATGAAATAATTATTTTTTTGCTGTATAGCGTTAAATAAAAAAAGGTGTAGCCCTCCGCATGGAAAGGCTACACCCTTTGGTCCGGATAGCTACACCCTTCTTATCGGATGGCTACACCCCAATGCCGGGGATTTATTTTTTCTTCATATTCAAGATCTGTTGCAGTTGCTGTAGGTTGGCTTTAGCGGCTTCGTTACCCATCTGGGCAGCTTGGTTGAAAGCAGCGATGGCGCGTTGTACATCTCCATTGAGGAAGTTGTATACACCTACGTTGTTGATGAATTCTGCTGTTTGATGGTTGGCTTTATCCATATATTTGATTGCGTTTTCCAGATCTTTCTTGGTCAGTGATACGGCTGCGGCATTCAGGTTGGCTACTTCATCGTTCGGATACATGCGTACGGCAATGTCGAATACATTCACAAAATCGTTGCTTCCTTTCGGATAACTGTTGGCCACCTGATACATCTCGTTCAGACTCAGATATTTCGGGTTGACTTTTATCACCACCCGTCCTTGTTCTACATCGAAGTTGGCTACGGTGTAGTCTATTTTGCAGTTCACTTTGCGGAGTCCCGGATAAATCTCTTTCAGCATTGTGCGATAAGGAGCACCGCCGTCCACGCGCATGATTTCCTGTTTGCGACGCGCATCGTCAGTCGTATTCTTGATGATACCGATAAATTTATCTTTATCCTTCATAGACGATTTTTCCAATGCTTGTACCAATCCGTCCCAATTTTCACCACCAAAAGTTACTTTGTAAAGTTTGCCGGGAACTTTTTCGTTGGTAGTCAGATAATTCTTCAGAGCTTCGGCACGTTTCTGCGACAGTTGTTCGTTGAATTTCAACGGACCCTCCGGTGAAGCGAATCCTTCGATACTGATTCCTGTTACTGTCAGGTTCTTGTCATTCTGAATCTTGTCGAACATAGCATGAATGTTCATCAGCTCTTTGTGGTTATTCATGAATTCCGGCTGGATCACAGCTTTGCTGACAGGAAAGTCGAGGTGAGCTTCATACTGTTCGCTACGGTTTTTCACCACCTCCACAGTCGGCTGAATATAAGCAACCACCGGTATCATGGCACTCAGGCGTTTCGCTTCGGTAGAAACGTCGTTTGTTATCAGCTCCTGAGCAAGCATCTCTTCGTTGTTGCCGCAGCCGCATAGATTTTCTACCAGATTCAATGAAGCATTTGCCATCCAAGGTTCGTAAGGGATCACCTGGGCATAGTTGAGCACTTCTCTTTTATTATAAGGAATTACGATTCCTGCAGGTAGTTCGCGGCTGATGGCTAATCCGCGCAAATAAGCCTTCTGACGGCGTTTGCCGTTGATGATGATCTCTTCCAGCGCCACGTTGTGCTGTCCGTCTGTCAGGAGCGGAGTAAGTGTGAGCATACGTTCGGGACTGACTGTCAGATTTTTCATATCGATCTTCATGTCTACATAAAGCGAATTGCCCTGTTGCCATAATGAAACATCGGATAGACTGATGGCATCTTTAAAAAATTTCTGGGCACTGGCCGGCATTACTACTGCGAGGGCCAAGAGGAAGTATATGATTTTTCTTTTCATTGTTACTGTTGGTTTAGTTTTTTATAATTGGTTCCGGTGAATGCGGGACGTTTACTTGATGGTATAAATGATGCTGAGTCCGACTTTGGTCGGTCCGAAATAATTCTTGTTGTTGTGCCCCAGCTTTTCACCACACTTGCCACATGCGTATTTGTCATAGTCCAGGCGGGCATATCCTGCACCGATAGTGGCTTCCATACTCCAGCGGTTTTTCAGTATCCAATGGTAGCCGTAAGAGATACCTGCACCATAGATCTTGCCGTCATAGCGGTAGTTGCCCAACCCGAAGATGTCGAGATTGCTCATGTTAACATCGGCATAATGGCCATGGAGACCGAAAAAACTACCGTTGAAACGTTCGCAAAGCCAATAGCGGAGTTCAGGTTGTACCAGCCAGTGCTTGATTTGTCTGTCTTTGGAAAATTTCCAGGGATTGTAGTTGCCCGATACATCAAGAGTGAGTTTTTTCGCCAAGGCTACTTCAAATCCCAGGTTCGGAGTACTGGTGGCCCAGTAGAGGGCATTGGTTTTGATGGCGAACTTGGGAAGATAAGTTTTTGTTCCCTGCTCTTGTGCATGTATGCTTGTGGCAAATACAAGCAGGAAGCATGCTGCTAAAAAATGTTTGATTGTTCTCATTTTCATTTTGGTCTAGGTTTTTACATAAACTATTTGCGAGATTAAACGTCTGGGAGGGGGACTTTGTTGACTCATACTCAAAATAATGTTATAGGACATGCACGCTAACATTTTTAAGCAAATAATTGTTATCTTAATAAAGTCAGGATTCCAAACTTTTCATTTTCTCCGGGAAAGAGGGTGAAAATAAACAAGCAATTGTAACTTGGATTACATCTATTCTCTTTTTTACATGCTAATTTTACATATACTTTAAAATAATAGCCTATGAAAGAGCTTATCAATCGCCTGGAAGAGTTGAACAGGCAAGCCGAAAAAGGTGGTGGAGACGCCCGTATCGAGAAACAACATTCTGTCGGAAAATTGACGGCACGTGAACGTATCGACCTGCTTCTGGAGAAAGGATCGTTTATTGAACTCGATAAACTGGTGACCCATCGTTGTACGGATTTCGGTATGGAGAAACAGAAAATATCCGGTGATGGAGTTGTAACCGGATATGGTATGATCGGCAAACGGCTTGTGTATGTTTTTGCTCAGGACTTCACCGTTTTTGGCGGTGCATTGTCCGAAACGTATGCCAGGAAGATTTGTAAAGTGATGGATATGGCTATGCAGATGGGAGCACCCATCATCGGGCTGAACGATTCGGGAGGAGCCCGTATTCAGGAGGGAGTCCGTTCGCTGGCCGGTTATGCGGAGATATTCCTGCGTAATTCTTTGGCTTCCGGTGTCATCCCTCAGATCAGTGCCATCATGGGTCCGTGTGCGGGTGGGGCGGTCTATTCGCCTGCATTGACCGATTTTATCCTGATGGTGAAAAATTCCGGTTATATGTTTATCACCGGTCCCGATGTGGTGAAGAGCGTGACACAAGAAGAAGTCAGCAAAGAAGATCTGGGAGGGGCGGATGTCCATACCATGAAGTCGGGGGTGGCACACCTCTCTGCCGAAAATGATATTGAATGCATCAATTACATTCGTGAACTGATTTCTTATCTGCCCGGAAATAATATGGAAGAGCCTCCGTTTGTTGCTACTACCGATTCTCCGACGAGGCTTACGCCCGAACTGTCGGATCTGGTGCCTACCAATCCTAATCAGCCGTATGATATGAAAGAGATGATCCGTGCAGTGGCGGACGATAACAGTTTCTTTGAATTGCAGGAAGAGTTTGCCCGTAACATCGTTATCGGTTATATTCGCCTGAACGGGAAGACGATAGGGGTGGTGGCCAATCAGCCGTTGGCATTGGCCGGAACGCTCGATATCAATGCCTCTGTTAAGGCAGCCCGTTTTGTCCGTTTCTGCGATGCGTTCAATATTCCATTGCTCACACTGGTAGATGTACCGGGATTCCTTCCGGGGGTAGATCAGGAGTATGGCGGCATCATCCGCAACGGTGCCAAGTTGCTTTATGCCTATTGTGAAGCTACGGTGCCGAAGGTCACGGTGATTGCCCGTAAAGCTTATGGCGGAGCTTATGATGTAATGAGTTCCAAGCACATCAGGGGAGATGTGAATCTGGCTTATCCCACTGCCGAAATAGCCGTGATGGGTCCCGATGGAGCGGTGAACATTCTTTTCCGCAAAGAGATTGACAAAGCTGCCGACACCGAAGCCAGGCGTAAAGAGTTGCAGGATGACTATCGCAGCAAGTTTGCCAACCCTTACCGGGCTGCCGAGTTGGGCTACGTGGACGAGGTGATCGATCCGGCCATAACCCGTATGCGCCTGATACGCAGTTTTGAGATGCTTGCCAACAAGCGGCAGTCTAATCCGCCTAAGAAACATTCAAATCTTCCACTTTAAAGCAGAGGAGAACATCGTATGATAAAAAAGATATTAGTTGCGAATCGTGGCGAAATAGCCATGCGTATTTTCCGTACCTGCCGGGTAATGAATATTGCCACAGTGGCTATCTACACCCGGGTAGATCGGGGTGCCTTGCATGTGCGTTATGCCGAAGAGGCTTATTGTATTTCCGATTCTCCGGAAGATACGTCTTATCTGAAACCGGAAAAGATTCTGCAAATAGCCAAAAAGACAGGAGCTGCCATCCATCCGGGATATGGCTTTCTGTCTGAGAATGCGGACTTCGCCCGTCGTTGTGAGGAAGAAGGGGTAATCTTTATTGGTCCGAGTGCCGATATTATTGCCCGAATGGGTATCAAGACTGAGGCCCGCCGGATTATGCGTGAAGCCGGTTTACCGATCGTACCGGGCACGGAAGATCCGGTGAAAGGCATTGCCGAAGCCAAAAAGGTGGCTGCCGAAGTAGGCTATCCCATCATGCTGAAAGCACTGGCCGGGGGTGGTGGAAAAGGTATGCGTCTGGTACGCAGTGAAGAAGAAATGGAGACGGCATTGCGCCTTTCACAGTCTGAAGCCGGAACGTCGTTTGGCAACGATGCTGTTTATATTGAAAAATATATCGAGAATCCCCATCACATTGAAGTGCAGATACTGGGAGATAAGTATGGAAATGTAATTCATCTTTATGAACGGGAATGTTCCATTCAGCGACGCAATCAGAAAGTAATTGAAGAATCGCCTTCTCCTTTTGTGAAGCCCGAAACACGTGCCAAGATGCTGAAGGTTGCAGTGGAGGCCTGTAAGCGGATTAATTATTACAGTGCCGGAACGCTGGAGTTCATGATGGATAAAGACCAGAATTTTTATTTTCTGGAAATGAATACCCGCCTGCAGGTGGAACATCCGGTGACGGAAGAGTGTACCGGGGTCGATCTGGTACGCGACATGATACTGGTAGCTGCCGGCAACCGTCTGCCTTACAGGCAAGAAGATGTCGAGTTCCGGGGAGCTGCCATTGAATGTCGCATTTATGCCGAAGATCCCGAGAATAACTTCATGCCTTCTCCCGGGGTGATAACCGTTCGTGAAGCTCCCGAAGGACGTAATGTCCGTTTGGACAGTGCGGCTTATGCGGGATTTGAGGTTTCGCTGCATTATGATCCGATGATTGCAAAGCTCTGTTGTTGGGGACGTAATCGTGATTCGGCTATTTCGAACATGGCCCGTGCGTTGCGCGAATATAAGATTCTGGGTATCAAGACTACGATTCCTTTCCATCAGCGTGTGTTGAAGAATGCGGCTTTCCTGAAAGGAGAGTACGATACTACCTTTATCGATACGCGCTTCGATAAGGAAGACCTGAAACGCAGGCAGAATACCGATCCGACGGTAGCGGTGATTGCTGCTGCGCTGAAACATTACGAAGAAGAGAAAGAGGCTGCTTCACGCGCCACTACGCTTCCGGTAGTAGGAGATTCGCTTTGGAAATATTACGGCAAGTTGCAAATGACTGCCAATAACTATTAAACTCAGAATGCTTATGACAACAATATTAGCAACTTATTATGCCAAAATACAGGATGTGCCCGACAGCGAATATAAAGTGGAGATTCTGGAAGACGGGCCGGTGAAGAAAGTGGCTGTTAACGGGAAAGTGTATGATGTGGACTACAACGTAGGGGGTGACTCTATCTATTCCATTATCATCAATCATCATTCGCACGGAGTACAGATATCTCCGACTTCCCATTCCTCTTATACCATTATGAATAAGGGGGAACTTTATCAGATCGAGCTGAAAGGAGAACTCGAGAAGATACATAATGCCCGTAGCGGAGCAGATGCCGTAGGGCGTCAGGTAGTTGTAGCTCCCATGCCGGGCGTTATCCTGAAAACTTACGTCAGGAAGGGAGATGAAGTGAAGAAGGGTGATCCGCTGTGCGTACTGGTTGCCATGAAGATGGAAAACGAAATTCGTTCGGTGGCCGATGGGGTGGTGAAAGAGATTTTTGTGGAGGAGAATACGAAAGTGGGGCTGAACGAACGTATCATGGTGGTTGAGTAGTAAGAATAGAAACCGCAAGGGCTCTGGAAGTATGATCTTTCAGGGCCCTTATCGTATGCTGTATCAACTGTCTCTATAAAGTGACATTTGCGAAGAGCAGGGTTGTCAGACTCTATTCTTGTATATTTCTCCTCCTTTCATGATCATTATGAAATTCTTTTCCGGATCTCCTAATAGGGTAATGTCTTTCAGTACGTCTCCATCTACCAGAATTAAGTCTGCCCAGGCATCTTCTTCTATAACACCCAATTTCCCGGGATAGGGATTTCGTGCACCGGACAGAGCCAGCAATTCCGCATTATCATGTGTCACCATTTTAAGAATTTCAAAATTGCTGAACCATTTCTGTAATTTGAGGATACCTTGGTTCTGGTTTTTCGTATTAGCCGGATTGAATAATAAATCTGTTCCCCATGCCAACTTGACCTTATATTTCTTTGCCAGTTGATATGTCTGGTCTGTACCCTGAACTACCAGGGCATGCTTCTCCTGTTGTTCTTTTGTCGGGAATTGATTATCTCCTAAAGTGAAGGGTTGCATACTGAGCCATATCTCTTTCTCTGCGATCAGCTGCATGGTGGGTTCGTCAATCAGATGGCCGTGCTCGATGCTTCTTACACCTGCATGGATAGCTCGTTGAATAGCTCTGGGCACATAGACATGCACCATTACGTATGTTCCTGCATCTTCCGCCGCTTTAACGGCAGCATGAATCTCTTCCTCGAAGAACTGTGTATCTTCCAACCGATCATACAAGGAAGCTACTCCGCCGCCTGTCATCAATTTAATCTGGCTGGCTCCCAGGCGGAGATTATTGCGTGCGGCGACGGTCACGGCGTCTATTCCGTCAGCGATAATGGCAGCTCCCATCTCTTCGGTATGCGTCAGTCCGCAACAGTCAAAGGGACGGGGTTCGTCATATACCGCCCGGAAATCTCCATGCCCTCCTGTCTGGGAGATAAGAGAGCCACTGGGATAAATGCGTGGTCCGGAAAGGATTCCTTCGTCGATGGCCCGTTTAAGCCCGAAGACCGGACCACCTGCATCCCGGATGGTTGTGAAGCCGCGGAGTAGGGTAGCTCGAGCTTCTTTTCCGGCTTTGAACTGCGTATAAGCGGTGTCTGCAGTAAGCAGATCCATCATCGTATTGCATGACATATAAGCATGCCAGTGTGCGTCGATCAGTCCGGGCATCAGGAATTTTCCCTTTCCGTCAAGAATGGTAACATTGGGAATTCCGTCCGTAGGGATCGGACTTTCTGAAACGGTTTTAATCCGGCTGTTTACCACCAGCACATTTCCCCGGCCGGTCTGTTCGCTGCTTCCATCGAAAATTTGAACGTTATTGATTAAAATACTATTGTCCATGATACATTATTAATAGGTGAATACTGTTGGTATAACCCGTCTGAGGATTATTAGTTTAGCTGCAGGACTGATAAACTTCGTTAAGTGAGAGATTTATTCCGGTCTCTTCCTAAAAAACTTTACTCAATATGGGATGACTTTCTGTCTGATGATTTCTATCAATGTATTGGGCGTTTTATTTCGTATCGTTAATCAACAGAAATCTTCCGTCCGGTCAGGATTATTAAAATGAAATAATTAGAAAGTTCTAATAACTTTCTACATTGCAGTGTTTATAGGGATTCCGGGCATAGATTGCTTCCATTTGATAGACTGTATTTTAAGCTCGAATGATATCGGGTTGAACCTATTCTTTTTGCTATACGTTCTCTTTTTATAGACGAAGTAACTAAACCCGTCACATTTCAGCCGGTAAATGTGGCATATTGTCTCACTTTTAAACATATATGAATATGAAAACTTTATTCATTTTTCTATTTGTTTTGCTTGCATTTTACTCCTGCGATACGGATGAACCGATCAGCGCAGAAGACTTATCGGCTGCAACCGGTACTAATACGGATGAGGTCGATGTAGCTTCCAGGTCGGGCAGCTATCTGATCTGGCTTAATGGAATGAGTGCGGAAACAAAGAAAGTTGCAGATCAACTGCAAACCGTGAACCACTATGACAAGATGGTGGCTTTTAATGATTTACCGGGGACAGACAAGGTGGAAACCTTGGAAACCATGGCAAAAGATTCTTTGAACGATCTGACAATTGTAGGCAGTGTTGCCGATTTCATAGCAGGTACTTACAGTCCTGAGATAATACAGGACATCCGTCACAATCGTCAGGGAGTCATCTTAATTGCCAAAGACGGTAAGGGAGAAGATTTGAAGGCGCAAATGCTTAAACTTTTCGGGCTTTATGTAGATAAGGGATATTATAAAGTCAGCTTTCCGCGTGAACAGCGCTATGCCTATTATGACGCAAACGATCCGGACGCTTTGAAGAAGCTTTGCGGAACGGGTGGTCTCAATCCTCACACCCGTAGCATGTTGGGCTCTCCCGGACCGACGGATGATCCTTCGGCTCCGGAAGTTACCGAACGGGCTTTGCATGCTATGAAGAAGATTTATATCAGCAATCGGTATTATGTATATACCAGTGATTATAAATATCACATGACCGGATATGAGACGTTATTACCCTATACTGCTGATATCAAAGAGTATCTCCCGAGGGATGATAAAAAGTATGATGGGATGGTCGATCGCGAATGGACCATTGATGCTTATAATCTGCGTATTTACGCACCGACCAATGGAGATAATATGCTTGCTGTTTATAGTTCGGGTGGAAATGGTTTTTCCAACAGGCTCGACCATTCATTGGTATCTTTGAATAATGCACCGATGTATGAACTTTGGGCATTGATATGGGGATTGCGAAACAATGCTTATACAAAGATTAATATCCGTGACGACCAAAGTTCACAGTTGAATCTCAAACTGATTGACTTTGCGCCGGGTTTGCCGGAGGCAGAGAGTACCATTGAGCATGCATACGAAAAGAGCGTAGGATTTGATTTGGGAGCGACTCCGGTTTTAAAGGGTGAGTATCGTTGGGGCAAGTCCATTACATATCAGTTGGCGGAAATGACCCGTGAGGTGACTCGTACCATTACCGATGCCGAGATGAGTTATTGCTGGAAGTGGTATCCTGAAACGCTTTTCCGGGGTAGCAAGGCTATGAATGCAGAGGGGATGATCGATGCTGTTACTATGATTTCGCCTGCATGGTATGATATTCTCTATGATCATGTGGCGGGAACTCCGGGTACGGATAATCCTTTCTGTGACTATGACAACGACTTGCAGTTTAACCAGAATCTGCTCAATTACGAGCAGCAATGCGCCATTACTGCCCGGACAACCGGTGCGTCGGCCGGTGTTGTAGCCATCGAGATAACCGATGGAATGGTCTTACAGCGTGGAGGAGCTTGGTTTACGAGTTGGGGAGCGGCAGTGATTCATTCTTTGCCGAGCAGTGCCGGAACAGCTTACAATACCACTGTGGATGTACACAAAACCACTACAGTGTGGATAGACTATAATAACTGGTAAAACGAACCATTAAAAAAGATTATGATGAAAACAAAAATGATATATATGATACTTCTGTTCTCAAGTATTCTTTTCGGGGGATGCGTTAGGGATGTCATTGATGATGTTCCGGGGACGGATGAGGACTATGCGGCAGATAAGAAGGACGTGGTCCTGATACGTATGGGAACTAACGATGCGGAAGTGAAAGATATTACATCCCGCTTGTTCAACAACATTCCTTCTTCCTGGGAAATAGGGAAGAAGACCATTGTGGACTATGACAAGATGAAAGATCCTGAGACGGAACTTAATGCCGACATCAAGAATCCGAAGATTTATATGACGGTCATTTTGAATATCGATGATGTTATCTCCGGTAAATATCCGATATCTCTGTTCCGTATGTTGAAGTTCTATAAAAGGGATTTTTATGTGATTGCCACTCAGTCCACTCCGGAACAGAAGGAGGAGATGCTTTCACTGATAGGAGTCTATATGGAAGCAGGTTATTACGCGATCAACTATGATAACGTACAGCATTACCGTATTTTTCCTTCTGCCGATCCGTATGCCAAAGATAATATGATTGGTAAGGGAGTGGCTTCCTTCAATCAAAAACTGTTGACCCGCTCTGCCGATACCTTGCCCGAAGGTAACGATCCGGATCCCGGATATAATGCACAAATGGCGGATAAGGAGGCTTTGAAGAGGATTGAGATTTACAACCGTATCTATGGCTATGCTCAGGGAGACATGAACTACTCCATGCAGGCGGTCCCTTATAAGATGAAACCGGGTGCCGCACCCGATGTGATTATAGATAACTCCTGGGCGATAGATGCCTATAACTTCCAGATATACAGTAAGAACAACAACTGTATATTGAGTATCACGAATAATGCCGGAAATGGCTTCACTGCCAATATCAAAGACTATACCACTCCCAAAGGTGCCAATGTCTATGCTTACATCTGGAATTTGATGCGGGAGGCTTCCAGTGAGATAACCGTTCATTCGGACGGAGGAATTTTCAGGGAGATCAGTTATCAGCCGCAGACGGTGAATCACGGTGCCAGCTATACCGAGAACTCTTTCTGGAAAGTGTCTGTTTCCGTATCGCCCACCAAACTGGAAGACAAACCTTGGGAGGCGTTCAAAGTGTCGTTTGGTAAAGAATCGTCTACCGAAGTGTCTTACAAGACTAAATCGATGGACTATTCCTGCAAGGGGCAGTTTGGTAACGGGCTGTACAGCAAACTTTGGCAGTTTATTCCCGGAGAGTTCTACGACAGGGCGGAAGCCTTTGTTTACGAAACGAGTCAGGGATTGCGTTGGATAGACGCTGCACAAGCGATGACACCCAATTATGTGACATGGGGAGGCTGGACCCTTCGCCAGAATTATTTAAATCACATCAACAACAGTATGAAGTTGCATCAACAGCAGTGCATTTACTCTCTAGAGTCGGACGCACAGCCCGGAGTCGTTTCTGTGGCTATCACAGACGCCATCGATTTACAAAAGACGTATGTACACTATAACTGCGGCATTCGCTATGGGCACGATTCGGCTAGGACGGATCTCAAAATGTCGAAGATGGTGTGGATTGATTTCAGGCAGTGGGACAATTGACCTGCACCCTTAACTCTACGGCTATATGAGGTTTTTATCCATGCCTAAAGCCTGCTTCATTACAGATTGAGAGATTACACAACTATATAGCAAGAGATAAGTGATAATAGTGTTTCTCTGTGTAATCTGTTAATCTGTGGTGAAGTTTTGGCTTATTAGCACAGGATGGTGGCGTATCGCTTAGAATCTTGTCAGTTGTTTGGGCGATCCATGCCAGGAACAGCCCAGACAATATACTTCCGTAAAATCGAATCCTTCGATTGGGATTTCCGGATATTTGGGTACGACTGTTCCATCTTGGGCAATATATACTAACAGACGTTCACCCTGATCGTTTTTTACATACATACCGGCTATTTTACACTGGGGACAAAGCAATTTCTTCATATTACTAAAATAGATTCTTTATACTGTTTTATTTTTATAGTTAGCTCTATCTTGATATTATCCGTTCATATCAGACGGATGATATCCTGAAAGCTTTTTGTATCCCGACTTTCCGTAAATACAGATAGTAGGTTTCAAAAGTGCGCAAATATGCAGGCTTGTCGCTTAATAGACAAATAATTTATCAGAAAAATATCTTCCCTTATCTAAAATTGATTAATAAGTCCTGCTTTCTATACGGGTAAAGGGGGACAGAGTAAAAGGAAACGATCATATTGATAAAGATGAATGAGGTGTGACTGCTTATTCATTCTATAATAGAATTTGCCTGTAGATAATCTTTTTGTTTGGAATGTCATAGATCTTCGTAACCGGATCTTTGCTCTTTTCCTGTGGCCGTAGGTATTTCTTTATTAGTGAACAGTTTTATTATGATTTATACTTTGTGTGGCAAAAGTAACTGTTTTACCTTATGAGGGCCATTGTAAAAAAACGGTCTTTTAAAACTAAGCTCTATCTTTTTTTGTTGTTAATCATATGAATAACTAAAAAAAATATACGATTATGAGATATGATATAGCTATTATCGGTGGTGGACCTGCCGGGTATACTGCTGCCGAGAGAGCAGGAGCTAACGGTTTGCGTGCTGTTTTGTTCGAGAAAAAAGCAATGGGCGGTGTGTGTCTTAATGAAGGATGTATTCCTACCAAAGCCCTGCTTTATTCCGCTAAGGTGCTGGACAGTATCAAGAGTGCGCCGAAATACGGTGTCTCGGTAGAGGGGGCTCCTGCATTTGATATGGAAAAAATCATCGGCCGGAAAAACAAAACGGTGCAGAAGTTGACGGGCGGAGTGAGAATGACGGTAAACTCTTACGGAGTGACTATTGTAGATAAGGAAGCGGTGATAGAGGGCGAAGGTGAAGAAGGATTCCATATCCGCTGTGATGGAGAGGTATACGAGGCAACCTATCTGTTGGTTTGTACCGGATCGGATACCGTGATCCCTCCGATAAAGGGGCTTTCGGACGTGGATTACTGGACCTCACGAGAGGCGCTGGATAGCACTGTTCTTCCATCATCGCTCGCCATTATTGGAGGCGGAGTGATCGGAATGGAGTTTGCTTCATTCTTTAACAGCATGGGTGTTAGGGTGAAAGTGATCGAGATGATGCCGGAGATTCTTGGAGCAATGGATAAAGAAACCAGTGCGATGTTGCGTGCTGACTATACCAAGAAAGGGGTTAATTTCTATCTGAACACGAAAGTAACCGAGGTGAGTGATAAAGGAGTAACAGTGGAAAAGGATGGAAAGAGTTCGTTTATCGATGCCGACCGGATTTTAGTGAGCGTAGGCCGTAAAGCGAATATCACCCAAGTAGGATTGGATAAACTGAATATTGAGTTGCACCGGAATGGGGTCGTTGTAGATGAACACATGTTGACCTCTCATCCACGTGTATATGCTTGCGGTGATATTACCGGCTTTTCTTTATTGGCACATACGGCTATTCGTGAAGCAGAAGTTGCCATTAATCATATTTTGGGAATAGATGACCGGATGGATTATGATTGTGTTCCGGGCGTAGTCTATACCAATCCCGAACTGGCCGGTGTGGGTAAAACGGAGGAGGAGCTGATAGCTAAGGGTATTTATTACCGGATACAAAAACTACCGATGGTTTATTCGGGGCGTTTTGTTGCCGAAAACGAGTTGGGGAACGGACTGTGTAAACTGATTATCGATCATAATGATCGGATTGTCGGCTGCCACATGTTGGGCAATCCGGCTTCGGAAATTATTGTTGTGGCAGGCATTGCTATCCAGAGAGGATATACGGTCGATGAATTCAGAAAGAGTGTTTTCCCGCACCCGACAGTCGGTGAAATTTATCACGAGACACTGTTTGCCTGATGCGGTTTATAAATAGCTCTTTTACGGATGCCGGTTTCAATCTGGCGGCTGAAGAGTATTTGTTGAAGCAGGGTACAGAAGATGTATTCATGCTTTGGCAAAGTGCTCCGTCCGTAATTATAGGCAAGCATCAGCGGGTGGAAACGGAAGTGAACCGGACGATGGCGGAACAAAACAAGATTCCTGTATTCCGGCGGTTTTCCGGTGGCGGTGCCGTATATCACGATTTGGGCAACATCAATCTTACGTTCATTGAAACTACCCGTCTGGCGCGTTTCGAAACTTATCTGGAGCGAACGGTTGAAATGTTGACTGCCGCCGGAGTTGCAGTGAGAGGCGACGAACGATTGGGTATTTATGTCGACGGGCGAAAAGTCTCGGGCAGTGCGCAATGCGTACATCGCAATCGTGCAATGTATCATTGCACACTGCTGTATGATACAAATCTGGTGTTGTTGAATAAGTTGCTTGAGGTAGAAGGACTTGAGGAAAAGGTTGCCGTACATCCTGCTGTCCGTTCGGTACGTAGCGAAGTGACGAATCTGAAAGAGTATATGCATCCGGCTCTATCTACAGATAAATTCCGGGAGTGGGTTTTTCGTTATTTTGCAGGTCCTTCGGTTGCCGAAGCGTTCAGTAAGGAGGAACTGGCTATTATCGAGGGGTTACGGGAAAATAAATACAACACTATCTGTAACTGACGTGAATATCACCAAGCAGTCTGATTATTCAGTATCCGGTGGAGGAGAACTATTTTCCTTTCAAAATTCAGCCTTCTCATACGAAAAGTGTACTTCCATCTTCCACCCTCGATTGGGCAAGCTCGATTCATCGTTTGTGTTTGATATACAGATAGATGTATCTGTTTCCCTATCTGTTCATACCATTTAAAGCAGTTTGTTTTTCTTAGTATCTTTAGTGAAAATGGTTAGGTTCTTATCTCGTCCCGCATACCCGGGTTGAGATAAAGATACTTTAGAAAGAAGTAAAGTAATTATTGATAATGCGTTATGCTTGCTATGGAATCTGCTTGCTTTCTTGCTAATGCGTGAGAACGGATATTTAAAGGATGCGCGAGATTGATTTATGTTTTTAGCCACTAAACGGCTTTCTTATCCAGGCGATTACTTAAAAAAACATTAACTTAAAACTTTCTTTTTCACAATCTTGTTCTACTTGTACAAGTGAAAGAATAAATAATTGTGTATATGGCAAGATTCGAAATAAAAATGCCCAAGTTGGGCGAAAGTATTACCGAAGGAACCATTTTATCATGGTCGGTGCAGGTAGGTGACGTGGTCAATGAGGACGACGTACTTTTCGAGGTGAATACTGCTAAGGTCAGTGCGGAGATCCCTTCTCCCGTTGCCGGAAAAGTGGTGGAAATATTGTTTAAAGAAGGCGATACGGTACCGGTAGGTACGGTAGTTGCCATTGTAGATATGGATGGAGAAGGTTCCGGAGAAGCATCGGAAACCGCAGGCTCTGTAGAAACGGCGTCTGCTCCAAAGGCTGCCGAGGTGTCGGGCACTGCGTCTGTTCCGAAAGTTCAGGCGGAAGTAGCCGCTCCCAAAGTGGAACGTTGGTATTCGCCGGCAGTACTTCAATTGGCACGGGAGGCGAAGATTTCTCAGGAAGAACTGGATTCGATTCCCGGGACAGGTTATGAAGGCCGGCTGAGCAAAAAAGATATCCGCACTTACATCGAGATGAAGAAAGGTGCTCCGGCAGCCGACGTCTCTACTACGGTGGTTTCGACGGTTTCGGCAAATAATTCGGGCTCTTCTCCTGTTCCTTCTGCAGAAGTACAAAAGAAGGCTGCCGCTGCGGCTCCTCAGGCTCAGCATGGACAATCTGCTTCTGCCGTTTCTTCAGATGCATCGGTAGAAGTCAAGGAGATGGATCGAGTACGTCGCATCATTGCCGACCATATGGTGATGTCGAAAAAGGTTTCTCCGCATGTGACTAATGTGGTCGAAGTAGATGTCACCCGGCTGGTGCGTTGGCGCGAAAAGACCAAAGACGCTTTCTTCCGTCGTGAAGGTGTGAAGCTGACTTATATGCCTGCCATTGCTGAGGCCACTGCCCAGGCGTTGGCTGCCTATCCTCAGGTAAATGTCTCGGTGGACGGATACAACATCCTGTATAAGAAACATATCAATGTGGGCATTGCTGTTTCGCAAGATGATGGAAACTTGATTGTTCCCGTAGTGCATGATGCCGATCGTTTGAATCTTAACGGACTTGCCGTAGCTATCGATTCGTTGGCGAAAAAGGCACGGGTTAATAAGCTGATGCCTGATGATATCGACGGAGGAACATTCACAATCACCAATTTCGGTACGTTTAAGATGTTGTTCGGCACTCCGATCATCAATCAGCCACAGGTGGCTATTCTCGGAGTGGGTGTCATTGAGAAAAAGCCGGCTGTGGTGGAGACTCCCGAAGGAGATGTGATAGCCATTCGCCATAAGATGTACTTGTCACTCTCTTATGATCACCGTGTGGTGGATGGTTCACTGGGAGGTAACTTCCTGCACTTCATTGCCGACTATCTGGAGAACTGGAAAGAATAGTTGCCATATCGGAGATTTACAGAATAATAAATCAGTCTCACCACAGAGCTCCCGGATTGTTGCGGAACTTGTTTGGGGATCTTTATCCTTAAACTGTGATCATCTGTGTGATTTGTGGTGAAAATCCTAAACCCACTTTAAATATGAAGAAATACGATATAAAAACCACTGACGAACAGACTCTCCGCAAGTGGTATCATTTAATGACTTTGGGGCGTGCGCTCGACGAGAAGGCACCCGCCTATTTGCTGCAATCTCTTGGCTGGTCCTATCATGCTCCTTATGCCGGGCATGACGGCATCCAGCTTGCTATCGGGCAGGTTTTTACTCTTGGTGAGGACTATCTTTTTCCTTATTACCGGGATATGCTCACTGTGCTTTCTGCCGGAATGACTCCGGAGGAACTGATTCTGAACGGTATCTCAAAAGCTACGGACCCGGGTAGTGCCGGCCGTCATATGTCCAATCACTTTGCCAAACCGGAATGGCACATCGAGAATATCTCTTCTGCTACGGGTACGCACGATCTTCATGCGGCAGGCGTAGGGCGTGCCATGGTTTATTATGGGCATAAGGGGGTTGCCATTACTTCACATGGTGAGTCTGCCACATCCGAGGGATTTGTCTATGAAGCTATCAACGGGGCCAGCAACGAACGTCTTCCGGTTATTTTTGTATTCCAGGACAACGGTTATGGCATTTCCGTCCCTAAAAAGGATCAGACTGCCAATCGTAAAGTGGCCGATAACTTCTCCGGTTTTAAGAACCTCCGCATCATTCATTGCAATGGAAAGGATGTATTTGACTCGATGAATGCCATGACCGAAGCCCGTGAATTTGCTATAGCCAACCGTACTCCGGTTATAGTACATGCCAATTGCGTACGTATCGGTTCGCACTCCAACTCTGATAAGCATACTCTCTATCGCGACGAGAATGAGTTGGCATACGTGAAGGAAGCCGATCCGCTAATGAAGTTCCGCCGGATGCTGTTGCGCTACAAGCGCCTGACCGAAGAGGACCTCCAACAGATAGAAGCTGCCGCCAAGAAAGAACTGGCTGCCGCCAATCGTAAAGCGTTGGCTGCACCCGATCCGATTCCAGAGAGCATTTATGACTTTGTCCTTCCCGAACCGTATATTCCTCAAAAGTATAAAGACGGACTTCCGGGGCCTGTCGAAGGTAAGAAGAGTTTCATGGTGAACGCCATTAATGAAACGCTCAAAGAGGAGTTTCGCCGCAATCCTGATACCTTTATCTGGGGACAAGACGTGGCCAATAAAGATAAAGGAGGCGTATTCAATGTCACCAAGGGGATGCAACAGGAGTTCGGTGATGCCCGTGTGTTCAGTGCTCCGATAGCCGAAGATTATATTGTGGGAACGGCCAACGGAATGTGCCGTTTCGATCCTAAAATACATGTGGTTATTGAAGGCGCTGAGTTTGCCGATTACTTCTGGCCTGCTGTCGAACAGTACGTTGAGTGTACACACGAGTATTGGCGTAGCAATGGTAAGTTTACTCCCAATATTACACTTCGCCTTGCTTCGGGTGGATACATTGGCGGTGGATTGTATCATTCGCAGAACCTTGAAGGGGCTCTTACGACTTTACCCGGTGCCCGTATTGTTTGTCCATCGTTTGCCGACGATGCTGCCGGGCTGCTCCGCACCAGTATGCGTTCCAAGGGATTCACTCTTTATCTGGAGCCCAAAGCGCTTTACAACTCAGTAGAGGCTGCTGCCGTTGTGCCCGAAGAGTTTGAAGTTCCCTTTGGTAAGGCCCGTATCCGCCGCGAAGGAACCGATCTGACTATAATTACTTATGGCAATACTACCCATTTTTGTCTGGATGTTGCCGAACGTCTTGCCCGGGAAGGAGTGGGGAGTGTCGAAGTTATCGATCTCCGTTCGCTGATTCCGTTGGATAAAGAAGCGATTTTTGCTTCCGTACGGAAAACCGGTAAAGTGATGGTGGTGCATGAAGACAAAGTCTTCTCCGGATTCGGTGCCGAAATTGCAGCGCAGATTGCCGGGGAAATGTTCCGTTACCTGGATGCCCCGGTACAACGTGTGGGCTCCACCTTTACTCCGGTAGGTTTCAATCCGATATTGGAACGGGCTATCCTGCCGAATGATGAAAAGATATATAAAGCAGCCAAAGAGTTGCTGGAGTTCTAATTAAAAAAACGATCAATCATGAAAAAGATAGGAATATTCTATGCTGCCAAAGCCGATAAAACCTCTTGGGTGGCTGAAAAGATTCAAAAAGAATTTGGTACTTCTGCCGAGTCTGTAGCTATCGAAAATGCATGGCAGAATGATTTTGAAGCCTATGATAATTTCATAGTCGGTGCTTCCACCTGGTTCGATGGCGAACTGCCTACTTATTGGGACGAGCTTCTGCCCGAACTCCGCACCTTGCAGTTGAAAGGGAAGAAAGTGGCTATCTTCGGGCTTGGCGATCAGGTGAAGTATCCCGAGAACTTTGCCGATGGCGCCGGACTGCTTGCCGAAGTCTTTGAGAATGACGGAGCTACGCTTGTCGGTTTTACTTCTATAGACGGATATAGTTTCGAGCGTTCCCGGGCTCTGAAAGGTGATAAATGGTGTGGATTGGTCATTGACATCGAAAATCAGTCGGAAATGACTGATAAGCGAATAAAAGACTGGTGTAGGCAGGTGAAAAAGGAATTTGAAGTTTGATCCGGTCATACCGCAGAGTAGCACAGGACTGACTGTTATGTCGTTCGTGTGTTACTCTATGGCAGGCCTGTGTGTGTTAAAGTACGAACTTTACTGCTGCCCATCGGTTTTTCTCTTGATGGTGTACGAAGGTGAGTCCGTGCTTTTCTGCTTCCCGGCGGATAGCCGGAATATCATCGATATAGAATCCGCTCATAAATAACTCCGATCCCGGATGCATGCATGCTACATACTGCTTCATGTCGTTCAGTAAGATATTGCGGTTGATATTGGCTATTACTACATCGAATGGCCCTTTCCCTTGCAATGCCGAAGCATCTCCCTGCGAGACGGCAATATCTGTCACTCCGTTCAGTTCGATGTTCTCTATCGAGTTGCGTACACACCATTCGTCGATATCGATGGCTGTGCAAGGCTTAGCTCCCCGCATCCGTGCGAGAATAGCCAGTATTGAAGTTCCGCAGCCCATATCCAGCAGCGACTTGCCGGTCAGTTCGCTATCCAACAATTCTCCGATAATCAGGCTTGTCGTTTCATGGTGTCCTGTTCCGAATGCCATCTGCGGATTGATCAGGATATCATATTCTGCCTTAGGCACGTCCTGATGAAATGTGCTATGAATCACACAACGGTCTCCGATCACAATCGGTTGGAAGAAATTTTTTTCCCATTCTTCGTTCCAGTCCTTGTCTTCGGCCTCGGCAAACGTATAAGAAATTTCCGTATCCGGCACAGGAAAATTTGCCAGCTCTGTTTTCAATGTCTCTTCGTTGTAAAGTGATTGCTGAATATAAGCGGTCAGTCCGCCTTCCCGTTCGACAAAACTCTCGAATCCGGCTTCGCCCAACACGGCAGCAAGCACATCATTCACCGTTTCGGTGCAAGGATGTGTATCAAAAGTGAACTCAAAGTACTTCATAGGTGTTTTTATTTGCAAAAGTACGATTTAAAGGGATAGAAACAAAGTAAACATTGTTTTTATCGGGTTGAGATTTGTTAAGTTAAAGAACAGGCTATTATGCAGTGAGCGCAGATAGTCCAATTGCCTCAAGAAGTAGTTCTTAGCGAGTCAGAACATATATACGATACTTCTCTGTACGTTCTGCCAATATTTGCGATATCAGGCAGCATTATTCTGGCCCATTTTACAACCTAACGATTAATCGGCTGTATTAGATTAGAACGATAACAGAAGAAATGAATAAGGCGACTGAATAAGTCGTCTTTAACACTATAGCTTCCCATGTATGTGTGGCGCGTCCAATATGTCGTAATTTCTAATAATGGCAATAACTGGTTCAGAAAGAAATACTATCTTTGGTCATGTAGAAGCAAACTTTGTTATTTAACTGAAGTGTAAGTCTCCGGGTCGAAAGTCTCGGAGTTTTTTTGTGTATTTATTCCCCAAAGTGTGTGTGTATTCCCCAAACTTTTTTATTGTCTTGATCATAACTTGTTGTTTTATAGTTGATTTATGCTCTTTGGACATTTTGGCATGCCCTTTGCTTTTTATTTAGCATAAAAGTTGTTTTAATTATTCACACCAAAAAAATTACGATTATGAAAAAGGTATTAGTAGCATTAGCAATGATTATGGGATTAGGAACATCAGTAGCGTTTGCCAGTGTATCGGGTGACACTTTAGCAGTAGAACAAACTCTGCAAACTCCTCAGGACGAATTTACACAAATAGCCGCAAAGGAACTTCCTGCTGCTGTTATCAATGCATTGGCCAAAGATTATGAAGGTGCTTCGATAAAGGAGGCTTTCGTTTCGGAAAGAGAAACCGGTAAGGTATATAAAGTGATTGTGACTGTAATCAAGGAAGATCAATCTACGGAAGATGTAACTGTTCTTTTGAATGAGAAAGGTGAGATAGTGAAAGAATAAAGCGATTAAATGAGAGGCTTTCATTTACACTCTACTTTCTATAGCCCTGATTTTTAAAGATCAGGGCTGATTATTCTCGCAATTATAATCAAAGTTTTTTTTAATCAGAAGAATCTTCCGGGATTGTTTTACATTTCCACGAATCAGTAGTCTTATGATAAGCCTATACGTTGTGAAACGGAGGTTCAATCTCTTTTTAATCTTGAACGTAGTAAGAGGTAAACACAGGCCTCTTTAGAGGGAGGACAATATATGTGTTGTTATGTCTTCTTTTGTCAGTTCTCCCGGATATAAGGTTTAATTGTAATTTGTTGACGTTTCCCCGCTTCTTATACTAAGAAGTGGGGATTTGTTTCATCTGGAAGATTTTAGAGAATGTATTTTTACTCCTTGCTCTTTATTATATAGTATTTAGCTTTAGATCTCTGTTTTATGTATAAATACCTAAGAGTAGGTATTGGCGATTTACCATCCTTTACTTGTCTTTATAAAATATATGATTTAAGTCTTTTTTATTAATGAATTTAATCTCTTTCTTTTTTTTCGGATGTTCTGATGATATAGGGGAGTCCAACAAAAGTCTTTGCAGATAAGCTCTCCAATGGAAAAAACTTTTCATGTTGTAATGATATTGTCGGTGACTGGTTGTTTTTGGCTAAGTTTTTGGATTCAGTATTCCTCATATGAAGATCTGCTAGTTTTCTTTAAACTTACTGAATTTTAGGTTTTTTTGTAAAAGCAGTAAACTGATAATCTGTTGTCTAATAATGTATTTGATTTTTATCATTTGCTAAAAAACAAATCATAAATGAACTTTTTGATCCAAATTTTTGTTATTTGAAATAAATTTTCAATAATTGATACTATGAAGTCTAATCGACATTTTTTTTATTTTTCATTTAGATTTTGTTATTTCTATTCATCTATCAAACCACCATAAAAATCTATATTATCTATATCTTACAATATAGAGACGAAAATAAAAATCTAAACTATAACTTACATAAATCATTAGAATGAACAAAAATACTATTCTATATGCAATATTGGCAATGCTGTACTTTATGTTATTTTCTTGCTCCCAAGAAGAGTTGATTCTGCCAGATCCGACACCTCTGGATGCCTATAAAAGACAGAGTACTCAACTGGGTATTGACAGAGAAAAAATCAATATTAATACAGAAGATGCTAGTATAGTCGCAGAAATATTCAATAGAAAAAATCATCATTTAACAAGGAATTCGTTAAATGAACCTACCAAACGGATAAAAGAAATCTTTACTTTATATAATAATGGAAAACCGATGATGTATATTATCAATTATCAAGATCAAAAAGGTTACACCATTATTAGTGCAACTAAAAAATACTATCCTGTAATCGCATACTCCGATGTGGGCTCTTTTTCTCTGCAAGAGTCTTATAACGATGGTTCCTCCATTCTATTAGATGAGTATAAGAAAATTATGCAATATAACGAAATACAGCCAGATAGTATCATAGATAAATATAGGAAAAAATGGGTTGAGTTTGAAAATTTAAAAACAGAAAAGCTAAGTGATGTCTCTACAAGATCCTTAAGTGATTATGCAATGTCCATTAAAAAAGAGGAGCAAAAAAAGATCTGGACTAACAAGGGTTATGAATGCCATGACTTGGGCGCAATCCGAAATTTTCTTTCTAAGGAAAGGGCTGATGGATACATCAGAGACATCTGTAATCATACGGATCAAAACTATAACTGTGAGAAAGTAAACCTACTGTTAATAAAAAAATATCCAATAAAAACGATTGGACCATTACTAAAAACGAGTTGGCATCAACGCTCTCCCTTTAATGTAGATGCCTCCAATAAGTTGGCTGGTTGCGTACCAATTGCAATTGCGCAGATAGCCAAATATTATGAATGGCCCGTTACATATAGTTGGACACATATTCCATTGAGATGTAATACGAATATGGAAGATGATGAATTTTTCAAAAAGTTTATCAAAGACATTCGTAGTTTCTCAAAAGTAACCTACAAAGATAAAGCCACGGGAGCTACGATGGGCAACGCTGTAAAAGCATTCAAAAAATTGAATCATTCTGCAACACTAATGGACTACAAAAGAAGTGAGACAATTCAAGAAATACAAAACAACAGACCTGTTTTTATGGGAGGAGACAGAAAAGCAATTTTTTTTGATATAATCACTAAAGGTCATGCATGGGTATGCGATGGTTATGAAGTACGCCAGACACAATATGCATCATTAGTTTGGGGAAGTAAATTCAATATACCCGATATGGAAGAACCTGATTATTTTTTCACCAATGGTACCTATGATACCTCTGAATTTCTTCATATGAATTGGGGATGGGGTGAAAATGGGGGAAATGGATGGTATATTTTTGACAACATATATAATAGAACTCATGATGTCAGCTATCATTTAAATAGAGAAATTATTAAAGTGTCACCTAATAAATAACAACATTATGAAAAAATTATTATTATTATCTGTATTATCAATCCTTATGATTGCCTGCCACCAACCAGATACTCCACCATATTCATACAGTATGAATATAGATATGCAAATCATCTCTTCTTTGGAGACTACCTATCCTCTTGATAACTTAGAAACAGTTATTATTAACTCTAGATTAGAACTCGCTTCGTCAAGTTATCGAATAAAGACCTTGATCAGTTCTAATGACCTACAAGAGAGTTGGCTTGAACGTCCAATCGTTATGCAGGGAAGAGAAGGACATAGATATTTGTCTTTACCAATAACTTTTAATGAAGAGAAAGATAGATATAATGTGAAAATTGAATTTTATTGTCCAGAAATTTTTAAAGACGATAAATACCACACAATAAATATCGTTTATTCGATTGTTAAAGGGAAGTATTTATATAATTTAGAATCTTTTACATTAGATTCATATGCAGGAGAAATAGAGAATCAGGGAGAGAATAATGCTCCTATTATTGTATTCTCTATCAACACAGCCGAAAAAAAAGAGTAAACAAGGTCTTATAAAGAATAAGGCGACTGAATAAGTCGCCTTTAACACTATAGCTTCCCATGTATGACGTGTCTAATATGTTAAAGACGATCTTTTTGGTGCCGGTTTTTCGTTACCCGAAGTGACAGTAATCGGTAGACGTCCTACATCTTCTGAAGACCCGTTTAAATGGCCTTTTGGGGATATGCCTTCTGAATCTCCGAAAGCCCTTCCCGGACTTGATGACTTTTTTTCTCCTCAAGGAGGCGGTTCATCTTCGTTATCTTCGCCACAGCAATCAGGCTCTTTGCCTAAACCTGAAGAAGTCATTAAGGATGCAACTGTAAAAAAGGCTTTGGAAGAAGCCTGGAGTGATATGCTTAAGCGTTCCACAAAAGATCAGAGGCAAGAGGTCGGTTTCTGGATTTATTATGATCCGGTGAAAAAGCAATATTACATAGGTAAGAAACGATATGGTATGGCAGTGAAGAATGACGGAAAAGTAAGAGGAAATATAAGCCTTGGAGACAAATCTCCTTCTATAAATGGTGTGCCTGCCACAGCAAAAGTGGTTGCTTCTTTTCATACACACACTCCAATGACTGAAATAAAAGGTAAGAAAAGAAAGGCAGGTCCATCTAAAGAAGATAAAGAAAATGCCGATAAAAATAAAATACCTATTGATATATTAGTTTTCCGTTGCATTTTAGGAAATCGTAATTTATTAAGTCAGCTATATTAATGCCGCCAAGATAATATGACAGCATAAAAATGTCTCGTATCCGAATTAGATTTTTTTCAAATCAGTATCTCGTGTTGCTTTAATTTTATCTATTTATATGATGCAAAAGGGTATGTGACGTAGGTGATAAATCAGCATTGTAGAGCAAATCTCATGATTGCTCTTACAAAGGATAGCCTTATTCTTATTGTATCAGAGCGTAATTTCTCGTTTCTTAATTTGCTATTGAGATAAGAAGTGTCTGCTCTTTTAATGATATATCCATTCTTGAACTCTTGTATGGAATTCACTGTTAGATCAGTCACTATATAGCGAGTTTCACAATTGTGCGAAAGAGCTATTCGTATTTTATGTGTATTGTCTCTTAATATTTTTCCAGGGACAATTGTCGGAAATAGATTTGCCATAATTTGTTCTACAATAAATTGATAATGTAAATGTGTCTTCGGCAATTAAATAGCCTCAGAAGTAACAGCTCTTTACTGACTATTACTAATTGATAATGAAATAGTTTGCTGAGTATTAGTGCTGTTTTTGTTTAATATAAGATAAATAGGGAAATCCCTATTATTGTTTGGGGAAAATCTATCCGGCAGCGTGAATACCTTGCTTATCTTTGTAACGTGAATAAAAAGATTAAGAAACCAATAAACCACGGAAATATGAAAAAGATTGTGTTATTATCGCTGTTTGCCCTGTGCCTCCCACTGCTTGTGATGGCGCAAAGCAATAATGACGACCTTTATTTCGTACCTTCTAAGGAAAAAAAGCAGGAAGCCAAAAAGACTCCTGTGAAGAAGGAACCGGAAAAAAAAGTTGTTACCACGAACATTTATACGTCTCCGGGTACTACGGTAGTAGTTCAGGACCGTAAAGGAAACAAACGCGATATGCGTGATGTGGATGAGTATAACCGCCGTTACGATGCCAAAGATAACGAGTTCGCAATGGAGGACGATACATTATACGTAAAAGAAAAAGCTGTCTCCGATCCGGAAGGTGAATGGGTGAACGGGTTCAATGGCTCACAGGATGACTACGAGTACGCTGAACGCATCATTCGTTTCCGTAATCCCCGTTTTGCGGTAAGCATTAGCAGCCCGCTTTACTGGGACATTGTTTATGGAACCAATTCCTGGGATTGGAATGTTTATACAGACGGTTTCTATGCTTATGCATTCCCGACATTTACCAACCGCTTATGGTGGGATTGGCGTTACAACTCTTATGGTTCCGGATGGGGCTGGGGATGGGGCTGGTCTTCACCTTATTATGCTTGGGGTGGCTATTATCCCGGTTATTGGGGTGGCTATTGGGGTGGTTACTGGGGCGGCTGGTATGGCGGCGGCTACTGGGGACACCATCATCACTATCATCCCGGATGGGGTGGCGGCGGCAGCTGGGCAGGAAGATATAATACCTATACCCGTCGTGGTTCGTCTGCTGTGAGAAGCAGTTATGGCAACTCTTCGACCGTTCGCCGTTACAGTTCAGGTGCGGTACGCTCCAATAGCGGTTCTTCCGTTCGTTCGTCAGGGACATCTTCTTACAATAGAGGAGAGAGCTCTGCCAGACGTGTGATAGGAACGCGTGTAGTCGGTGAACGTCCGGGATCTACTACGCGTACAGATGCTTCTTCTTCACGTCGAAGTACCTATACCCGTCCAAGTAGTACACGCAGTAGTTCTTCTTATGAAGGAACTCGCGGCGGAAGCACTACTACAGGTTCTCCGTCTTACTCGGAAGGAGGCAGAAGGGCAAGTACAAGAAGCAGTTCTACTTATACTCGTGGCAGTTCTACGGCTCCTTCGCGTAGTTACAATGAGAGTACCACTCGTCGTTCATACAACAGTACTCCTTCTCGTAGCAGCAGTTCGTCTACGCGCAGTTATTCTTCACCTTCAGGTAGCAGTTCACGTAGTTATTCTACCGGTGGCGGTGGTGGTTCTTCCCGTTCTTCCGGTGGCGGTGGCGGCTCTTCAAGGGGCAGAAGATGATAATGGAGGTATTAACTTAAAAAAGCATTTGACGATGAAAAAAATAATTACTTTAGCAACTTTGGGGCTGTTGGTAGCAGCAGCCCCGATAAGTGCACAGACTGTGTACGATGCTGCCAAGATAACAGGAAAGGACTTGAACGGAACCGCCCGTTTTGTCGGCATGGGTGGCGCCATGGGAGCTTTAGGAGGTGATATCTCTACAATCGGAACGAATCCTGCCGGTATCGGTATCTATCGCAGCAATGATTTTATGACTTCTTTCGGCTTTTCTTCATACGGGACGGAAAGCAAATATTTGGGAGATAAATTTAAGTCGGATAAAATACAAGGTTCTTTTGATAATCTGGGGTTTGTATTTGCATCTAAGATTGGCAATGAAACTTCTTTGCGTTATGTGAATTTTGGATTTAACTACCATAAAGCCAAGTCTTTCTATAAGAATATGAATATGAAGGGAGGACTCGGTAACAGTTCGCAAACCTATCAGATGGCCCAACAAGCCAGTGGCATAACCAAATGGGGAGATTATCCTTATGACGATCCGGAGATAGGATGGCTTTCCATATTGGGATATGACGGTTGGTTGATTAGTGATATCACAACTGATAAAATGAATGCAGCCGGCAAGCCGAATTCTCCATATGTGGATAAGGATGGAAATCAAAGATACGATGCCAATGGTAAACCTCTGTATACGACACCGGGTAATTACTATGGTATGTATGATGACGGTGTCGCCAATTTCCACTCGCAAGAGCGTGGCGGAATCGACCAGTACGACTTTAATGTTGCTTTCAATTTCAACGACCGGTTCTATCTTGGACTGACTCTCGGGGCATATGCGGTTGATTATAGCAAGTACACTTATTATTCCGAAGCGTATACAGGAGCAAATGCACCGCAGAATTACAATCTGAGGAGTTGGAATAAGGTAAGAGGTTCGGGTTTCGATCTTAAGTTGGGTACGATTATCCGTCCGTTTGAAAATTCGCCCTTCCGTATCGGTCTGGCCATTCACACCCCTACGTTCTATAATCTGGATTATAAGACCAGTGCCCGTGTAGAATCGGATGTGTTGAACGTTGAGACAGGAAAGATAGATCAGTGGTCGGTGGATACGCGTGATAAGTTACCCGGAAATGGAGATATGGTGCGTGAATTCCGGTTACAGACTCCGTGGACTTATAACGTAAGTTTAGGCTATACCATTGGTACAAGTCTGGCATTAGGCGCCGAATACGAATATCAGGATTATTCAACGATGAAATTCCGAGGACCGACCGGTTCGAGCTCTGAGTTTACGTTTGAAAATAGCACGAGACCTATGATGAAAGGTGTGAATACCCTCCGTCTTGGTCTTGAATATAAAGTGATCCCGCAGTTTGCGCTGCGTGCCGGATATAATTATACTTCGGCTATTTTCCATGGAGATGCTTTCAAAGATCTGCCTTATTATTCTATCCAGACAGATACTGACTGGGCAAATACGAAGGCTCTGAGCAACTATACTTTGGGTATCGGGTATCGCGGTTCTGTATTTTATGCAGATCTGGCTTATAAGTTCTCTACTTATAATGAAGATTTTTATCCGTTCGTAAATAAGTATGAGGAAAACAATGCAACTACGGTGCTGACACCGGAAACAACCAAAGTGACTAATACCCGTAGCCAAGTGCTGTTTACTTTAGGTCTCCGTTTCTAATTAGATTCCCAAGCAATTAAATTATAACTTTTGTGTGTATAGAAATCCCCGAAGGACGATGCAGTGTTCTACGGGGATTCTTGTTTATCAGTATTCTATCTTATCTTCTTTTTCCATCCACTCCTCAAAAGCTTTGATTGCTTCGTCGTGGAGTAATACTTCGGATGGCAGCTTGCGGTTCTCCGGTTTCAGTTCCAATTCATCGTAGATAAACGAGTCGTCGAATCCGATGTTTTTGGCATCTGTCTTGTTATTGCCATAGTACATCTTGTCTAATCGGGCCCAATAGATGGCACCCAGGCACATGGGACAGGGTTCGCAAGAGGTGTAAATCTCGTAACCGCTCAGGTTAAAAGTTCCCAGTTTTGAGGCAGCCGCGCGGATAGCGCTTACTTCTGCATGGGCAGTGGGGTCGCATGAGGCTGTTACGCGATTGACGCCTGTGGCCACTATTTCTCCATCTTTTGCAATGACAGCTCCGAAGGGGCCTCCTCCGTTTGCTACATTTTCTCTGGAAAGTTCGATGGCTTTCCTCATTAGTTCTTCTTTGGTCATGTGATATAAAAAATCTATCGTTAATATTGTTATACGTTTTTTGCAAATATAAACAATATGAACGATAGATTGTTTCTTCCGGCAGAGAAATCAGCTTATTCTTTTTGAATAGTCGGACTGTTGATGCCGTCGGGCGGGTATATGGTTGCCATCCGTCGGGCTTCCTGTTACCAATACCAGCACAGACCGAAAGAGTAGGGATAAAGTTCGGGACCTTTTTTGTGTTCGAAGAGGCTGTAGGTAGAGTAGCGCAAATACACTCCGATGTCACCGTAACCTGCTTGTGCCAGGAGGTTAATGCCTACCGGGTGGACATTCAGGCCGCTGTCCAGATTCTTTTTATGTCCGTTGACCTTTGCTTTCGACTTGGCTCCATGACGGATTTCCGCTTCAAGTCCGGCTGAAAAGAATAGAGGACCGTGAGCATTGCTGTGGCTGAATCTTTTTTGCCATTCCAGGGCTACCGGAATGCGGAAGTAGAAATAGCGTAACCGGCTTTTGGTATACACTTCCTCGTCGGGAACACCCGGAACAATGCCGGTGACTCCATCTATTTGTCTGAAGGCATAGTTGTTGCCCAAGCGGAAAGAGCGGTATCCCCAGCCTAAACCGGTCGTTATGCCCCATTGGCGATCACGTGAGAGTGTCAGGGAGCCTTGAAACAGATTGAAACCGATTTCCCAGGACTTGTTGGCGTTTATATTCAGTCCGTCCGGAGTATTGAAGTTGATGCCGTCAGAGAGCCGTGTGTATCCCATATAGAATCCAGCAATATGCGGGTCGAACCGATAATGGTTCTTTCTTTTGACGAAGGGGACGGTGAATGCAGTGCGGCGTTCGGTAGTTTGTCCGTCCGTATAGATTCCCTCAAAAATCTGATCGTTCTCTATCGTATCGCCGTGCGAAGACTGTTCGTAAAGTTTTACCTTTATTTTCCCTTCGTTTTCTTTAATCAGGATTTTGCGTCCGTTGACGTAAAGAGTCGTGTCTTGCGAAATGCCTTCTTGAGCCATTCCCGTCATCGGGATCAGCATAAACAGTAATAAATAAATGTGTTTCATATTCTTATAATGTTTAGTTTTTTTTCATAAATAACATGGTTACCAGATCGTCTGCATCCAACTCGCCCTCGATGTAAATCAGGGTAGCCGAGCCTTTTTTACCGGTTTTGAACAGGATGAACCGGTTGACATCTTCTTTTAGCTGGGGCAATTGATAATAGCCGGACTGGATTTGTCCGCCTGCCACCACTTCCTTCACTTTCTTTGCCTTTTTTTTGTCAGCATCCAGACAGTTGAGAATGGTGGGCAGTGCTTCTTCAACGTCTTTAAAGACAAGGCTTTTATAGAGAGTCATCTGGTAGGTTTCCAGCATTTCGTTGGACAGCTCTACCATAGTCACTCCTTTTTGTTTACCGTATTTCTGGAATACGGAAGCTATTTGTAGTCCCTGTTGTGCTCTTGCCATGCCGGAGGCGATAGTAAGTAGCAGGATAATCCATGTGGTGCGAATGACTTTATTCATACTTCGTTTCTTTTATTATTTTCTTTTTTTATTCGGAGAACAGCGTAGCGAATACTTCCTCCTCGCTGATACTGACATCACGAAACGCGATCATGGCTTGTTCGCGTACCAGCTTGGCATCGGTATAGCATTTCCCGTCAATGATTACATAATTAGCGGTTGAGGTGTTGAAATGTCGGTTGAGACCGGCAATACCCAATATAAGCAATATTCCGGCAGCCATTCCGCTGAATATGTAAAGTAGACGGCGGCGCAGAGGGACAGAAGTTTTCGGAACTTCGGGGACGGCAGTCTTGCTCTGCCGGTTCTCTTCGTTGAGGAAAGCAAACATCGGGCGGTACATCTGCAGATGTTCCGGTATGATGCCCCGGGTGAAAAAACGGCGGAGCTCACGTTCTTCTTCGCAGGTGGTTTCCCCTTCAAAATACTTGTTCAATAATTCTTCTATATTCATGCTTCGTTTCTCCTTTTTCTTTGTTGTATGGTCTGCAGGTAAATGTCTCTTACTTTTTTCCGTGCCCTGGATAAATTGCTGCGGATGGCTTCGGAGCTGCATCCAGTTATCTCGGCGATTTCTTCGGTTTCGTACTCTTCTACATCTTTCATCCGGAGGATGGTCTGTTGCAGAGGTGGCAGTGTACTGATGATATGTCGCATCAGGCTGAATTCGTCTTTCTCTTCAAGCAAGCGTTCGGGGGTGGCGACCGGACTGGCAGCCTGTACGCTGTCGAGCGATAGGTTGTCGGGATGTTTCCCTCTGAGGATATCCATGCAGGTATGATGGGTCATAGTCATGGCAAGGGCCTCAATGCTATGGTATTCGTCCAGTTTCGGACGAAGTTTCCATAACTTCAGCATCACTTCCTGCACGGCATCTTCGGCATCCGAGTGGTCATCTGTCAACTTCCGCGCATAACTAAGCAGTTTGTCGCGGAGTGGAAGAACGGCTATTTTGAATTGTTTTAGTTCCATTTACATAAGCAAGACGGAGAAGGAAGGAAAACGTGACATGGAAAAGATAAAAAAATGATGAACGATCAACAATAAGTAGTATCCTGACAGGTGGAATGTAGTGTGAGGTAAGACGATCTCTATCGTTTATGGTTGATCGTTCATCGTTCATTATCAGATCTTTCCCAATATTTTATCCATCACCCAGTTAGTCGTTGTGGCACTTTCGCCATCACACGAACAGGTGGATTTTCCAAGAAGATGGTCTACTACGGCCTGAATCAAGGGCTGCTGTACGTGTTCAGGGTTTTCTACCACTATTTCTTCACGTCCTCTTTCAGTATGGAGGGCAATCGGGTCATAGGTAAATACGGAGAAGCAGATCATGCCTTTATCGCCGATAATTTCGATACGGTCTTCGCGGGCCGAATCATGGGCTACGAAGCACCACGAACCGCTCCCTACCAATCCGTTGTCGAACTGGAAACATGCGCTCAGTGTATCTTCTGCCGGATAGAGTCCGCCACGGTTGCTTTTATAGCCACTGGCTTCGAGTATGCAGCCGAACATCTCCTGCAGAAGGTCGATCTGGTGTGGTGCGAGGTCATAGAAGTATCCTCCTCCGGCAATATCGGCCTGTACACGCCAGGGCAGATTCTCTCTGTTATAGTCCAGATCGCGAGGGGGCTGTGCAAAACGGATCTGTACGTTGATTACATTGCCGATCGTACCTTTGTCCACCAGTTCCTTCACTTTCATAAAGTAAGGCAGGTAACGCCGGTAGTAGGCTACAAAACAAGGGACTCCCGTCTCTTGTGAGATGCGGTTGATGCGGGCACACTCTTCGTAAGTCTGTGCCATTGGCTTTTCGATATAAACCGGTTTTCCGGCTTTCATGGACATGATGGCATAAGTGGCGTGCGAAGAGGGCGGAGTAGCTATGTATACGGCATTTACTTCCGAATCGTCTATTAACTCTTGTGCGTCGTCATACCACTTCGGTATGTCGCGCTCTTTAGCATAGGCTTTGGCTTTTTTACCGTCACGGCTCATGACTGCCACTACTTTGGAGCCTTCTACTTTCTGAAAAGCAGGTCCGCTTTTGTATTTGGTCACCTCTCCGCAACCAATGAATCCCCATTTTATAATCTTATTGCTCATATCTTTTTATTTATCGTTCCGCAAATATACTCAATTCTGCCGAAAGCAAAGAATGATTTACAGTTATCCTGATAGAGATCGTTCGCGTTCGTTCCTTAGTGTGATAGCATCGGGTGTACAACTCATGCACGACGAGTTGTACAACTCGTACACGACCAGTTGCTCAATTCGTACACGACCAGTTGTACAACTGGTAACTGTTATCTTTAAAAGGGACGGGAGGAGGGAAGAAAGCCGGTTATTGTTTCCCGTAATATTTGCGATAAACGGACTGGTATTCTCCTTTTTTCCGGAAGTCGGATAGCCATGTATTCAGGCTGTCGAGTAGGGCGGGAGATTGCTTGCTGACTCCCCATGAATAGAATTGCGTGAAGCTGATGGCGGTATTGATATCGAGTTGGGGTAGCGAGTCCACAGCCATCCGGGCGATGCCCTCGTCACATACGGCATAATCGATGTCTCCGTGAGCAACCATTGCGATCAGTTGCTCGGAACCATATTTCTCTATTTCGTTAACATAGATCGTATCGCCTATTTCATTGCTCAGGTTGCGGATACGCAGGATGGAGGGAGATCCTTTGACGACATTCAATGTTTTGCCTGCCAGGTCGAGTTGGCTTCTGATGGCAAGTGAATCGTTTTCTCCGACTTTGCGTTGCACCAGAACTTGTTTGCTTAAAATGATGGGGGAGGTGAGGAGCAGCGAGTCTTTCAGTTCACTCGTAGCCGGTATGCCATAAGCCACTACATCATACGTTGCGTCGGCCAGCCCTTCCAGCCGTTGATTGAAGCTCATCACCGGAGAGACCTGTACCTGTAAACCTTTGTCGCGCGCAAACGCCTCTATCAGTTCGTAATGGAATCCCGAAACCGTATCTCCATCCACATAGAAGCTGATGGAGTTGTATTCTGTTGCAGCATGAAGAATGCCGCTTTCTTTGATCTCGGCATAATCCCGCGGATGTCCTTTGGGCTTCTCTTTGCGGGGCCAACAGGTGACAACGAGGGCTGATATCAGTCCCAATACAACGTATTTCAGATACTTAGGTCTCAGTAGATTCATGGCGGCAGTTAGTCATAGAAGTTCCAGGAAACACCAATCTTAAACAGGCGCGGGTTGATGGGGTAATGGGGTGACAAGAAATAATTCGAGTTACCCATTCCCTGATTGACGTGGTACATCATCGCGAAAAGGCGCGTACGTTTCAATTGCAGGTTGGCATATACATTGATGATCGGATAACCGCCAATCTTTACCTGGTCGTCTTCCGGTTGCAAGTGGAACTGCTGGATGGCGGGAGTATATGCCGGAGCATAATATTTGGTGAAATAACGTACGTCGGCTCCCAATTGTACGTGAAGCACTTTCTTAGCCAGTGTTGTCTGGATATAGAGGTTATGGTATAGTGAAAGTTCGGGCAGGGGTAACACGGTGTTGTTGCTCGACTTTTGCCAGGTCACTTCATTGTCCAGATGAAGAATGCCCAGGCGGAAGTTTTGTGACAGAGTGGCGGAAAGCACTTGGATATTACCTCCATTCTGTTGGGGCAATGCTTTTTGATTGAAATACGTATAGTTCTTGATGTTTTCCACTCCGGCTTTCAGGTTGGTTTGCCAATGTTCTATGTTCAGCTCACCTTCCAGTCGGGTACGGAATTCTTTTTCCATATTGTCATTGTCCCAATAGAAGTACTTGGAGTGATAATGACGCATATAGAATGCGGGAAGAGTGTTACTGATGGATCCGCGGGCAATAAAGCTGACCGTGTCTTTCCATAAGCGGAAGTTCAGGTCGAGGTCGGCGTTGACACGGAATTGCCCGATCGCTTTATCCAGGATTCCCACTTCACCCATGGCGCGGTAGTGGAGTGTTTTTCCCTGGCGTTTGGCCAGTTCACCTCCGACAAAGACTTCATGTTCGCTGTATTTATCCACGCTTACAGAGTCCCGGTCCATAAGCCGGTAATTGCTTAACTTATGCGAGATGAAAGCTGTCAGCCCAGCTTTGGCATATTTATTGAAACCCTCGAGCAGTGCGATTCCCAATGTGTTTTTGACTCCGATATAACTGGTAGAGTCATTCACCAATTTGTTTCCGGGTTGGATATAAGCCTCCGGATAAATTTTGTACAGTTCGTCCTCCGAAGTAAACTGGTGGCGGCTGCGTTCCACTTTCATCGTGTGGATGAAACTGGTGACCGGAACGAACTCTGTCTTTTGAGTGTTGGTTGTGTCATCTTTGGCTTTCTCCACTTCACGCGTGAATCCCAGTTTATAGCGTTGGGTGAGGAATATGTAAAAGTCTTTGTTACGATTGGCGCTTTTGCTCAACAGGGTAGGGATATTCTGCGATTCGTATTCCTTTTTTCCCTCCGCCATCTCTTCCGGACGGGTGATGTAACGGTCGTCGGTGATACCGCCATTCTCGTTCATCTTCAGATAATTGTTGCTGTACAGTAAAGTGGCTTCATAGCGGTCGCCAATGTAACTTCCGAAAAGTGCGGCATTAAAGTAAGAGGTATTCTGGTTGTTATAATATCCCCGTCCGTACAGGTAATCGAAGTTGAAACCAAATGCCAGCCGTTTATTCACATTAACAGAAAAGTAAGACTTAAACCGTTCTTCTCCATTGATCTTATTACCGGCTTTATAGTAGGTAAGATTGGTGAAGGGCACGTTACTGTTGGTGAAGTTGAATTCGTCGGGACGTATGAAGAAGCTTGAAAAAGGTTCCATAAAGATGGTAGGTTCCGCGTCCCGACGTTCAAAGAAGAGGCGGGACAGACGGGGAGAACCTAAATTGCCCAGATAATTATAATGTCCTGTCAGACCTTCTACCAGGTTGGTGTTCTGAAACATGTGGGTTGCGGTATCAGCCGGGATTCTTTGAATCGTCCCCAGGCTTTCGCTGACGTGCCACATATAAAGTGTCGGAGGAAGTCCCTGTATCTCAACGTCTGTACTATCTTCCTGAACCCGCATGGCCGGGTCTATCTGGTTGCCGTTGGCATCTCTGCCGGTACGGGGATCAACTTGTTGTGTAGGGTTGAACTGTGCCTGTGCGGTCAGCAAACCTACAACAAGGAGTATATATGTAAGTAGGATTCGTCTCATAATTAGCCGCAAAGATACTTATTAAAATGAGAATTGAGAATTGAAATTTAAAAATTATCCGCTATCTCTGCCTGTGGCATAGCTAATAATTTTTAAATTCCGATTCTCAATTCTCAGTCAGTTTAAGCTTCTCTGATCAGTTCCATCCCTTTTTTGATGGCCTCTTCGTTCATCGGGATCAGGTGATGGTGGCGTTCGGGCAAAGTTTTCTTCAAACCTTTCACTACATTTTCTAAAGTGACAATGGGGCGAAGTTTCAGCAATCCTCCCAGCACGATCATGTTGAATGCTTTAGCATTGTTCATTTCATTGGCCGCATCCATTGCATCGATGCGGTACACCTTGATATCCTTGCGGGTAGGCGGGTTGATAATGCCGTATCCGTCGTAGATCAGGATACCTCCGGGTTTCACACGGCTTTCGAACTTTTCCAGTGAAGGCTGATTCAGAATGATAGCTGTATCATATTTGCTCAAGATCGGTGAAGAGATCTTGTCGTCACTTACAATGACTGTAACGTTGGCTGTTCCGCCACGTTGCTCAGGACCATAAGCCGGCATCCAGGTCACTTCTTTGCCCTCCATCAGTCCGGAATAGGCTAAAATCTTTCCCATAGACAGTACACCCTGTCCACCGAATCCTGCTATAATTATTTCTTCTTTCATCTTAATGATATTAACTTATTATTTATCTTTCAAGTCGCCAAGAGGATAGAAGGGGAACATGTGTTCTTCCATCCATTTGTTGGCTTTCTCCGGAGTCATTTTCCAGCCGGAACTACAGGTCGAAACGATTTCTACCAGGTTGGAGCCTTTTCCGTTCATTGAATTTTCAAAAGCTTTACGGATTGCTTTTTTAGCTTTCCGGATAGCCGGAACGGATTGTACCGACTGACGGGTTACGTAAGCTGTACCTTCCAGTTGGGCAGCAATCTCAGTTATCTTCAACGGATATCCGTGGAGTTCCGGATCACGTCCATAAGGACAAGTGGCGGTTTTCATTCCCATCAGGGTAGTAGGAGCCATCTGGCCTCCGGTCATACCGTAAATGGCATTGTTGATAAAGATAATCGTAATATTTTCACCACGATTCAATGCGTGGATAGTCTCTGCCGTACCGATGCAGGCAAGGTCGCCATCTCCCTGATAGGTGAACACCAGGCGATCCGGCCAAAGACGTTTGATGGCAGTGGCAAGTGCCGGCGCACGTCCGTGTGCAGCTTCCTGCCAGTCAATGTCAAGGTAATTGTAGATAAATACAGCGCAACCTACGGGTGAGATACCGACTGCTTTGTCTTCCAGTCCCATCTCCTCGATTACTTCGGCAATCAGTTTATGTACAACGCCGTGGCTGCAACCCGGACAATAGTGCATGCCATTGTCGTTCATCAGAGTCGGTTTCTTATAAACCAGATTCTCGGGCTTGATTATTTCTTCTTTCGTCATAACTTCTTTTTTTTATCTTTAAGTGACCGGGCTTGCTTGTTCTAAGTTCGGGTGTCTTAAACTACGCAGACTTAAAATGCTTCAAGGCCCGGATACTTATCTGTTGGTGAACCGTATAAAAAACTCCATCAGCTTGACAAAAATTGCCGCGCCGCATACGTAGATAAACACCTTAAAGTCGTCCTTCGCAACGAAGTAGGTGATAATAGCTGCCAGAGCCAATATCATAAACAGTATGTTCAATACGTTTCTTATTTTATCGGGATTCATCGTACTGTAGTTATTTGATTAATTGTTCTTTCAATGCAGTTACTATTTCGTCCGGATCGGGAACAATTCCTCCCAGGCGGCCGAAATGTTCAACTTTCACTCTTCCGTTCACTGCTAAACGAACGTCTTCTACCATCTGTCCGGCATTCAGCTCGGTTACCAGCATACCTTTTACCTTATTGGCATACTCGGCAATCGCTTTCGTCGGGAACGGCCATAGAGTGATGGGGCGAAGCATACCGACTTTAATCCCCTCTTCACGGGCCAGTTCCATTGCTTTCTGGCCGATACGTGCCATTGAACCGAAAGCTACAATCAGATATTCTGCATCTTCGCAGTCAATTTCTTCAAAACGTACTTCGTTTTCTTCAATTACTCTGTACTTTGCCTGGAAGCGGAGGTTGTTTTTCTCCATCTCTTCCGGACGCAGTTCCAACGAAGTGATGATGTTGGGCTTACGGTCTTTTGTCTTTCCGGTAGAAGCCCATGGACATTGTGCTATGACTTCCGCATCCGTACGGCGGGCTTTTGCGGGAGGAAGAACCACTTTCTCCATCATTTGTCCGATAACACCGTCTGCAAGGATGATGGCCGGATTACGGTATTTGAACGCAAGTTCGAAAGCGAGTCCGACAAAGTCTGCCATTTCCTGAACAGAAGCCGGAGCCAATGCGATGAGTTTATAGTCACCGTGTCCTCCACCTTTTACAGTCTGGAAATAGTCGGCCTGGCTTGGTTGGATAGTACCCAAACCGGGGCCGCCGCGCATCACGTTTACGATCAGACATGGAAGCTCGGCACCTGCCAGATAAGAAATACCTTCCTGTTTCAGGCTGACACCGGGACTTGATGATGAGGTCATCACCATTTTGCCGCTTCCGGCACCACCATAAACCATATTGATAGCTGCCACTTCACTTTCCGCCTGGAGGACTACCATGCCGGTAGTTTCCCAAGGTCTCAGTTCGGCAAGAGTTTCCAACACCTCCGATTGCGGAGTAATAGGATATCCGAAGTATCCGTCGGCACCACAGCGGATGGCCGCATGGGCGATGGCTTCGTTTCCTTTCATTAATACAACTTCTTCTGCCATATTCTTTTCTTTTATTCTACTTTTACTTTATAAACAGAGATACATCCGTCCGGACATACGGTTGCGCATGAACTGCATCCGTTACAGGTATCTTCAAGAATCTGCTGGGCATAATTATACCCTTTCACATTCACCTCTTTGGCGAGGGATATTACGTTGAGCGGACAAGCTACCACACACAGGTTGCACCCTTTGCAACGCTCTGTGTCGACTACGATTGCTCCTTTGATTTTTGCCATAATCTATTTTTATTACGTTTATTGATTATACATATCTTTATTGTAGAAGTTCAATATATCCATCACCATTTTGCGTGCCTGGAGAGCCGGGCTGTCGGGATTGAGTTCAATGGCGGATTGATAATTATTGAGGGCTTTTTGCCAGTCTCCTAACTTGCGGTAAGCATTTCCCATCAGATAGTAAGCTTCGTCTTTACCGACGGGTTCAGTCTGGAGAAATTCTTCAAGTGCTTGAAGCGCATTTTCTATATCTCCTTGATTGATAAGCTCTTTGATGGTTTTCAGTTGATCCATATCTTTTGATTTTCCGGATTATTGAGTCACAAAGATAGCTTTTTATCTTTTAACCTGTTCATCTCTACTGTGAAAAATAGGAAAACAGAAAAAAATAGAGGGTGGAAATAAAATAGGTATTTGTCAATCTGGTACTGTTCTGAGGATGAATAGAGGCTATTGTATCCTTCCCGGGCATTTGCGAGGGGGCTATAAAAAGGGGAGTGTATCAAAAGTTCGCTAATCTGCAGTGAACCCTTGATACACTCCCATGTTGTTATTAAAGTCAGTCTTCTATCGATTTGATATGGAGGTCGATAGGGGAGACTCTCACTTTACAGGAATTTTATCAATGCGTTTCTGGTGGCGTCCGCCTTCAAACTCTGTCGAGAAAAATTCCGTCATAATCATATCCGCCTCTTCCGTGCTGATATAACGGCCGGGCATAACCAATACGTTGGCATCGTTGTGCAGGCGTGCCATGTGTGCGATTTCTGCTGTCCAGCAGAGTGCGGCACGAATACCCTGATGTTTGTTTAATGTCATGCTGATACCATTACCGCTACCACAGATGGCAATTCCCGGATAGCATTCGCCGGCTTCAACAGCCAGTGCCAATGGATGGGCAAAATCGGGATAGTCACAGCTGTCTGTCGAGTAAGTTCCGAAGTCTTTGTATTCCCAACCTTTTGCTTCCAGCCAGCCCCTTACGTATTCTTTCAATTCGAAACCGGCGTGGTCGCAACAAATTCCAATTTTCTTCATGTCCTTTTTAATGTGCTAATATAATGAATGTGCTAATGCACTGATCCTGCCGGATTAGCGCATTAGCACATTTAATGATTGATCAGAGCATTGCTTTTACCTGATTGTATACGTTTTCTGCGGTGAATCCCAGTTTCTCATCCAGCACTTTGTAGGGTGCCGAGAAACCAAATGATTCAAGACCGAACACTTTACCGTTGGAACCTACCAAACCTTCAAGATTCACCGGAAGTCCGGCTGTCAGACCAAAGATTTTGGCTCCTGCAGGAAGTATGGATTCTTGATACTCTTTGCTTTGATTACGGAATAACCCTTCGGACGGAGCGGAAACAATACGTACTTTCACACCTTCTTTGCGCAGAAGTTCGGCACCGGCCACCAGCGTTGAAACTTCCGAACCCGAAGCTACCAGGATCACATCCGGGTTTTCATCGGCGTCGGCAATGATATAAGCACCTTTTGCAGCTTGTGAATAATCGGTTCCTGCGGGCAGGTTAACGATATTCTGACGTGAAAGGATCAGTGCTGTAGGAGTCGACATGTTTTCCATTGCAAGTTTCCACGCAATGGTTGTCTCTTCCACATCCGCCGGGCGAAGTACCAACATAGAGTTGTGTCCTTTGTGGTTCTTCAGTTTTTCAAGCAGGCGTACTTGTGCTTCTTGTTCTACCGGTTCGTGAGTAGGTCCGTCTTCTCCTACACGGAACGCATCATGAGTCCAGATGAATTTTACCGGTTGCTCCATCAGGGCAGCCATACGCAGGGCCGGTTTCATGTAGTCTGAGAACACAAAGAATGTGCCGCATGCAGCAATGATACCTCCGTGCAGAGACATACCGATACAAATACAAGCCATACTTAACTCTGAAACTCCTGCTTGAAGGAAAGCGCCGCTGAAATCTCCTTTTTTGAATGCGTGCGTCTTTTTCAGGAATCCGTCTGTCTTGTCTGAGTTAGACAGGTCGGCTGATGAAACGATCATATTTTCTACCTGAGTGGCCAATGCTCCTAATACGGTTGCAGATCCGGCACGGGTTGCGCCGCCGGCTTTCTGTTCAATGGCATCCCAGTTTACTTTCGGGGCTTTTCCAGAGAAGAATTCGGCCAGTTTAGCTGCCTTTTCAGGGTTTGCTTTTGCCCATTCTGCTTTTGCTGCATATTTGTCAGCAACAATCTTCTTCAGTTCTTCCGCACGTTTGGCATACAGTTCGGCTACTTCGGGGAAAATGGTGAATGGATTCTCCGGATTTCCACCCAGGTTCTTGATTGTATTCACATATGCGTCTCCGCCCAATGGTGCGCCGTGTGTCGCGCAGTCGGCTTCATAGCTGCTTCCATCGGCCCGGCGTGCTCCTTTACCCATGGTCGTTTTACCGATGATCAGGGTCGGACGGTTCTTTTCAGCTTTGGCTTCAGTCAGAGCTTTGCGTATCTCGTCAGGATCGTTACCGTTGATTGTGATTACTTTCCAGTCCCATGCTTCATATTTCATGGCTACGTTTTCCGTTGTTACATCTTCTGTGTTGGTAGAAAGCTGTACGTCGTTTGAATCGTAGAACATGATCAGGTTGTCCAGTCCGAGTGTACCGGCAATGCGGCCGGCACCCTGAGAGATTTCTTCCTGGATACCTCCATCGGATATATATGCGTAAATAGTCTGGTTCATTACTTCGCCAAAGCGGGCTTTCAGGAATTTGGCTGCAATGGCTGCGCCTACTGCATAAGTGTGTCCCTGTCCCAGCGGGCCGGAAGTATTTTCAACGCCACGGTCTACATTCACTTCAGGGTGTCCCGGAGTAGGGCTGCCCCACTGACGGAATTGCTTTAATTCGTCCAATGTATATTTTCCGGTGAAAGCCAATACGGAATAAAGCATCGGTGACATGTGTCCCGGGTCGAGGAAAAAGCGGTCGCGACCTTCCCAGCGTGGGTTTTGCGGATCGTATACCAAAAACTCAGAGAAGAGTACGTTCACAAAATCAGCACCGCCCATGGCGCCTCCGGGGTGTCCCGAATTGGCTTTTTCCACCATCGACGCAGCTAATATGCGGATATTATCAGCCGCACGATTCATAAGTTTACTATCGTTCATATCTATTGATTAATTTAGTTTTTTCAGATTTTTCGCAAAGATAACCTTTTAGTGGGACTTATCTACCATAAAAAGATAGCTTTTTTACATAACAAAAAGAAAGGCACATCTGTTTAGGATGTGCCTTGTCTTCTGAATATTAGTTTTTGAATCTTTATACCAGTCTTCTTGAACCGTCACTGATAACTACATCATATACTTTCGGGCTTCTGCCGAATTTAGCTTTGAATGATTCTTTAGCTTTCTCGATGAAGTTGTCATACAATTCGTCTTTCACCAGGTTGATAGTACAACCGCCGAAGCCGCCGCCCATAACGCGTGAACCGGTTACGCCACACTCTTTAGCGCAGTCGTTCAGGAAGTCGAGTTCTTCGCAGCTTACTTCGTAAAGTTTGCTCATGCCATGATGAGTTTCGTACATTTTCTGACCTACCGTTTCGTAATCTCCTCTTTCCAGGGCATCACATACATCGAGTACACGCTGAATTTCTTCGATTACGTATTCGGCACGCATGTAATCTTCTTCACTGATATCAGCTTTTGCCTCTGCCAGCATATCCATTGTACAGTCACGCAGGAATTCTACATGTGGATGTTTTTTCTGGATGGCAGCCACAGCAGCCTCGCAGCTCTGACGACGTTTGTTGTATGCCGATGAAGCCAATTCGTGTTTAACGACCGAATCCAGCAATACCAGACGATAACCTTCCGGTTTGAACGGGAAGTACTGGTATTCCAAAGAGCGGCAATCCAAACGAATCAGGCTACCTTCTTTACCGAATACAGAAGCGAACTGGTCCATAATACCACAGTTCACACCGCAATAGTTGTGTTCTGTAGCCTGACCGATTTTAGCTAATTCGAATTTGTCTATTTTGTTTTCACCAAACAGGTCATTCAGCGCAAAGGCATAAGTACTTTCCAAAGCAGCCGATGAAGACATTCCGGCACCCAATGGCACATCTCCGGAGAAAGCGGTATTGAATCCTTTCACGTCAACGCCACGTTTGATCATTTCGCGGCACACACCGAATATATATCTTGCCCAGCTGGCGCGTGGAGCATCTTCTTCGTTCAATCCGAAAGTTACATAATCTTTCAGGTCGATAGAGTAAGCGTTTACTTTATCTGTGCCGTTAGGCTTGATTTCGGCGATCATACCTTTATCGATAGCTCCCGGGAAAACAAATCCCCCATTGTAGTCGGTGTGCTCACCAATTAGGTTGATACGGCCCGGAGAGGCATATACAAATCCTGTAGTTCCATCAAAATGTTTGATGAAGCGACTTCTTACGTGTTCTATATCCATGATCGTTTTGGTATTAAAAAGTTATTATTTAAGTTTTATTCAACAGGAATATCCTTATTTACATTCTTGCAACCTACAAGTGCATAGTACAGCATGTATGCTACGGCAGCGAAGATTACCCAGTAACTTGCAATGTAGCTGCTGGTCACGTCGGCTACTGCACCCTGAATCAACGGCAGGATACCACCACCGCAAACCATTACCATGAAGATACCGGAAGCCATTGCCGTATATTTACCCAGTCCTTCTACTGCAAGGTTGAAGATACCACCCCACATGATAGATGTACAGAGTCCGCAAAGTGCGAAGAACATGATTCCTACAGGTACTGTTTCCATACCGAAACCGATGCTGGCACCTCCTTTAAATACAGGCATAGCTACTGTTGTTGCGCTGGGGGCAAACATACCGATCAGCAAGAAGATCAAAGCCAGTGAAGAAACGACTGTCAACTGAGTTTTACTTGAGAATTTAGCTCCCAAAGCACCACCGCACAGACGACCGATCATCATCAGGAACCAGTAAGTACCTACGATTGAACCTGCCATAGCTGTATCCATACCGAAACCTTTGGCACCGGCTGCATCAGGTGAAGTAGTCAGGAACAGGTTGATAAAGTTAGGAATACCTACTTCCACACCTACGTATACGAAAATGGCAACTGTTCCCAAAACGAAGTGACGGAATGAAAGCGGGCTGTGAGTGTCTTTTACTTTATGATCACTGGCGCTTTCTTTGTGAGGTTCGGGGATGTCCATGATAGCCAACACGATGAATACGACAGCAAAGATACCCATAGCAATGAACAATGCCGGATTAGCGTCACTGATACGTGTGTCCTGGCTGATAGTACCGATCAGGTAACCACCCAATACCGGAACGATTGTAGCTGAAATAGAGTTCAGAGAACCACCGAACTGAATTAATTGATTACCTTTCTTACCGCCACCTGCAAGTGTATTCAGCAATGGGTTTACTACTGCATTCAACATACACATAGAGAAACCTGAAACAAAAGCACCTGTCAGATAGATCCAAAATACAGTCAGTTCACCGGGCTGGTAGTCCATCTGTCCCGAAAGCACCTGAATGCCGACTCCGATAAATCCTACTGCTACGGCAGTAAGGGCTGTCTTTTTGTAACCGATTCTTTTGAGCATCATACCTGCCGGGAGTCCCATAAAGGCATAAGCTATGAAGTTGGCTGCATTACCCAGCTGCGTCATCCAGTTGGCAGCCTGGAATTGCTCTTTTACAATAAGTCCGAGCGGGTTAGTAAGTCCTGTTACGAATGAAATCATTGCAAAAAGCGCAAACATCATTGCAATAGGCAACACATAATTCTTTTTTTGTTGTGTCATGGTTTTTAAAAAGTTGTTAGTTATAAAAATGAGGTTAGTTATTTCCTTATTTATTTTTCAACTCCGAATTTATAGATGGTTACCTGCTGGTATTCATCGCCCGGCAGTAATGTAGCCGACGGGAAGTGTGCTTTATTCGGTGTGTCGGGGAAGCATTGAGCTTCGAAGCAGATAGCGCTTCGTGCGGGGAAAGTAGCTCCGTTTGTTCCTTCGAAGCCGCCCAGCCAGTTGCCTGTGTATAATTGTACGCCGGCTTCTGTGGTATATACCTCCATGGTGCGTCCGCTGTTGGGCTCTTTGCAGGTAGCTGCCAGGTCGAGAGAACCTGTTTCTGCCTTGTTCAATACATAGCAATGGTCATAGCCGGCACCGTATATAAGTTGCTGGAATTTGTCATTGATTCGTTCGCCAACAGTATGTGGGGTACGGAAATCCATCGGAGTTCCTTCCACTTTGGCTATTTCTCCTGTCGGGATGGATACTTCATCGATCGGAGTATAAAAATCTGCGTTGATTGTGACGATGTTATTTTCTACAGTCGGAGTAGGATTGGCTGTTCCTGCCAGGTTGAAGAAACCGTGATTGGTCAGGTTTACGACTGTTGCTTTGTCTGTAGTGGCACGGTATTCGATGACAATCGCATTCTCTTCTTCTTCAAGGCGATAAGTCATTTCAACTTCCAGATTACCGGGGAAGCCCTCTTCTCCGTCAGCGGAAGTATAGTTGAATCGGATCACCCCTTCTTCAAGTTGCTCGGCATCCCATACTCTGGCGTGAAATCCGGTGGGGCCACCATGAAGTGAGTTGGGACCGTTGTTGATCGTGAGACTATGTTCTTCGCCATACAGGGTGAATTTACCTTTGGCGATGCGATTGCCATAACGTCCGATAGTGGTACTTAAGAAAGGTTCCGGTCCGTGCATCAGTGCATCCAGTGTACCATAGCTGAGTACGACATTGGCATATTTTCCGTCTTTATCCGGAACCATGATAGATAGAATGGCGCATCCGTAGTTTGTTACGGCAACTTCCATTCCTTTCTTGTTTTTGAGGATAAACAAATCGGTTTTCTTATCGTTTATATCCTTTTGAAAATCTTTCCGGCTGAGCCCTGACCGATTTCCTTCAGTTGGGAATGTGTTAATCATGTCTGGTATTATTAAAATTTCTTGCAAATAAAGGGAAATTCTTTCGTTCTCCCAAATTATTCTTTGTAAATCTGTTCGGCGATTTAGGAAAGTTTAGCGTTTTCCGTGAAAGCATCCTAAGTTGTAATGCGAAGATAAAAAATTCATGTTAGTTTTAATTAAAAGCCCGGATTTTGTGTATTATTTGATATTTTTCGTATGTTTGTCCCTTGATTGTTAAAATCATGAGTTTTTAATCTAAGTTTATAACAAGAAAAACAAAAATGTATCCGTTAAAATTCGAACCCATTCTGAAGCAGACGCTTTGGGGGGGCGACAAAATTATCCCGTTCAAGCATTTGAATGATGATTTGAAGGGAGTTGGGGAAAGCTGGGAAATATCCGGCGTAGAGAACAACGAATCTGTCGTAGCTAACGGCCCGGATAAAGGCCTTACACTGACCGATATGGTGAAAAAATACCGTGAGGAACTGGTAGGCGAAGCAAACTATGCCCGTTTTGGCAATGAGTTTCCTTTGCTGATAAAGTTCATTGATGCGAAGCAAGACTTGTCTATACAGGTGCATCCCACTGATGAACTGGCTAAAAAACGCCACAACTCAAAAGGTAAAACTGAAATGTGGTATGTAGTGGGTGCTGACGAAGGAGCCAAACTGCGTTCGGGATTTTCTGAACAGATTACACCGAAAGAATATAAAGACCGCGTGCATAATAATACAATTACAGATGTTCTTCAGGAATATGAAATTCATCCGGGAGATGTTTTCTTCCTGCCTGCAGGGCGTATTCACAGTATTGGTGCCGGGGCATTTATTGCCGAAATTCAGCAGACGTCGGATATCACTTACCGTATTTATGATTTTAATCGTAAAGACGCTAATGGAAAAACACGTGAATTGCATACCAGCCAGGCACTTGATGCGATCAATTATGAAGTGCTCGATGACTATCGTACCAAATATGAACCTTTGAAAGATGAACCGGTTGAGTTGGTGGCATGTCCTTATTTCACGACTTCGGTTTATGATATGAGTGAACAGATCAGCTGTGATTATTCGGAGCTGGATTCATTCGTAATCTTTATTTGTATAGAAGGCTCTTGCCTGATGACAGATAATGAAGGCAACGAAGTGCGACTGGGTGCAGGAGAAACTGTTTTGCTTCCTGCCACTACTCAGGAATTGACCATTGTGCCTCAAGAAGGGAATGTGAAGTTATTGGAAACATACGTGTAAGGACATTCTTTAACGTATTTATATTAGACGCCCGGATATGCAATGATGTATGTCCGGGTGTTTTTTTAATATCTTTTTCGGAAGAGTCCGCGAACTTTACGGATCATTTTCATACCCAGCATGACACCGTCAAAAATGGCCATACCGGTACTGAAAGAGCGCATTAACGCATTACCACCGGAGGCGGCAGGTGCAAGGGGGGCGAAAATTCGGCGGGTGGTATCCGCCATGGCTTGTTTCTGGTCACAGATTTCCTGCAACACTTCTTGTTTACGCTGAGCAATGTCTTCCAGCGTAATTTTCTTTGGAGTAGGTGTGCTGTTGTTCATTGCTTCATTTTTTATTGGAGTCGTTGAGAAATAGGTTTGCAAGGAAATTTACCATCGGCGAAATGATAAGTTGCCTGCGGAAAAAATAAATGATGGCAATCAATAAAACATTGATGCCTGCTATGATGCCGAAACTTACCATCAAACCGCCTACTAACGGCTCAAGAATATAAGCCAGGGCAAAAAGCAGATAAAACAGGGCTACCATACCTAAGATAGTGAGCACTAAAATCATTATTAACGTGGATAAGAGTATAGTTAACTTTTCCGTTAATTCCAGTTTGGTATATTCTTTCTGGAGTACAAGGAACTTCTTGAACTCAGCAAACAGCTGCTGGATATTTTCAATGCTTTTATCGTCTGTAAACATGATAGCTCTGTTTTGATCTTGTTCATTTAGTCAATTACTTCGCCTTTGATTTCAGCTGCAATTTCATCAACGAGGTTTTCCATTTCGTTACGATTCAGCTTGATACCTTTTTTGCGAAGAATCTCTGCGATTTTGTGACGAGTATCTTCTCCTTTTTCAGGAGCGAATAAAATACCCAGGGCTGCACCAACGGCTGCACCACCCAGAAAAGCTGCTAATACATTAAGTCCTTTCATAATCTTTTGTTTTTAAATGATCATATTACAAAGCTAACATTTTTATTGAAAACTTGTTCTGTTTGCCTTAATTTTTTTAGAAAAAAAATACTCAGCTTCAAATCAGAAGTAATCTTAATGTAAATGCCGGGCGGCGTTTGGGAGGATGTGCCGAAACTCTCATTCACCACAGATTATACAGGCCTATGCAGATAAATGTTATTAGTTATCAATAGATTAAGCTTGATCTGTACTACTCTGTGGTGAATGGTGGCATACCCTTCGGGCAGGATTGTTTTTGTCTGAATCCGAGAGTATCTATTTCCTTTTTTCCTGTTTGGTGGAAGACGGTTGATTTGTTTTTTGCTTTTTCCGTCTCCAGAAGTCGCCATTAGCCCGGCTCCCGCGGTATGTTTTGTTGGCTTTGGCTTTAACCTTGATTTCTTCCTGCTTTTCTTCCTGGGCTTTGATACCTTCGGTCGTGACAAACGGGTGGTCTTTTACCACCGGGATGTTTTTCCCTATCAACTTTTGGATATCTTTTAAGTAGGGCAGTTCTTCTGATTCGCAGAAAGAGATGGCCACTCCTTCATGTCCGGCACGTCCGGTACGGCCGATGCGGTGCACGTAAGTTTCCGGAACATTGGGCAACTCGTAATTGATTACGTGTGATAATTGGTCTACATCGATGCCGCGTGCAGCAATGTCGGTTGCTATCAAGGCGCGAAGGGTATGGTTCTTAAAATTGGTCAAAGCACGCTGGCGTGCATTTTGAGTTTTGTTACCATGTATCGCTTCAGCTCCGATACCGGCTTTAGTCAGTACACGTGCCAATTTGTCGGCTCCGTATTTTGTACGCGTAAAGATAAGTACCGACTCGATTGATGTATCTTTCAACAGATGGATCAGCAAGTCCTTTTTTTCTTTTTTCTCGACGAAATAGACCTGCTGTGAGATGATGTCCACAGTCGAAGAGGCCGGGGTCACTTCCACTTTCTCCGGTTTAGTCAACATCGAATTTGCCAACGTTTCTATTTCCGGTGGCATGGTCGCCGAAAAAAACAAAGTTTGTCTTCGGGCCGGTAGCAGTTTCAGGATGCGTTTGATGTCATGGATAAATCCCATGTCCAGCATACGGTCTGCTTCGTCCAATACAAAAAAATCAAGTGAACTCAGGGAGATAAATCCCTGTGATATCAAATCCAATAATCTGCCAGGAGTGGCAACCAGTATCTGAATACCGCTCCGTAGAGCGTCAGTCTGTGGTTTCTGTCCTACTCCTCCAAAGATTACGGCATGTTTCAGACCGGTATACCGTCCGTATGCTTCGAAACTTTCACCTATCTGAATTGCAAGTTCCCGGGTTGGCGTCAGCACAAGTGCCTTGATACCTTTACGATGGTCGGTTTTATACAATTTTTGCAAGATAGGGATAGAAAAAGCAGCTGTTTTACCGGTACCTGTTTGAGCACAACCTAATAAATCTTTTCCTTGAAGTAAAATGGGGATTGACTGTTCTTGTATTGGGGTGGGAGAGGTGTAACCCTCTTGTCTTAAAGCCTTTAAGATAGGCTCTATCAAATTCAAATTTTCAAATGTCATGTACAATAATTGAATGAGCCTCTCGGCTCTGTTATGTTATATAGCACAAAGATAGGGTAATCGTAAGACGTAAATCCTTTTTTCTGTAATGCTTTAATCTTATTTAACTAAGGTGAAGGGCATATCATCGGAGGTTTAAGCGTACTTTTGCCTTTCATTATATAAGTAATCTAAATTTGTATAAGAAGAAATGAAAGGTAAAATCGTTTTTATAACGGGAGCAAGCAGTGGCATTGGTGAAGGATGTGCGCGTAAGTTTGCTTCGCAAGGTTCGGATTTGATTCTGAATGCCCGTAACGTGGCAAAACTTGAAGAGTTGAAAGTAGAACTGGAAGCTAAATACGGAGTACGTATCTGCCTGTTGCCGTTTGATGTACGTGATCGGAATGCAGCGACCATGGCGCTGGCTTCTTTACCGGAAGAGTGGAAACGTATTGATGTATTGGTGAACAATGCCGGTCTTGTGATTGGTGTGGATAAAGAATTTGAGGGAAACCTGGACGAATGGGATATTGTGATTGATACTAATATAAAAGCCTTGTTGGCTATGACGCGTATAGTGGTTCCCGGAATGGTGGAACGCGGACACGGGCATATCATCAATATCGGTTCGATAGCTGGTGATGCGGCTTATCCCGGCGGAAGTGTATATTGCGCCACTAAAGCCGCTGTCAAAGCACTTTCGGACGGTTTGCGTATTGATTTGGTAGATACTCCGCTTCGTGTGACAAACATAAAACCGGGAATGGTGGAAACTAATTTTACGGTTGTCCGTTATCGTGGAGATAAGGATGCTGCCGATGCTTTTTATAAGGGTATTCGTCCGTTGACTGGAGACGACATAGCTGAAACAGTTTATTATGCTGCCTCTGCTCCCGAACATATACAGATAGCAGAAGTGCTGGTGATGCCCACTTATCAGGCAACCGGTACGATTTCTTATAAGAAAAAAGACTGCTGAGGTATCTAAAAAAGTGTTTTTTAGGAAGATTGTTTTGTGGGGTGATAAAAATTCTATTATTTTGTCCCCTTCAAAAGAATGGATACAAGATTATTAACTAAATGTGTATAGATTATGAAAAAATTAGTAGTATTAGGGATGGGCGTATGCGTTGCCTTGGCATTTGCTTCATGTAAATCCAGCGAAAGCGCTTATAAAAAGGCATACGAGAAAGCTAAACAACAGGAATTGGCTGAGCCTCAGGTAGAAGCTCCCGTAGAAGTTACTCCGGTAGTTGCTGCTCCGGTAGAAACTAAAAAGGCTGTTGATAATGCTGCAGGCGTTCGTCAGGAAAAGGTAACAGTTGTTTCAGGTGCTGATGGATTGAAAGATTATAGCGTAGTATGCGGTAGCTTCGGTTTGAAAGCAAATGCAGAAGGTCTGAAAGATTTTCTGGACAAAGAAGGTTATAATGCAACCATTGCTTTTAATGCTGAGACAGCTATGTATCGTGTGATTGTAAATACATTTGCCGATAGGGCTTCTGCTGCGCAGGCACGTGATGCTTTCAAGGCTAAATATCCTAGTAGAAAAGACTTCCAGGGCGCCTGGTTGTTATATAGAATCTATTAATAAAAAAATCTTTTTGGTAATTTCGGGAGTGACGGATGTTGTCTCCCGGTAAAGAAGGTATCCTGTGAAGGATGCCTTCTTTTTTGTTTCACCACTTGGGTAGATACACTTTTTATTGATAACATTAAAACAGGTTCTCAAAATATTATGTATCTTTGCGGCATGACAAATACTCTTAGATCGGATTTGGTTTTGTAAACAATCTGTTTTTTTGCAACAGATTGTCCTTTCGTCTTCTCTCGAAAAACTCTTTTCGGGAGCAATTCTTTATTATTATAATTCAAGTTTAATCTGCATGCAATGCTGAAAGTATTACTATGCTTTTCGTGTATGCGAAATATATTAAGATAATGAGTAACGAAAATAAAACAATTCACGATTTCGAACTTAATTTAATCTGCGATTTTTTTTCCAATATGGAACGACAGGGTCCCGGAAGTCCTGAGGTAACATTGAAAGCATTGAGTTTTATAGATAATCTCACTGAAAAATCCCTTATCGCCGATATCGGCTGTGGAACCGGAGGTCAGACCATGGTATTGGCCGGTCATGTGACGGGGCAGGTTACAGGACTCGATTTTCTTTCCGGCTTTATTGATATTTTCAATCGTAATGCAAGACAGTCGGGCTTGCAAAACAGGGTGACAGGCATTGTCGGTTCCATGGATGATCTTCCTTTCCGAAATGAAGAGTTAGACTTGATTTGGTCGGAAGGGGCTATCTATAATATTGGTTTTGAACGGGGATTGAATGAATGGCGTAAGTATTTGAAGAAAGGAGGGTATCTTGCAGTTTCTGAATGTTCATGGTTTACGGACGAACGTCCGGCGGAAATCAATGACTTCTGGATGGATGCATATCCCGAAATCGATACGATTCCTAATCAAGTAGCCAAAATTCACAAGGCAGGCTATCTTCCTGTCGCTACATTTATTCTGCCTGAAAATTGTTGGACAGATCATTACTTTACCCCCAAAGTTGCAGCTCAGAAGATTTTTTTAACTAAATATGCCGGAAATAAAATTGCTGAGGAATTTAGTATGCTTCAATCCATTGAAGAAGAACTGTACCATAAGTATAAAGAGTATTATGGCTATACATTTTTTATTGCAAAAAAGATAGGGCTGTAATTCTTTTCATGCCTATATAAACAGTTGTTCTAAGTAGGGCAGGGGAATCTGATCTAAAGGATATCGCCCTATAAGGCATCAAGCATATCTGTCGGTGCAAAGGTAAAGTCATAACTCTTTTCACCACGGAGTAACACAGAGTATCACAGAGTCTTTTTATTAATAATCAATAACTTAAAATCGGCTCTGTGTTACTCTGTGTCTCCTGTGGTGAGTTTTGACACATTTCTCCTTTAGTAAATAGGAATATGATTACTTTTTCTCACCGAACTCTTCCTGCTGTTGCTCTACTTCTTTTAGCTTGGCAGCATTTTCAGCTTTCTGTAGTCTTTCTTTTTCCAATGCCGCCTCTGATTTTGGAGCCAGGGCGTTTACTGCCTCTTGTCCGGTGAAGTTCGGAATAAGTGCTGACTCTTCCCGGTCGTATATCTGGGGGAAGTCTCCCGGTTTACTTTCCAATTCCAGCACGGCACTGCTTGGCATCTGCGAGCCTTCGAACAAGACACTGGCTGTGATTTTTATTTTTCCGGGTTTCAAAGTAGACTGAACTAATATCGGGGCTGTTCCCCAACGGACAGGGGCCGGGTTAGCCAAATTGCCTGCTCCGCCTAAAATACGTCCTTCACCTTCTATTTGAAATTTGATGGTATAGTTGTTTAAGCGTTTGATATTTCCATCTTTGTCGGCAACGGCAGCTATGACTGTGACGAAGTCAGAACCGTCGGCTTTCAGGTCTGTTCCTTCATTGTCTACCCAAAGGAGCAGCTTTTCGGGACGTCGTGCCGGAGCCACTTTGTGGGTAGCGACTACTTTACCGTCAATCAATCCTTCTGCCAATAAGTAAACGTCAGCTTGTTTACCTTGGCGTGAAAGTGCTTTATCTTTCATGAAGTCGTATACATTCTCGAATGTGATGACGGGGTGGGGCATTCCTTCTTTTTCCTGTTTATGTACATAGGTTTGCGTTTGTCCGCCTTTGAGATAAGTGAGTCTTACTTCGTCACAGTTCGAATAGACGGTGACATCTTTGCCGGAGAACGGTGTCATTTCATGGGCGATATAAACCATTGGACCGGTTTGGAAAAGGCGCTCTTCTTTTATGGGCGACCGTTGTGCCATAAACATGTAATAAGAATACTTCGGTTGGCGGAATACGTCCATGACACCTCCGTAGAAGGGATCGGGATGATAGCCGCGCTGATGATCGAACGAGTGCCAGAGGCAGCCTCCTACATGTTGCCGCGGAGTGCGGTAAAGAGCATCATAGCTGGTGTATTTGTAGGATGGACGGGCATAGTGCTGTGCTTGTATAAGCATGGCCTGCTCTCCCCAGTTGCGTGCTACGCGACTGGGAGAATTGTGCGAGTTCCAGTCATCCACATTGTCACCCCATTCGCGTGTGAAGTAAGTCAGCTGTTTCTTGATATCGTTAGTCGAATAGGCTCCTCCGTCTCCATTGAGCGGATGGGTAAAAAGTATCTGGAAATGTTCTTTCCCTTTGGCTTCGCTATCGCATCCGCTATAACAATAGGGATATGGATATTCTGCCTCTACAATGTCATGTGCGTTCCGGGCGAAATCTGCCGGATACCATGTCTCGTTCAAGATCGGTTCCCACATCCATACGCAAGGATGATTGCGGTCTCGACGAACCAGGTTACGGATATCGCTGTATACCCGCTGTGCAAAGACCGGAGCATCATTCCAGAATTGCCAGCCCGGGGTATTGACGATTACAAATAATCCCAATTCATCACAAGCATCCATGAAGGCCGGGTCTTGCGGGCAGTGAGCATTACGAATTACTTTCATTCCGGCATCTCTCAGCTTTTTGGCATCCCGCCAGTGAATACTGTTAGGTACCGCATTGCCCACAATTGCGAAATCCTGGTGCCGGTTGGCTCCGATTAACGGAGCTTCATAAGGTTTACCGTTCAGCCAGAATCCATCTTCTCCTTTGAATTCGATACTGCGTATTCCGATCCGGCGCCGGTAACCATCTATCGGTTTGCCCTTTTCGTCACGGATACGAACGATCAGGTTATATAATGCCGGATTTTCCGGACTCCATAGCATCGGACCCTTTACGGTCAGCTTATCTGATGAATAGGTTGATTTTCCGGGCTTGATCCGGATGACGGAGTTTAGAGAAGCCACTTGTTGTCCGTCCGGTTGCTGAAGTTCGTATTCGACTACACCTTTGAAAGCTTTTCTCCCGGAGTTGCGAATCTGTATTTTCAGTAATACTTCGGCAGAGTGGTCCGATACATTGTTATAAGCGACAAATAGTCCTCCGCCTGCTTCTTCGTTCTCATAATTCGGATCGGTGATGAATACCTGATTGTGTGCTATCAACCAGCAATCCCGATATATTCCTCCGAAATAAGTGAAGTCCAGCACTTCCTGTTGTTTTCCGGGAGGATAGTTGGGGTCATTGCTATTGTCAGCCCATACGGCGATCAGGTTTTCCTTTCCAAATTCCAATGCATCAGTTACATCGACGACCACCGGCAGATAACCACCGAAATGTTCGGCTAGCAATTTACCGTTTACGTATATTTTGCTTTTGCCCATAATTGCCTCAAAATGTAAAAAAAGTTTTTTACTTTTCAATGCCGCATCCGGTGTAAAGTGTTTGCGATACCAGACTTCGCCTTGGTAATTGATACAGCCGCTTGCTTCTGTAGGCAGATATTCGATACCATGAGGCAGAGAAACTACTGTCCATGACCGGTCGTCGAAATTTCCGGTTTCAGCTCCGGGGCAATTTCCTTTATAAAAACGCCATGCAGGATTCATGGAATAGACGTCTCGTCCGGAGTCTGCCAGCCGGAAAAATCCGGCAGTGGAGAATTCGGGTTGATGTGCCTTTATGCATAGCGGGGATAAAAGTAAACTGATGAATAACAGAATAATACTTTTCTTCATTGTGGTAGGGATTATGATTAGTTATTATTGATGGTTTTGAATAATTTTATAGTCCTTTTTGATAGAATGATGTAAAGTTATGAAAAAAAAATATATTCGCAAGGATATGTGAATGCTTTGTATGCATAATCTGAAAGATTAATATAAAAACGGCATGACTTGAGATAATTTTATACTATTGGAAAAATATTGAAAGAGTATATGGTTACTTAAATAACAACTGTCTCTTTGGGAACCTGAGGAAGAAAAAACTCGAACGGAGAATGATTTGATATTCTATTTGTCTTGGAACCAGATATTTACAATTGTTTGTTTGAAGTTTTGGAAAGCTTAGGTTTAACATTGTGTTAAATCTGCTTCTTTACATTTAAAAGACTTGTTGTTTGAATGTAAAAGAGGTGTTGTTTGTGTATGGAGAACCAATAATAGGGAGCAAAGACTTAACAATGTTAATTAGTGATGTACTCAACCGGCATCAGCTATGAAAGGTTTTTTAGAGTTTTGCCCTTTTCTACTAAAAGAAGTTATAATTAGCTGTTTAAAAACTTTTTAAAGAGATAAAGTTTTTACTTTTGTACCTCTATTAAATGGGGGATATTATGCCTTGTAGGAAACAAGGTCGTTAAAGCGTAATAAAATGGAACATAAATACTTATTTGTCGCTGTTGATGCAGCCCTGAAGGCGGGGGAGGAGATATTGTCTATTTATACCGATCCGGCTTCGGACTTCGAAATAGAGCGGAAAGCGGATCACTCTCCTTTGACTATTGCTGACCGGAAAGCACACGTAACAATTGCCACCATTCTGGACGAAACTCCTTTTCCCGTACTGAGCGAAGAGGGGAAACATTTAGAGTATGATACCCGTCGCAATTGGGATGTGATGTGGATTGTCGATCCATTGGATGGTACGAAAGAGTTTATCAAGCGAAACGGTGAGTTTACGGTAAATATTGCGTTAGTGAAAGCCGGAGTTCCCATTATCGGAGTGATTTATTTACCGGTCAAAAAAGAACTTTACTTTGCCGGTCAGGAAATCGGTGCCTACAAGCTGTCGGGCATTACGACTTTAGAAGACGATGCAACACTCGATAAGCTGGTAGCTGCTTCCGTACGGTTGCCGCAAGACCTGCAGCGGGACCGATTTGTAGTAGTGGCTTCCCGTTCACACCTGACTCCGGAGACCGAAGCATACATTGATGCGGTGAAGCAAGAACACAAACATGTCGAGTTGATTTCCAGCGGCAGTTCTATTAAAATATGTTTGGTTGCCGAAGGTAAAGCGGATGTTTATCCCCGTTTTGCTCCTACGATGGAGTGGGATACTGCTGCCGGGCATGCCATTGCGCGCGCTGCGGGAATGGAAATTTATCAGGCGGATAAAAAAGATGTTCCTTTGCAGTATAATAAAGAAGATTTGCTGAATCCCTGGTTTATTGTTGAGAAGAGAAGGTAAACCACTAATTGTTTGCGTTTATGACATTTGAAATTGCATTTGTGCTGTTATCCTTATTAGGGATGGTAATTGCTTTGATCTTGGACAAAATGCGTCCCGGCATGATACTTTTCTCTGTAGTGGTGTTGTTTCTCTGTGCGGGTATTTTGACTCCGAAGGAAATGCTCGAAGGATTCAGTAATAAAGGGATGATAACCGTGGCCCTGCTTTTTTTGGTCAGTGAAGGCATCAGGCAGTCGGGAGCGTTGGGGCAGGTTGTCAAGAAGTTGCTTCCTCAGAAACGGACGACGGTCTTCCGGGCACAATTACGCTTATTGCCTGCGGTTGCTTTTATTTCCGCTTTTCTGAACAATACTCCGGTAGTTGTCATTTTTGCCCCGATTATTAAACGATGGGCACGGACAGTCCATTTACCTGCCACTAAATTTCTAATTCCTCTTTCGTACGTAACTATATTGGGAGGTATCTGCACTTTGATCGGTACATCTACCAACCTGGTTGTGCATGGAATGATATTAGAATCCGGTCATGAAGGATTTACCATGTTCGAATTGGGCAAAGTGGGTATCTTTATTGCAATAGCCGGTATTATTTATCTGTTTGCTTTTTCTAAGAAACTGCTTCCGGATGCACGCCCCGATACAGCTGTGCCCGATGAAGAAGTAGAAGAAGGCGATAAGCTTCACCGAGTGGAGGCAGTACTTGGTGCCCGTTTCCCGGGTATCAACAAAACTTTGGGAGAGTTTAATTTTAAACGTCACTATGGTGCCGAAGTTAAAGAAATAAAGAAACGTAACGGACAGCGGTTCATCAACAACCTTGAAGAAGTGATCTTGCGTGAAGGAGATACGTTGGTGGTAATGGCGGATGACACGTTCATACCCACTTGGGGAGAATCTTCCGTGTTTGTGCTGTTGGCTAACGGAAATGATAATGAACCGATACCGGGAAAAGGAAAACGTTGGTTTGCATTGATTCTGCTGATCCTGATGATTGCCGGTGCTACTATCGGTGAGCTTCCGGTAGTGAAAGAAATGTTTCCGGACATGAAGTTGGATATGTTCTTCTTTGTTTCTGTCACTACCATTATCATGGCTTGGACTAAAATTTTTCCGGCACGTAAATACACTAAATATATTTCCTGGGATATCTTGATTACGATCGCTTGTGCTTTTGCTATCAGTAAAGCAATGGTAAATTCGGGTGTGGCCGATAAGGTTGCAGGATTTATAATCGGCATGAGCCATGACTATGGCCCGCATGTATTACTGGCAGTTTTATTTATTATCACCAATTTGTTTACGGAGCTGATAACAAACAATGCCGCTGCTGCATTGGCTTTTCCGTTGGCTCTGTCGCTTTCGGTCCAGTTGGGTGTCGACCCTACACCGTTCTTTGTGGTCATTTGTATGGCTGCATCTGCCAGTTTTTCTACACCGATCGGTTATCAGACAAATTTAATAGTACAGGGTATCGGCAACTATAAGTTTATGGATTTTGTCAGGATCGGATTGCCATTAAATCTTATAACATTCCTGATTTCCATATTTCTGATCCCTTTAATCTGGCCGTTTTAGTAATTGAAACAACATCTAACATATTATAATGGAAGAAAATAATAATATATATCCGATATTCGACCGGATGCTGACCCGGCAGGATAAAGAAGAACTCTTGAAACAGCGTGGTGTGATGATCTGGTTTACCGGGTTGAGCGGATCGGGTAAGAGTACCATTGCCATCGCTTTGGAACGCGAACTGCATAAACGCGGATTGTTGTGTCGTATCTTGGATGGAGATAACATCCGTACAGGCATCAACAATAATCTGTGCTTTTCCGAAACTGACCGGGTAGAAAACATACGCCGTATAGCCGAGGTTTCGAAACTTTTTATTGATACAGGCATTATTACAATTGCTGCTTTCATCAGCCCTAACAACGATATCCGTGAGATGGCTGCCCGCATTGTCGGACCGGATGACTTTCTGGAAATATTTGTCAGCACTCCGCTCGCCGAATGTGAAAAGCGGGACGTAAAGGGATTGTATGCCAAAGCTCGTCGGGGAGAAATAAAAAACTTTACTGGAATATCCGCCCCTTTCGAAGCTCCCGAACATCCGGCTTTGTCACTTGACACTTCCGTATTGTCACTTGAGGAGTCTGTCAATCGATTACTGGAAATTGTGTTGCCTCGGGTAAGCAGACATGAATAAAATATAGATGAAGAAATAATCATAAAAATGAAAGAAGAATATAAGTTAAGCCACTTGAAAGAACTCGAAGCCGAGTCCATCCATATTATCCGCGAAGTGGCGGCGGAGTTTGAGAATCCGGTCATGCTGTATAGCATCGGGAAGGATTCTTCGGTTATGGTACGCCTTGCCGAAAAAGCTTTTTATCCGGGCAAAGTACCGTTTCCTTTGATGCATATCGATTCAAAGTGGAAATTTAAGGAAATGATTCAGTTCCGTGACGAATATGCCAAAAAGTATGGCTGGAATCTGATTGTGGAAAGCAATATGGAAGCTTTTCATGCAGGGGTAGGGCCTTTTACGCATGGCAGTAAGGTGCATACAGACTTGATGAAAACACAGGCTTTGCTGCGTGCGTTGGATAAATATAAATTTGATGCTGCCTTCGGAGGTGCTCGCCGCGATGAAGAGAAATCGCGTGCTAAAGAGCGTATATTCTCTTTCCGTGATAAGTTCCATCAATGGGATCCCAAAAACCAGCGTCCCGAATTGTGGGATATCTACAATGCCCGTGTACATAAGGGTGAAAGTATACGTGTATTCCCGTTGAGTAACTGGACCGAACTGGATATCTGGCAGTACATTCGTTTGGAGAATATTCCGATTGTACCGTTGTATTATGCCAAGGAGCGTCCTGTGGTGCAGATGGACGGTAACTTGATTATGGCTGATGATGAACGTCTGCCGGAAAAATATCGTGATCAGATCGAAATGAAAATGGTACGTTTCCGTACATTGGGATGTTGGCCGTTGACCGGTGCTGTCGAAAGCGAGGCCGACACCATTGAGAAGATTGTTGAAGAGATGATGACTACCACTAAGAGCGAACGTACGACCCGTGTTATCGACTTCGACCAGGAAGGTAGCATGGAACAGAAGAAACGCGAAGGATATTTTTAAACATTACAATTATGGCAGATAAATTAGATATAAAAGCATTTCTGGATAAGGACGAACAGAAGGATTTGCTTCGTCTGTTGACAGCAGGTTCGGTAGATGACGGAAAGTCTACATTGATCGGACGTTTGCTGTTCGATAGCAAAAAATTGTATGAGGATCAGCTTGATGCATTGGAGCGTGACAGCAAGCGGTTGGGCAATGCCGGCGAACACATTGATTATGCCTTGTTGCTGGATGGCTTGAAAGCAGAGCGTGAACAGGGCATTACGATTGATGTGGCTTATCGCTACTTTTCTACCAATAACCGTAAATTTATCATTGCTGATACTCCGGGGCACGAACAGTATACCCGTAATATGATAACCGGCGGTTCGACCGCCAATCTGGCTATTATTCTGGTAGATGCCCGTATGGGAGTAATTACTCAGACAAGACGTCATACATTTCTGGTATCTCTGTTGGGGATCAAGCATGTAGTGTTGGCTGTCAACAAGATGGACCTGGTAGATTTTTCGGAAGAGCGTTTCAATGAGATTGTAGCAGAGTATAAGAAGTTTGTAGCTCCCTTGGGGATTCCCGATGTGACTTGTATTCCACTGTCCGCACTCGATGGAGACAATGTGGTGGATAAGTCGGAAAGAACTCCGTGGTATGAAGGACTTTCCTTGCTCGATTTTCTGGAAACAGTCCATATCGACAGCGATAATAACTTTAGTGATTTCCGCTTTCCGGTACAGTATGTACTTCGTCCGAACCTCGACTTCAGGGGATTCTGTGGTAAGGTGGCATCCGGCATCATACGCAAGGGAGACAAAGTAATGGCTTTGCCTTCCGGTAAAGTATCTCATGTGAAGAGTATCGTTACTTTTGATGGTGAGCTGGATTATGCTTTTCCCCCACAGTCGGTCACACTGACACTTGAAGACGAGATAGATGTCTCAAGAGGGGAAATGTTGGTTCATCCGGATAATTTGCCTGTTGTGGACCGTAATTTTGAAGCAATGTTGGTGTGGATGGATGAAGAACCGATGGATATCAACAAATCGTTCTTTATTAAGCAGACAACGAATGTCAGCCGCACGCGTATCGACAGCATAAAATATAAAGTGGATGTCAATACGATGGAACATTCGTCTGTTCCCTTTTTGTCTTTGAACGAAATAGCACGTGTGGTGTTTACTACAGCTAAAGAACTGTTCTTTGATCCGTACCGGAAGAATAAATCGTGCGGTTCGTTTATCCTGATCGATCCGATAACCAATAATACCAGTGCTGTGGGAATGATTATCGATCGTGTGGAAAAGAAAGACATGAATATTGCCGATGATTTTCCGGTTTTGAATCTGCCTGAATTGGGCATAGCTCCTGAACATTATGAAGCTATTGAGAAGGCGGTAAAATCATTAAGTGAACAAGGTTTCGAAGTCAGAATAGAGAAGTAAATGATTATTCGGTGTGCCGATATGCCTGCTGCATGCAGTTTGTCGGCACATTAACAATGAACACATTATTATGGGATTACTTGAATTTAACAAACTTCCGATAAATACTTTAGTAGGGGCAGACTGGCGGACATTTAAAGCTATTACCGGAGGAAGGGAGATCGATGCGGCTTATACAGGTAAATATCGTCTGACAAAGGCAGTTTGTCGCTTACTGTCTACTTTGGCTCCACTTCAGGATAAACGTTATGAGAAGCTGCTGGCAAATAAGCCGTTGGAACACGATCCGGTCTTTATCCTTGGTCACTGGCGTAGCGGAACTACTTTTGTACACAATGTTTTTTCGTGCGATTCACATTTTGGCTATAACACCACTTATCAGACTGTATTTCCGCATTTAATGATGTGGGGACAGCCATTCTTTAAAAAGAACATGAGTTGGCTGATGCCGGATAAGCGGCCGACGGATAATATGGAGCTGGCTGTCGATTTGCCGCAGGAGGAAGAGTTTGCCCTTGCCAACATGATGCCTTATACCTATTATAATTTCTGGTTCTTGCCAAGATATCAGCAGGAATATGCAGATAAATACTTGCTTTTCGATACTATCAGTGAAGCGGAATTGAAGGTTTTTGAGGAGACTTTTACCAAATTGATTAAGATCTCTTTGTGGAATACGCAGGGTACTCAGTTTCTTAGCAAGAATCCCCCTCACACGGGACGCGTGAAGGAATTGGTAAAAATGTTCCCCAATGCGAAATTTATTTATCTGATGCGTAATCCGTATACTGTATTTGAGTCTACCCGTAGTTTCTTTACTAATACGATTCAACCCTTGAAGCTGCAGGATATCACTCCGGCTGAGTTGGAGAACAATATACTCTCTATTTATGCCAAATTGTATCATAAATACGAGGCCGATAAGCAATTCATTCCTGAAGGAAACCTGATGGAGGTGAAGTTTGAAGACTTTGAGGCAGACGCTATGGGAATGACTGAGAATATTTATCATGCTTTGGATATTCCGGGATTTGCCGAAGCGCGCGGCTCGATAGAGAAATATGTGGGAGGTAAAAAAGGATATAAAAAGAACAAATATAAGTACGATGACCGTACTGTGCAGTTAGTGCAAGATCATTGGGACTTTGCACTGAAACAATGGGATTATAGTTTATAAAAAAAGGAGGAAAAATGATTCAGAAGACATATCGCCTGTGGGTGGCAAGTCTGCTAACTTTGTGTTCAGCTTCTGCTGTAGCGCAGCAGAAAGTAGAGATACTCCCTTTTGGGAATATGGATCAATGGGTGACGCGTGAAATAAAAGAGTCGGGCATTATTGGCGGAAATACCAAAAAAGTATATGCCATTGGCCCTACCGAAACCATTGTGGGTGCGAAGCCTTATGCAAATAAAGGTGGTTCACCCTGGGGAACTTCTAACGTAATGGCACGTGTGTCGGGTATTACCAAAACCAATACTTCGGTATTTCCCGAAACCAGAGGAGACGGTTTCTGTGCCCGTCTGGATACTCGTATGGAGAGTGTAAAAGTACTTGGTATTGTAGATATCACCGTACTTGCTGCCGGATCTATGTTTTTGGGAACGGTTCATGAACCGATTAAGAGTACCAAGAATCCGAATAAGATGTTGCAGATGGGAATACCATTCACTGAGCGTCCGTCGGCTATTCAGTTCGACTATAAAGTGAAAATGTCCGATCGTGAAAACCGTATACGTGCAACGGGATTCAGTAAGATAACGGATGTGCCGGGTAAGGATTTTCCGGCTGTTATTTTATTGCTACAGAAACGTTGGGAAGATGCCAAAGGCAATGTGTACGCTAAACGTATCGGGACAATGGTGAACTATTACTATCATTCGACTGATTGGAAAAATGGTTCAAAATACGATATCATGTATGGTGATATCACGAAAGATCCGGCGTATAAAGCACACATGATGCGACTTCAGGCCTCTGAATATTTTACGGTAAACAGTAAGGGCGAAAGTGTGCCGATTCATGAAGTGGCGTGGGGGGAAGCTGATGATGTGCCGACGCATATGATACTTCAGTTTACATCCAGTCATGGTGGTGCTTATATCGGTTCACCGGGAAATTCGCTCTACATTGACAATGTAAAACTGATCTATTAAGTCTCTGTTTAAATTTTTCTTGAATAAATTTTATATGGGTTTATTGACCCGTTTAGAGTTTCTTTCCGGTCTCTTTCCGGGTAAAATTTAAACAGGTTTTAAGTTGAGTTCAAGCTAACAGTAGTTATGGTAGCTTTATGTGGCAACCGGACTTTCAGCCTTAGGAATTAAGAGTTTAATATACTTTTCTATAAATCCGAATCTGGCTGCTGCGGTTTTGCCTGTCTGTGCAGTGTATCAATAACTACTATAACTACTGTTATGTCGACTTATTCTATTTTAATCTTAAATCGATTTGTCCATAGCAGGGCAGAGCCGTTCGAATCGACTGTGGCATTCAAGCTGAAATGGGAAAAGATTTCGGGTAGGAATTCCAATTGCATCAAGGTCGTACCATCTGCTCCGGCTTCAAACAGATGACTGATGTCCGAAGTGGTAATCATAATTTCTCCTTCACGAAAAGTGATACTCTCATGATCCGGATGGAGAATGCAGCTTCCCTTTTTCACATAGTTTATTTCGATACGTAAATGCTGATGTGATCCATACATCTCACCGGGATGGAATGAAATGAAGCGAAAAACGTCAGCCAGGCGCTTGGTTTTAATATTTTCTGTGATGCTTTCTAACAGTTCCCGAAGTGAATACTGCTCTGTCCGATTGTCCATGTTATTGCTTTAAGGTTTATATACCGGATATAGATTTACAATCTCTACTTTTTATAATAAAAACAAATGATGGATAAATTGGGGGGGGATAATTTTCTTCTTTCAAATTCAGAAAGAACGTATAACAGTGATGGCGGAAGAATAAAAAAGAGTGCGTCTCAGCGACGCACTCTTTAAAGTATAGAGCCAAAAACTTTCCCGCCCTATTGGGAATCGAAACCCTATTATTCTAAAATTACAACACGGTTCAGGAAGTTCTTGCCAAACATGTTGGCTGTTCCACCAAAACCGACGAGTTCCAGTTGATCTTTGCTTACGCCTTCTTTGATAAGAGCGTCATAAACGGCTTGAGCACGGGCCTCAGACAGTTTCTGGTTCCACTTGGCACTACCTGTAGCCTTATCTGCATAACCGGCTATTTTGTATTTCTTATCCGGGTTGGCTTTCAAGATCTTAGCGGCCAGTTGGATGTTAACCATACCATAGTCGTCGATCTTAGATTTACCAATCTGGAAGAAGACTGCGCGAGGGCCGGCTACTTCGATTTCTTTCACCACTTCTTTCGTTACAGGTTTTACGTTAGCCAGTGCGTTTTTGGCATCGGCTAAGTCCGATTGCGCTTTTGACAGTTCACTTCTGTAACGATTCAGCTCTTCGTTGATAGCGTTTTGGTCTACCTGCGCACCGCAAGAAACGAATCTCTTGCCACCGAATGTGTAAGTCACACCTGCTGTCAGAGAAACAGCGCCGTCGGTACGAGCAGAACTATAATGTCCGAAGACAGAAGGAGAGACTTCACCTCTTGCTTCTACATTGATATCCAAATATTTGTTGATGTTGAATTGTCCCATCAAACCGACAGAACCATTAATCAACGCATTCAGTTTATCTTGATTGCCATAGGCCTTGGCAAACGTAAGTCCCGGACCTGCAAATACGGATACAGTGAACAAGCGATCGGGATTATAGCCTCCGATAGCGTTTGACAAGTTGAACAATCCGTCGGCACGTAGAGTGAAGTATTTTTTATTCTTCATCTTCTTGTATTCGCCTTCCGGCATTCCATATTCGGAGTATAATGTACTCCAACATCCGGCTACCTGGCCACGGATCCCCCAAATAGGGTTGAACAGTTTACCGACTGATGCGTGTATCAGTGGAGTTATGGCATGTCCAAAGCCATAATCAAAGTTGTCAGGGTTGACACATCCCTGTGCTCCTACACCCACGCTGATAAAGATATTATCTTTAGCTTTTTCGCTATAATAATGCTCTTTTGTCTGCGCTGAGGCTGAGACGGCTGCGCCTGTCAACAGTAAAGACAATATTGCTATTTTACTTTTCATGTTATTTCATTTTTTGTTTTAACTCTTTGTTTCGTTTCTGCTTTTTCATTCCATCTTTTCCGGACAAGCGGAACTGGAAAGTCAATCCACCTGTGAAATATTTCATTCTTTGGAGTTCCACTTGTGCATGCAAATGGTTGAAAAGCAAATAGGTGGCACCTAACGCAAAATCTTTCGAATCATATTCGGCAATTAATCTCAATTGCGGATGGAAAGACGGGTTATAACTGATACCTGCCGCGATCCCATTCAGTTTGTACTCTATCCTTTTGTTATAAAGATAGGAGAGGTGTACTCCCACTGTCTCTCTTCCTAATTGGACATGCCTGGTGGCTGCGATGTAGAAACGACTGAAGTATCCGTTACCTTCCGTCGGAGCCACAACTCCGTTGCCGGACGAGGTAAAAGGATCGGAAGTGCCTACTACAACAGCGGGCATGTATTTCCAGAATTGCCCTTCTTTCAGTGCCCGTAATCTGAGAGAAAAATACCGGTCCTGATTCGTAAAGCCTGAGTAACCATAAGGTTTTAATCCAAGAGCTTCCGCCTTAAATAAAGTACAGGTATATGCTACTTCCATCCAAGGTAAAATGGTTACATTCAGGTAGTAATTGTACGTGTGGTAGTACCACGTTGGAGGAGTTATCTCCTTATTCATAAAGTTTGCACCCAGCATGACTGTTTTGTCCTTCTGCATTTCTGCCGAGGGAGCATGCAGCAATCCTGTAGTACCGTAGGTCAATTGAGCCGAAAGCATAAAGGGTATAGCTATAAATAGCGATACTATGAAGATTCGTTTTAAATTTACTGTATACATTCTCTACGCTTTCGGTTCAATGATTTCAATTACTACATTTTATTCTCTCGGTTATTCAGAAATGATAATACCACCACCGGCATTCAGGTCATCACCGTGACCGTGACCATGTCCGTGACCGATAGCTTCAATCGTTCTAACAACTACTGAAGAAATCTTGCTGATTGTAACCTCAGCTGTTTTCTTTTCGATTGCTTTCGTTGCTTTATTATAAACAGCAAACGGCAATACATAGGTAGTCTTGATAACGTTTCTTGTTACGTCGAATCCTGTCAACTGAGTATAAGCTGGTACTTCAAGTTCATATGTGAACTTTTTGTCTGTAAATGTAGCTCCCGGAGTAACATTGGCATTATCGTCTTTGATAGCTTCTTCCAAAGCTGCGCTGACCATCTTGATAGTAGTTGTAGTTAGTGTGGAATGTGCTTTCTTGATAATTTCTTCTACAGAAGCACCACCTTCGCACTTGATACCACCCTTCCAGTTGATTTCCATTTTTACTTTGGCAGTTTCACCTTCAGTGTAGCATGCTTTGTCGAATTTCATAGAATCCAAGGCTGCTTCAGCCGTAGCTTTGCTGTCGGCTTCTTCGAAACCGAATTTGAATTTAGAGAAGTGGTGAACATTGCCAACAAATACTCCGTTCTGGTAAGTAGCATAGTTTTCTTCAGCTTCCCAAGTATTAGTCTTTTCATTGAAGTAAAGAGTAGCCAATGCAACTTCAGGAGTTTCTCCTTGAGCTACGACAACAGCAGGAGTAAATTTCACTTCCATCGGAGTTACGAAAATAGTTCCGGTTGGAGTACCGTCGTATTCACGGACAGAAGCACCTTCTTTACCTTCGTCAGTACGGCTGATGTTCAGGGTGCTTGCTACGCCACTTGTAAAAATGATTATAGTGTTAGCCGGAAGAACGATTTCGTCAATAACGGTTTCTTCTTTATCATTATTAGTATCAATTACTTTAGATTCCAGTTTGAAGGTCGTTTCTTTCTCGATCGGAAGAACTGCTACCTTATCGATTTCTGTCAAAGTACCGTTGGCTACATATTTTTCCATAGTGTTAACCACCTGTTCTGCTTGTGCCGGAGTAATCTTGATGTCCGATCCAGCAGCTTCCAAAACCTTGTTAATTGATTCTTCTACAGCAGATTTACTTGGAACTTTTTCACCTTCTGCTTTTTCCGGTGCGGCTTCAACAGCATTCTCTGTTGGAACTTCAATCTCTACATTGCCACCGATAAATACATTATCGTCATCATTCGGTTTTTCTGTATCCGGTTTCAGTATCAGAGTTACATTGACTGTGGTGTTAGATACTTGGCCATTGTCTACCGGTGCTATAAATGCAGTATATACATAGATCTTATAGCTGTTATGACGGATTGTTACAGTTGCTTTAGTCAGACCTTTTACTTTGTCGGCAGGAATCTCGAATTTGTAGAAACCGTTGGAAGCAGTAGTTGTTACTTCGTATCCTGACATGTTCAGTGTTACTTCAGCCTTAGTAACCATGCCACCATCCTGATTGTAGATATTTCCTGCCAAATAGTATTTAGGGGCAACCTCTACTTCTTTTTTCTGCATAGCAACAGTTACCGAAGTTTTTGCTATGAAAATACCTTCACCTTCCGGGCCGGCTACTTCACTGATCACAACGTCGGCAGTAGCCGGTTTGTATCCGTCAGCAGTGATATATATAGTGTGCTGACCCAGACCTACATTGGACATAGTGAATTCGTTACCATTCTGAATGGTTGCTGTCAATATGCCTGGCATAGTTGCGGTTTTGATAGCTACAGGCTCACCGCTTTCCGCATCAAATACAGAACCTTCAATTTGATATTCTACATCTTTTGTCGGTTTTGTTTCTTTGCCTTTTTCCATTTTAGCGTCGATGGTATAGGCTACGATAGAACCGTTTTCCTGTTTAGTAACGAATACCGAGCTTGTCACTGTTTTATAACCGCTCTTTGCAAAAGTTACTACGTTGGTTTCTCCCACTTTAGCTTCCAGAACATACTTACCGTCTGCTGCGGTAGTCATTGACTTTGAGTTTGTGACATTGGTTACTGTGACACCGTCCATTACAGCATTGCTTTCAGCATCTGTAACAATACCTGCTACTTGGTACGTCGTAGCTGTAGGGTCGGTCACTTTGGGAACATCAATCTCGTCTTTTTCGTAGCAACTTGCGAACATACCGCACATTGCCAACAGGGTTAGCGCTAACTTAGCGCCATTACCGAAAAGTTTACTTTTCATTTTCATCTCAATAAAATTAAAAATTTAATAATTCAGATTTTATAAAATATGGATTAAAACTATTGTTCTTCATTATGTTATCGTCAGGTGCTGAGCGATAAGTCTTATAGTAATATTGTTCATTTCCCGCATTATAAGACATTCCCATATTATTGGAAGGAGTGATCCGAGGAATATATCCTTTGCGTTTATATCGGTAAGGGGGTAAAGCTATTTGGAAACGGAATCCTCCATTGGCTTTCACGTCTTTGGCTTTCATTGCATAGAATCCAATGGAAGCATAGCGAAAATGCCGGATTGCTTCTACTCTAACTGCTTTCTCCTTTAATAGATATTGTTCAACTCTTGCATTTAATTCTACATTATAGCGTGGCCAATAAAAGCTTCCTCCCAATGACCATGTAGCCCGCATCTTTGTTCCATAATGCATAGTAAAACCTTCCCAATATCCTGTACCGGTATACCCGATGCGGCCTTCTATACTGAAACGTTCATCTTTAAAGTGGTGGATCAGGTTGAAGTCGATGCCATATCGGCTATTATTAAAGCTACCGATAGCCAATGTTGCCCAAAAATTATAGGGCAGACGGACTGTTTGCGATAGTTCAAGGAAACCCGGATGTAGTTTATCGTATCTGCTGGCATATCCGTCATTATATACCGGAATCACCATTTGAGCCGTGAATTTCATCCCTTTCCAGAAAGAGACTTCTATGGCGGGTGATAAATTGAAAAGCACTTGATAAATCTGTGTGATTACCAAGTTTTTTAGTGATAATTCCGGATATATTGTGATATCTACTTTATACAAAGAGCTATTTGCTTTTTTATTCCTTTTTACTTTGTTCCAGCTATTTCCCAGATTATAACTAACTTCCCAGTCTTGTCTGCTAATATTTACTGTACTATCTTTGAAAGATGGCTGATAATAAAGAGATATTTGCGGCACATTGTTATTCAAAACGATAATACGGCATGGCTTTCTTTCGGGTAATCAGTAGTTTGATTTGTAGAATATCACATCACTTATTTCGTTTCCTAATGTATTGATATACATTGGATTGATGTTTTAGTAGATTTTTCGGTTCTATTAGGACTTTGGCTGGTTGCTTCTATATGGAAGTATCTCTGTTACTGAGCTGCTACTTTAATTAAGATTCATAAAGAATCTTTGTTTTATTTATAATATTTTGGTTATCAGAATTATAGTGGATTTTGAAAACCGGTTTTTGTCTGATCGCTTTTTATTAGAAATCTTTTTTCATGGACTTTTGTTACCTGTTTGTTACTTATAACAGAATAATGTCTATATTTATAACTAAAAACATACAAACAAATAATATGAAAAAAGAAGTAAGGATTAAAGAACCGGTCAGGATCAGGACTAAACGTCTGTCGAACGGTTGTGAGTCTATATATTTAGATATTTATATGGATGGAAGAAGACGATATGAATTTTTAAAGCTATATATAATACCCGAGCATACACGGACGGATAAAGATTTAAATCAGAGTACCATGAAACTGGCCAGTGCAGTGAAGGCACAAAGGATTATAGAATTGCAGAATGGAGTATACGGCTTTAACCATCAACAGGAAAAGAAAGATATAATGCTGATAGATTATATCAAGTATTTGGCAGACAAAGATATAGAAAAAACTTCAAGGAAAGTGTCTATGTATACACTGATATACCATCTTCAGCATTATGATAAGATGGGTATCAGGCTCAGACAGGTAGATAAAAAGTATATACTTGGCTTTGTTGAATACTTGAAGACGGCAACTCAGAAACACTGTAAAAGTGTGAAGAATATAAGTGCCAATACTCAAGTTCATTATTATAAGGTTTTTCATCATTGCCTGAATAGTGCTGTAATTGATGAAATTATAACTTCAAATCCAATGGATAAGATAAAAAATGAGGAAAAGCCTAAGCGGAGAAGGACTGAACGGGCATTTCTGACTATTGATGAATTGAAAATATTGTCACAAACAGATTTTCATAATGCGACTTTAAAAAAGGCTTTTCTATTCAGTTGTTTTTGTGGACTGAGACATAGTGATATAGTGGCACTTACATGGGGAAATCTGAAAAAGGGAAAAGTCGGTAAAATGGAGCTGCATATGACGCAACAGAAAACTCAGGAAATCCTCTCTCTTCCTCTGAGCAAGGAGGCTTTGAAACAACTTCCTGTCCGCGGAAAAGTACCTGATACAGAGAAAGTGTTCAAAGGTCTTATCAGTTTAGGAAGAACCAATGAAATATTACCGAAATGGGCTGCTAAAGCCGGTATTCAAAAGCATATTACTTTTCATTCGGCACGACATACCCATGCCACAATGATGATTACTCTCGGTGCCGATCTTTATACGGTATCTAAACTCTTGGGACATACCAATATTCAAACAACTCAGATTTATGCCAAGATAGTGGATGAAAGTAAAGAGAAGGCTATCGATTTAATTCCGGATATAACTTGAGAGGATGATGTATAGCAAGGTCAGATAGTTGCTAAAAAACGAATCTCAATAAGATACAAGAGGCTAAGAAAATGCTACAAAAGAATTTTCGTTTTGTAATGTGTTGAAAATGAATATTCTATATATTAATATCCTGCATTTACAAAGTTAACTTTAAACCTGTGTTAAAGTTAACTTTGTAAATGCAGGATATTAACTTCGTAGATGTATCAAGTTAATTTCGTAAATCGAGAAATATGATTATCTCTTTGGATGATTAACATTGTTAATGCAATAATTTCAATCTTTGTGTTATTATATATAAGAAATACATTATTATATGTATTGATGTTTTTTATCTATTTTTTATTTGGGTGGTTAATAAATATATATTTGGTTAGATTAGCTACTGCCTGATTTTACCGGAATTTAGTAAATTTGTAATATAGTAGATATACTATTGAAAATTTGATCTTACTATATAATACGATTTGATTTTATTAATTTGTTAGCCTTATAACTCTCTCTATTAGTGATTCTAAAATAGGAGGTGGATATTATTTAAGATTACAAGTGGGTTTTCTGGTCCATTTTTAAGCAAACAGGTATTTGGATGAAAAAAAACTGATACAAATGTGCGAAAAAACATGTAAAATTCTTTGGTATTATTAAAATTGTGTCTATTTTTGCACCATATTTTGCATCCATAAATTTAGATGCTTAAGTTATAAAGCAAACAAATGAATCACAAAGGCCCTTACATGAGGAAAAACATAACAATTGGCACTACTTTGCGCAGAATTTCACTCATATTATTCTGTTTACTTCCTTTGAAGGGGATTTGTCAAACAGGAGAGGCCACTGTTGACGCACTTGTTAAGATGGGATTTGAAAATGTAGGGTGGACAGAAGATACTGAAGAACGGGTTTTTGTGATACAGAACTCAGCCTATCGCCTTGAGGGAGTTGGAATAGGTAAAGCGGTTGATTTGATCCAGAAGATGGGTTTACCCGAAAATAAGCCATGTAGGTTAATAGTTTTGGACAATAATGTTCCTCAGATATCCCTCTATTATCAGCCGATGAAAGGAGATAGTATTGCTGAAGTCAGTCGGGCTGATTGGAGTGTAAGTTATGATTTGGGAGAAGGATGGAAACAAGCGAGACGGATTAAGAAGCAAAATAGCTCTTTGTTTAAAGTAGATATAGTGGTGTATCCGGAGTTGTTGTTTAGAAACTATATTTTATCTAAGGTCTATGAAATAGTGGTTAATGTTTCTCCTGCCATAGAAGTTTCTTTGTGGAAAGGAATGAAACTGACTGGACAAGTAATTTTTCCTATCTATAATGATTATGGACAAAGGTATAAGCAAATCCGTCCAGGTTTTGTGACTTTGTCGCAGACAGTACGTTTACCACAGCGTACATTCCTGACTGCTTCGGTCGGTTTTTTTAATAAATTTCGTTGGGGAGGAGATTTGAAAGCAAAGCACTTCTTTAAAGATGAGCGCTTTTCGGTAGATGCGCGTATCGGATATACCGGAAGAGGATACTTTGAAGATTGGGCTTTTTATCATGGAACCAAATGGACCTTGACAGGTTCTATTGGGGCGAATTTCTATTGGCCAAAGTATAATACGCAGTTTAGTTTAAAGGGGGAAAGATATTTAGAAGGAGAGTATGGTGCACGTTTTGATATGATTCGTCATTTTCGATACGCTTCTATTGGCTTTTATGGAATGAAGGTGCAACATGCGGGTAACAAAGGGCTGAATGGCGGCTTCTTGTTCCAGATAGCATTGCCTCCGTATAAATATAAGAGAAAAGGTTATATCCCAAGAGTGATACCCAATAATTTCGGATTCCAATATAATGCGGGTAATGAGCGTATATATGGTAAAGGATATAGTCCTCAGGCAAGTGATAACGTGATGGAAAATAATAGTTTTAATCCATATTTTATAAAATCAGAATTATTAAATTTTTAATTTTATTGAGATGAAAATGAAAAGTAAATTTTTCGGTAATGGCGCTAAGTTAGCGTTAGCCGTTTTGGCAGTTTGCGGTACACTGTTTACAAGCTGCTATGAGAAAGCAGAAGTTGATGAAGCAACAAAGCCAGCCCCTGCAAAGTATTATATTGCCGGTACTATTACTGATGCAACAACAGGTCAGGTATTGACTACTGCTACAGTTACATTGGGTGGTGAATCTGTCGGAGCTACATTCAACAAAGAAGTTTCTTATAAGGCAGAAGGATATAGCCTGGAAGTTTCTGCAACAGGTTATTATACTGTATCAAAACAAGTATACTTGAATCAGGTTAGTGATGGCCAGACAAGTGTTGCAACTGTAGATGTTGCTTTGGTTTCTGTTGAGGCTACAACTATTCCTCCGGTAGTTCCTCCGACTGATCCTAAGACTGATGTAGCTGAATCTGAAGCTAAAGCACTGGAAGCTAAAGCTGCCGAAGAAGCTAAACCTTCTACTGAAACAATTAAGAACATGTGGGATGGTGCAACAGCTACAGCTGACGAAAAGGCTAGCCTGGAAACTACTAAAGAATTGACTGGTAATGTTACTACCGGTACTACTACTGCTGAAGCTCAACCTGATGGCTCAATCTTGGTTACTACTCCGTTTAATTTTGCAAACTCTGTTAAGGATGCTGCTATTTTGGTTCCTTATTTCTATAATGAAGGTTGCGAACTTATCGGTGATGTGAAAGAAGTTGCTGCTCCTGTAACAAGAGCTGAAGGTACTGTTTCTGCTGATATTCAGGCTGCTTTCATTGCAAATGCTGCTAAAGCTTTGAATAAGAATGCCGGATTCGTACAGAAGATCGGTTATGCTAAAATCAGTGTATTGAGCGGTTATGGTATTATCGGCTATAGAGTTCAGGGACAATTGGTTTCTAAGAAACTGACATTCTTGATCTCTGGCAAATATTATGAAGGTATCGTTTCTTATCAGAAGAGCGTAATGATCTATCCTAACTATTACAGCCACGATTCTCACGATTCTCATGATTCTCACGGTTTCAACCCGAATGCCGGTGGTGGATCTAACGACTAATCAGAGTAAAGTAATTGTTGAGAATTGAAAAGTACGAGTTGAACCGAAAGTATAGAAATTGCAGATAATGATGAAAAAGATACTTCTTATAGGCTTGTTCCTTTGCTGTCATTTGGCACTTTCGGCTCAGTTGACGTACGGAACTACCGGTCTGCTTCATGCCCCGTCAGCAGAGATGCAACGGGATAAGACGGTAATGATCGGTGGAAATTTTTTAAATAAGGAGATAACTCCTCCTACATGGGATTACCATACGTATAATTACTTTTTGAACGTAACTATCTTTCCCTGGCTGGAAATAGCTTATACATGTACGTTGTTTCAGTCGCAGACGATAGGGATTGATTGGAAGGTCGGAAAGAAGAAGTTTACGAATCAGGACAGGTATTTTTCTGCCCGTTTGCGAGTTTTGAAAGAAGGACAATTGTGGAAGTACATGCCGGCTGTTGTAGTGGGAACTTCGGATCCCTATACCGAGTCTGGCGATGGCCAAGTAGGTTCTGCCGATGGTAATGGCTATTTCTGCCGTTTTTATGTCGCAGCCACCAAGCATATCCCGATTGGAAAGGAGAAGATAGGTGTACATCTGTCATATCTGTACAATCGAAGAGTGGATTACCACTTGAATGGATTAGCCGGAGGTCTTACTTACGCTCCATCTTTTGCCCCCGATCTGTCAGTAATCGCGGAATATGATGCGAAAGACTTTGCGTTTGGTGCTACCTATTTGCTTTTCAACCATTTGCATGCGCAGGTAGAATTGCAAAGAATGAAGTATTTTACCGGCGGACTTACTTATAAAATCTATTTGAAGTAAGCGGGTGGGTCGGAGCAAATAAGAAACTAAAAGAGTTGAAAATATTTAAAAACAAAAAACAATGAAAAGTAAATTAGTAATATTATCTTTATTGTTGGCCGGTGCTACTGCAGCTACTGCTCAGACTAAAGAGACGTTCTACAGCGAAAGCTTCAAGGACAATATCTTTGTGAGTGTAGGTGTTGGCGCTCAGGGTTGTGTAAACCCGGACAACTTTGATTATGGCTTTGGTAAAGCCATAACTCCGCTGATCAATGTGTCAGTTGGTAAACTGTTCAATCCGGTTTGGGGTATCCGTGGTCAGGTAGCCGGTGCATGGACTACTTTGTATTCTAACTATGGACAGCCTGCCGATACTTATATTAAGAGCAAGAATAAACATTACTTCACTATGCGTGCAGACGGTATGTTTAACTTGTCCAATGCTATTGGCGGTTACAACCCGGATCGTTTGTTCACCGTTTCTGTTTTTGCAGGTCCCGGTTTGACATTTGCCAAAGCTTATGGCGATCAGGATAAAGTAAATGCGTTGATTAACGGTTCTGTTGGTTTGGCTGGACAGTTCAATATCAACAAATACTTGGATATCAACATTGAAGCAAGAGGAGAAGTTTCTCCGTCTCCGTTTGGTAATATCAGCTCTGCCCATACCGATGGTGCTGTTTCTCTGACTGCTGGTGTGACTTACACTTTCGGTGGCAAGAGATTTGTTTCTTGTGGCTCTCAGGTAGATCAGAACGCTATCAACGAAGAGTTGAATCGTTACAGAAGCGAGTTGGCTAAAGCTCAGTCTGATCTGGCTGATGCTAAGAACGCACTGGCTAACGTGAAACCTGTAACCAAAGAAGTGGTGAAGGAAATCGAAGTAGCCGGACCTCGTGCTATCTTCTTCCAGATTGGTAAATCTAAGATCGATGACTATGGTATGGTTAACATACAGCTGGCTGCCAAGATCTTGAAGGCTAATCCGGATAAGAAATACAAGGTGGCAGGTTATGCAGATAAGGCTACCGGTAGCGCTAAGTGGAACCAGAAACTGTCTGAAGCTCGTGCACAGGCTGTTTATGATGCACTTATCAAAGAAGGTGTAAGCAAGGATCAGCTTGAACTCGTCGGCTTCGGTGGTACTGCCAATATGTTTGGCAAGAACTTCCTGAACCGCGTTGTGATTCTGGAATAATACAACTTTATAAGGGCGATAGTCCGATAAATTTTAGAAAGGGTATCCGAACAACGGATACCCTTTTTGTTGCTTAAATAGGCGATAATCCAAATTTTAATCGTATTTTTGCAATCCAAATATGAGTAGAATAGTAGCAATAGATTACGGACGGAAACGTACAGGGATAGCTGTGAGTGATACGATGCAGATCATCGCTAACGGTTTGACAACTGTGCCTACACACGAGCTTCTGGATTTCATTACTAATTATGTGAAACAGGAATCGGTGGAACGTATTATTATAGGTCTGCCCAAGCAGATGAATAATGAGGTCTCTGAGAATATGAAGAATATAGAGCCTTTTGTGCGTTCGCTAAAAAAACGTTTGCCCGATATGCCTGTGGAGTATGTAGATGAACGTTTCACTTCTGTCCTCGCACATCGCACGATGCTTGAAGCCGGACTGAAGAAAAAAGACAGGCAAAACAAGGCATTGGTTGATGAGATTAGTGCAACTATTATTTTGCAATCTTATTTGGAAACTAAGCGTTTGTAAAAAGAGAGAATAATTAAAAAGAATAATTTTAAGATATGATTTTACCTATTTATGTATATGGTCAACCGGTTCTCAGACAGGTAGCGGAAGATATAACTGTGGACTATCCGAATCTGAAGGAACTGATTGAAAATATGTTTGAAACGATGGATCATGCTGACGGGGTAGGACTTGCCGCTCCTCAGATCGGTTTGCCTATTCGTGTCGTTGTTATTAATCTGGATGTGCTTTCTGAGGATTATCCCGAATATAAAGATTTTCGCAAGGCTTATATAAATGCCCATATTGATGTGGTAGAGGGTGAGGAAGTATCTATGGAGGAAGGTTGTCTCAGTTTGCCGGGTATTCACGAGTCTGTGAAGAGAGGCAGCAAGATACACGTAAGATATATGGATGAGAATTTTGTAGAACATAATGAGGTGGTAGAAGGATTTCTGGCACGGGTTATGCAACACGAGTTTGACCATTTGGATGGAAAAATGTTCATAGACCATATCTCTCCTCTGCGTAAGCAAATGATAAAAGGAAAATTGAACACGATGCTGAAAGGTAAAGCACGCAGTTCTTATAAAATGAAGCAGGTGAAGTGATATGCCTGACTCTTTGAAACATTTGAAATAAAAGTAACGGGTAAAGTTGATCGACACGATCAACTTTACCCGTTACTTTTTTAGGAAATATCCTGAGTATCTGTCCTGCTCGGAAGTGTTATGGTTGTTTTAAATATACTATCATCATTACCGGGTTATCGTCTTCCTTCAATCCTTTTAATGGTTCGATTTGGAGGATGGAAGGAGTTTTTTCAGCCTTTTCAAGAAGTTCAGGAGCTTCCCATACATATAACAGCGTATGGCTGTCAAGTGCTGTTATCGGGCGTAATGGCAGACCTGGAGTCAAGTCATTCTTTATATGGCCTGTGGATACTTTAAAACAGTTTTTGGCCTTTTTATCGTAAATAGCCATTTGTTTTTCTTGCGCTTTCTCTCCTGCCCAATTAGAGTAAGGCATGAATATGTAAGAGTCAGTCTCTATGGTATTGTATTGGATGTAAGGAGCAGCTACTTCCTGAAAGCGCTTTCCATCGCCGTTCAGATATTCAAATCTGCACTCTATCGGTAAAGAGTACTTACCCATTTGGAATATATATCGAGGCTCCAAAGTTTCTTGGGTAATAGTAAATAGAGTATCGTTATAATATTCTTTATAACAGGTATGGCTTTTGTAATGGAACATATAACGATCTATGTCACTGCTGATCATCCAGCGATATTTACTGTTTAAGTCAAATAGGTCCCAACGATTGAAAATTTTCAATGTGTCACCTTTCAGATTAGAAAGGTAAATACGTTCTTTACGTTTTCCGTTATTATTGCGCATGAATGTTGCAGCAATTGTATCCTGAACACGTAACATCGCAAACTCACTTACTTCTATATTAGGAACTTTCATTGCACGGATGAATTTACCTGTTTCCATAGAATAGATATTGATTTTCCCCGTAGTTGTTAACATGTAGACCAATCCTTTTTTTTCATCCACATCGATCTGCATGATCCAGTTAAACTCACCCGGTCCGCCGCCTTTGCGCCCCAGTGTCCGTATGAATTTACCATCTTTTGTGTACTGAAATAATTTATCGATCCATGGTAGGAAGAAATATTCTTTTGTCCGGATGATATTGCTTCCCTTTAACCCTCTTATCAGGCATTTATTGTTCGTTTCCAACGGGATGTACCGAATCGAATCGGCAATCTCACTCAATAGTATCTCTTGTTCTGTTTCGATGCCTGTTTCAAAAGGTACAATTTGTGGAAATTCGGGTTTAACGATTTGGACTGCGGTGTCAGACAACTGTCCGCTGTTCTTTTTTCCTCCGCAAGATAGTAGCAGAAAGGGTAGCAGTAAAAGAAGTGATTTTTGTCTCATGTTGATTATAATTAGGTGTATAAAAGTATAATTCGCAATTAGTCTTTTTTATTCAGTGTTTTCCATCTTCGTATGATCTGATTCGTTTCTCAATTTATGGCTATGTTACAAACGTACGTAATAATCGTAATTAAATAAGGAATAGGTCGTTAATTCATGTTAAGGATGGTTGGGAGGTACTGAATTTTTTTTATCAAACGGACTTATAAAAAAATCAAAAAATATAAAAAGTTGCCCGTAATACCGGTTTAATAGATGAAAAGCATTACTTTTGCTCTACTTAAAAAGTAATCAAAAGCCGATGATTAAAAAGATATTAGCAGCATTATTGTTGTTTCCTACATTTGCATATGCTCAGATAAACACAGACAGGGTGATGATGATTGCCCGAAACGCGTTATACTTTGAGGACTATGTCCTTTCCATTCAGTATTTTAATCAGGTGATTAATGCGAAACCCTATTTGTATGAACCCTATTTTTTCAGGGGACTTGCCAAAATCAATCTGGATGATTACCAGGGGGCTGAAGCCGACTGCGATGCGGCTATCGACAGAAATCCTTTTGTAGTGGGGGCTTATCAGATTCGTGGGTTGGCAAGAATTAAGCAGAATAAATACGATGGTGCAATTGAGGATTATAAAAAAGCGCTCCACTTTGATCCGGAGAATATTACTCTTTGGCACAATCTGACCTTATGCCATATACAAAAAGAGGATTACAAAGCTGCTGAAGATGATTTAGGCAAATTGCTTGCAGTCGCTCCGAAGTATACAAGGGCTTATTTGATGCGTGGAGAAGTCGCTTTGAAACAGCAGGATACGTTGCGTGCCCTGAATGACTTTAATACGGCCATTGAGATGGATAAATATGATCCTGATGCCTGGGCTTCCCGGGCCATCGTCAGGTTGCAGCAAGGGAAGTATGCCGAGGCTGAATCGGATTTAAATCACGCGACACATTTGAATGCTAAAAATGCCGGAAACTATATTAACCGTGCTTTGGCACGCTTCCACCAGAACAATCTGCGCGGTGCTATGAGTGACTATGACCTGGCTCTCGATATTGATCCGAACAACTTTATCGGACACTATAACCGGGGCTTGCTCCGGGCGCAGGTAGGGGACGACAACCGTGCTATCGAGGACTTTGATTTTGTACTTCAGATTGAACCGGACAATATGATGGCTACATTTAATCGCGGATTGCTTCGTGCCCAGACAGGTGACTACCGGGGCGCCATCAAGGATTATACAAAAGTGATCGATGTATATCCAAACTTCCTGGCAGGGTATTATCAGCGTGCCGAGGCACGGAGAAAGATTGGTGACCGCAAAGGTGCTGAAATGGATGAATTTAAAGTTATGAAAGCGCAACTCGATAAACAGAATGGCGTAAGCAATGCTGATAAATCGGTGGCAGACAATAAAAACGGTAATAACAAAGACGAGAATAAAACTCGTAAAAAGTCTGATAAGGATATGAATAATTATCGGAAAATCGTTATTGCAGATAATTCTGAGGTGGAACAAAAATATAAGAGTGACATTCGGGGCCGGGTACAGGATCGTAATGTGAATATTAAAATGGAACCGATGTACGCTCTCACTTACTACGAAAAGATGAGTGATGTGAAGCGGGCCGTGCATTATTATAAATACATTGATGATTTAAATCGTGCCGGTGTTTTACCCAAACGTCTGTATATCACTAATATGGAATCGCCACTTACCGAAGAACAGGTAAAGTTCCATTTTGCACTGATCGATACACATACATCGGCTATTGTTGAAAATCCCAAAGATGCGCGCACACGGTTTTCTCGTGCTCTCGACTTTTATCTGGTGCAGGACTTTGCCAGCTCTATTGAGGACTTGACTCAAGCCATTTTATTGGATGACAGTTTCTTCCCCGCTTATTTTATGCGTTCTTTGGTGCGTTGCAAGCAATTGGAATATCAAAAAGCGGAAGAAGCTAATGCCGCTTCGGCAACACCGGCCACATTGCCGGGTATTTCCGCTCCGCAAAAATCGGAAGTCAGTGCATTGGATTACGACATTGTGAAAAGTGACTTGGATCATGTGATCACTTTGGCTCCTGATTTTGTTTATGCTTATTATAATCGGGCAAATGTGTTGGCTATGCTGAAAGATTATCGTGCGGCGATTGCCGACTATGATAAAGCTATTGAATTGAACAAGGAGTTTGCGGAAGCTTATTTTAATCGTGGATTGACACATATTTTCTTGGGTAACAATAAAAACGGAATAGCTGACTTAAGTAAGGCCGGAGAGTTAGGTATTGTTTCAGCATATAATATTCTGAAACGATTTACAGAGGTGCCGGAATAACATTTTTTAGACAAAAAATAGTAAACTCAAAAAGAAATCCTTATTTTTGCGTGCAATAACGAAAAATATAACATAACATTATGATAAAAATAACATTTCCTGATGGCTCTGTTCGTGAGTATAACGAAGGAGTAAACGGACTGCAAATTGCAGAAAGTATCAGTTCGCGTTTGGCGCAAGACGTACTGGCGTGCGGAGTGAACGGTGAGATTTATGATTTAGGACGTCCCATCAATGAAGATGCTTCGGTAGTACTCTATAAGTGGGAAGATGAACAGGGAAAGCATGCTTTCTGGCACACGAGTGCCCACTTGCTGGCTGAAGCTTTACAGGAACTGTATCCGGGCATTCAGTTTGGTATCGGTCCGGCTATTGAAAACGGTTTCTACTATGATGTTGATCCGGGAGAGGCTGTCATCAAAGAGGCTGATCTGCCTGCCATTGAAGCGAAGATGGCTGAGTTGGTTGCAAAGAAAGAGGCTGTCGTGCGTCGGGATATTGCAAAAGGCGATGCTTTAAAGATGTTTGGCGACCGTGGAGAAACATATAAATGTGAGCTGATTTCCGAATTGGAAGACGGACATATAACTACATATACACAAGGTGATTTTACGGATCTTTGCCGTGGTCCTCACTTGATGACAACTGCTCCTATTAAGGCGATAAAGCTGACTTCTGTGGCAGGAGCTTACTGGCGTGGCCATGAAGATCGTAAGATGCTGACCCGTATATATGGTATCACTTTCCCGAAAAAGAAGATGCTGGATGAGTATCTGGCTTTAATGGAAGAAGCTAAAAAACGCGACCATCGTAAAATTGGTAAGGAGATGCAGTTGTTCATGTTCTCTGATACGGTGGGTAAAGGATTGCCTATGTGGTTGCCGAAAGGTACTGCTTTGCGTTTGCGCTTACAGGACTTCTTGCGCCGTATACAGACTCGTTATGACTATCAGGAGGTGATTACTCCGCCTATCGGTAACAAGCTGCTGTATGTGACTTCGGGACATTATGCGAAATATGGTAAAGATGCATTCCAGCCCATTCATACACCGGAAGAGGGTGAAGAATACTTCCTGAAGCCGATGAACTGTCCTCATCATTGTGAAATTTATAAGAATTTCCCGCGTTCGTATAAGGATTTGCCTTTACGTATTGCCGAATTCGGAACTGTTTGTCGGTACGAGCAGAGTGGTGAGCTTCACGGGTTGACTCGTGTGCGTAGTTTTACTCAGGATGATGCACATATTTTCTGTCGTCCGGATCAGGTGAAGGGAGAATTCCTCCGTGTAATGGACATTATTTCGATTGTGTTCCGTTCTATGGATTTCGATAACTTCGAAGCACAGATTTCTTTACGCGATAAAGTGAATCGTGAAAAATATATCGGTAGTGATGAAAACTGGGAAAAAGCCGAGCAGGCCATTATTGAAGCATGTGAGGAAAAAGGATTGAAGGCAAAGATAGAATATGGTGAAGCTGCTTTCTATGGCCCTAAATTGGATTTTATGGTGAAAGATGCCATCGGTCGCCGCTGGCAGTTAGGTACTATCCAGGTTGACTATAATTTGCCGGAGCGCTTCGAACTGGAATATATGGGATCGGATAATCAGAAACACCGTCCGGTAATGATTCACCGTGCTCCGTTTGGGTCTATGGAACGCTTTGTCGCTGTATTGATTGAGCATACTGCCGGTAAATTCCCGTTGTGGTTGACTCCGGAACAGGTAGTAATTCTCCCGATTAGCGAAAAATTCAACGAATATGCAGAGAAAGTGAAAACTTATCTGAAGATGAAGGAAATCCGTGCTATTGTAGATGATCGCAATGAAAAAATCGGGCGTAAGATACGCGACAATGAGATGAAACGTATTCCGTATATGCTGATTGTCGGTGAGAAAGAAGCCGAAAATGGGGAAGTTTCTGTTCGTCGACAGGGCGAAGGGGACAAAGGAACCATGAAATTTGAAGAATTTGGTGAAATTTTGAACGAAGAAGTTCAGAATATGATAAATAAATGGTAACTTTGCGCCCAATTGTAAAAGCACAGCATTTTGGTAATGTTCTAAAGACAGCTTTTACTTTAATACATAATTAAATTTGGTAGACAATAAAAAACAAACTGGAAGTAAACGTTATTTAATGAAGAATGACAGCATGAAATCGCAATACCGGATCAATGAACAGATCCGTGCGAAAGAAGTCCGCATTGTAGGTGATGATGTAGAACCTAAAGTATATCCCATTTTTCAGGCTTTAAAATTGGCTGAAGAAAAAGAACTGGATCTCGTGGAGATTTCTCCCAATGCCCAACCACCTGTTTGTCGTATTATTGACTACTCTAAGTTTCTGTATCAGTTAAAGAAGCGTCAAAAAGAACAAAAGGCTAAGCAGGTAAAAGTAAACGTAAAAGAGATACGTTTTGGTCCGCAAACAGATGACCATGACTATAACTTTAAGTTGAAACATGCCAAAGGATTTTTGGAAGATGGTGACAAGGTGAAAGCTTATGTTTTCTTTAAAGGTCGTTCCATTCTTTTTAAAGAACAGGGTGAGGTGCTTTTGTTACGCTTTGCCAATGATCTGGAAGATTATGCAAAAGTAGACCAGTTGCCGGTGTTGGAAGGCAAACGTATGACCATTCAACTTTCTCCGAAAAAGAAAGAAAGTGCAACGAAAAAGCCTGCAACTCCCAAACCAGCTACTCCGGCTGCAGTAAAAGCTGAAAAACCGGCTGGAGATAATGAAGAGTAAGAAAAATGCGTAACGCGCAGGTATAGTGCGTTGCCATATCATTTAATAATTTAAAAACAATTAAGATGCCAAAGATGAAGACTAACTCCGGTTCTAAAAAAAGGTTTGCCCTTACCGGAACAGGTAAAATCAAAAGAAAGCACGCTTTTCACAGTCACATTTTGACTAAAAAGTCTAAGAAAAGAAAAAGAAACCTGTGCTACTCTACAACTGTTGATACAACAAATGTAAGCCAGGTTAAGGAACTCTTAGCTATGAAGTAATCAAAAGCGTACAAAGTATTATTAAAGTTATTAACCGAATGCTTTAGCTTTAAGTTCGTTACGTGAAGTAACGGCGCTAACATTCAAAAAAGAGAAAACTATGCCAAGATCAGTAAATCATGTTGCTTCAAAAGCAAGAAGAAAGAAAATTTTGAAATTGACCAGAGGTTACTTTGGTGCAAGAAAAAATGTATGGACCGTAGCTAAAAACACTTGGGAAAAGGGTTTGACTTATGCGTTCCGTGACCGTAGAAACAAGAAGAGAAACTTCCGTGCTCTTTGGATACAGCGTATCAACGCTGCTGCACGTCTGGAAGGAATGTCATATTCTAAACTGATGGGTGGTCTGCACAAAGCCGGTATTGAAATTAACCGTAAGGTTTTGGCTGACTTAGCTGTTAACCATCCGGAGGCTTTCAAGGCTGTGGTTGCTAAGGCTAAAGTTGCTTAAGTTTCAACAGTTTTAAGATTTAGAAAATGCCGGGTACAATAATGTATCCGGCATTTTTCGTCTTAAAGACTAAGTTTACATTTCAAAAAATAGTCTAAGAAAGAAACAAAATTTCGCTTTTCCTTGTTTATCTCACAAAAACTATCTATATTTGTTGTAGTAAAATATTAGCCGCATTGATTGGATCGGGAAACTCATCAATTAAACTGAAAACCGAGACAAGCTTCGCTTCTCAATGGCGGGCCACATCCTTCGGGATAACTTTATAGTCGGTGGATTACAAAGAGGACGGGCACTCAAATCATGTCATTCGGAGTTTCATCACATCATCGGTGCGGCTTTTTAAATAAAAGGAAGAGGGCGGTAATCATCTAAAGACTACCGTCCTTTTTTTATGCTGTTTTCTTTAATACATATACATTATAGTTATGATATTCTATTTTTCAGGAACTGGAAATTCTAAATGGATTGCGGAGCAGATCGCTAAGGCACAAAACGAAGTGCTTGTTTTTATGCCGAATGCCATCAGAGACGGAATAGAAGAGTTTGTGTTGGCGGATGATGAAAAAGTAGGTTTTGTTTTCCCTGTTTATTCATGGGGACCTCCGTTGAGCGTATTGCGGTTCTTGGATTGGATTACTTTATCTAATTATCATTCTCAATACGTCTTTTTTGTCTGTTCCTGCGGAGATGATACAGGGCTGACGGAAGAACTCTTTCGCCGGGCATTGTCTCGTAAAGGAATGGAGTGTAATGCCGGTTTTTCAGTGGCTATGCCTAATAATTATGTTTTGCTTCCCGGATTTGATGTGGATAAGAAGGAACTGGAGAAAAAGAAGTTGGATGAAGCAGTTGGCAGGGTAGAAGAGATTAATGATTCGATAACCGGAAAGAAAATAGGTTTTCATTGTAATGAGGGAAGTTTTCCATGGTTTAAAACCAAAGTACTCAATCCGCTCTTTAATCGTTTTATGACTTCGGCAAAACCATTTTACGCCACTGATGATTGTATCGGGTGTAAACGTTGTGAAAGGATATGTCCGGTTGGGAACGTGGTGATGATAGGGTGGAGGCCTGTGTGGGGAATGGATTGTACATCCTGCCTGGCTTGCTATCATGTTTGTCCGAAGCATGCTGTGCAGTACGGAAGGAGGACTAAACGTAAAGGACAGTATTTAAATCCCAATGTGAGTATTTCACATGAGGCGGCCGCCCAATAGTAATAAGCGTATTGATAAGTGAAAAAACCTTTGTATGATCTGTTTAGAGAAAATACAAAGGTTTCTTTGGATAGTTAATCTTTTATTGTAATCCGGCAATTGGATAAATCTTCGATGATGGCAAGAGACTCTACTCTTACTCCTCTTTCTTCAAGTGTTTTACGCCCATTTTGAAATGCTTTTTCAATGATGAATCCCATTCCAACCAGATTTGCACCGGACTGTTTGATCAAATCAATGACACCTAAAGCGGCGTTTCCATAAGCTAAAAAATCATCGACGAATAATACGTTATCTTTCGGAGTGAGGAAGTCGGAACTGATGACTACTTCATAATCACGGTCTTTGGTGAAAGAGTGTACTGTGGTACTTAGCGCATTCTGAATTGTTCTGGGCGATTTTTTTTTGGCAAAAACGACCGGCAAGTCCATTAAATATCCCGTCATTATGGCCGGAGCTATTCCGCTGGCTTCAATGGTCATGATCTTATTGACGTTTGTCCCTGCAAAGAGACGTACGAATTCTACGCCAATTGACTTCATTAGCACTGGGTCCATCTGGTGGTTGATGAAACTGTCTACTTTGAGAATTCCCCCCTCATAACATTTTCCGTCCTGTAGGATTCTTTTTTTTAATAATTGCATGATTTATAATGATAAATTTAATGTGCCTAATATACCAATGTATTTATGAATGGTGTACATTGGTATATTTAGGTTCATTGAATGATTATTTATTGTTTCTCAGATCTTTTACTCTGACAGCTTTGCCTTCGCTCTGAGGTAAAGAGCCTTTTTTTACCAACTTGAGTTTAGGCGTAACAAGTATCTCGTCTTTTAGCTGGCGGGTAATGTCTTTGCGTATCTTTTCCAGTTCGATATAATTGTCGGTAGAAAGATCACTCAGTTCTACTTCTACAATCATCTCGTCTTGATTGTTCACAGTTTCGAGCGTAATGAGATAATTGCTTCCTAGTTCGGGGAATTGTACCAATATCTTTTCTACTTGCATGGGGAATATATTTACTCCCTTGATAATGAACATATCATCGCTACGGCCTTTAATACGGTCTATCCGGATATGGGTACGGCCACAAGGACAGTTTCCCGGTAAAATGCGGGTAAGGTCACGTGTGCGATAGCGTATTAGTGGCATCATTTCACGATCAAGAGTAGTGAGTACAAGTTCACCGATTTCTCCTTCGGGTACAGGTTCACCTGTCTCGGGATTAATGATTTCCACATAATAGCAATCTTCCCAAAAATGCATGCCATTCTGCTCGGTACATTCAAATGCAACACCCGGACCGTTCATCTCAGTCATGCCAAAGCTATTGTATGCTTTCACGCCAAGCATGCGTTCGATCTTTTTCCGCTGTTCGTCTGTATGCGGTTCAGCACCGATTACGAGCGTTTTAAGGGTGGTACTGCGCGGATCGATACCTTCCTCCTGAAAAACTTCGGCCAGGCGAATGGCGTAGCTGGGGATCGCATGCAGAGCTGTTGTCTTAAAGTCGGTGATAAACTTGATCTGACGCTTACTGTTGCCGGCAGCAGCGGGTACGGTCAATGCTCCCAGTCGTTCGGCTCCGTATTGGAATCCCAGTCCGCCGGTAAACATACCATAACCTGAACTGTTTTGAAAAACATCCGTATTACGTATACCTACACAATATAAGCATCGCGCAACCAGATTGGCCCATGAATCTAAGTCATGCTGTGAATGGACAATGACTGTCGGTGTTCCCGTTGTGCCGCTTGAAGAGTGGATGCGTACTCCGTCTTCTTTCATATTTCCTGCAACAAGTCCGAAAGGATAATTTGCCCGCATATCCGCCTTTGTGGTAAAAGGCAATTTACGGATGTCGTCTAGAGACTGGATACTCTCCGGAGTAATGCCATGCTCTTGAAATACTTTCTTATAATAAGGGGCATTGGCTGCTATATTTATTGTTTTTTTAAGCCGTTGGAGTTGTAATTCCTGTAGCTTCTTGCGACTCATGGTCTCTATCTCTTCTTCCCAATATTTTGTATTCATGGCTTCTGATATTTATTTAGATAGGGGGGATAATATATCAAGGTGATAATGCGACGATTGTTTCAATCACATTATCACCTTTTCCCATATTCAATTATCTCTGGTTATTTCATCGTTTTTTCTGCGATCTCTTTTCCGGCAGCCAAAGCTTTTAAATTCAATTCGACTATTGCATCGCCTTTCCGCTGGAATATTTCACGGATACTATCTTGTATCTTTTCATAATCAATGCCTAGAAACGGGATAGTGGCACCTAATAGAACGATGTTGGCAACTCGTGTAGACCCTAATTCTTTAGCTACTTTATCTACGTTCAATACGACTTTGTGTGGCAGTTTATTAATTTCTGCCATAACATCTGATTCAGCCGGATAATTGGGGATATTAACGAACGGAGTTTCATTCGTGACCAACCAACCCTCATGACCGAGGTAGGGCAGATATCTGAGTCCTTCCATGGGTTCGAGTGAAATGATTAAATCGCATTTACCCGAAGGAATCAAGTCGGAAGCAATGGGCTGATCGCTTATTCGGAGATTTGACTGTACATCTCCACCTCTCTGGCTCATGCCGTGTACTTCTGCCTGTTTCATATACAGACCATCTTTAAGAGCGGCCTTTCCGATTACTGTGGCGATAGACAGGATGCCTTGTCCGCCTACACCTGATAATATGATATCTTTTTTCATGGCTTACTTACTTCTTTTTTTACGTGCTAATGTTTGTATACACTCTCTGCGCGGGATGATAACGGATACTCCTTTATAATTAATTTCTTCGCGTATGATTTGCTTCATCTCTTCATAGTTCTTTTTCAATGGAACTACTACGCGAATGTGAGCCGGATCTACACCTAATCCGGCGCAAATGGCTTCAAGGCGACCTGTGCCGGCAGAATCTTGTCCACCGGTCATTGCTGTTGTTTCGTTGTCCGAAATGACGATGGTAACATTGGCATTTTCGTTGACACAGTCCAATAGTCCGGTCATGCCCGAATGAGTAAAAGTTGAGTCTCCGATTACGGCAACAGCAGGATGGAGTCCTCCATCGGAGGCACCCTTGGCCATGGTAATAGAGGCTCCCATGTCCACACATGAATTGATTGCGTTGAATGGGGCGTTTGCTCCTAAAGTATAGCAACCGATATCGCTGAAAACTTTGTGAGTGGGGTATTCTTCTTTTAGCACTTGAGTCAGTGTAATATACATGTCTCTGTGCCCGCACCCTTCACACAATGCCGGCGGACGCATTTCTACAATATTCGGAACATTGAATTCCGAGCTGTTCTCTTTGCCGAGCGCACGTGCAACCGTGTCCGGATTCAATTCACCGTCTTGTGATAATGTACCGTCAAGACGGCCTTTTACTTTTAATCCGATACCCAGATATCCTTTCAATTGTTTTTCAACAAATGGTTGTCCGTCTTCTAAAACAAGGATTTCGTCGCAAGCGTCGATTAATTGCATCAATTGTTTCTTGGGAAGCGGATATTGTCCAACTTTTAATACCGGATATTCGCAACCTTCCGGATAATTCTCCATTAGATAATTGTAACCGATTCCACAAGCTACAATACCAGTTTTCTTATTGGGGCCATCGATATATCTGTTATATGGTGACTCTTCTGATGCTTTGATGAATTCTTCCTGGCGTGTGAGTAGTACTTTATAACGTTTGCGTGCGTTGCCCGGGAGCAGGATAAATTGGCGCGGGTCTTCGCTGAACGAAATTTCGTTTTGTGGCTTTTGTGCTTTGTTTTCTACACCTGAACGAGAGTGAGCCAGACGTGTCACCATACGCATTAGTATCGGTTCACCTATCTTCTCAGAAAACTCAAAACCGTTGTACACCATGTCATAAGCTTCCTGCTGGTTGCTCGGTTCGTACATCGGGATCAAAGAGAAATCGCCATAAAAACGGCTATCCTGTTCGTTTTGCGATGAATGCATGCTGGGGTCATCTGCTGCTACTACAATTAGTCCGCCTTTTACACCTGTGATGGCCGAATTGATAAAACAGTCGGCGGCTACGTTCATTCCTACATGTTTCATGCAGACTAATGCACGTTTGCCAACAAAAGACATACCTAAGGCAGCTTCCATTGCCGTCTTTTCGTTGGCACACCAACGGTTGTGTATGTTACGCTCGCTCGTAATAGGAGCCATTTGAATATATTCGGTAATTTCAGTAGATGGAGTGCCGGGATAAGCGTAAACGCCTGAAAGTCCGGCATCCAATGCTGCTTGCGCAATGGCTTCGTCGCCAAGTAAGAGTTGTTTGCTCATATCTTATTTCTTTTGGTGTTAATCACGTATTTTGTTATAATATCGGGCAAAGATACATTTTTAAGATCATTTTATCACGGGATTACTTAAAAATCTTTCTTTCATTCAGCGCTTTCCAGTATTTTCTTGCATTAACCATATGATCTGCATAGTTGGAGGCAAAATTATGCGTACCGGAGAAATCTTCTTTTGCGCACATATAGATATAGTTATGCTTTACATAATTCAAGACACTGTCCAGCCCCTTGGGTGATGGTATCCGGATAGGACCCGGAGGCAGTCCCGCATTCAGGTAAGTGTTATAGGGAGACTGTACGTCTAAGTGTTGATTGGTGATTCTGCGTAACCCGAAATCTTGTAGTGCGAATTTGATAGTCGGGTCGGCTTGCAGGGGCATGCCGGCATGTAATCGGTTGATGTACAATCCTGCAACCATAGGCTTTTCTGCATTGTTGTTGGTTTCTTCTTCTACGATGGAGGCCAGCGTGCAAATTTCTTCAGGAGTCATCCCTATTGCTTGGGCCTTTGAGAGTCGGTCTTTGTTCCAAAATTTATCATGCTCTTTCTTCATTCGGGCTAAAAAGTCTGCTGCACTGACATCCCAATATACCTGATATGTTTCGGGAATAAATAAGCAGGGGATGGTGGCTTCTGTGTATCCCATTTTTTCCAGAAAAATAGAGTCGTATAGTGCCATGGCAATTTCAGCGGAATCTATCATTAACTGTTTCCCTACGCTGCGGACTAATCTGTCAAGTGTTCGGACACTTCCAATTGTCAGGTTGACAGGAGTTTGATAGCCTCTTGATAATCTACTGTATAATTGATAAGTGTTATCTCCGGGTTTGATGGCGTAACGTCCGGTATGGATATTTTTACTATATTCACGGAAATGGGACATCCATTTGAAGCCATTAAAGCTATGAGGGTTTCCTTGCTTTTTTATTTTATTGAAGATGGAGTCTGTAGTATCATCGCGGTCTATATAGATATAAGTTGTCTTACTTGGATGAAACTGGGGGTAAAATAGGTAGTAATAGACTGTTCCTGCACCGGCGATACAAATGAAGAAAAAAGTAGCCAGTATGCTGAGAAATATTTTCTTTCTTTTCTTATTCATATAGAATATCTAATGGTTATAAAATCGTGCCAAAGTTAAGAAGATTTCAATGATGATTGCTCTCGGATAATAAATGTTTTCTATCTGTTTAGTTATTATTTGCTTTTGGGGACTGTTGGTTTTTTCAATTCTTATCTTTCAATTGATGTGTTTGGGTTTAGATGCTCCATAAGGTGGTATCTATCCGACTTTCTATTTCATTTTCTAAAGAATCGGGGAGTGAAGAAAAGAAATCCAGTCCGGTGAGTTGTTCAATGCTGTCAATAGAGACGGCATAATTTCGTAAAGGTGCTATTGCGCGTTCATTCTTAAAAATAAATCCGATAGCTTTGGGAGTGGAGCCGTGAAGAGAGAGGATGACCTTAAAGAACTTTGATGGAACAGTCACCCGGCTTTTGCCGATTACCGGAGATTTTTTATTCGTGACCGGGCCGCAAATAATAAGGATTGCACTATCGGCTACAGCCCATTCGCGGACCTTGTCCTCCAGTGTTTTCCATTTCCGACGGTTAAGTTCGGGATGTTGCGGACATACATTGCTGAAATAAAAGGATTCTTTCATGGCTTCATTACTCCATTTCATGTCGGCAGCAGGTGCCATATGACCTTTGTCAAATCCGGAACGGGAATAATCAGAATTGTTTGCCATACCTCCTTTCACGACAGGATCGGCGATGAATCGTTCGTTTCTTTTTATATTCCCTTGTGTCTTTTGCTTGGTGAGTTCGTAAGCTACCCAATTGGGGATCTTTTTATCCTTATTATAAGACACAGTATAACCTTTGTGATGAATTATCTGCTCTGTTAATGGGAATTGGGAAACCGGAATCTTCAGATTTTCATCGTGAGAATAATTGGGACGTGCAACATTCGGTCTTGATACTTTGGTTGCCTGAAAGAATACAGCTTGAATGTCCGGTGTACAGAGATAGATTCCGTAGATTAATGGTAAAATCGCAAATAGAGCTATTATCCAAAAGCTCTTAAACGAATTGTGGTGTTGTTTTTTAGATGGTCTTTTTCGCTTATTTTTCATGATATTGAAAATTTAAAGCCGGGCGTTTCGAATAATATATTGAGCGAGTCATTGTTGACACTCTCAGAATAACTATTGGGGATGATTTTTGTCGCATCAAAATTAATCAATCGATCAAGAAGTAACAAATTAAACAGGTAGAATTATGAAAGCGGCCATTGATTACAAAAAAGCAAATAGTGAACTAACCGGGGTTGACACATTCGAGAGTATATTGAGCTATATTGTAGCGACAGTTATTTCAAATAAGAATATTCAAGCTCATGAAAGGAGCCGGAAGATATATGAATGAATTTGATTATATGGAAGTATAGCATAAAACGAGGAACTAATAGAATATAGTTATCTGCCTGCAAATGATACCGCCTTTGTAAAACTTTTACGCAGACGGTTTATGCATTAGCGGATATTAAGACTCTGTTTGAACTTTTTTGAATATACTTTTATATAGGTTTTATCGATCTGTTTTGAGTTCCTTTTCGATTTATTCCCTCGTTTTTATTCGTCACATAACCCGCTATGCAGCTCACAAAACGGAAAAATATCTTCGAAAACAAATCTCAAAACAGTTTCGAGCGAAATTTAAACAGACCTCAAAGGGCAACGATTTTTTCAGCGAATGGCTTCCAGGCTTTGTTCTGCTTGTATGTTTCGACAAGGTTTTGGGGAACTCTTATCTTTTGAATTCCTGGCGGTACGGGGTAATAGTCGGCAGTAACCATCGTAGGCGACATTAATGAAATTTCGTCCAGTGAAACAGCATTTCCGAAAGCATTGAAGTCTAATGCCTTCACACTTACGGGCAAAATAAGAGTTTTTACTTGACACTTGTTCAGAGCACTTATTCCTATTTTAGCTATGCTTGCGGGAATTTTAAGAACAGTGAGTTTAGGAGAATGGTTAAAACATTCGCTCACTATTGCTGCCGTCCTGTCAACAGGCGAAGGTGTTGTTCGGGTTCCGTAAGTTTCGATGGTAGTAAGTTCGGGACAGTTGTAGAAAGAGCGGTCAATGTGGTAAATAGTATTCGGAAGGGTTACTTTCTGAATGGAACTGCCGGAAAAAGCCTCCAGGTCAATCACTTCACTTCCTTCGGGCAGAGTCAATTCTTTCAAGTTCTTTGTCTCTATGAAAGCCGATGCACCTACAATCTTAAAAGTGGAAGGCAAAGATATAGAAGATATACCGGATTTCCCGAAAGCTCCGTTCTGTAGTTCTTTGACGGAAGTATGGCTTATGTCGATAACATTCAGATCAGTACACCCGTAAAATGCCTCCTTTCCAACAATTTCCAAAGAAGCAGGCAGTGCTATTTTTTTTATTCCGGAAAATAAAAAGGCCTCTTCCGGCAATTCCTTAATCGATGTGTGGCTTAAATCGACGATTTTCAGATTTCTGCAATAAGCAAATGCTGCCTGTTCAATCGTACTCAAAGAGGCAGGGAACAGAAGTTCACTCGCTTTGATATTCTTATTTTCAAAGGCCTTTGATCCTATTGTGCGAATACCATCCGGGAAGGTTATTGATGTAAAGTCGGAATCAATGACACTTACAACTTTATCTCCGTCTACTTTTACAGGTAATATTTGCACATCAAAAGATACTTGTTTACCATCCAATTCAAGTGTCACTATTTGAAGTTGTGCCGGTACGGAAGAATTGAAACCTTGTACCCAATCAGCAGATGGAGCTGAATTTTCTTTTATCGTACCATCGGCATAGTTTATTTCAAGTACCATATTACTGAGGGAGAGAGGCTCTCCCAATGTATATACGGTTTTTGAAGGTAAAGTCTTAATTGAAATCGCCTGAATATCATTAATCAGCACTTGTATTTTAAAAGTAACGGTAAAACTGCCTTTGTGTACCTCTAAAATCTGATCGTTTTCGGGAACCGTACTATTGAATCCAGTGACTTCGTCTTTTTTTACAGGAACTATTTCAGACGTTTCGTTTGAATAAAATACTTTCAATGTCATATCGGATACATCCAATTCTTCTCCTATGAAATATATTCTTTTTCCAGGTAGTTCATCAATCTCGATTTTTACTATTGTATTAGGAATTAATTCGTTTGGAGAGTCTTTGGAACATGCACCCAAGAAACTCATTGACAGAAGGAAAACATAAATAAAGTAAAACTGCTTTTGCTTCATCTTTTTCTATTTTTTTTAATGCGGACATAATTATCCTTAAACTAAAGAACAAGAACAAGGGAGGAAATGTTCTTGATGCCATTGAGCACAAAATGTTTTTATGTAATAGTAATATTGGTAATGTTTTGGTTACCAGTGAGTTTTTCTTCTACTGGAAGTTACTCTATACGATTGCATATAAAGTTATTAAAAAAGAATACATAGGATGGATGTTTTTTTGTTGAGATACACAACAAGATAGGAAAATATTTCCTGCTGTTGGTTTTGCCTTTAGAATAGTAAAGGATAATATTGCCATAAGCTATACTTTTGTGACACTCCATCAGACACTTCCAATGATTTAGATGTAGTTCGGTTTCACTTTTTTATAGCTTTGTAAACTGCCCTATATATGATGACCCTTTTATATCTCTTATAAAAGAGCCGCTAGCCAGACTTGAACTGGCGACCTACGCGTTACGAATGCGTTGCTCTACCGACTGAGCTATAGCGGCGTGACACTTTACCGTTTACGGCGTGCAAAATTACAGCTTTATTTTTAAAAACAAAATGAATCTATACTTTTTTCGTGATAATTTCTCTGAAATGTTTATAAAATAAAAAGGTTAGGGATTAAATTAGAAAATAGTTGTAGATTCAAATATTTAAACTCATATTTGCATATTTACTGATAAATCTACTTTTATATTACTATGAATATACGATTTTATTATAAGTATCTTTCATCGCGAGTTGCTTCAAAATGGCTGATACTTGCTGTCGATGTTCTTTTAGTGATCTTTTCAATGTTTCTGGCAAGCCTTTTGCAAATAGGTCTGTCGGCATTAGTCTTTGAGTTTTCGTTGTGGGTGTGGACAACACTGTTTTGTGTAATATTCAATGTGTGCTTCTTTCATCTGAATCGTACTTATGTAGGGGTCATTCGATATTCTTCCTTTATTGATATTTCTCGTATTTTCATTTCCTTAACTTTGGGATATTTGGTTACCTGTGTAGGCAATTTGCTTTGGATGGGGTGGAGTGGACGAGAAGTATTGCCGATTAGTGTTATTCTTACAGCTTATATCGTCAATTTCTCCTTGATGGTCTGTTTGCGTATTTTGGTGAAAATGATCCATGAGTTGATGACTTTCGATCGTAGACATAGTATTCGGGTGTTTGTTTATGGTTCGAAGGGATCTGGTATTAATATTGCTAAATCATTACGAGTTAGTAGAAGTAATCATTTTAGATTAAAAGGATTTATTTCAGACGATACAGGCTTTATAGGGAAGCAGACGATGGGGTGTAGGGTATATGCGAATAATGAATCTCTGTTTGATATTTTAGAAGAAGAGAGAATTGAAGCTATTATTGTTTCTTCTGAGAAAGTGCACCGACTTGAAACCTCCGGTATGATTGACCGGTTGATAGCCGAGGATATTCGTATTCTTACAGTTCCTCCATTCAATGATCTGGGAAAGGAAGGTATGCAAATAAAGGATATTCAGATAGAAGATTTGTTACAGAGAGACCCTATTCATGTAGATATTCGAAAAATATCTTCCCATATAGAAGGAAAGAGAATAATGATTACGGGAGCTGCCGGTTCAATTGGGCGTGAAATGGTGAGGCAGATAGCCGGATTGAATCCATATAAATTAATTTTGGTTGATCAGGCAGAGTCACCTTTGCATAATGTACAATTGGAACTGTTGGATAATTGGCGGGATATTGATGCTAAAATGCTGGTTGCCGATGTGACTAACCAAACGCGTATGGAATCAATCTTTAAAGACTATCGTCCGCAGTATGTTTTCCATGCTGCTGCCTATAAACATGTGCCCATGATGGAAGATAATGTATCTGAAGCCATACAGGTGAATGTGTTGGGTACTCGTATTATGGCTGACTTAGCTGTCAAATATGGTGTGGAAAAGTTTGTGATGGTCTCTACGGATAAGGCTGTCAATCCGACTAACGTAATGGGGTGTAGTAAAAGACTTGCTGAGATTTATGTTCAGTCTCTCGCACATCAATTATCTAAATATGCCAATGATGGGGCATTAGTGAAATTTATCACAACTCGTTTTGGGAATGTGCTTGGCTCGAACGGATCTGTGATACCTAGATTTAAACAACAGATAGAGAAAGGAGGGCCGGTTACTGTAACGCATCCTCAGGTTATACGTTATTTTATGACTATTCCGGAAGCGTGCCAATTGGTATTGGAAGCGGGAAGTATGGGTAATGGGGGTGAAATCTATATTTTTGATATGGGCAATCCTGTGAAGATTGTTGATCTAGCCAGAAGAATGATCTATTTGAGTGGGCAGAAAAATATAAAAATAGAGTTTACCGGGTTACGGCATGGTGAGAAGCTATACGAAGAGTTATTGAATGTGAAAGAGTTCACTTGTCCTACCTACCATGAAAAAATAATGATAGCCAAAGTTCGTGAATATGATTATGAAGAGGTTAAGCAAGAAATTCAAAAGTTAATAGATTTGAGCTATACTTCTGACACCATGGGAATTGTCGCTTCTATGAAAAAGATAGTTCCTGAATTTGTAAGCAAGAATTCGGAGTTTGAGATATTAGATAAAGCCTCTTTTTAATCTATTTTCGAAAACTTAGGAATGAAATAAATGTATATTATGAAAATAATATATTACCTTTGTGGCCGATTTATAATTTATTAGAGGAACACTAAAGATTAATCAGAATATCTTATGCGTAGATTTATTACACTATTCTTCTTGATTTTTACCTTGTCCGGAGTGGCTGTAGCTCAGCAAATGTCCGATGATCAGGTCGTGCAGTATGTAAAAGATGCTCAAAAGATGGGTAAAACTCAGAAGCAGATTACAACAGAGTTGATGAGAAGGGGCGTTACGAAAGAACAAGTCGAACGCATTCAGGAAAAATATGAAAATGGAAGTGGCAGTACCGGTACACAGAACAACCAGAACTCAACAAGGTCGCGTACGCGTACTCAGCAAAATGATGAAAGTGATTACTCTAATCGCTCTCAAAAAAATCTGAAAGATCAGAAAAATCAAAAGAACCAGAAGAACCAGAAGAATATAAAAGGGCTTCGTCAGTCGAACAACCAGAAAAACAAGCGTGGAATGGGAGATGAGAATCTGGAAATGACAGATGAAGACATGATGAATGAGGAAGACTGGTCTGACGAGTACACCGTGAAGCCGGAAGAGGATCCGACTCAACAAATTTTCGGACATAATATTTTTACGAACGAGAACCTTACATTTGAACCCAATCTGAATATAGCAACTCCTGTAAGCTATCGTTTGGGACCTGGAGACGAGGTGATTATAGATGTGTGGGGAGCTTCTCAGACTACAATCAGACAAACCATTTCTCCGGAGGGTAGTATTTTAGTCGATAATCTTGGTCCTATTTACCTAAGTGGAATGACTGTTCGTGAGGCTAATAATGCGGTACGTCGTGAATTTGCGAAAATCTACGCAGGTATATCCGGCCCGAATCCTAATACTTCAGTTGATCTGACGTTAGGCAATATCCGTACTATTCAAATTAGTATTATGGGAGAAGTTGCTGTTCCGGGTACTTATGCGCTCTCGGCATTCTCTTCTGTATTCCATGCTCTCTATCGTGCCGGTGGTGTTAATAAGATAGGTAGTTTACGTAGTATTAAAGTTGTGCGTAACGGCAAAAAAATAGCAGATCTGGATGTTTACGATTTCATAATGAAGGGGAAACTGAATGACGATGTTCGTTTGCAAGACGGTGATGTGGTCATTGTTGATCCATATGAATCTTTAGTGCAGATTACCGGTAAGGTAAAACGTCCGATGTTTTATGAGATGAAGCCTTCTGAGACAATGGCTACTATTTTAAAATATTCAGGTGGTTTCACCGGGGATGCTTATAAAAAAGCTATACGTTTAATTCGTAAAACAGGCCGTGAGCATCAGGTTTATAATGTAGATGAAATGGATTATTCGGTATTTAAACTGGATGATGGAGATGTGCTGGCTGTGGATTCGGTATTGGAGCGTTTTGAAAACCGTGTTGAAGTCCGTGGTGCTGTTTATCGTGCCGGTATGTACCAAATCGATGGAACTGTAAACACAGTAAAACAATTAATAAAGAAAGCTGAAGGAGTGAGAGGGGATGCTTTCTTAAACCGTGCTATCATCGATCGTGAGAATGATGATCTTACTCATGAGATGATTCAAATTGATTTAAAGGGATTGTTGAATGGTACTGTAGCTGATATTCCTCTTCAGAAAAATGATATCCTTTATATTCCGAGTATTGAAGATTTGAAGGAGGAAGCAACCCTTACGATTCATGGTGAAGTAGCCAATCCGGGTACTTATTTGTATTCATCCAATATGTCGGTTGAAGACCTTGTTCTACAAGCCGGAGGATTATTGGAGGCAGCTTCGACAGCCCGTGTGGATGTGTCCCGACGAATAAAAAATTCAAAAAGTACTGAATTGAGTAATGTAGTTGGTAAGACTTTCTCTTTTGAATTGAAAGATGGTTTTCTTGTAGGAGGTGATCAGGATTTCCATTTGGAACCTTTTGACGAAGTATATATTCGTCGTAGCCCTGCTTATCATCAACAACAGAATGTTACAGTTGGAGGCGAGGTCTTATTTGGTGGACGTTATGCGCTATCAAAGAAGAACGAACGTCTTAGTGATTTGATTTCTAAAGCGGGCGGTATTACTCAAGATGCTTATGTGAAAGGTGCCCGTTTGATTCGTAAAATGACAGAAGAAGAGTTGCGCCGCAAGGAGGATGCACTTCGTATGGCTAATAAGGGTGGAGCTGATTCCATTTCTGTTAAGACCCTTGATGTTTCTGATACTTATTCTGTCGGTATTGAGTTGGAAAAGGCTTTGGCTAATCCGGGGTCAGACTTTGATATGGTATTACGCGAAGGCGATATTTTGTTTGTGCCGGAGTATGTAAGTACCGTCAAAATCAATGGTGCTGTGATGTATCCCAATACAGTATTATATAAGAAAGGCGAAAGTTTGAAATACTATATTAATCAGGCCGGTGGTTTTGCAAGTCTTGCAAAGAAAAAAAGAGCTTTTGTGGTTTATATGAATGGAACAGTGTCTCGTTTACGTACGGGAAATTCTAAAGCGATAGAACCGGGCTGTGAGATTATCGTGCCAAGTAAAGATCCGAAGAAGAGAATGTCGGCAGCCGAAATTATAGGAATGGGTACTTCTGCTGCTTCATTAGCAACTATGATTGCAACGATGGTTAACCTCTTTAAGTAATAACTATGACTGAAGATAAGAATATAAATAAAACGACTCCGCAATCTGAGGAACAAGAAATTGATCTGATAGAGTTGGCTCAGAAAGTTTGGGCCGGTCGTAAATTAGTATTAAAGGTTTGTGGTGTTGCCGTGTTAGTAGGACTTGTAGTGGCTTTTAGTATTCCTAAAGAGTATTCTACAAGTGTAACACTGGCACCGGAAACAGGTAGCAAGTCTTCTACTGGAGGCATGGGGGCATTAGCCGCTATGGCCGGTATTAATCTTGGCAGTTCAACCGGAGAAGATGCACTTTCTCCCGAATTGTATCCTGATATTGTTAGTTCCACACCTTTTCTATTGGAAATGTTCGATGTGAAGGTTGCTGATCAGAAAGGCAAGATTAATACAACTCTGTATGAGTACTTGGATAAATATCAACGGGCTCCTTGGTGGGGAGCAGTTGCATCAGCTCCTTTCAAAGCATTAGGTTGGGTTGTATCTTTGTTTAAAGATGCACCGGAGGAACAGGGAGATGCAAAGATAGATCCTTTCTATTTGACTGCAGATCAAGCTGGAATAGCGGATGCTTTGAGTCATCGTATATCTGTTTCGGTAGATAAGAAAACAGGAGTGACTACACTTACTGTGACAATGCAGGATCCATTAATTTCTGCAGCATTAACAGATACGGTAATGCATTGTTTGCAAAATTATATCACAGATTATCGTACCAATAAAGCGCGTCATGATTTGGCTTTTACTGAGAAACTATTTAATGAAGCTCAGGAGAACTACTATGAAGCGCAGCAGAAATATGCTCGTTTTATGGATGGTAATCAAAATATCATTATGCAAAGTTTTCGTACAGAGCAAGAGCGTTTGCAGAATGAGATGAATTTAGCTTATGGAGTATTCACTCAAGTGTCGCAACAATTGCAATTGGCGAAAGCTAAAGTACAGGAAATAACTCCTGTTTATACTGTAGTACAACCTGCTACAGTTCCTTTGAGACCGGCTAAACCTAATAAAATCATGATTTTAATTGGTTTTGTATTCTTAGCGGGTGTAGGTAGTATAGGATGGATTCTCTTTGTTAAAGATTTATTGAACGGATGGAAGAAACAGCCAGAAAAATAAAAGAAAATACTTCTTGCTGGTATGCTGTATATACAGCACCGAGAGCAGAGAAGAAAGTGAAGGAACAGCTGGATAAGATAGGCGTTGAAAACTATTTGCCTCTTCAACCGGTAGTTCGTTTGTGGAACAATCGCAAGAAAAAGATTTTCATTCCTGTTGTTCCGGGATGTCTATTTGTGCACATCTCCTCAGAAGAGATTGCTCATGTAGCCGGTATTCATGGAGTAGCTTTTTTACTGAAGGAAAAGGGACAATATGTTTCTATACCGGAAGTTCAAATGGAGACTTTCAAGACTATGATAGAGCACTCTTGCGAACTGGTCGAGTTTGCGCCAAATGAGTTTGTTCCTGGAACCATAGTGCGAGTAATAAGTGGACAATTACAAGGATTGGAGGCTGAGCTAGTTGAGTGCCAAGGAAATAATAAGTTATTACTGCGAGTTGAAGGGTTGGGATGCGCTTTGGTTACAGTCTCAACGGATTGTGTAGCTTCAAAAGAGGAATAATGAAACTGATTACCGAAGGGCTTCTTGATAAAGTGACTGATCAGGCAAAAGAGAATTCACGCCTGCGGATGAATTACAATTTCCATGACTCCATGGATGCTCCTATTCACAGGATGTTGAATGCTTTGGAGCCGGGCACTTACTTGCCGCCACATCGTCATAAGAATCCGGATAAGGAAGAAGTTTATCTTGTATTGAGAGGTAGCTTGTTGGCTATCCTGTTTGATGATGAGGGTAATGTAACGGAAAAGGTTCATTTGAATCCAGCTGAGGGACATTATGGAATTGAGATTCCTCCCTGTGTATGGCATACTATCGTTGTCTTAGAATCTGGAACCGTTATTTATGAAATAAAGCAAGGGCCTTTTGCTCCTCTTATTCCTGAAAATTTAGCATCTTGGGCACCTCCTGCAACTGATGAGGAGGCGGCCCGAGTATTTATGCAGCGAATGCTTGAGCTTTAACACTCAAACATTCTGCTCCTTGCAAGCATGCAAGCTCCGACAATACCGGCTCTGTCTTTTAGTTTTGAAGTGACGATTGCCGAGTCTTTATTGACCAGATTAAGTGAGTACTTGCGGACAGCTGTTTTTATTGGTTGAGTAATGTAGTCTCCTGTCAGCGAAATTGTTCCTCCGATAATGACAAGTTCTGGATTAAAAAGATTGATAAGTCCGGCAATTTGTTTGCCTAATTTCTGCCCGATTTCTTCCACTATTTCAATACATAAAAGATCTTCCTTGTTTACAGAAGCAATGATTTCATCCAAGGTTATAGGATTGTTAATGTCTCCTATACGATTGGATAAGATTGAGTTTTCACCATTTTGTATACGTTCCAGCAAGATGCGGTGTAGCGCAGATCCGGAAGCTTCTGTTTCGAGACAGCCTTTTTTGCCGCAGTGGCAAATAATTTCATTGTCAAAGGTACTGGTGTGGCCGAATTCTCCGGAAAATCCGGATTTTCCTGTATAAATTTTGCCATCGATGATGATTCCAACACCTAGCCCCCAACTGATATTTACGAAGATAATATCTTTTTCGCCATTTACACACCCCTTTAGGTATTCTCCATAGGTCATGGCGCGCGTATCATTATCTATTGTTACCTTATACCCTAATTTTTCAGCTAAAACTTCAGATAATGGGCGTTCTTCAAAATTGAATTGACTAAAACTATATCCGGATTCCGGATTAACGCGTCCGGAAACATTTACATTGATATTTAATATTTTGTCTTTAGCTATTGTCAACTTCTTGATAAAATTTGAAATGAGTTTGCATAACTCATTCAATCCTTCTATTGAATTTTCAAATTTATAAGGAATATTCATTTTAAGTTCCATCATATCACCTTTGAAGTTGATCAAGCCGATATTAATGGCAAATCTTTTGATATCGACTCCTATAAAGTAGCCGGATTCAGGGTTTAAACCATATAGGTTAGGGTGCCGTCCTCCACTTGTTTCCAATTTACCATAGTCGTTGATATAACCTTCTTCGCACATTTCACTGATAAACTTAGTGACTGTAGGGACACTAAGATCCAATTCTTTAGACAGGTCGGTAATTGTTGAACTGCCATTATATATATAATGTGTAATAATTTTCTTTTTGAGAAGAGCGCTTTTGGTACCTAGTTCTATTTCTTTTAAAAGATGTTGTTTCATATAGATTAATAATTTTGGTAATATCTACAAAGATAGTTAATTTGTTTATTAATTTAGGGTTTATAAGGTGAAAAGATGTTTCTCTATTGTTTTTAATTAATAATAATAGTGAATGAATTTTATTAAGTAGATCTTTGGAATCTCTTTTTATTAATAAAATATTTTATTATATGATGATTGTTTAATAAATATGCGTATATTTGTAGCGATATACTAAGGATATCAAGAGTGTATTATGAAAAACTGTTCCCAATCTATATTAAAAATCTATATCATTAATATAAAAACGAAATTATCATGGAAAAGATTATTGGATTGATCAATGCCCCTTTTACTCCGTTTTATGAAAATGGAGAGGTTAATTATGAACCAATTGAAGCGTATGCTAAGATGTTAGTAAAGAACGGACTGCAAGGAGTATTTATTAATGGATCTTCCGGTGAAGGATATATGTTGACCGATGAAGAACGTATGAAGCTTGCTGAACGTTGGGTAGAAGTTTCACCTAAAGGATTTAAGGTGATTGTACATGTAGGTAGTTGCTGTGTAAAATCAAGTCGCAAGCTTGCCGAACACGCTCAAAAAATCGGTGCATGGGGAATTGGCGCCATGGCTCCTCCTTTTCCTAAAGTAGGTCGTGTCGAAGAGCTGGTGAAGTATTGTGAAGAAATCGCTTGCGGTGCTCCCGATCTTCCTTTCTATTATTATCATATTCCTGCATTTAATGGAGCATTCTTGTCAATGGTTGCTTTCTTGGAAGCAGTAGACGGTCGTATTCCTAACTTTGCCGGAATAAAATATACTTTTGAAAGTATGTATGAATACAATCAGTGTCGTCTGTATAAAGGGGGTAAGTTTGATATGCTTCACGGACAAGATGAAACGATCCTTCCATGCCTAGCTATGGGAGGTGCCCAGGGAGGTATTGGCGGAACTACCAACTACAATGGTGTAAATCTGGTTGGTATTATAGAAGCATGGAAAGCAGGTGATCTTGAGAAAGCACGTGAATTACAGAATTTCTCTCAGGAAGTTATTAATGTCATTTGTCATTTCCGTGGAAATATCGTAGGTGGAAAACGAATCATGAAGTTGATAGGATTGGATTTGGGTAAAAATCGTACTCCTTTCCAGAATATGACGGACGATGAAGAAGTACGTATGAAGGCTGAACTGGAAGCTATTCATTTCTTCGATCGTTGCAATAAGTTTTAAGATAAACTAATACTGCGATTGTTATGAATACTACAGAATATTTACAGACTTGGTCTGACTCTTATAAAAATGACATGATAAGCAATATCATGCCCTTTTGGATGAAATATGGTTGGGATCGCAAGAACGGAGGTGTTTATACCTGCGTCGACCGTGATGGTCAGTTGATGGATACCACCAAATCTGTTTGGTTCCAAGGGAGATTTGCTTTTACATGTTCATATGCATATAATCACATTGAGCGTAATACTGAATGGTTGGCAGCTGCGAAAAGCACTCTCGATTTCATAGAAGCACATTGTTTTGATACGGATGGACGTATGTTTTTTGAAGTAACCGAGACTGGATTACCTATTCGTAAACGTCGTTATGTCTTTTCTGAAACATTTGCTGCTATTGCAATGTCCGAATATGCCATTGCATCAGGAGATCATAGTTATGCTGTAAAAGCTTTGAAATTGTTCAATGATATCCGTCACTTCCTTTCGACTCCGGGAATCCTGGAGCCCAAATATTGTGAACGTGTACAGATGAAGGGACATTCTATTATTATGATTCTTATCAATGTAGCTTCCCGCATTCGCGCCGCTATTAACGATCCGGTTTTGGATCGGCAAATAGAGGAGTCTATAGCGATTCTGCGCAAAGACTTTATGCATCCGGAGTTTAAAGCTCTGCTTGAGACTGTAGGTCCCAATGGAGAGTTTATAGATACGAATGCCACTCGTACCATTAATCCCGGCCATTGTATCGAGACCTCATGGTTTATTCTGGAAGAAGCCAAGAACCGCAATTGGGATAAGGAAATGGTTGATACAGCACTTACGATTCTGGATTGGTCGTGGGAGTGGGGCTGGGACAAAGAATACGGGGGTATTATAAATTTCCGTGATTGTCGAAACCTGCCTTCACAGGATTATGCCCATGACATGAAGTTCTGGTGGCCACAGACCGAAGCGATTATCGCAACTCTATATGCGTATCAAGCTACTAAAAATGAAAAATATCTGGCTATGCATAAACAGATCAGTGACTGGACTTATGCCCATTTTCCTGACGCAGAGTTTGGTGAATGGTATGGGTATCTCCATCGTGACGGAACGATTTCTCAGCCTGCGAAAGGAAATCTGTTTAAGGGACCATTCCACATTCCTAGAATGATGACGAAAGGCTACGCACTTTGTCAGGAATTACTGTCAGAAAAATAACCTCTTATTTTTATCATGAAAAACTCAAAAATTTATCCTTGGATAGTGGTTGCCCTCCTTTGGGGGGTAGCCCTACTCAATTATATGGACCGACAAATGCTTAGCACAATGAAAGATGCTATGCAGGTAGATATTGTGGAACTTCAGTCGGCAACCAATTTTGGCCGTTTAATGGCTGTTTTCCTTTGGATTTATGGCCTTATGAGCCCGATTTCCGGTATGATTGCCGATAGATTGAATCGTAAGTGGCTGATTGTCGGCAGTCTTTTTGTCTGGTCTTTTGTAACCTATTTGATGGGTATTGCAGAAACATTTAATCAGGTTTTTTGGCTGCGTGCATTAATGGGAGTGAGCGAAGCTCTTTATATTCCGGCCGGTCTTTCTCTTATTGCCGATTATCATACTGAAAAGTCACGTTCTTTAGCGGTTGGTATCCACATGACTGGTCTTTATACCGGACAAGCTATTGGTGGATTTGGAGCTACTGTTGCCGCTGCTTTCTCATGGCATACCACATTCCATTGGTTTGGTATTATTGGTATTGCCTATGCTTTGGTTTTGGTATTATTTCTGAAAGATAAGAAAGAACACGTTAAAACAGAACGTTTGAAACCTTCATCAAAGAATGGTGAAAAAGCTGGCTTGTTTAAAGGTTTGTCGTTGCTGTTCAGTAACATAGCTTTCTGGGTGATATTACTTTATTTTGCAGCACCTAGTTTGCCGGGTTGGGCTACTAAGAATTGGTTGCCTACTCTGTTCGCTGAAAATCTTGATATTCCAATGTCACAGGCCGGACCTATGTCGACTATCACGATTGCATTATCTTCATTTATTGGCGTGATTCTAGGTGGTACCCTTTCTGACAAATGGGTACAAAAGAACATCCGTGGTCGTGTATATACCGGTGCAATAGGCTTGGGATTGACTATTCCTTCTTTATTGTTATTGGGATTCGGGCATAGTTTTGTTGCTGTTGTGGGAGCCGGATTATTATTCGGTATCGGTTATGGTATTTTTGATGCTAATAATATGCCTATTCTTTGTCAGTTTGTCTCTTCAAAGTACCGTGCGACAGCATATGGTATCATGAATATGACCGGGGTATTTGCAGGAGCGTTTATCACGGATTTGTTGGGTAAGTGGACCGATGGAGGAAATTTAGGTTTAGGTTTTGCCATGTTAGCTATCATTGTATTTATTGCTTTGGCAGTGCAACTCTACTTCCTGCGTCCGAAGACAGATAATATGGAATAAAAAAATAAAAGGAAATGATTGTATCTAATTTGCAAAACAGTCAACGGGTGGAAGGACTCCACCCACTGTTTAAAACTCTGTTTGATTACGTAAAAACACATGATTTATTTCATGCCGAATTAGGACGAATTGAGATAGATGGTGATAATTTATTTATCAATAACGTGAATCCTGAGTGTGTTGCACGTGACAAGCAAGTTTTGGAACTACATCGCGATTATATTGATGTACATATTTTGTTGGAAGGTACTGAGACTATTGGTTGGAAGGCTATCGAAGATCTGAAAGATGAAGTGAAACCTTATGAGGCGAACGGTGATTGTGCTCTTTACTCTGATGCACCTACCACCTTTGTTGATTTGCTTCCTGGGCAATTCATGATAGTATATCCGGAGGATCCTCATGCTCCTCTTATAGGACAAGGTAAGATTCGTAAATTGATAGCAAAAGTTAAATTGTAGTTAGTTAAAACATATAGTTGAGTTATATAATTACCACCCTAATTATTAAATATTAATAATTAGGGTGGTTTTTTATTGTCACTCATGTTGTAAACTTATATCATCATTACTGGAGTTGTAATCTGATATCTGTATAAGGGGGAGGGGAGGAGGAAATGTTTTGGTGCTGCAAAATACTACTTTGATGTTATATATGACTTATAATCAGCATTATCCTGCTTTTACAATGTTCATGTTTTAAGTGGGGGAATGACTATTATGATACTGTTCTAAATGAATTAAATTCGTACATCATACATTGATAATTAATGTGTTGATATGGGGTTAAGTAGATGATTTATAGGTATGTAATGCTATTGCTTATTTAGTAATTTGAGGGTGATAATTTGATGTGGTTCCGATAGAACTTAGTTTAAATAACCAAAAACACATATAAACATCTTTATTATTAACTCAAAAAGCAATACTTATGAAGAAAACCATCTTCTTGATTTTGTGCATTTTATGTTCTCTTGGAGCCATGGCACAAAAGAAATCAATCACAGGTGTGGTTACGGATGCTAGCGGTGAATCAGTCATCGGAGCGAGTGTTGTCGAGGTCGGTACCACCAATGGTGTGATTACTGACATTGACGGTAAGTTTACATTAATGGTCGATCCTAACGGAAAGATCAAAGTTTCTTATGTTGGGTATCAGCCTCAGGTACTCGATGTAAAGGGCAAAAATTCTTTCAATATTAAATTGAAAGAAGACTCTGAAATGTTGGATGAAGTAGTAGTTACAGGCTATGGAGGAAAACAGTTGCGTACCAAAGTGACGAATTCTATTTCCAAAGTTAGTGAGGAATCATTAAAGGTTGGTGTCTTTTCTAATCCGGCACAAGCATTATCCGGTGCAGTTTCCGGTTTAAAAGTGACGCAGAGTTCCGGTAATCCAGGAAGTACGCCGACCATTGTACTCCGTGGCGGTACAGAATGGGATGGATCTGGTTCTCCTTTAGTAATGGTCGATGGACAGCTGCGTGATGGTTTAAATGATATCAATCCGGAAGATATCGAATCTATGGAAGTTTTGAAAGATGCAGGTGCTACTGCATTGTATGGTGCGCGCGCCAGTAATGGTGTAATATTGATTACAACCAAAACGGGTAAAGTCGGTAAGGCAGAAATTAATCTTAAGGCTAAAGTAGGTATGAACTATATTAATAATCCCTATGATTTTCTAGGAGCTAAGGATTTTATCACTGCCATACGTACAGCTTATGACACAACACCATGGGCTAGTAAATCATCATTGGATGGTGCCTCCGCTTATGGAACAGGAAATAAATATGGCAGCGATTTGGTTTGGAACTTATTGGTAAAGGATAGCGGAAACGAATTCCTGTTGAACAAAGGTTGGCAACAAATGCAGGATCCGCTTAATTCTTCAATAACCCTTCTTTATAAAGATATCAAACCTTCCGATTATAATTTGAATAACCCTTCTTTAACTCAGGATTATAATGTAAATATGTCAGGCGGTAATGATAAAGGAACTTATTATGCTGGTTTAGGGTATAATAAGTCAGAAGGACTTCCCATTTCTTCTTTTTATGAGCGTTATAGCTTTATTTTCAATGGCAGTTATAAGTTGGCTGATTGGATTACCGCAAATTCTAATTTTAATTATAATCGTGCTAATTGGCGTTCTATGCCCGGTTCGCAAGATAATGAAGGGAACTATTTTGGACGTATAATGTCCTTGCCCCCCACTGTTCGATATGAAGATGAAGATGGAAATCCTGTCCTCGGCCCTAATCATAGCGATGGAAACCAGTCGTATCAACCCGAAAAATGGCTTGTAGATAACCAAACGGATAAATTTACAATGATCCAGTCGTTGGAAATCAGGCCAATGAAGAATCTCGTAATTAAAGGTACCGCTAACTGGTATTACTCGGAAGGTGTCTATGAAAGTTTTACCAAAGATTTTGAGACAGCTCCAGGTAAATTCAACACAACTCGAGCTTCCTCAGCCAAATTTGAGCGTGACTTCTCTCAAACTTATAACGTAGTATTAAATTACAATAATACATTTGCTCAAAATCATAATATAGATGTTATGTTGGGTTCTGAATACTACGATAAAAAGACAAAAGGATTTAGTGCGTCAGGTTCCGGTGCTCCCACTGACGATTTTGCAGATCTCAACCTGACAGATAATGGGGAAGGGAAACGCACAATTGATTCATGGCATAGCCAGTACCGTATTCTTTCTTATTTTGGTCGTTTGAATTATGATTATCAGGGGAAATATCTGTTATCAGGGGTATTCCGTTATGATGGATATTCTTCCTTATTGGGAGATAACCGTTGGGGATTTTTTCCGGGAGTATCTGCCGGATGGATTTTTGGCAAAGAGGACTTTATAAAAAATGCTGTGCCTGACCTGTCATTTGGTAAGTTACGTTTCAGCTATGGTGTGAATGGTAATGCAACCGGTATTGGAGCTTATACTTTACAGGGTTCCTATAACTCTCAGAAATACAATGGTAATGTGGGATATTTGATTGGTGCTCTCCCTAATCCGGGGTTAAAATGGGAGAAGACCCGTACAACTGAAGTTGGTTTAGACTTAAGCTTCTTTGATAACCGCTTAAACGCAAACTTTACTTATTATAACCGTTTAACGATGGATAAATATGCTGATTTGAGTTTACCTACTACTACCGGTTTCTCATCAGTAAAGAATAATAATGGAGATTTCCGTAATAGTGGTATTGAGGTGGAGCTATCTGGTACAATACTCAAAATAAAGGATTGGACCTGGAAAATGGGAGGTAATATTTCATATAATAAAAATAAAGTTGTTACCTTACCCGATAATGGTCAGCCAAAGAATCGTATTGGTGGCCAACAAATTTATACCGGACGCAAAGTTTTAGATGAAGCAGGGAATCAAGTGGATGAAGTAATCTTTGTAGGCGGTAAACAAGAAAGGCAGGAACCGGGTATTTTAGTCGGATATAAAGCGGAAGGATTATATAAAAGTTGGGATGATATTCCAGAGAATCTAATTGTAAAAACGGGAAATTATCAAGGAAAATATCAATATGGTCCGAAAGCGTATGCAGCATTGTCAGATGCAGAAAAAGCGAAAGCTCTCCAAATTGCCCCCGGTGATGTAAAATGGAAAGACATTAATAATGATGGTACGATCGATGCCTTTGACCAGGTAGTAATGGGAAATACCACTCCTCACTGGTTTGGTGGTTTCAATACTACATTGACTTGGAAAGGTCTGACACTGTATGGACGTTTTGACTTTGCACTGGACTATTGGATTTATGATAATACGACTCCCTGGTTCTTGGGATGTATGCAGGGTGGATATAATACAACAACCGATGTATTCAATACTTGGAGCGAAGAAAATCCTAACGCTAAATATCCGAGATATGTTTGGGCCGATCAATTAGGTACTGCCAATTATTATCGTACGTCTACCATGTTTGCTTATAAAGGTAATTATCTGGCAATCCGCGAAATTTCATTGTCTTATTCTTTACCTCAGAATATTGCACGGAAATTTTATTGCCAGAAATTAGATGTATCTGTAACAGGCCAAAACTTAGGATATATCACTTCAGCCAATGTAGCAAGTCCTGAAGTTTCAACTGCCGGTTCTGGATATGCCTTACCACGCACTTTACTCTTCGGCGTTAATGTTACATTTTAATAATTTGAAATACAAGAAATATGAAAACAATAAAATCAATAATTATATCAGGCATGTTACTGGTAGTATCTGGTGGCATAATGACTTCATGCAGTGATTTATTGGATTTATCTCCAATTGATTTTTACGGAAGTGGTTCTTATTGGACTACTGAAGCGCAAGTTACCGGTTATATGGATGGTCTTCATAAACATCTGCGTGATGTAGCCGAACAGCACATCTTCACCTTTGGAGAACTAAGGGGCGGAATCTATAGAAGTGGTAATGCATCTGATGGTAACGCACTGAATTACGGCAGTATTATATTGCAGAATTTTGATAGGAACAATACTGGTGTAACCGGTTTTGGAGGGCATTATGGACGCTTGGCTAATATCAATTTGTTTATTGACCGTGTGTCGAAAGCAGATTATATAGATGATGCCAAGAAGAAATTCTATTTAGGACAGGCATATGGTTTACGTGCTTTTATCTATTTTGAACTTTATCGTATTTATGGCGGTGTACCTTTGAGACTGGATGTAGAAGTAATTGATGGAGTACTTGATCCCAATAAACTGTATATGGCTCGTGCGACCCCCAAAGAAGTAATGACGCAAATCAAGAAAGATTTGGACCTTTCAATGGAGCATTTTGGTAATGTAACAGCTTTTGATCCATATAATCGCGGTAAAAAAGTATATTGGTCCAAAGCAGCTACTGAGTGTTTGATGGGAGAAGTCTATCTATGGACTTCTAAAGTTACTACCGGTGACAATGAGGCCAATATCGCTGACTTGGCAATAGCGAAACAACATTTACAAAGCGTCATTGATAATTACGGTCTGAGCATGATGGATAATTTTTCAGATGTTTTCGAAGCCAAATCCCATAAAGGCAACAATGAAATAATATTTGCGATTCGTTATCTTGAAGGAGAAGCGACCAATAGAAATGTCAACTATACATACATGAATCAGGGAGAGATAGATAAAGGAGGTTTTCGTGAAGATGGAACTCCATGGAACGATCCTTTAGGATTAAAGAAAAGTGGTGCTCAATGGTGTGAGTATATTCCTGAACTCTTTCAATTATTTGACGTGGAAGACACTCGTCGTGATGCGACTTTCCTGGCTTCTTATAAAAAAGATAAAGATGGTAATTTAAGTCTTTGGGGAACTCATGTCCAAAAGAATATAGGTTACATAAATTCTGAAGGCAATCGTGTTTTTTGTGGGGATTATGCTTTTTATCGTCTGCCCTGGGTTTATCTTTCATTAGCTGAGATCGCTAATATGGAAAGTGATCATTCTGGTATTGAGAAATATATCAATCTGGTTCGTAAACGTGCTTATGCTTCCAATTGGGATGAAAATAAGCATGGATATAAATCAGGAGATTTTACTCAAAATGAGTTGGCTATACTACATGAAAAAGATAAAGAATTTGTTCAAGAAGGGCAACGTTGGTGGGACGTGTTACGCATGACTCTGACAAAAGGCGGTAAGCATTTAGTATTCTGTAAAGAAGCTAATTTGAAAAATGATGGAGTACCAATCTTGAATGAAGCAACAGAAAGCCACAAAGTTCTTTGGCCAATCGAACAGAATATGCTTGATAAAGACCCCTCGATAAAACAAACTCCGGGGTATGATAAATAACAGGAGATCTACCTTTATGCTTGATATATCGACTATATTAAATGTAATTTCGACTTCTGTTGGATAGTATTTCTTAGTAATAGCATGTTTCTACATGCTATTACTAAGAATCTTATTTATTAGGTTGCATAAATGAATCTTTTTTGCTAACATTGTGAGTGAGTGTGAAATAACTTATTTAACATAATTATATGATATGAAAAAACATTGCTTACTTCTATTCTGTCTAATATGTATTCCCTTAATGGGGCAGTCTACTTATAAGCCAGATTGGGAGTCTATAGATAAAAGGCCGGTTCCTGCATGGTTTGAAAATGCGAAATTTGGCATTTTTATACATTGGGGATTATATTCTGTACCGGCATGGTCGCCCAAAGGAACTTATTCGGAATGGTATAAATATTGGCTTGATAAAAAAACATTGATGGGTAATGGAAATTTTACAGGAACCGAAATATATGATTACCATCGAAAAATGTATGGAGAAGATTTCACTTATGCAGATTTTGCCCCCATGTTCAAAGCTCTTAGTTATGATCCCGAAGAATGGGCTGATTTATTTGAGCACTCAGGTGCGAAATATGTAGTGCTGACAACGAAGCATCACGATGGATTTGCCTTGTGGCCCAGTAGAGAGGCATCAATCAGTTATGGCAGACCATGGAATAGTATGGAAATTGGAGCACATCGTGATTTAGTTGGGGAATATGTAAATGCATTACGTAAAACTGATATAAAAGTTGGATGTTATTTCTCTTTGAGAGAGTGGGATAACCCACTATATAATAAAGAAACAATGGATTTGTTTTATGAACGCCATTGGTTTCCGCAATTACAAGATCTGGTAAATCGTTATAAACCGGATCTGATATGGGCTGACGGTCCCGATCAGATAAATGATAAACAGTGGCAGGCCGAAAGAACATTAGCTTGGTTATATTCAGAATCTCCGGTAAAGGACAGCATCGTTGTCAATGATCGTTGGGCTAACAATACCGGTAAAAAACACGGTGATTATTACACGCGAGAATATAGTAATACCAATAGTTCTTACAATAAGCCATGGGAGGAATGTCGTGGTATAGGCTTATCGTTTGGTTATAATCAAAATGAAGATTTGGGAGATTATACTTCGCCGAAGGCTTTAATATTGACACTTGTCAATATTGTAAGTCAAGGAGGGAACTTATTACTGGATATAGGGCCGAATGCCAATGGTAAAATACCTCCTATCATGCAGGAACGTTTGTTGCAAATTGGAAAATGGCTGAAAGTAAATGGAGAAGCGATTTATGGCACACGTGCTTGGGGCAATTTTTGTCAGTGGTCCAAAGGAAGCAAAGAGTGGAAATCAAAAGAAAAACACTACGTCAGTGGAGATGCAATCTTGAAACAAACTGTTGATCCCGATCCGGGATATGCAGTGAAAGAGGTGTTTTTTACGAAGAAAGGGAATAATGTATATGCTATCCTGCCACGATACCCCAAAAATAAAATTGTGTTGAAAGACATACAGACAACAGGTAGGACTAAAATAACCCTATTAGGATCGGACAAAAAAGTACAATGGAAACAAAAAGGTAATGATATTGAAGTAATCATGCCTCTTCTATATGTTGATGAACTACCTTGCGATTATGCTTGGGTACTTAAACTGGAAAAGATTTCAGAGTAAGTTCTTTTATGTTCTTTCATACACTGCCTGGATATGTCGGGTTATGAAAGGTAAGAGTATTGATTTTTACAGGCTGTATATGGAGAGTATATACGGCCTGTTTTGATAGTTAGTTTTTTGATGGTTTCTTGGTGCTTCTCGTCAAAGGTTTATATATCATCTGTATCTATTAGATAGTCCTTGTCTATCAAAATGTAATTATACTTTCTTGATATACATTGTTCCAAATTATATTTGTTGGTTTTACTTATATCTTCAAAAATTAAGTCTGTTGACTGTCTTTTCTCTATAATATTTTCATATTTCAATATGTTTTGAAAATTATGCTTTATATATTCTTGGCTGAATATGAGACAGATGTATTGTATTTGTTTCATATATTCATTTGTGAAATCTTTTTCCCAATCAAAAGGAATATAGCATCCTTCAATAATCATATTCTGAGAATTTTCAATACAGGTTTTTATCATCTCCCTGACAATTGGCCACAGATAGTTTGTCAGTTCCATATCATTACTATCAGCAGACAATTTACATTGTCCACTTCTGATAAGCCCCATCTTTAAATGATCTATCGATAAGTAGGGATATTTATATTTTTCCAATAGCTTTTGTGCTAATATGGTTTTCCCCGTATGTGTATCTCCTGCAATAAGAATAATCATAAAACTTTAAATTGGTAAAAATATGCAATATCTTGTATCTGCGTAATCCATACTCTCCAAATATGTCTTGTTCACACAAATTTATAAAGATTTTCAAATATACAAAAGTGTTGTTTGGTATATGTTTAAAATAGCGTTTTTTTATTGAGTTTCAAGAATCTTTGAGATACTTTGGAATAATACCCGGTTGAGGTAGATCTTCATGTTGCTGGTACTTGTTTTAATCATTGGGACAATAATTACGATTTTAAATTAGTAAGCTTACATACTAACTATGCTTAATCATATAATTCTACTTTCGATATTACTTTATAGCTTTATCTGAAGATTGTATAATAATGTTAAATACATTATTGTAATTATTGCTATACTTGCTTCTTTCCTTGTCTTTCTTTTTCGCACTCGATCAAGAAAAGCATTTTTATTATTTCATGGAATGGATTTATACCTTTTTCCTTTTTCATGGAGTATTTCTTTATTATTTTATACTGTTATGATACCATCGCTTTTTAGCTGAAATAAGTATTGAAATCTTCATTTGTTTTTGGTTTTTACAGATTCAATCTATTGATTATAAATGCGTTATGCGGTAATCTTATTATGCCTTTTTTCTCCATTTTTCGCCTACCGTCCCGATAGAACTTAGTTTAAATAACCAAAAACACATATAAACATCTTTATTATTAACTCAAAAAGCAATACTTATGAAGAAAACCATCTTCTTGATTTTGTGCATTTTATGTTCTCTTGGAGCCATGGCACAAAAGAAATCAATCACAGGTGTGGTTACGGATGCTAGCGGTGAATCAGTCATCGGAGCGAGTGTTGTCGAGGTCGGTACCACCAATGGTGTGATTACTGACATTGACGGTAAGTTTACATTGTCGGTCGATCCTAACGGAAAGATCAAAGTCTCTTTTGTTGGGTATCAACCTCAGACAATCGATGTGAAAGGTAAAGGTTCTTTCAATATTCAGCTGAAAGAAGACTCTGAAATGTTGGAGGAAGTTGTTGTAACGGGGTATGGTGGCAAACAGCTGCGTACGAAAGTGACGAACTCTATTGCAAAAGTAAAAGATGAAGCATTGAAAGTCGGCTTATTCTCTAACCCCGCTCAGGCACTCTCCGGAGCAGTTGCAGGTTTAAAGGTTACCCAAGCCTCTGGTAGCCCGGGTGCGGCTCCTAAAGTAACGCTTCGTGGCGGTACTAACTTCGATGGTTCAGGTGACCCTCTGGTTATTGTAGACGGACAATTGCGTGACGGTATGCAGGATATCAATCCGGAGGATATTGAATCCATGGAAGTCTTGAAGGATGCCGGAGCAACCGCTATTTATGGTGCGCGAGCAAGTAATGGCGTAATTTTAATTACTACAAAAACAGGTAAAGAAGGACGTCGCGAAATCAACTTCAAAGCCAAGATGGGTTTGAGCTATGTAAATAACCCTTATGATTTTTTGGGAGCCAAAGATTATATCAACGTACTGCGTACAGGCTATAGTAAATCCGGATTTACAACCTCAGACGGAGAGTATGTCTCTATTGCCCCACTTGGTAACTTGACAAGTGCTTCTCCATTCGGTACTGGTAATACACTGAATGATAAAACGATCTGGAATATTATGAATAAAACGGCAGACAATGCCTATCTGTTACAGAAAGGATGGCAAGAAATGCCGGATCCTCTGGATCCCAGCAAAACCATTTTATATAAAGATACTAATCCGGCAGATTATAACCTGAATAATCCGGCAATATCTCAGGACTATAATATCAATATGTCCGGGGGTAATGATAAGGGTACTTACTATGCAGGATTAGGTTACAACCGTCAAGAGGGACTTCCTATCAAGACATTCTATGAGCGCTATAGTTTTGTTTTGAATGCCAGTTATAAAATTACAGATTGGCTTACCAGTTCATCCAATTTCAATTATAACCGTGCAAATTGGAAAAACATGCCGGGATCACAAACCAGTGAAGGCAATTACTTCGGACGTATCATGTCTACACCTCCCACTGTCCGCTTCCAGGATGAGGATGGAAATCCAACTTTAGGTCCGGTAGCTGGTGATGGAAACCAGAATTATCAGCCCGACAAATGGTGGAATTTTAATCAGAGTGACAAATTTACCATGGTACAGGCCTTCCAGATTGATATTTTGAAAAATCTTTCTGTAAAAGGTACTGCCAACTGGTATTACTCCGAATCATTGGCTGAAAGTTTCACCAGAGACTATGAAAACACGCCGGGTCAATTTGTGAGAACACGTAGTTCTTCAGCAAGTTTCTCCAGAGATTTCTCTCAGACCTATAATGTGGTATTAAACTATAATCAAACTTTCGCTAAAGATCATAATGTGGCTGTTATGTTGGGTATGGAATATTTTGATAGATATAGCCGCAGCTTTAGTGCATCCGGTTCAGGAGCTCCAACGGATGATTTTGCCGATCTATCATTGACAGATAATGGAGAAGGGAAACGTTCCATTGATTCAGGACATAGCGATTATCGTATTCTTTCTTATTTCGGACGTCTGAATTACGACTATAAAGGCCGTTATTTACTTTCTGCTGTCTTCCGTCAGGATGGATATTCATCTTTATTAGGTGACAACCGTTGGGGATTTTTCCCGGGAGTTTCTGCCGGATGGATTTTTGGACAAGAAAATTTCGTAAAAAATGCTCTGCCTTTCCTGTCATTTGGTAAATTACGTGCGAGTTATGGTGTAAATGGTAACGCAACCGGAATTGGCGCCTATGACTTACAGGGATCTTACAATTCTCAGAAATATAATGGAAATGTCGGCTTCTTAATCGGTGCACTACCCAACCCGGGTTTGAAATGGGAGAAAACCCGTACTGCAGAAGTCGGTATAGATATGAGTTTTTTTGAGAATCGCCTGAACGCAAACTTTACCTATTATAATCGTTTAACTTCAGACAAGTATGCCAACTTAAGTTTACCTTCTACAACAGGTTTCTCGTCAATTAAGAACAATAACGGAAAATTTCGTAATAGTGGTGTGGAAATAGAACTGTCGGGAAAAATCCTAAAAACCAAAGATTGGAGTTGGGATTTGGGTGGAAACATATCGTTCAATAAAAACAAAATAGTTTCGTTGCCGGATAATGGCTTAATTCGCAATCAACAGGATGCCGCTCAAATATACAGTGGAAGGCAATTATCTGATGGCACATATGAGAAGATTTGGGTCGGCGGTAATCAGGAAGGTTATGAACCCGGTGTGTTAATTGCATATAAAGCCGATGGGCTTTATCGCAGTTGGGATGAAATTCCCGGAGACTTGGTAGTCACATCCGGTAACTATTTCGGTAAAAAGATGTATGGACCGGAAGCTTGGAAGAAGTTGAGTTCCGCAGAGCAAAAGAATGCATTACCCATTCAGCCCGGAGATGTGAAATGGAGAGATATAAATGGTGATGGTATGATTGATAATTATGATCAGGTTGTTGTGGGAAATACAAATCCGCATTGGATTGGTGGTTTCAACACCACATTGCGCTGGAAAAACTTCCAACTGTACGGACGCTTTGATTTTGCATTTGATTACTGGATCTATGATAATACTACCCCTTGGTTCTTGGGTTGTATGCAAGGAACTTACAATACGACCAAAGATGTATTCAACACTTGGTCTGAAGAGAATCCGAATGCCAAATATCCGCGATTTGTGTATGCTGACCAGCTTATGAATGCAAACTATTATCGTACTTCCACATTATTTGCTTATAAAGGTAATTATTTGGCTATCCGTGAAATATCTTTGAGTTATTCTTTACCTAAAGCATGGGCAAACAAGGCTTACTGTCAAAAGGTGGATGTGTCGATCACCGGACAGAATCTGGGATATATCACATCGGCTAATGTAGCTTCTCCTGAGGTTTCAAGTGCAGGTTCAGGATATGCTTTACCAAGAACCCTCCTGTTCGGATTGAATGTAACTTTCTAATGCTTAACTGATTTAAAAAGAAAAATATATGAAAAGAATAAAATCTACAATATTATATGGTTTACTGGTGGCATCTTCGGGGCTGTTAGTAACGTCATGTGCCGATAAATTGGATCTGTCTCCGATTGATTACTACGGAAGTGGGTCTTATTGGAAAACAGAAGCTCAGGCTACCGCCTATATAGATGGTATTCATAAGCATTTACGCGATGCGGCATGGCAACATACAATCACATTCGGAGAACTTCGTGGTGGACGTTTCATCACCGGTGCAAGTAGTGATGGCATGGGAGTTAGTAATGGTGATATTATTTTGCAAAATTTTGATGAAACACATACCGGAGTAAGTAAGTTCGGAGATTTATTCGGCCGTATTACTAACTTGAATCTTTTCATAGCACGCGTTACGGATGCCACCTATCTGTCCGATGAAATGAAAAACTTCTATTTGGGAGAAGTGTACGGTTTACGTGCTTTCTATTATTTTGATCTATACCGCATCTATGGCGGGGTACCTTTGCGTTTGACGGCTGATGTTGTTGAAGGAGTTATTGATCCTAATAAACTGTATATGGCCCGTTCGACCCCCAAAGAAGTAATGACCCAAATAAAAAGCGATTTGAATAAATCGATGGAGTATTTTGGAAATATGAATGATTTTGATCCATACAAACGTGGCAAAAAGGTGTATTGGTCAAAAGCTGCAACCGAATGTTTAATGGGAGAAGTTTATTTGTGGACTTCTAAAGTAACCACAGGAGATGACGTAGCAAATCCTGCTGATCTGACTATAGCTAAAACCCACCTTGAAAGTGTATTGAATAATTATAATCTGAAAATGCTGGATGACTTTTCACAAGTATTCAATGCCAAAAACAAGGCAAATGACGAGATTATATTTGCCATTCGTTTCTTAGAAGGTGAAGCAACCAATAGTAATGGTACATTTACTTATAATGTAGGTACCGGTAGTACCAAAAACAGATATCAAGCCAATGGTGAAGTATTTGGTGATGCTTTAGACATACAGAATACTGGCAATCAGACGTATGAATACAACAAAGCTGTTTATCAAAATTTTGATGATGCAGATACCCGTAAGGAAGCGACCTTTATCGCCTCATACAATAAAGATGGCAAAACAGGTGAGTTATCTCTCTATGGAACACATGTACGTAAAAATATAGGTTATGTAAATGCACAGGGAGCCCGTGTTTACTGTGGTGACTATATCTTCTATCGCCTGCCGTGGGTTTATCTTACTCTTGCAGAAATAGCAAACATGGAAGGAGATAATGCAGCTGTTGCCAAATACATCAACCTGGTAAGAAAACGTGCCTATGGCAATGCATGGGATGAAATTCTGTATGCATATCCGGAAACGGCAGATTTTACAACTAATGAATTGGCTATTTTGCATGAGAAAGATAAAGAATTTATCCAAGAAGGACAACGTTGGTGGGATTTACGACGTATGACTTTGACTAAGGGGGGAACACCTTTGGTTTTCTGCAAAGAAGGAAGTCTTTTGGGAGATGCCCCGATATTGAATAAATCTACAGAAGCACATAAACTTTTGTGGCCAATTGAAAAAACAATGTTGGATAAAGACCCCGCACTGGAGCAAACACCCGGATACAAATAATAATCGATAGGTATTTCTCAATATGCGATTATGGTAGAGGGCGGAATGCATGTAATGTGTATTCCGCTTTTCTTTTAAATAGCTTGTTTAGATTTCAATTATATTTCATCTTTCTTCCAATAATTTTCTCAACCAGGGTACAACCAGTTCTGATTTAAAATAATGATTGGGACCATCTACATTTACCATCCGAAAATATTCATTACGATCTAGTCCTTCAGGTAAATATTCTACATTTTTTCGTGTATCCGGATCTGAGAACTTCTTATAATGATATATTTTCACGTTATCGGGAGTGCCTGCTATAGCATACGCTTTTCTCACAAGGTCCAAGTCTCGATCTAATCCTCCTTCGGTCAGTATGATAGGACGGGGTGCCAAAGCCGCTACGATGTCCGGAAAATTAAAATTTTTCCAGAAATCAGGTATTAAATGGCGTATAGAATTAGGGAATGGACGACGTCCGTTTTTGTCAGGCATAGTCATTACTTCCGCCCGTTCTTGAGTTTGACATAAGAAATCATTGTAAACAAAAGCATAAATTGAAGTATCAAGCGTACCCAATACCATCATAGGTTCGGTTCCCAGAGAAAATCCACTTACTACAATGCGATCTTTACGAATATGCTTCTGGGTCTTCATCCAATTTAAAACCTGCATATCCAAATATGAAGCATATCCCAAATAACTCCATCCCAACTCTAAAAGATAGCGAGATACAACATCGTAATCATAATTAGAGCCCAATGTATATCTCTCAAGGTCTGAGGCTTCTCCGGCAGCCGGGTTATCTACTGCCACTGCTATATACCCTTCTTTTACAAAGTTGAGGGCTTGGGTCAGTTTCGGATCTTTGTACCGGTCATTCAATTTGGGAGCTATCCCCGGTTCACCTGCAAGTCCCTCCTTATTTCCTCCGGAACCGGGAATACACAAAATGGCAGGTACGGGCTTGTTTATATTATCAGGTATTAAAACAAGAAAAGTAGAAACGCATTCAGGAAGCGGATAAAATTCCCATTTTTCTAATCGATACCCTTCCCGCTGTTCTCTTTTTATACAGACAGGAGCTGGAGAGTTTTTTATTTGAGGAAATTTCATTATTTCTTCCATCGCATGGCGAAGTCCCTTTTGCCATTTTCGAAATTCTTTGGGAGAAAACTCTCTATGAAAAGCATAGCGTGGCTCAGTATTTCTGAGCATGGCATGCACTACACCATAAGAACTTGAGAATCGCCCGTCCTCACGTACAGACTTAATTAAATTATGATTCTTAGGAGACCAGTCATCGGACTGAGCATATAGGCTGCCATTAAAAAACAGTGATATTCCAATTATTAAAAAAATATTTTTCATTTGATTTAAATTTTATAGATATTACAAATATAGTTTTATTTTTTTGATATACTCCTTTTTAATTGTCGAAATATACAATTAGACATATAGTAAGTGACAAGATAAAATATGATGCAAAAAGATAGCATTTTATTTGTTTGGGAATCCTGTAATTTTATCACTAATCCTACAGATTGAAGATAATATGAATAAATTGGGGAATAATATACTGTATTGGCGAAAGTAGTGTATATAAATTCGTTATAACTACCGGAAGATATTAACTGATTAAAATCAGAATGTTAACTTTGTGTTTTCAAGAAGTTAACTTCGTGCAGATACGAAATTAATTTCTTGAAAACAAATTGTTAGTTCTCTGTCAACAGACGCTCTAAATCACTGTTAAGAGTGTGAAAAGAATCTTTTATATGTTCTATCTGACAATGAAATTAAGAAAGAAGAAATATGTGATAATATTCCTTTTTTGAAATTTTCCCAAATAAGAATAAGTCGTAAATAGGTAAAAACATTCTATTTGGTAGTAGAATGATAATTTTACTTTCCCTTTGATTTTGTGAAATGGTTCAGATTTTGTTTTTTCTATTACGGTTCCGGTCACTCCTTTGATTAGCACGATACAGGGACATCAAGATATACAAAATGTCAGCTCTGTACCAATATAGCAAATTGATAAAAGGGGGATTCAATCTACTACATATCCTCTAATGATAAGCAGACTGTGTTTATTTGATATTTAGCCAGGACTTTATTCTCTAAGTGTTCCACTTTCTTTTGGAAAAGTTCTGGCTTGAAATTCTTTTTTTGACGTTTGACTTCTGCTACAATTGCACTTTTGTTATCTAAATAAATAGCTACAATGTCAATTTCATTCTGATTGCCTTTAGGCTCCCACCACGAACCAATAAGACGGAACTCGTAACTTTCAGCATATTTTTGTTTGAAATACTGTTCCAGGATTTTTCCTGAATATGTCGGATAGTCAGCTTTTATTAATTTTCGTAAGCCAATGAAATTTTTTATTTCAATGAGTGAACGATTTCTATCGAAATAATTAAACCAGAAATGAATAAAGTTATCGCATATCCCATATCTGACAGTTTGAGAACCCTCTTTTGAAAAGACAGGACGTTGGCGCACTACTATGTTATAATCTTCAATTAATCGCTTTAGATAACCGCCTAAGCTCTTTTCGCCAAGCAACGCTTCTATTTCTGTCTGAGTATTATATCCACCTGAGATAGCACTTAGGATTGAGAAATAGGTACCATAATTCTTGCCGAATTCTTCTATTAACAGATTTTTTCCTTCATCTGTAAAAGGGGAGTTGTCTCTGACCATGAAATCAATCATTCCATCAACGGTTAATACTCTGTTATCACAAAATAATTCAACGTATTTAGGAACCCCACCGGAAAATGAGTATAGTGCCAATAAATCATCATTTGTATATTGGGGATGATAGTCTTTTATGATTTTCTTTAAAACATTCAGACTGAAAGCTGAAAGTTTTATAATATTGTCAGCACGGCCAAAAAGAGGTTCCTTTTCATTATGGAAAATCTTTTCCATTAAAGAATAAATAGAACCACTCACAACGAAATTCATGTGAGTTTTTTGTCTATACTGATCCCAGATATCTTGTATATCACTATAAATCGACTTATTGATATTATAGAATTCTTGAAACTCATCTATAACCAAATTGAATGACTGTCTGGTAGCAACTTCCATAATATACCGAAAGAGAGATTTGAAAGTCGATATTTCTTCTGGCACATAAATATCAAGTGCTTGGGAAACTAAAGTTATGAATTCCCTACATAAAGATGCTTCATTTTTTCTCCCCACAAATAAATAGATAGTAGGAGTTTTTTCAAAAGCTCTCATAATAAGACTTGTTTTACCTATTCTTCTCCTTCCGGTAACTACTGTCAGACGAGAGTTCTCTTCAAAAGATAATTCTTGTATCCTTTGTAATTCAGCTAATTCATTCTCCCTATTGTAAAACTTCATATCCTTTGTTTATTAAGTCTTGATTCTGTAACGATGGTTACTGTAACCACGGTTACAAAGATAATCCTATTTTTATTATTTCAATTACAATATTTTATAAGATTCTTCTTACAGTTTGTATAATAATGTTAATGGCTAATTGTGTGCTTCTCGATATGTCATTTTATACATGTCAACTATTTTAAACTAATGAGTTATTTATTATTCTATAAGTTAATTATGAAGATTATATTTATAATATAGCATTATTTGTTTGTCTTTTATACCCTTATGCTACCATTGGATTTTATAAATAATAAGTCTGAATTTTTCTTTTTTATAATACTATTTGATATTTAATCTTTTGTATATAAGTCCTTTATGTGATATGGCTATTATGCCTTTTTTCTCCATTTTTCGCCTACCGTCCCGATAGAACTTAGTTTAAATAACCAAAAACACATATAAACATCTTTATTATTAACTCAAAAAGCAATACTTATGAAGAAAACCATCTTCTTGATTTTGTGCATTTTATGTTCTCTTGGAGCCATGGCACAAAAGAAATCAATCACAGGTGTGGTTACGGATGCTAGCGGTGAATCAGTCATCGGAGCGAGTGTTGTCGAGGTCGGTACCACCAATGGTGTGATTACTGACATTGACGGTAAGTTTACATTAATGGTCGATCCTAACGGAAAGATCAAAGTTTCTTATGTTGGGTATCAGCCTCAGGTACTCGATGTAAAGGGCAAAAATTCTTTCAATATTAAATTGAAAGAAGACTCTGAAATGTTGGATGAAGTAGTAGTCACAGGATATGGTGGCAAACAGTTGCGTACCAAAGTGACCAATTCAATTGGCAAAGTAAAGGAAGATGTTCTACAAAAAGGACTCTTTTCCAATCCGGCACAAGCTTTGTCTGGGGCGGTATCGGGTGTACGTGTTCTTCAGACCTCAGGTGATCCAGGAGCTACTCCTACTATAATCCTACGTGGTGGTACCGATTATAACGGAACGGGATCTCCATTAGTGTTAGTAGACGGACAAGTCCGTGGAAGTCTGAGTGATATCAATCCTGAGGATATTGAGTCAATGGAAGTCCTAAAAGACGCCGGTGCCACTGCTATTTATGGTGCTCGCGCTAATAATGGTGTAATCTTAGTTACTACTAAACGTGGTAAAGAAGGTAAAGGTGAGGTCAGTGTAAAGGCTAAAGTCGGTATCAACTATTACAATAATCCTTATGAATTTATGAATGCCGGCGATTATATCTATTGGATGCGTACGGCATATCAACGTTCTGGGCAAATCTATAAAGATTCCAAAGGTAATTGGGTTGGTACAGCAGATATGAATAGTCTAAATAATGCAACTCCCTATGGTACGGGTAATCTCTATTTTGATCCTAGTACCGGGGCCGTACTTGATGGAAATAAAGACGTGCGTGCCGTATGGAGTACAATGAAATATACGGATGATCTGGCTTTTTTATTGAAGCAAGGTTGGCAAACCATGACAGATCCTGTATATGGTGATCAAATAATTTATAAGAATACAGATCCTGCCTCGTTCAACCTACATACTCCATCACTTTCTCAAGACTACAATATCAGTATTTCTGGAGGTAACGATAAAGGAAATTATTATGCTGGAATCGGATATAATAATACAGATGGTACAGCTACAGGGAATTGGTATAAACGTCTAACATTTACGTTTAATGCTGATTATAAAATCAAACCTTGGCTTACATCCAGTTCATCGTTTAATTTTGCAGATGCTACTTGGTATGGACTTTCTCCTGGTTCCAGAGGTGAAGTGGAATATTTCAATCGAATGCTTTCATTACCTCCTACATTCCGTGGTTACAACGCTGATGGTGAAATGTTATTAGGTCCTAATTCTTCTGATGGGAACCAGTCATTCAATTTAAGTAAGTTTAAGCGTGATAACAACACCGACAAATTTACCATGGTACAATCCTTCGATATAAAATTAATGAAAGGACTGAATTTAAAGTTGACAGCGAACTGGTACTTTGATGAAGCTAAATATGAAGCATTCAATCAAGACTACTTGTCAAGTCCCAATAACATGAATACATCTCGTTCTACATCAGCAGAATTTGATAGAACGCTCAATCAGACCTACAATGCGGTTTTAAATTATGATTATCAAATTACGAAAGATCATTATCTGGCTGCAATGTTAGGTTTTGAATACTACGATGCTTATCAAAAAGGATTTAACGCTTCTGGATCGGGTGCTCCCACTGACGATTTTGGTGATCTTCAATTTACAAGTAATGAAGAAGGAAAACGTAATATTGATTCATGGCATAGTCGCCAACGCATTATGTCTTTCTTTGGGCGTGTGAATTATGACTTCCAAAGCAAATATTTGGTATCATTCGTATTAAGAAAGGATGGCTACTCTAAATTAGCAAAAGACAACCGTTGGGGAGTATTTCCCGGAATTTCAGCAGGATGGGTTTTCGGAAAAGAGAAATTTATGGAATCCCTCCAACAAGTAGTTTCCTTTGCCAAATTGCGCGCAAGTTATGGATTGAATGGAAATGTAAATAAAGATTGGGTCGGTAATTACACAGTGCAGGGATCTTACGGAAGTAATAAATATAACGGCAATACTGGGTATCTATTAGGTTCTCTCCCTATTCCTTATTTACAATGGGAACGTTCACAAACTTTTGAAGTAGGTATGGATTTAAGTTTTCTTGAAAACAGAATCAATACTAACATGACGTATTACAATCGTAGAACGGAAGATAAATATGCCACTATTCCTTTGCCATCTTCATCAGGGGTTTCTGGTATAACCTCAAATAACGGTAAATTACAGAATCAAGGACTTGAGCTGGAATTTGGTTTTAAAGTGCTTGAGAAACGTGATTGGAAGTGGAATATCAATCTGAACGCTGCCTATAACATAAACAAAATTCTGGAATTGCCATACAATGGACTGGAGAGAAATCGTCAGAATGCCATGGAGGTGTATACAGGTCGCAAATTGGATGATGGCAGCTATGAGAAGATGTGGGTAGGAGGTTATCAGGAAGGACAGCGCCCAGGTGACATCTATGCATACAAAGCAGAAGGATTATACAGAAGCGAATCCGAAATTCCAGGAAATTTGATCGATAAGTCTACAGGAAATAACAGCTCAAACAATAAGATTTTGTATGGTCCGGAAGCATGGGCTAAATTAACAGATCAGGAAAAAAGTAAAGGTTTACCTATACAACCTGGAGATGTAAAGTGGAAAGATGTGAATAATGATGGCGTCATTGACGTATATGATCAAGTGAAAGTCGGTAATACAACGCCCAAATGGACTGGTGGCTTCAATACGACTGTATCATGGAAAGATCTGACATTATCAGCACGTTTTGATTATGCTTTAGGCTTTACTGTAATTGATTGGAAGACTCCTTGGATCATGGGTAATATGCAGGGAACTTATAATACAATCTCAGATACCAAAAATACATGGTCACCTGAAAATCCAAACGCCAAATATCCAACTTACACGTGGGCTGATCAGTTAGGAAAACGTAATTATGCACGTAGTAGTTCTATGTTCACTTTCAATGGTAATTATCTAGCTCTTCGTGAACTTAGCTTAGCATATAGATTACCCTCACAATTAATTAAAAAAGCTGGAATGAACGATGTTTCCTTCTCTATTACTGGACAAAATCTTGGCTATCTGACAGAAGCTGAGCATATGCACTCTCCTGAGAGCAGTAGTAATAATGGAGGATATCCATTACCACGAACTATTATTTTTGGAGTAAATGTTTCCTTTTAAAAAATTAACATTGTAACAAATATGAAAAAGATAACATCTATTTTATTATTCTTATCAGCGTTGCTGTATGTTTCATGTGACGCTTTAGATCTTTCGCCAGAAGATTATTACGGCAGTGGTAACTTTTGGACTAAAGAAGCTCAAGTAGAAGGATATATGAATGGCTTACACAATAATTTACGAAGTTCCTATACCATGTTTTATGTACTTGGGGAAGCTCGTGGAGGTACATCTCGTTATGGCACATCTTCGTTGGGTACATCTATGTCTTATAGTGATCCTATTAAAAACAATATGTTGACTAAAGACAATACCGGTATTAGTAATTGGTATGATTTATATGGTAGAATTATGCAGGTAAACCATTTTATATCGGAGGTGTCAAACGGATGTTCCTTTTTAAGTGAAAGTAAAAAAGGATTTTACTTGGGACAGGCATACGGTTTGAGAGCATTGTATTATTTTATGTTATATAAAACTTATGGTGGCGTACCTTTGATTACTGATGTCAAAGTGCTTGAAGGAGGAAAGATATCTGCAGATGCCCTTTATACGGAACGTTCTACTCCTGAAACAATACTCAAATTTATTAAAAGTGATCTTGAGGCTTCTGAATTAAATTTTGGAAATAATGTTACTATAGATAGAGCAATGTGGACAAAATATGCAACCTTAATGTTAAAAGCTGAAGTTTACATGTGGTCAGCAAAAGTGACTACAGGCGATCATCAAGCCACAGGAAATAGTGATTTGGCAATTGCTCAGACAGCTCTCCAGCCTTTAATCAACCAATTATCGTTATTAGATAATTTTTCAGAGGTCTTCTCTAAAAAAGCAAATGATGAAATTATTTTTGCCATTCGTTTTAAAGATGGAGAAGCAACTAATTGGGCCGGTCCTTTTATTTATTATGGTAATATATTCGAAGGGCAACGCTATGGCCGTGATGGCAAATTAATGCAGGATACTTTAGATTTGAAAGGGACAGTAGGGCAATTCCTTCATGAATATAAGAAGGCACTTTGGGATTCATATGATGATGAAGATATGCGACGCGACGCTACTTTCATGGATCATTATGGTAGTGCCCAAAAGGAAGGATTTGGCATTGCTATGAAAAAGGGTATCGGTTCTGTCAATTCTAACAACCAGCGTATATTTGATACAGATATTATTGTATATCGTTATGCCGATGTACTATTGATGATGGCAGAAATAGAAAATGCCCTTTCAGGAAAATGTGCAAATTACGTTAATGAAGTACGTAAGCGGGCTTATGGTAAGAACTGGCATCCACAATTCGCATACACTGATGGAAGTTATGCTGACAATGAGTTAACTATTTTACATGAACGTGATAAAGAATTTGTTTGGGAAGGTAAACGTTGGTTTGATGTAGTACGTATGCACGATGCAAACGGAAAATCATTAGCTTTTTCAGTAGCAGCTAATTATCCCAACAATGAGACTCCTGATGAAAGAGTTCCATTAATTAAAGAAAGTGAAGCCCATAAGTTGTTGTGGCCGATAGACGTCAATACATTAAATAATGACCCAAAATTGGAACAAACACCAGGGTATGATAAGTGAGAAATTGAAGACATCACTTAGAAATATTCTTTAAATACCATCAATATAAGCCAACTGACAATAAATCAGTTGGCTTTTTATTGTTAATCTATTCTCCTGCTGAAAGCAGAGCACACACATTTTATAGACTTTAGGAAATTATTCTGATAATATTATTAGGGTATTTTCAACTCTATATACCTTAAAAGTAATTAAAAACACTTATTATAAAGAGGAGGCTATTTATTCTTTTCAAGTCACATACGAAACTTCTTCTTAAGATTGGAAACAGTCTATTTGTGTTTATAAATTCAATTACTTTTTCACAATATCGGCCATATACTAACTACGGTTGGCCATATAATTCTACTTTCGATATTACTTTATAGCTTTATAGCTGAAGATTGTATAATAATGTTAAATACATTATTGTGATTATTGCTATACTTGCTTCTTTCCTTGTCTTTCTTTTTCGCACTCGATCAAGAAAAGCATTTTTATTATTTCATGGAATGGATTTATACCTTTTTCCTTTTTCATGGAGTATTTCTTTATTATTTTATACTGTTATGATACCATCGCTTTTTAGCTGAAATAAGTATTGAAATCTTCATTTGTTTTTGGTTTTTACAGATTCAATATATTGATTATAAATGTGTTATGCGATAATTCTATTACGTGTTTTTTCTCCATTTTTCGCCTACCGTCCCGATAGAACTTAGTAAAAACAATTATAATTTTCTTTATTATTAACTAAAAAGCAATACTTATGAAGAAAACCATCTTCTTGATTTTGTGCATTTTATGTTCTCTTGGGGCCATGGCGCAAAAGAAATCTATCACGGGTGTGATTACAGATGGTGCCGGTGAGTCAATCATTGGTGCAAGTGTCGTTGAAGTTGGTACAACTAATGGTACCATAACTGACTTTGACGGCAAGTTCTCTTTAACGATAGCTACTGGTGCTAAATTTACAGTTAGCTATATTGGGTATAAATCTCAGACGATTACTGTTGGTGCTGAAAATACCTATAATATAGTACTGAAGGAAGACACAGAAGTGTTGGATGAAGTAGTGATAACAGGATATGGAGGTTCACAAAAGCGTGCTACTTTGACTACTGCTATCTCTAAATTGGATAACTCGGTACTTAAAAATGCGGCTTTCAGCAACGCAGGACAATCCTTGCAAGGCTCTGTAACAGGACTCCGTGTTGTTAACAAAACAGGTCAACCCGGTAGTGAACCGGATATTACATTACGTGGTGGTGCCACTATTACAGGTGATAATAGTAAAGCACTTATCGTAGTCGATGGTATTGTCCGCAATAGCATGAGCGATATCAATCCTTCCGATATTGAGTCGATTCAAGTCCTTAAAGATGCTGCTTCAACCGCTATTTATGGAGCGCGTGCCAATGGCGGTGTTATTTTGGTTGAGACTAAAAGTGGTAAAGAAGGTAAAGCATCTGTTAACTATAAATTCAAAATGGGTGTGAATTTCGCTCGTAAAGGTTATGACTTTTGCGATGCGCACGACTACATCTACTACAATCGTTTAGGTTACAAAAGAACCGGACGTACCAATGTAGATACACAAATGGGATATGGTATTGGTAACAATCTATTTGACATCCGTTATTTGACAGATGAAAACGCTAACTTAAAGAATGAAGGTTGGGCTTCTATGGCAGACCCATTTTATGATGGAAAAACAATTCTATATAAAGACTACTCAGGTGAGTTGGATGATGTTGTTTTCAATAATAGCGCTTTGACACAAGACCATTATGTAAACATTACAGGCGGTAACGATAAAGGAACCTTCTCTGCCAGCCTAGGCTATTACAAAGAAGATGGTCAGATTAGAGGTACCGGATACGAACGTTTCAATGGAGCATTGAACGGTTCGTATAAAGTATTCCCTTTTTTGACGGTAAAGGCAAATGCGACTTACTCTTGGTCAACTCAACCGGAACTCTGGATCGGTCAATATGAATTTTTCTACCGTACACGCTCTCAACGTCCGACATGGAACCCTTGGAATGAAGATGGAACTCCGGCCTCCGGTTTCGGTACAGGAGACGGTAATCCCGATTATTACAGAGATAAGTTGACGAGCGAGAACAGCACTAATAAATCAACCTACAGTGTTGGATTTGCCCTTGACATTTTACCTAAAAAATTAGTGTTAAATGGCAATGCTTCACTTTATCGTTATGACTGGCAGAGAGAGAAGTTTAATAAATCTTATCAAGCTCAATCTTCCGCAACTCCTGACAATACACGCCAGGCTGAGGCTTATGTTCAGAAATACAATCAAATTCAGTTGAACGGAACACTGACATACACAGATACTTTTGCAGAAAAGCATAATCTGGAAGCAATGTTAGGAACCGAATATTTCACTTATGATCAGTTCGATTTTGAAGCTAAAACTCAAAATTCTCCGACTGATGATATTCCTACCTTAAACGCAGGCTCTACAAGAACCTATACTTCAACAACCAAAACAGCATATCGTATTCTTTCCGGATTCGGACGTATTAACTATAACTACGATATGAGATATTTAATTTCGTTTGTTGCTCGTTATGACGGTATTTCGAAACTGGAAGATAATCGTTGGGGATTCTTCCCGGGTGTGTCTGTCGGTTGGAATATTATGGAAGAAAGATTCTGGAAAGACTCTAAGATATCAGGAGTTATTTCTAACTTGAAGCCCCGTTTGAGCTATGGTGTCAATGGAAATGTGAATGGAATCGGAAATTTTGATGTATATGGCGCATATTCACAAGTAGGCGCAAAAACATACGGAGGTTCAACCGCATTCTACAATTCAGGTTTGGTAAACACTGGATTACGTTGGGAACAAAGTCAGTCATTTGAAGCAGGACTTGACATCGGATTCTTAAATAATCGTTTGAGCTTTATCCTCGACTATTATAACCGTACTACAAAGGATTTGTTAACTAAACAAGCTCTTCCGGGATATACCGGTTTCACGGAAATCATGACCAATATGGGAACTCTGCGTAATTATGGTTTTGAAATGGAAGTCAGAGCTAATATTCTGAATAATCCGAAAGGGTTAACATGGGATGTAACAGCCAACCTGTCTTCTGTTGCAAATAAGATCGTAAAATTGCCCTACAATGGTAATCCCAATAATCGTGTTGGTGGTTATGAAGTAGCAACCGGACGTAAAAAAGCCGATGGAACAGATGAAACCAAATGGATCGCCGGTCGTCAGGAAGGTGGTAAACTGGGAGAACTAGTTGCCTATAAACAAAACCACATATTCAAAGATTGGGATGATGTGAAAAAATATGCCAATAATCGTATCGATGAGGTAGCCAACTTATATGGTCCGGGACTTGCAGCCCAATATGCCGGAAAAGAGGGATGGCAACCTATCGAACCGGGTGATGTTTGCTGGGAAGACATTAATGGCGATGGTGTTATTAATGGATACGACCGTCAAGTAGTAGGAAATATATTCCCAAAAGTTACCGGTGGATTCTCCACTACATTGGGTTATAAAAACCTCTCTTTATATGCCCGTTTCGATTATGCTTTAGGACATACGATTTATAATGACCTTGCAGCACGTTCATTGGGGCAATATCAAGGTTCGTTCAACATCATTAAAGAAGTTAAAAAAACATGGAGTGAAACAAATACCGATACTGATCTGCCTGCATTCTATTATGCCGACCAGTTAAGTAAGAAGAATATAACACGTTCAAATAATGGTCTTACGGCTATTGACAATAACAGTTCACGTTTCTATGAAAAAGGTGACTATTTGGCCCTTCGTGAACTGACATTGAACTATAATCTGCCTAAAACATGGATTAGTAAAGTAGGCATGACAGATGCCTCAGTTTATGTAACAGGTCAGAATCTATTCTATATCACTGGATACACAGGCGTTTCACCTGAACCGGCTGTAGATACGACTTATGGCCGTGGAATAGATAACGGCCGTTATCCTACTCCGAGAACAGTTTTATTCGGTTTGTCAGTGACATTCTAATTATATATGACTAATACAAATAGCATTATGAAGAAAATATTTACATATATGTTAGCAGGGCTTTCTCTCCTGCTGTTTTCAAGATGTGATGCGCTGGATATTGATCCTACCAGTTCTATTGCAGATAGTAATTACTGGAAGACAGAGGCCCAGTTCAGCACTTTTAATGTGGGGTTGCACGCATTGCTTAGAGAATGCAGCTTTAACTTTTTCTTGTTAGGTGAGCCTCGTGCAGATATTTACGGAGATGTTCCTTTCGGAGGAGAAGCAACTCAAGGTATGGAGCGTCTGCCTTTCAATACAATCAATAAAGAGAATACAGGAATAAGCAACTTCGCAGGAATGTACAAAGTGATCAATCAGATCAATCTGATGATAGCCAAAACAAAGGAAACGACAGTACTCTCCGAAGCTGGTAAAAACTATTACTTAGGCGAAGCTTATGGAATGCGTGCTTATCTTTATTTCCATTTGCTACGCTCTTGGGGAGATGTTATCCTCTATCTTGACTATACGAATGGGGCTTCTTTGGATTTAAGCAATCTATCAAAAGCAGCTTCTCCTGCGGAGGAGGTGATGAAACAAATCAAAGAAGACATTACAGCGTCCGAAAAAGGATTTGGCAGCGATTATTCTTTCAAATATGGCAGATATTACTGGTCGATGGCTGCTACACAGATGTTAAAAGGTGAGGTTTATTTATGGAGTGGTCGCCAAATGGGTGGCGGTACAGCCGACTATACTACAGCCAAAACTGCTTTGCAATCAATTGTCAGCAATGCAAATGTTAGTTTGCAAGATGATTTCTCAAAAGTATTTGCTTATAACAATAAAGACAACTCTGAAATCATTTTCTCAATACGTAACGCTAAAGACGAGTATAATATGTGGGACGATAAATTCAGACAGAACCTGGTGCCCCAACAAGCATATATGACCTCTACTTATTGCAATAAAGAGGGAGTGTCATTTAAAGATTTGCCCGAAGGACAATTGAACGGTTTGATTCGTCTACAGATAAGATATGATTTGTACAATAAAGCATTCCGCGATGGAGACACCCGTAAAGATGCTTCTATGACGGCAGTCTACCAGAAACAGCAGGATGGTACAGTTAAATATATTGCTCCATTTTGTAATAAATACCAGGGAGTTCTACTTGATGGAGCTTCACAACGTAGCTTCTTGAATGATTATCCAATCTACCGATATGCCGACTGCCTGTTATTGCTTGCTGAGGCTAAAGCATTGTTGGGTGAGGATCCTACTGCCGAAATTAATCAGGTCCGTGAACGTGCTTATGGAAAAGAATTCTTTGAAACCAACAAAGCTACATTGGCTTATCCCAATGATAAAGGAGACTTCTATACAGATAATAAATATATGTCCGGCGACGAAGATCCTTTGGAAGCTATTTTGAAAGAACGTATGCGTGAGTTTATGTTTGAGGGAAAACGTTGGTATGACTTAAGATTGCTTGGTGCAGACTATGTGACTAAACGTACTTCAGCCGTTGCTACCCGCTTATTATGGCCGATCAACGAAAGTGTATTGACAGATAATCCGGCATTAAAACAAACTCCGGGATATCAGAATTGATTATCAAGCATATCAACTTATCAGATATGACTGAAAAAAGAAGCTGCCTCCAAGAGTATTGGGGCAGCTTCTACATGTAATAAATAATCGTATTTAAAACCTATTGACTAAGTTTTATTTTTCATATCCGGGGGTCTGTTTCAGCAAGGGATTGACACTCATGACATCTACATCAATAGGCCATAACAGCTTGTATTCTTCACTCGGATCCAAAATCGATTTGTCTGCCGGATAATTAGCCGTAGCAGAAAATGCCAGAGACTTACCGTTGGCATCATGCATACGAACCACATCAAACCAACGTTTACCTTCCCAAACAAACTCTTTATCACGTTCATGGAGAATGGCTAATTCGTTTTCCGCATAATTTCCTTCAGTATATTTATTAGCTTCATAATCGGAGCCATATGCACGTTTACGTACTTCGTTGATATAGCCGGCACATGGATTTCCAAGACCATTTTCGACTTCAGCCATCATTAACAGAGCATCAGCATAACGATAGACAATGAAATCGGTATCGTAAATACGGTTATTATTTGAATTGATAGAACCGATAGCTTTCTGCATGACGCAGCCAAAACCTTCCTTGTTCTTTTTAGTATAATACTCTAAGAATGTCGCATCACGGCGAGTATCTTTTTCATCGTAACTTTTCCAGAAATCTTCTGTGTATTCATGGCGGAAAACGCCGCCTGTGCCTTTCAGATTTAATGTATCTGTTTCGATTTTCTTGTCATCGCGACCGTAAACCTGTCCAATGAACACCGCATCCTGATAAAGAAACATACCTCCCCAATTGGTTGCCTCACCATCTGCAAAATGTAAAGTGAAAATAACCTCAGCATTGTTTCTATTGGAAGTACTGAACACATCACTAAACTTATTCAATAGCTGGAATTTACCAATTATCCCATTTAAGGCGTTTTTGGCGATCTCCAAATCAGATTTTCCGGAAGCAGTATAACCATTAATGGAAACTTTTGCAGCCCACATATAGATTTCGGCTTTTAACATTAAGGTTGCAGCTTTGGACCACATTGTTTTATCATGCTTGTTATTTATTTCCGTTGTGCCAAAATAACTTTCTGATTTTCCGATATCTTCTTTTATGAAAGATAAAGTAGCTTCCGGGGTAGCACGTTCAACGTAGAATTTGTCCGCAGTAACTTTACCATCCAACAACTCTACAGTTGTAACTATAGGTACACCACCATAAGTTTTATAAAGCATAAAATAATAAAGTGCTCTCAAACCGTATGCCTGTCCTAAGTAGGTTTTTCTATCTGCTTCACTTAGGAAAGCACACTCATTTTCAACTTTTTGAATAAAGTGATTTACTTGCATAATAGGACTGTATAGTCCAAACCAGTTAGTGAATCCCGGATTATCTTGACTTAAGGTATTGGTACGCAGTATAGCGTAGTCCAAACTCGTATTTTGAGAAGAGCTACCAACGCGTTGTGTACCACCACGCAGTTCTCCCAAGCAATAAAACATGTTATAGTTTCCTCTCAATTGAGAGTGCATTCCGTACATGAATCCTTCTACCTGGGCTTCATTATTCCAGTAATTACCACTTCCGAAATAATCTTCGGGAGCAAGGTCCAACGCATCACATGACGTATAAAGAACAGATGATACAAATAAGGAAATGATATATATTATTTTTTTCATAATTTATATTTTTATATTTAGAAAGAAACATTAATACCAAAAATCACTGTGCGAGGCAATGGATATCCTCCATTATTATCAGCTTTTTCGGGTGAGAATAAGTGCTTTGCTTCTGTCAAATAACCTAAATTCTGACCTGTTATTGAAAGTTCTACATTAGATAACTTAGCTTTCTGAACCAATATTGAAGGCAATTTATATGACAGTGATAATTCGCGTAATGCTATATAGTTTCCATTATAGGCAAACATGGATGAACTACGGCAATAATTACGTTTACCCAATTGATCGGCCCATACATAAGTCGGATATTTAGCATTCGGATTTTCCGGAGTCCATGTGTTTTTGGTCTCCTCAATAGTATTGTATGTACCTTGAGCACATGACATGATCCACATCGTTTTCCAGTCTACAGCAGTGAATCCCAATGCATAGTCGAAACGTGCCGACAAGGTAAGGTCCTTCCAACTTACAGTTGTATTGATACCACCGGTCCATTTAGGCACAGTATTTCCAACCTTTACCATGTCATAATTGTCAATGACTCCATCGTTATTAACATCTTTCCATTTTACGTCACCCGGCTGAATGGGAAGAGCATTCGACTTCTGAGAATCTGTCAGTTTATTGTAACCTTCAGTGCCACCATACAGAGGACGGCCGCTAGAACCATTGTTACCTGTTGTCAAATCAATCAGATTAGCGGGTATTTCATCTTGAGATTTGTACAGTCCTTCTGCAACAAACATGTAGAGATCACCCGGACGTTGGCCCTCCTGGTATCCTCCGACCCATTTCTTTTCATCTCCGTTTCCTGTATAAACTTGATAAGCACTCTGACGATTTCTTTCAAGTCCGTTATCCGGCAAAGAAACAACCTTGTTTTTGTTCAAAGCACCATTCCAGTTTAAATTCCATTTCCAGTCCTTAGCATCAATAATCCGGAAACCTAATTCAAACTCAAAACCTTGATTCTGGAACTCACCATTGTTTGAAGTAACCGAACTTACACCTGAAGTGGAAGGAACTGTGATATTAGCATATTTATCACTGGTCAGACGATTGTAATAAGTTAAATTGGCATTGATTCGATTTTCTAAGAAGCCCATATCCAGACCTACTTCAAAAGTTCTCGATTTTTCCCACATCAAATAGGGATTAGGAATACTACTCAACAAGAAACCGGTTGAACCATTATAACGATTACTTCCATAAGCACCTTGCACTGTATAGTTACCAACAAAGTTCTTGTTTACATTACCATTTAAACCAAAGCTGGCGCGTAATTTACCAAATGAAAGAATAGATGCTGTATTCTTCATAAACTCTTCTTTACTGAATACCCAACCGGCTGATACCCCCGGGAACACTCCCCAGCGGTTCTCTTCGGCCAGTTTTGAATATCCGTCACGTCTCAAAACCAAAGAAAGTAGGTACTTGGATTGGTAGTCATAATTAACGCGTCCAAAGAATGACATAATGCGTTGACGAGAATGTGAAGAGTCTATGGAACGCTTACCTTCCTCTTTGGAAGTGTATTCCAAATCCATAAAGTCATCAGTGGGAGCCCCGGAACCAGAAGCGCTAAATCCTTTACTGTATGAATCATAGTACTCAAAACCAACCATTGCATCCAAGAAGTTATCTTTGTTGATCTGATAATTATAGTTCAACACTGCATTATATGTTTGGTCAAGAGTGCGTGCGTATGAAGCAGAAGTAGAATGAGATGTAATCAAATTACCGGGAGAACTCAAATAATCTTTATTGAAAGCTTCTGTTTTTTCTTCAGAATAATACCAAATAGCCCCTAATTTCAATGATAGACCTTTCATGAAATCGATTGTGAAAGACTGATTCATTGTAAACTTATCCGTATTATTATCACGGACAAACTGCTTGAAATTGTATTGCTGATTACCATCACCGGAGTTCGGGCCTAACAACATATCACCATCTGCATTGTAGCCTCGGAACGTAGGAGGTAATGAAAGACAGCGTGAGAAATAGTTTGCTTCAGCTGTTTGTGATGCAGGAAGTCCATTCCAAGTCGCATCCGCAAAATTGAAACTTGAATTAGAAGTCAACCATTCTTTAAGTTTATAATCTGCGTTAAAAGTAAAGGTGATTCGTTGGTACCAGTTTCCCACTGCCGTACCTTCACTTTTATTGTAACCTAAACCTGCATAATAGTTACCTTTATCATTACCACCACTGACACTCAAGTTATAATCTTGAGAGAATGATGGGGTATTGATATTGAAGTCGGCAATATTGGTGTTTTTATAGATAATTTTATCACCATATATCGGATCTATCATGGTTTGCCATCCCTGATCAAGCAAGAATGATAAATTATCCGAATATAGCATCGGACTCCATATAGCGGAGCTTGTCTTATTTCCGTCTAATGGCGTTACACCATCTTTGTCAAAATACAGGTTACCTGTTCCGTAAGGAGTTGCAGTCGTTAGTCCACTTAAAGAAGACCATCCTTTTATGCCGGCACCGTCCGGATGTTTCATATCTCCAACGTAAGCATTCATATAACCTGTACGCATCCAATAAAGATAATCGCCGGCATTCATAAAGTTATAGGAATCTTTGAAATAGTTTAAACCAAACTTAGCTTTCAGATTCACCTCTGCTCTACCAGATTTACCACGTTTGGTTGTTACAAGTACTACACCGTCATTTGCACGTGCACCGTAGATAGCTGTTGCACCGGCATCTTTCAAAACTTCCATAGATTCAATGTCATCAGGATTAATATCGCTTAAAGAAGAACGTACCTGACCATCAATTAAAATAAGTGGAGAACCAGAACCATCAAAGTTTGTACCACCACGAAGTACTAAGGTTGGAGCACTACCCGGATTACCGGAAGTTTGGCTTACTGACAAACCCGCTACAGCACCCGAAAGAGCTTGAGCCGGATTAGTAAACATACCTTGTTTCAAGGTTTCTTCTTTTACTTTAGCGATAGAGTTTGTCACTTTCGTACGCAGCTGTTTGCCACCATACCCCGTTACAACAACTTCCTCCAACATTTCAGAGTCTTCTTTCAGCTGAATATTGAAAGAACCTTTACCTTTCACATCGATTGTCTGAGGTTGATACCCAACAAAAGAGACTTTGATCTTTCCGTTAGGATCGACCGACAATGTAAACTTACCGTCAATGTCAGTAATCACACCATTGGTGGTACCGACCTCGACAACACTCGCTCCGATGACTGATTCACCGCTAGCATCCGTAACCACACCTGTGATTGATTTCTTTTGTGCCATGGCTCCAAGAGAACATAAAATGCACAAAATCAAGAAGATGGTTTTCTTCATAAGTATTGCTTTTTGAGTTAATAATAAAGATGTTTATATGTGTTTTTGGTTATTTAAACTAAGTTCTATCGG